>Ga0182012_10000002_pt1 | contig 349832 bp, 292 predicted proteins | sample 612S2SmetaG_FD_120486 | JGI IMG/M metagenome (GOLD analysis project Ga0182012, IMG submission 120486) | Permafrost microbial communities from Stordalen Mire, Sweden - 612S2S metaG | ecosystem: Environmental > Terrestrial > Soil > Wetlands > Permafrost | place: Sweden: Stordalen | collected... | reverse complement strand
CTCGCCACGCTGCTGGTGATTGACCCGAAGGCATTGTTGACCGTGACGAAGTAGTTGTCCGAATTGGTTGGCTCCGCGGGATCCAAAGTGTAGCTGGCATTGGTGGCGTCCGGGATGGCGCCGGCACTGTCCCACCATTGGTAGTCCAACGGCGCTGTGCCCGTGGCCGTTACAGTCAAGGTGAGGGAGGTGCCGGCTAGCGCAGTCTGGCTTTGGGGCTCAACGGCAATGCCAGGATCGGGCGAGTCGCTCTGCCCGAAACAGGGAACTAACAAAGACAACAGCGCAATAACGGCAAAAAGCTTTTTCATGTAGATTCTTTTTGCTTTGGAGTTTCCAGAGGCGCCAATAATTAAAATTCCTTTTCACCACAGCACACTGTCCGGGGCGATAAATAAAAAAGCATGCGTTACTTCCGATCTTATTTTTTAACACAAAATATTAAGGATGTCAATCTTACAACAATACCAATATTAATGGCAAACAACCATTCAGAGCGCAGAATTTTGTGGCGGCGGCAACCGGGAATGCTGGAGGTGCGACTGCGCGAACCTTGTTGAAAGCTGGAAAAAGTGCGCGAGATTGTGCGGGACAAAGCCAGGATATCCGGCTTGGAGACGGCGTTGAACTCGCCCTGCCTGATGTCCATGACGCCGCTGCTTTGAAAAGAGGATTGCATGAAGTGCATGGCTTTTTAGTAATGATTCCGCCCAGCTTTGCGCCGAGGCCCCGCTACCCAGAAGCAAAGGCTATCGTGGCAATCAGGAAAAATGACTCGCAAATAAGCATTAATGGCAGTAAAACCACAAACAATACCCGCGCCAGTCGTGGGCTGGAAATAAAATGGGAACCTTCAGCTAATTATGACATCACAATCAAAACTATTCTGTGGAATCCTTTTGCTAACGGTTCCGACGATTCAATATGGAGGCTATTTTCTGCTCACCATTCTTTCGGGCAAAACAAACCTCCCATTGACTGATTTCCAGAAATCAATGTTTCGAGCTGGCCATGCGCACGCGGGAGTATTGGTCATCCTGGCACTCCTGGTACAAATATTAATTGACGATGCGGACGTTAGTAAACCTCTCGAATTGACGTTGAGAATTGGTTTTGGGTTATCCGCCGTGCTGATCAGCGGAGGTTTTTTTGCAGCAGCGGTGGGAAAAAACATCACCAAACCGACGCCACTGATTTCAATTCTTTACCTCGGCATTGGCGTTTTAGCCGTTTCGCTAATCGCTTTGGGAATTGCTTTAATAAATAGCAGTGCCACATCGCCATCAGCAGGATAGTTGGATGCTCCGGTAACAATGGAAAATGTGGCCAAGATTCTCATTTTTCGGGGCGGACATTTTGGGATGTGATTTCCCCCAATAAAGGCCCCAAAGCCCAGTTTCTTCTGACACAAGTCTGACCACACGCTTAGCAGCCTGTCTTAAAATTCCGAGGGATGCTGCTTTCGAGCAAGGAGCTGGATGGCGATGCGAGGACGCACTGGCATGCGCGAGGAGGATGAATCCCTCTCAAGTCTCCCTGACGGAAGCGAGTCTACCGCACAACTTATGGCTGGTGCCATTCAATCCCAAAAATAATTCCTTGCGCTTTTGCAGGAGTTTTTTGAAATCGTCATGGGTTGACTGATTCTCGATGATTACCAGCAGACGAAAAGTCTTCTAGAATGTTTGATGAGTCAAAATCATTTCCAGGGCCAACCACAGGCAACGTAAGGGTGAATATCGCACCGTGGCCCAGTCCGTCACTTTGCACGATCAATGCCCCGCCCAATTCTTTCGCTGCCAGCGCGCCGCCATGCAGCCCGAAACCGTGCCCCCCCTTGCGCGTGGTAAAGCCGTGGTTGAAAATACGCGTCAGGTTCTCCGGCGGAATGCCTACTCCATTGTCTCTCACCACGATCTCGACCCCGTCATCCCTTTGTGAAACTTTCAGCCAGATTTTTTTGTCCGGGCGACCTGAATCATCACACGCGTATTTGGCGTTGCGGATCAGGTTCACCAGAATCTGCAACACCTTGTGCTTCTCCACGGTGAACGGCGGTACCTCGCTGAATTCGCGTATTAGTTCGACTTCGTGCCGCGCCAGGCCGCCGGCATTCATGCGCAAGGCATCTTCAACCAGATCCGTGACGTTCACGATTTCGGTGACTCCGGAGATTTTGGCATAGTTTTGCTGCATGGCCACAATGTCTTTAATGTGTTCCACATTCTGGCGGAGCGATTCCAGTTCCGCGATCGCTTCCTGTTGCTCTCCGGAAAGTTGCTCGCCCAATTGCCTCAGATAACCTGGCAATTGCCTGCCTTTGGGATCGGAGGTCATAAAAGCGCCGAGATCCGTGGAGTGTTCCTCCAGCAGCGCGGCGGCCCGGCCCAGACACGAAACTTTCGACCTCTTCGCATTATCCATCACCAATGAAGCTGAAACGTTCACACTATTCAGCACGTTGCCGACGTTGTGCAGCACGTTGGTGGCAACTTCAGTCATGCCCGCCTGCCGGGAAATCTCGAGCAGCTGTTTGTGCACCTGCTCAATTTCGTTCTGCATGCGCTCGCGTTCCGCGATCTCCTCTTCAAGCAGTTGCGTGCGGTTAGCCAGCAGCACGGCGGTGGCTCGGTGCTCCTCCACTTCCCGTTGGAGCGAGTTATTGGCCTGCGCCAACTCGAAAGTTCGCTTGGTCACTTCAGCCTCCAGTTTATGGCGGGACTCCTGCAGTGCCAGCTGCTTGCGATAAAGGTGCCTGACCCGCCAGCCATAAATGCTGCCCAAACTGGTCAACGTCACGATGCTACAAAGCAAATAAAACCAGATCGTCTGGTCGAAGTGCGGAAGCAACTTAATTCCGACCGAGTCGCCAGCCTTGTTCCAAACCCCGTCGGTATTGGCCGCGATCACCTGAAAAGTATAATCTCCGGGCTTGAGATTGGTATAGAAGGCCACTCGACGATTTCCAGCCTCGATCCAACCTTTGTCATAACCTACCAGTTGATAGCGGAACCGGACATTTTGCGGCGAGATCAAGCTTAACCCGGTAAAGTGGATTTCCAACCCGCCCTTGCCAGGCGGCACTACCAGTCTTGCGTCCGGGGCCAGCTCTTTGTCGTCGGCCAGCACCCGTTCAATATGGACCGGCGGAGCAACCAGATTGATTGGTATGTGCGCGGGATCAATCATTATGGCACCCCACGGACAGGGAAACCAGATACGTCCGTCCTGCGTCTTGCACCCGGAATTCTCTTGATCGGTTCTACCGGTGGACTTGACTGCGTCGAGACCGTTAAATTGTTCCCCTTGAACACGGTCAATCTTGCCGTCGGCAGCTTGATTCAGCCGCTGTTGGCTGATTCGGAAAATGCCGCGGCCAGAATCAAACCAGAAATAACCTAGGTTATCGGGCACGATGGCACTGATCCAACTATCAGCCAGCCCATTCTCCAGTTTGATGTTATTGATTTGATCATTCTTGATGCGGGCTATCCCGGCGGCCAGCCCCGCCCACATGGTCCCGTGCTCATCCTCGCAGATCCACTGGACATTGTTCCCAGTCAGACCATCGTCCGTGGTCCAATGTTTGACGTGCCCGGCCTGGATACGGAAAAGGCCGTTCTTGCAAGCCACCCAGATCGCACCGTCCCGCGCAACGCATAAATGATTGACCCAATAATAATCGGGCTGCGCCCCATCCTTGTATTGATAATGGCTCAATTTGCCGTTTTGAATTCTGTAGAGGGAATCACCGGTGCCAATCGTGACCAATACGCTCGTGTCATCTTCGGCAAAGGCCGTTGCCCAGCCCTGGTTGCTCAATCGCGCCGCCAGACGGCCGCCGGAAATCACGTTGATGTTTTTATCACCGTCCTCCGCATAAACATCTCCATTTCTGGCTTCGAAAACCAGCTTCACGTAGGGGTTCTCCAGCAAGGATGGCGCACTATAATTCGTGACAACCTTGCCATCAAAGTAGGAAACCCCGCTGTCATTGGCGATCCACAGACCACCATGTTGGGAAGCCACCAGCTCATGGCTGGATCCTGCCCCGATGCCTTCCTTGTCAGTATAGATCGGAAATTTCAAATCGGTGAGCTGGCTCAATCCATCGCGGGTGCCGATCCACAGACTGCCCTCCGAGTCTTCGAAAAGCGACGTGACATAGTCGCTTCCCAAGCCGTCGGCCTTGGTTAGATAGGTGAATTCTCCGTTTTCATATCGTGCAAGCCCCTTTCCGGCAGTGCCCACCCAAAGGATGCCGTGGCTGTCCACCAGCAAGGCCTTGACCTCGGAATAGAGTGCAGGGATTTGTTGCGGCTGGTCGTGAGCATAGCAACGCAATCCCTTTCCCGTTCCGACCCACACCCGGCCGCTGGGATCCGATGCCAGGGCAAAAATGTTTTGCTGGCCCAGAAAACTATCGGGTATTTGAACAAATTTTCCATTGGCCCAGTAGCACAGCCCGTGCTCCGCCGTCCCCAGCCAGACTCGCCCGGACACATCCTCGCACAGCGAGATCACAATTCCCGTGTTCGTGGTATCGAGGAAACATCCGGCCGGATTTCCTGCCTGCCAACGTCCGGTCGCCAGATCCGCGCCAGTCCAGATAGTGCCATCCCGGGCCTCCAAGATCGCAGTTGCATTCATCGTCGGCTGCGCCCATCGTTCATCCCCGATTGGAAAAAAGTTCTTGCCGTTGTAACCGCCAAAACCACCGTTTTGAATGGAAAAAAGCAGCGCACCTTCCCGTGAATAAACAAGCCGCCTCACCTCCTGGCCGTGTGCCTGCGGCAGGTCAACAGGGACGATCTGAAAATCCAGGCCATCAAACCGAACCAATCCGTTCTGCGTGCCAAGCCAGATATAGCCATCCTTGGACTGCACAATCGAGTTGATTTTATCCGGGAGCAGACCATTCTGACGCGTCCAGTTTCGGCAGTTAAACTGAAATAATGACTTGGCCGGATCCAAGGCGAACACGTGACATGCCATTAAGAATGGCAGCGCCATAAAGATTACCTTCAAGGTAAAGTGAACTTTCATCGCCGGCGGCAATTTATTTAGTTTATTGGCTTTCTTCACGAATAAAACACCGGCCGTCTGAAAAAGCAGGCCAGATGAAACCTACTAAAAGCACTTTAAGTGCCTTTACCGATAATTAGCAAAGGACGCCCATATTTTATAATTGCTCAATACCTGATGTCCTTAAACGAGGCAAAGGAGGGTCGAAATGATACAGACAAACAGGACGAAAATAATTTTTCCATGAGGGGAATATTCAGTTTATCGCTCCGCTAAAGCACCTTGAGCGACGGCACGAGAGCTGATTTGAGAAATGATTTGGGAGTTAAGTGAAATTGCGATCGACGGCCGGTTTGGTCCAACGGTAGCGTTGCAACCAACTGGCCAGGATCGAATACCTCAGGCCAGTCTTCTTCACAATCCAGGTCGCCGACAGCCCGCTACGTTCAAACTCCGCCAAGATAAGCCGGCCTGCTGCATGGATGGGCGCACTCAGCTCTGGGTATCCACCGCAACGGGCACTCGTTGAATTTGAGGCGAAGCGACCACCCATGCGTATTGGAACGACTAGACGCTGTCATGTTTCATATTTTTATGACAACCGCGAGAAACTTAATCAGAAGAGCTATGCGTGACGCTTAAGAACCAGATGGGTGAAAGAACAAATCCCTCATTGGAAAGGATGCGCAATCAGCGAAGAAACAACAGTATCGAGTTGATTTAAGGCGATGAGCCGGTCGCACGACTGAAGCGAGAAAGAGAAATCGGGGACGGACAACTTTTATTTATTTGACGCGCTCCATTCTAATGGGCGACGTTTTCAAGACTTTTCAGCGGTCGCGGCCAGCTTGAATTTGCATGGTCTCGCGCAACGCTAACTTGGTCACGGCATAGAGGATGTCGCGTTGACAATAATATTTCGGGGCTGCCGCGAAGATATGATGGGTGCCCCAACTCTCGATTACTTCGACCAGCCGCGTCGGTGGATAGGCATCAGGATGGAATTCCAAGGCAAAGGCATCCACACGCGCCGCCTCCGCTGCGGTGAGGCTTTGTAAGATTTCGAGTTCTGCGCCTTCACAATCCATCTTGCACAAGCGGACGCGCTCCAGCTTCTCAGATCCGAACAACTCTGGCAGCGTCATGGCGGTCACCTCGACTGCGTCATTCACCGAAATACCCTGATGCTTCGCGAATTCGCGGTTGGTGGTGTGCATGCCACCGCCAAGCTTGTCAGTGCGAAAGAGCTGCACGGCACCGCTGGTAAGTTTTACGGCCATGGGAAGAAGTTTGACACGATCAGCGAAACCGTTGCTGCGAACATTCGCCTCAAGCAGGGTGAAATTTTCGCGATCCGGCTCAAAGGTGTAGACCCAGCAGCCTTGCCATGCTGCGTAGCAGGTATAAAAACCCTGGTTTCCACCGATATCAATGACGACGTCACCACGTCGTAGCGGCACTCCGGGCACCTCGTAGTCGTGGTCAAACCACACCTCGCCAAACATACGGTGCGCCGCAAGTTTGCAGCGCACGGCGACGCCGCTGCGCCGGTCAACAACCCTGATTACCTCATGCTCTCGGGACCACCTGCGCTTGACCAGAATCTCAAGTGGGTTGCCGTAGTTTCCAAATGCTTCAAGCAAACGGCTGACTGAAATCATTGAATAAGACATATGATGAAGTGAGATTTTTTCGGGCCTTCAAATTGTCGCGGCGATTCATTTCAATCTTGCTGGCGCGCCAAAACGTCCAAGATAAAAATCCTGGACCATCGCGATACCAGCTTTGGAATAGCCAAACGCATCTCGCTTTTTGGAGGATGTGAATGCCATTCCGACGGTGTTTGCAGTTAATAAAAATGTGCGAATCGCAGCTTTCAGCCCATTTCCATAATCTATTGCCATCAATAGCGCACGGCGTGTGCAGAGACAAGTAACCACAGGGGGAGTCACGGATATTTCGGCATTAATCTGGGATTTCCCATTTGGTTTCCGACCCAGGACCGGCGTAGACTCTATTTTGGAATTTTGGTCTTTTTCGTCCCGCTCCATATTTTTTGCAATTCATTTTTTCAGTCCGCCAGCAATATGATGTCTAATATCACCGGTACCAATACGACCAGTATCGAGCGCACCGCTCACACCAGCGGCACATTAATTACCACACAGCTTCCAGATCGGAAGAATAACACCCATTTCTGGATGTCGAACCCAATCGAATAGTAATCTCATGGTAAACCCAACCAAGTGGCAGGTTTTTCGTGATTAAATAAAATAACTCCCTCCCTTTGCGACTTTGAGCAACTAAGGTTAACCGGCTGATGTCTTGAGTTTTACAGCTGCCAGGTTAAAGAGTCAATGTTTTTCCTAGAAGTTTCATAACAAAAGTGTTTTGTCTTCAATTGAAGACAAAATATAGAGTGGAGCTTGGTTGGTTGCGGTTCATTTTGTCACACTCCTTGAGGGGGGGGGCACCACCATGTAAAGCAATGCTAGATTATAAATTCTATAGGGTCATCGCGCTACGATGACTGGACGGCGCAGCGCACCGTCCCTATCTTGAATGTGCTCTTGGAGAGTGCCCACCATTCTAAATTGTTGCCGGACTCTTAACCGCGAATTGACGCCAACTTTCTTTGGCAGAGCTAACAGAATGCAACTTGAGCTCTATATGTCCGATATCATCAAAGGGGATCGGCCGATCGCAACGGCGAACTGCCATGTGTGACGTATTCACACATTTTCGTTGACAACCCGGGCACAATGTGTGAACATTTCACATATAACCTATGATTTCCCTCAATGACAACGAACTGGAGGCGCTCCGTATTCTGTGGGAACACGGCGATTTGAAGCCCGCAGACATCCAGGACCGTTTTTCCTGGCCCATCGAAAACGCCACGCTGCGCTCGGTGCTCGTGAATCTCGTGGCCAAAAAACAGGCGAACCGGCGCCTGCAAGGCAAGGCGTTTTTTTATTCGGCGCGCGTCCCCAAGGCCACCATGCTAAAATCAACGCTGCATACGCTCGCCCGAATCTTTGCGGGCGGTTCCCGGCAGGAACTGGTGATGCAGCTGATGGAAACGTCCGATCTCAAGCCGGCAGACATCGAACTGTTGCGGCGGACCGCCGCGGAAGCGACGCCCAAATCCACGAAAGGGAAATAACATGAACTTCATGCCGTCGTTGCTACTCACCTCGCCGTTTTGTTTGCTGTTGTTTAAGTGGACCAGCCTGCTGTTGCTGGGTTGGTGCGCCCACGCGCTGCTTCACCGTTATCAGCCGCGCTGGCGGCTGATTCTCTGGCGCAGTCTATTGTGTTTTGCGCTGTTGCTACCGGTCGTGCAACTGGCTCATTTGCCTGGAATAAAAATTCGGATCATCGCCCCAGCCACCGCCCCTGTTGAGCTTGATTCGATGCCCCCCTCGATAGCGCCCAACCATGCCGCCTCAGCCGCCGGCCCAATCGCCAAGCCCGGGACGACCTCGGCCACCGTTGTCCACTCCCTGTCCCACATGCTAAACCCGCCGGCCAGAAACACGCAGTGGTGGTTTTCCGGGCTGGAAATCTGGATCATGATTTGGATGACGGGTTACGCGGGGAGATTGATCCAGCTCACGCGCCTGCACCTGGCATTGGTCCGGTTGCGTCACGCGGCCCAGCCGGCGGATTCATGGATCCAACAATTGGCGGGTGAAATCCAGACCCGGCTTCAGGTGCGGCGCCGGTTTGACGTCCGCACCAGCGATGCCATTGCCTCTCCCTTTGTGTGCGGGCTGTGGCAGCCGACGATCATGATACCGGCGGCCTTGGCCAACGGACTGGACCCGGAAGATCTGCGCGCTTTGCTGAATCATGAAATGGCGCACATCCGGCAGCATGATCTGATCTGGTGTGTGGCGTGGCAGTGGATCAAAGCGATTTTCTGGTTCCATCCGCTGGTGTGGTTTGTCCCTGCGGTCCACAGCCTGGCCTGTGAAGAGGAAGCCGACCGTCTGGCAGCGGCGCAAATGAGCCACCGAGGCAACTATACGCTATTGCTGGCGCGACTGGCGCTGGAGGTGTTCGCGCTGCCGCCGGTGGAAACGCGGTTGACGGTCAATGGCAGCTCGCAAATTGCCAAGCGACTCAAGTGGCTCGGCGCCGGGCGCCACAGCGCGTGGAACTGGCGGCATTCCCTCGTGGCGTTGACAATCGTGGGCCTGATCTTCCTCGGGACGGCTGGCTGCCAGTTCGCCCGCGTTGAATCCACGCCGCGAGTCAGTTCGGATAAAACCGAGTTCAAACGGGTGCTGGTGGTGGTGGTGGACGAGAACGGGAAACCGGTTCAGGGAGCCACAATTTCGCCGGAGGGTTTCCGGGTCAAAGGCCGCCACTCTCCCGACGCCTACGGTTGGCGAACGAACGACTTTGGTCCGCCCGAGCAGGTGGTGACCGACGCGGCAGGCAAAGCGTACGTGAAATATCCGGTAATGGGGATTCGCGAGGAGAAAGAACCGACCGGGGCGATCTATTTTGCGGTCTCGCACCCGGATTTTTCGGCCGGTTGGCAGGACGATTATTCCGTGGATAAACCGGAGCAGCCCATTCGCCTCGTGCACGGCATTCATCTGGCAGTTTCTGGATATTACGGCCCCGATCACCGGCCGGTTCCTTTGTTGGTGCCCAATCTCAATGAAGTAGTCATTCAGTTGCAGGACTGGCAGACCAATACCGAGCACGTTTACCAGTTCAATAAAATGTCTCCCGGCAATCATTTGCTCCAACTCATGGGCCAGCTCGACAACGGGCAAATCGTGTATAGCGACACGATCGAGTTTACCGCCGAGTCCGGAAAAGCATACGACTTCAATCTAGAAATGCAGCCGGGTATCCGGCTGGAAGGACGATTGGATGATCGGGTGCCGCGCCCGGTAGCCAACGGCCGGGTCTTGATCGGCGTGCGCTCGAAGGAATTTCCCACCTGGACCAACTGGAACCAAATCAAGGATGTCTTCGATAAATTCCCCGACTATGCAGGCTGGCGGAGTTACCGGACCATCGCTCCCGACGGCACGTTTGTCTTTGAATCAGTTCCTCCCGGCACTTTGGATGTGATCGTGCATGGCGATGGATTTGCCTCCCAGAACAGCGGCTATTACGCGCACAACTTCGGCGTACCACAGGTCTTCCCGCTGGCGAGGCCGACGACGCAGATTGAAGTGGCCACCGAGCGGACTGCCACGCTGGAATTTTGTGCCAAAACCTCGAACGGAAAACCAATCGCCGGCGCATCGGTGTTCCTGAACCCGAACGTGATCAGGATTAACGGCATTTTTGGCAACATGAGACATTCAAGTGAATCCCCCCTGCGCCTGATGGATTCGTTACCTGACGTACCGTACGAGGCCACTACGGATAACAACGGATTCGCGCTCATCCGCAACGTGCCAGCCTGGACCACCGGAATGGAAGTGTATGATTTGGAATATCAAGTCCCCATACAGGATCCTGCGAGATGGCGCGATCGGAATGTGCGCGTGCACTTTGACGACGCCCAGACCAACAAACTGGTCATGATTCTCGAGCCCAAAGGCAGCGATTACCTCGGCACAGCGAATTAGGGCGTCCGGCAGGGCGGGCGCACCACTTAAAAACATATAGTCCCCGCTCTATTTTTAGACAAAGCGGTTGTGGTTCAACAGCTTTACCGTCCCACCAACTCGCCCTGCGCCGGCAGTTGCTTGCGAAAAAACTTCAATTAGGCAGGATTTTGAGTTAAGTTGGCCGCTTAACACTGCCAATACCATGTTGAGTCGTATTTTTGGTCGTTTTGGTCATTTTCTAGGGGTTATTCCATTGTTGGCATTAACCGTTTCGGCCGCGCCAGCGATTGACCCGTTGGGCAATGTCACGATCCCCGCAGGTAAATCACTTATCATTCCCGTCACGGCCACGTCGCCGAACGGCCGGCCATTGACGTTCACGGCAACCAGCAGTGTGAGTGGCATCGACGTGATCGTGCACACAAACAATCCGTTCTGGAAAATGACCGTGGTGCAGGCGGCGCCGGCCAGCGCACCGGGAGCCTATTCCACCCCCTTCCGAGGCGGGGTGCAGACGGTCACAAACGTGGGCGACATGACCTTCATGCTGTTCCGGGACATGGCGCCGCACACGGTGGATGTTGTCCAAGGCCTAACGGCGGGAGGAATTTACACCAGCAACACGATTTTTCATCGGGTGGTTTCTGGTTTCGTGATTCAAGGGGGCGACCCGGAAACAAACGGGCTGGGCGGGCCAGTTTTCCGCTATAACGATGAATTCAATCCGACCGCCATTTTCAGCGGCAACGGCCAGCTGGCGATGGCGAACTCCGGCAAGAACACGGACGGCTCGCAATTTTTTGTGACCCAGGGCGCCCAGCGATTTCTTGATTTTGGCTATACGCTGTTCGGGCAGTTGTTGCGGGGGTTCAATGTGCTGACCAATGTCATCAATACGGCTGTTGACACCAACAGCCGTCCGCTGGCCAACGTGATCATCACCCGCGCCTCGTTTGTGCCGGACAATTTTGACACCGTCATCACCCTCACCGGAACCAATGTCAACGACGTGGCGGGAACGATCAGCATCATTGCCGATGACGGCGCCGGCGGGCGAGCGACCAACACTTTCATAGCCAGCACCTTGACCGATACAAACAGCAACGGCCAGCCTTTCATTTATTCCAACACCGTCACCAAGCTGGTCGTGTCAGAGAACGGCACCCTGACCAATACGCTTAATGGCGTTGGTCTGGACAGCCAGACTTTGTATTGGTTTCCGGAATTTGGCGGGCAGGCGGATTACAACGCCGCCTACACCAACTCAATTTTTATTTACAGCAACAGCGTTTACAAGAATCTGACTTACAACGTCACCAACGTTCAGGGGCAGCTCCGCATTTTGATGAAAACTTCGGCAAATTATGTCGGCCCGGTGAACATTTATTTTATCGTCTCGACCAGCCCATACTGGAGCTCTTTCCCAACTTACTTCCCGTATGACCAGGAAGAATGCACATTTGCCTTCGGCGACACGCCGATTATAGGCCAGGCGACGAATTTCAGCGTCCCGGCTTTAATGTCGTTCACCAATACGCTTCTGGCTGAATTCACCAACAGCGTGCCGGGCAGTTCGGTGACAAACTTCACTGCCTTTATCAACTGGGGTGACAACTCGACCAACAGCGGCGTCATCGTGACCAATCTGCTTCAGCAAAAATTGGTCCTTGGCGCACATACTTACACCAACGCGGGAACGTATCCGGTTTATATCACCCTCCAGAGTTATCTCGGGGCGGCGGCCACGGTTATTGCGACGGCCAGCGTGCCGCCCAGCCTCAGTATGACGACGGCCGGCACAAATAAAATCATCAGCTGGCCGGCTTGGGCGACCGATTATAAACTGCAATCGGCAACCAACCTCACGGGCGGGAACTGGCAGGCTGTGAGCAATTTTCCAGTTTTGAACGGCTACAATAGCGCGGTGACGAATGGAACGAGCGGCAGCAACCTTTTCTTCCGGCTCGTAAAATAAAAATGAGTCCGGGGCTTCAATCTAGTCTGGTGATTGATTAATTCGCTTACATAACTTATGGACTTATGCTGTCTATTGGACATCCGGGGCGGTCTGTTGAAGACGATTCAGGTCCTGTAGTTCCGCCGGCTCGGTGATATAGCCGCCACTGAACCAGGAGACGGGCACAGGACCCTTCCACTGCCAATACTCCGCGTGGTTATCGGCAAAACCAGCACGCAGCCGTTTTGATGCCGGTGGGCCGGACGGTCCATCCATACGTCCATTTTGGAGGCATAAAGAAAGATGCCGTCGTTGATGCTGTTTTCATATTCATCGAGGAACGTGAGGCACTTCGCAGGTCGCGCGATCCTGGTGAATTTCTTCAGCGGGTAGATGAAATAATTGGTCTCGGAATTCTCTCCCCCCATGTAGATGCTCAAGGAGACACTGCGCAACCGGGGTGTACTGGTTCCGTCCACCAAGGAATGGTCGGCAGGGCAGCGGTAAATGGCAAGCGACTGTGCGTAAGGAAAGAGGGTACCTTTCGTGATGGTTGCCGGGTCTGCATCATGACTGGCGCTGCCGGTAACCCAGCAACCCGGCGGGCTGCGGTGGATGCCGTTGGCGGCGCCTCCAAGATTGAGCGGTAGCCGGTCGCCTGCTTCGGACGCATAAAGCGCCCAGGCGATCCCGAGCTGTCGTTGATTGTTGAGGCAACTGGTCATCCGGACCCGCGCGGTTGCCGCCGAAAAGGCAGGCAACAGCAACGAAGCCAAAATGGTGATGACCCCAATGACCACCAGCAGTTCAACCAGCGTAAAACCGAATTTTGAACCGAGCCCAGCAAACCGCTCCGACGTGGATGAACCGGTCTGCCGGCGTAACAACTTAGCATCCGAGTTGTGGGGAATGGCTCTCATACCGTTCCTTCGCCATGGAGGCGTGAAAGGGAAACCGGCCGGCTTTTCGCGGTCCACCAAAAAAGGCATCCGGCACCGGCTGTGAGCGCCAGCATCCAAAGCGCGGAAATGAATGGCCTCGATCCCGATAGGCCGGCCATTCCGGCGGTATAAGTTTGGTAAGCGACGCCCTGTCTGGTCAACACTCCCAGGGTGGCTTCATCGGCCGCAGCAATGAAGTCCGGATGGTGCCGGTCGGAAATCCATAATTTTCTGGAACCATCCCAATATTCGAATACTTCAAAGCGGGCATGCTTGTGGCCGGCGACGAAGGCTGGGATCTGATAATCGGGGATGGCACGAACCTGCCAGTCGGTGTTTGCCCCCTGGAAAACGGCCAGGGCGACCATTCCGCACGCACTCAAGGCGGCAAAAGACTGGTCGACACGGCGTTCATTTCGCTGGTTGGTGACGGAATACCGACGGGAACTGCGGTTCCGGTTTTCTCTTACCAAAGTAACAGCCCCGGCGACAAAAATGAAACAGCATAAAGGGCCTAGCAGCCGCAAGCACCACCATCCGGCGAGGGTCACTTTAAATTGAGTGGAATCCCGGTTTTCAATTGTCGTCTCGTAGCTAACACCTTTTTCAGCCAGCAAAGTCAGAGTGCTCTGCTCCGCCGGTGCGACGAATGGGTTCATTTTTCGGCCCTCCAGGAGATCACCCGTAAGCATACGAGCTCCGCTGGTATTTTGGTACAGTCTAAAGCGAAACTTCGGCACCTGCGGATTGGCGATGAGGCTTTGTATTTCCGACGTGGACAGGAAAAGGCGTTTGGGAAAATTCGCCGGAGATGTGAAACTGGAGTACCAGCAGAAAAATCCGAAGTAAACGAAAGCCGCTGTCGTCGCCAGCACCGCCCAAATAGCTACGGATCCTGGCGACCTGCACGCGATTGGCCGGACGACGGCCCCTGGAGGACCGGTTTGCCGGCTGCGTTGCCAAATCCAGACGACCAAGGACAGCGGCACCATGCCGAACAAGAGGATCGGCTGACAGACGTTCAGCCAAAAACCAGCGATGGCGAGGCATATGGCGGAGGAAAAGCGTTTCGAATTTAGGATGAGGAGCAGCACAAGCGGAGAGACGCAAATGAAGAGCGACATACCGATTCCCATGCCACGCCAAAAAATGGTTACGGACCGGCGCGCCCGCTCAAGGTTCTGCCGGTCGCCTCCCATCTTGTACCCAATGTATCCGCCCAGGGGTAACGCCGCCGCACACCAGCAACCCATGCCCATGAAATAATTAGCGAAGAAGGCTGTCATAATCTGTGTCAGCACTTTCATTTTAAAGGACGCCTCCAAGACCAGCAACCCACGATTCTTGTTTGATTCAGAGCAACTGAAGAGGACCCAAGATGTAGCCAAGGTTATTCTTCGCCAGACTCTCAGATAAAAACATTATGCCCGCTGATCGCTTGCGAATTATCCGTCACCATTAAGGAAATTCGCAGAAAGCCAAACATAATCATTAAATCGAAAATCAAATATCAGCCGCGTGGACCAAAAAATGTTTCATTACACATTGTATATTAAATCCGAAATCAACAAGTCACACAAAACAAGGAACATTTGTATGACGGCACGGCCAAGGAGCCTTTGACTGTGAGTCACTTGGGCGTGTCTTCACAATCCTCGGGGCGCGGCAGAGAGAGATTTTGCCGGAAGCGAAGCGGAGAGTAACATGTTTGTCCGAAGTCCGAACCTGCCGGGTGATTGCCTCGACAACGCAGCTTGCCAGCTTATAGAACTGTCGTCCGCGGGATTTTTGAGAAAAAAGCCGCCCCGGCAGCGTAGCTCCTCGTTCAAAGCCCCATAAGGGGATTCTCCATTGTCGCGCCTTGCCAGCCAGCCTTTTTCTCAAAAACAGCATCTCCGATCATGTTGAAGACTCGCTCTGGTGATTCAGGGTTGCTCAGGCTGTGGCGTTGCCGGCGTGGTTTCAACGGTGGCGGTTGCCGTTTGCAGGTCCGGCGCGGTCGCCGTGAGCTTGATTTCCCCGGCATCTCGCGTGGACTGAATGATCACTTCCGCCAGGCCGTTAAACAAATGGCGGGACCAGGGCGTCGCTGTTTTCTCAAGGGCGATTTCCATGTTCACTCCCGGGTTCAGGCCACCCTGCCCGCCATCATTTTTCACGCGCACTGCAATGACGTTGTCGCCTTCATGCAATGCCTGCTTGACGACAAAAACCGGTTGCGATTTCCAGTCATGCGATTCGCCGACCGCCCGGTTGTTCACAAAAACCCAGCCGTTATCGTCGATGCGTGGAAAACGAATCTGCACCACCGGACTATCAAGGTCGTCTTTCGTCAGCAAGACGTGCGCCCGGTAAACGGCCGACTCTCCAGGTTTTAAAAACATATCCCCGGTATCGCCATCAGTTTTAGGCCGGATCAAGTTCCATGAGGAATCATCAAAGTCCGGCGCATATTCCGCATCCACTGGAGGATGGTCAGCCCCCCCGGGAATCAGCTGATAACGCCACTTATCAATTGCAATGTATTTTAAACTCGGCTGGTCAATATAAACATCCGGCTCATGACTGCTCGGATCGCCATTGCCGACTCCGATGATCTTGCCGGGGCCATCGAGGGCAAACTGGATTTGGTTGTCAGCCACCGGCACCATCCTGCCCTGGGCATCGATTGCCGAAACCGTCACCACGCTGACGTCGTCACCATCGGCTTGAATCGCCGGCCGGTTCGCCGCCAGTTGGATTGAGGCAGCCTGACCGGTGGTTTCCACCTTGGTTTCCGCGATCACGTTGCCCGCGGCGTCATAACCTTTGGCGCTGAGCGTGCCGGGCGCATATATCACCTGCCAGCTCAGCTTGGAATTCGGTTTCATTTCCTTGCGACCCAGTGAGGTGCCGTTGAGAAACAGTTCAACCTCCCGGCAATTGCTCAAGGCATCCACGCGGATGGTTTGTCCTTCCTTACCTAGCCAATTCCAATGCGGTAGCAGGTGCAGCACAGTATTGGTGGTCCACCAGGACTGGTAATAATAAAAATTGTCCTTCGGAAAGCCGCAGACGTCGAGAACTCCAAAATGCGAATTGATGCAGGGCCAGGAATAAGGCGTAGGCTCGCCGCGGTAATCGAAACCCGTCCATACGAACCCGCCGGAAAGCCACGGGCGATCCGCGAAAAAGCTCCACCAGGTCTCGGCGGTCTGCGCCCAGGGCGGCGCGTTTTCGTCGTAGGCACTCATATAGCCGCGCTCCGCGTTATTGGCGTAGATGCCACGCGTGCTCACGGTGCTGGCCTGCTCGGTGCCAACATTCGGCTGGTCGGGGTGTTCGGCATGGTATTGATCCATGTCCGGGCCCGGATGATAATTCCAGCCTCGCACCTCGATGACCCCATTGACGCCATCAAACGTGTCGCCTTCCGGCGCGGCATAGGTCAGTGGCCGTGTCGGATCGAGATGCTTGGCGAGTACTTGTATGGAGACCGCCACATTGGCCGCCTGAGGTGTGTCCTGCACGCTGAACTCCTCGTTGGCGATACTCCAAATGGCCACGCTCGGATGATTCCGGTCGCGGCGAATCTGTTCTTCCCATTTGGCTAGATTCCCCGAGTCGCTGCCAAGCAAGCGGCTTTCGTCCATGATCAACATGCCCAGGCGGTCGCATGCGTCCAGCAATTCCGGCGTGGGCGGATTGTGCGAGGTGCGGATGGCGTTGCAGCCGAATTCCTTCAGCTTCGCCACACGAAAAGATTGCAGCGCATCCGGCAGCGCCACGCCCACACCCGCCATGTCCTGGTGATTGCAAGTCCCCTTCAATTCATAATGCTGTCCGTTCAACAAGAAGCCGTTCGTCGGGTCAAATCCCACTGTGCGGATGCCAAACGCTGTTTCCACGCGATCTGCGAGGTTGCCCGCCACTTCGACGGTCGTGACCAGCTTGTAAAGTTCCGGCGATTCAGGAGACCACAAAACGGGCGAGGCGACGTTCGACGCCAGTTTTACCGTCCGCTTCGAGTCACCCTCCACGTTGGCCGATTCCTCGAAATGACTCAGGGATTGTCCATTCGGCGAAAAGATTTCGCACTGGATCTTTGCGTCTGCGGCATTTGTTTGCGAATTCAGCAGGCGGACGTCAACCTTGATCGCTGCCTGGCCCTGGGGAGTATTGTTCTCAAACTCACTCCGGACAAAAATACCATCCGGGGCAATCGCCAGCGGCGCGGTTTTGTCCAGCCATACATGACGATAAATACCCGCACCTTCATAAAACCAGCCTTCAAACTTCGTCGCATCCACGCGCACGGCCAGGGTGTTGGTGCCGCCAAACCGCACCACGTCGGTGATGTCCTCGCGGAATGGGTAATAACCGCCGTCGTGCTGTTTTACGATCCAGCCATTAACCCAGACCGTCGTGTTGCGGTACACGCCGTCGAAAATCAGCCAAATACGCTTGCCAGAATCGGCTGGTGAGAGCGCAAAGGTCCGGCGATACCAGCCGATGCTGGTTTTCTCAAAGCCCGGTCCAACCGGTTTGAAGCCGTGATTACCATCAGAATTCTGGTCGAAAGGCAGCTCGACTGCCCAGTCGTGCGGCAAGGTCACCGTGCGCCAGGAGTCGGCATCAAACTCCTCCGCTGCCGGGCCACCGCTCGCGCCGGCCTTGTCGAGCCTGAGTGCATCCGGCCAGTCATCACCCAGGTGAAATTTCCAGTTCTGATCGAGCGAGAGATGTTCGCGAACGGCGGCGGTATCAGCCATGGCCGCGAGCGGCATGATGAAAACTAAATCGGCGCACACGGCCAGCAGGCAGGTTTTCAGGGTGTTTCGCACCAATGCCAAGACCTTCTTTGTCTGGTTCATAATTTTCACCGAAACTAGCTGAAAGCCTTGACCGGCTCAACCCAAGTTTGTGGATATTTCAGTTCAGCAGAAAGGTCACCCCGCGCAGGCGAAATTCTGGAAAGAAACTTGGCGGCCCGAGCTGTCTCGCGCAGCAACAAGGCCGTGTTGCCATTTTTGGACAGTATAACCAGGCATTCGAAAGAATGACGCCAATCAAACATCGACGATTCGCATTAAAACTTCCAAGGGGATGGCCTTGGCCACGAGGACTGCCAGCTTAGAACCCCACCCCGATCAATCGCAGGAATCTGCCAAATTTACGATCAGACGTTGCCAAATGCATTTACGGGCACCACGGTGCATCAACCGAATTTCGGGAGCTCAATGGCTGAATAACCCAACGGCTCGGGGGGCGTTTTCGCCTCGGCATAACATATGCTGATGGTCACAAGTATGAAACCACGAGTCAAAACTAGGGTAGCTGCCCTGCTTGAGGCCACGGCCTGGATGGTGGGATTTAGCGTGTTGCTTGGCGTTTTTATGCCAAATTTCAGGCACTTGGCGCCAAACATATTGCTGCCGCTCACCATTGCGATCGCTGCGTGTGCCACAAACTGGCTGGGATCCAAACCAATGAAGGCGAAATCCAACCTGCCTGCACTTGAGACGACTGCTTCATTTAGCCTTCGTCCCGATCAGAATCACAATCATAGCCAAGGAGGCCATCTCACCCCGAGCCAATCGCCGATTTTTGGACAACCACTGCATGCACATACCAATCATTTTGTCCCGGAACCGACCACCTCGGAAAAACTACGCCAGCTGGGTGGAGCCCAGTTTGAGCAGGTCATTGAATTGATTTTCCAGGATCGCGGTTTCTGTGTGCACCGCTTTGGTGACGCTGTTCTTGCCGGCAACTCAGACTTTGAGGGAGAGAGCGAGGTTGATTTGATCATTGAATCCACAGCCGACAAATATGCCGTGCAATACAAGCACTGGCGTAAATGGAATGTGGATGTGCGCCAGATCCGGGAATTCCTGGGTAGCCTGACGGACACCCGAATTCAAAAGGGGATTCTCATCTGCCTGGCGGGTTGCACGGTCGATGCCACAGCGATGGCTGAAAAGCACGGTATCCAGATTTTGGATGAGTCTGCCATCATCGAAATGCTGGTTGAATCCGGCCTGATGTACGACCACCGTGTCTCCGACCTGCTTTCCGACGAACCCAAGTATTGCTCAAAATAGTCAGAAGCCAGCGAAACGGCGGGTCAAGCCTGAAAAAGTATCGCAGTAGAATCCGGGATTTCCAGTCAGACAGGGCCGGTTCAGCGGACAGAAGGATGGGTTAGTCTTCAAAAGGAATAAAACTTTGTTCCAGCTGCGACCGCAAAAATTCCATTAGATTATTTCTTCCGAGGACGAGGTTGACGACTTCATGGAGGCTGAGTTCATTTTTGCCTCGGGGGATTTTACGGACGCATCCCTTTTCGACGGCAGATCCAAACTGGGACTAATAAGACAAAAAAACGTAAGATCTTTTCACCCTTTATCATTTAGCGCTAATATAAATCCGTTATGAGCAGCCAAAGTCATCCCATCAACGCCCGCGTTCGCATCGGTCATGTGCACCTGAAGGTCGCCGATCTGGAGCGCGCTTTGAATTTTTATCGCGATGTGCTGGGATTTGAATTGCAACAGCGGTTTGGCTCCCAGGCCGCCTTCATTTCCGCCGGGGGTTATCATCATCATATCGGACTAAACACGTGGGAAAGCAAGGGTGGCCGGCCGCCAGGCCCGGGCACCACCGGCCTGTATCATCTTGCGATTCTCTATCCGACGCGGGCCAGCTTGGCGGATGCGGTGCGGCGGGTGCTTGAAGCGGGCGTTGAACTGGATGGCGCAGCTGATCACGGGGTTAGTGAGGCGATTTATCTACGAGATCCGGATGGCAACGGGGTCGAGTTGTATCGGGATCGGCCGGAAGCGGAATGGCCGCGTTCGCCCGGCGGCGAATTAGCGATGTTCACCCGTGCCTTGGATTTGGCGAATCTCCTGAAAGAATAATCTTTTTCCGTTTCGCAGAGAAAATCCCCGGCCAGCGAAAAACCTACCCGGAAAACACCTCGCAGTTTTTAATTGCCCGGAAGCCTTGGTCTGTTTAAATCGAAGCAAGCAGGGTCCACCCGCGGTTTTTCCTTGGCAAAAATAAATCAACCCAACTTGATTATGAGTGAACCACATATCACCCGCAAAGGTCCTTTCGTTCAAACCGCCCAACCCGGCGCGGCTTACTGGTGTAGTTGCGGACAATCCAAATCACAGCCTTTCTGCGACGGTTCTCATAAGGGTACAGGCTTTTTCCCCGTAAAAGCCGAGATCGCCGAAGCAAAAACGGTCGCCTGGTGCGGTTGCAAGCATTCCAAAAACCCACCGTTCTGCGACGGCAGCCATTCCAAACTTCCCTGATTCGGAAGTGTGTCTGCGCGAGCGATTGGCCGGTTATTTTTTGAAAAACTGTTTTTCCAACCGCAAGCCGCCGGCTTGACACCAATTTGTAATGCTGTATTACAAAGCGCGTGGCGATGCTCGCTCAGGGAAAGTCCAAGCCGGCGACTGGAAATACAACGGTGGGTTGGCCGGTTGAACTTTTTGGCCCCGCTTGACTTGGCTTTTTTTGCAAAGGAGAAGTAAAGCAGCGGAAGACATTTTACGATTTGCCGGCACATGTGTGGGTCTGGGGAGCCGGCATCGTGCGCGACCCTTGTTAGTTGTGGTCGCCGCACACGCCCTTGCCGACAATTAGGTTGGCAAGGGCGTTTTTTTATTCGTTCGAAATGTGAAGGCGAGGGGGTTGAACCTTCAACGCCCCCCGCCTGCGCCCTCTTCCCCAGGTCTCCTAGCTTCTGATTTCTGCCCTGTCTCCCCGGCATCTAAAAATCGATCCAACCGCCGACGTGAATCCATCAAATTAATGTTATCATCAGACCAAACAAAACCGGATCCTCATCATCAAAGACGCCGGACAAAGGAGATCGGCGGACCTCAGGATCGTTTGCTTTCACCAACTATTAGTCGTCCAGTCAGGCGCGCAATCTTCGATTCTCAACATTGCCGCCATTACCCACGGTTTTCGGAATCGGCTTGGAGACAGGCGTTTTCAATCTTGTGAAGGCCTGGTCCTGGATTCTTCGTGCAACCCTCGTTGGCCGTCCCGCGCGGCTTCCATTCGCATTGGGCAACAATTTGCAATAGGCCGCTTTGACGCTTTGCCGGATTATTTCATCGGCATCCAACCCAACCTGCTGCGCGGCAGCAAGTAAGTTGCGGTTTGATACATCCAAGTCAGCGGATCTGATTAACTTTGGTTTTGACATACCTTTCCCTGGAAAAATTTATTGTAATATGTTATTACTGTAAAGAACCTTTCAAGCTTTGTGCTATTGCACAGAGGACCAAACCTAGCTAGAGTTCCCTTTTACTAACGGTGAAACTGAAAATCCGTTCCAATCGACCGCGTATTCGCAGCTGGGAAGCCGATCCAGATGTGGCCAAACTTCTTGACCTTGCGGTACTTACAACCGGCGCCTCCATCAAGAGCATTGTCAACGAAGCCATTCGAACCCATGGTCCCGCCATCATCCGGCGCCTGCTTGCTGAGCGGGAGGGACCACGTCGGGAACTGGAAGCGATTTTAGCTGCTAATGCCCAAGAATCCATTTACTTAGGTAAATCCAAAAATCCCACGATAAAAACGTTTGAGTCAAAAAAATGAGGTTTTTAGACTGGCGTTTGCCTTAGGTTTTTCCATTAGGTAGAATGTTCGAATTTGAATAAACACCCCTACGGCCATGAAATTCAACGGCGGTTGGGCACCCGGTGCTTATGGCTCAGAATCGACCGGTGAAGAGCCTTATTAAACAGACCTAGCAAATTTTCACCGTTTCGATACGCAACAGCCGGCCGAGCTTCTCAATTTTATCCGAAATATGGCCCAAGCCGACGGCGCAATGATGTGCCGGGCCATGGGAGTTCCAGTCATTCACAAATTTCCGAGCACCGAGGCTGAATCGATAACGGCTGTTGGTGTTGCCGATTTCCAAAATCGGGCCAGCCACCGATTCGCCCTCGGCCACCAGCAGTTTTAACTTACCAGCCGAAGTCTCCACCACCGAGAGGCAGGTCACAGGACCATATTTCACCGACATTTCCACGGATAGCCCACGTCCGACCTTGCCATGATATACCTTCAAGGGGCGCACTTTGGTTTTGCCCTGCGCGATTTTGATGTGGCCCGGGCCGTCGTGCCCCATCAGGACAATATCAGCCGCAAAATCCATGGCGTAATACTCCGTAAAAGAGCCGCCGACGCCGAAAGTATCCATGATTTTCATGGCCTGCGCGTTTTTGACTTCGTGCTCGCCCGCCACGGGTATTCCGCGGGCGGTCAGCAGCGAATTGCCAAGGATGATGGAACTTATGGCGTCCTCGTTTTCGGCGTTGCCGGTGCCCATGTAATAATAGGCCACCGAACCGAGGTCATGTTCCCGGACAAGCCGGTCGAGCGCCACCGAGGTGCTCGCGGCGCGTTCGAGCTCAGCCTCAGGGCAGTCGCTTTGGACGTCGAAAACGGATTTAAAATGGGCGACGCGGTCCTTGATTTGCTCCGAGTCAACTTCGCGGCGCAAGGCTGCAAGCTCGTCCACTTCCAGGATTTCCATGTGGCCGCCGAAGGTGGCGCACTGGAGCGTGGTGTCGGAATAAATATCGAGCATGCCGCCATAGTAATGCCCCATCAAGCCAAGGCGGTTGTGAAACAGGGTGTTCGCCACGCGCGCGGCTTCAATCCACGCATCCACTTCGTTCCAGCAGGTCGGGTCGTCGTGCAGCATGCCTGTGATCTGGTGAAAATCGATTCCCGCCCGATTAAAAACATTCGCAATCTCCGGCACCGGGCAGGCCGAGCAATACGCCAGCCATTCGCCGGTCATGGCAGTGCGATCATTCATCTTATTGAAATTCGCATAGTCAATCGCCGCAGTGGGCGCCAGATTCAGGATGATGACCGGAACCCGGGCGCGTTGAACCACCGGCAGCACGGTCGAAGACAAGGCATAGGTCGTTGCATATAGGAAAATGATATCGACATCCGCTGCGCGGAATTGGTGACCGGCTGCGAGCGCCTTGACTGGATTGTCCACGAGACCGAGGTTCACAATTTCCACGCCTGGGCGCGCCAGCTTACCCTCTACCTCTTGCAGGTAGCCCGCGAGTCGCTCTTTCAGGCCGGCAAACTGCGGCCAATAGGCGTCGAGGCCGATTCCAAAGAGTCCGATTTTTGTGGTGTGCATAATGGCAAAAGGATCCGCCGCTGGCTTCAGACGGATGACCCAGTTGTTACTAGCAAATCGGCAAAACCGCGGCGAGGAATCTTTTTCATTTAAGCAGCCCAGTTACACTCTGTTTTTGACCTCCGACATTCCCTATCTCCACCGTCGTCTGGTAGCCGGGTTTGAGCGACACGTTGCGGAATTCGATCCACCTGTATTCCCGACGTTGCAGTTGAAATTCCTTGATCTGCGCAAAATCATTCGTGGACAGAAGCAGCGTGGCGTCGGCGTGACCGTTATTCAAATCCGTCGGATCTTGATTAATTGGGATTTCCTTTCCATCTTTCATCTCGTAAACCATTCGGCTGTCCCAACCTTCTTTTACGGGGTAGGTGCAATTGACAGCCAAAAATCCATGACCGCCGTCAACCACATTATAAGCCGCGCTCCAGTCACCCACGGCAACGGCCTGACCATATGAATTTAGCGGATGTTTCAACACCGTAGCGGTCTCCCATGGACCATTTGCTAAACCGAGTAAGATGTTGGCGGTGGTTGTATTTGTAGGGCAAGCGATGAGCTGAACGAAAATGCCCAACGGCGAAAGACGGTCAGAAGGTTGAAATCCAGAACCCTCGGCTAATGCGCTTGAATTCTCCTCAATCCGGCAAAGCGGAACAGCCACATCATCGGAGGCCTCGTTGCGGATCTGAAAGGCGATTTTCTTCGTCTCAATGTTTTTCTCCCAGCTATCGGTTTCAAAATTGACCATCGGAAAAAGTTCAGTCGAAGGCTGGCCATTAGGCAGCCAGCAATCGCGATTGGTCCATGGCAAGTTGGCGACTGCAACCAGTTCCACCTCCGCCAGTGGCAGGTGGGCAAGGAACGGCGCTCTGGTAATCACGCGCAAGGCCGAAACGCTGGCGGAACTACTCGACTGCGCCGCTTCCTGAGCGGTTCTCCTGGCATTTTCTTCAGCTATAGCCCGGTCTTTCGCTTCCTGAGCGGCTCGCACAGCATTTTCCTCCGCCTTTTCCCGGCCTTTCACAAAATTTGGGATGGCGATCGCTGCGATTATCCCGAGGATCGAAATCAGAAATGGAATCGCAATCATAGCCAGCACCACCACCGCAAACCAGCGCCAGAAATGGTCGGGCTTGGGAGGCGTCGGTACCAGGGTGGCAACCGGCTTGTTTACCGCGCGCCACACGGCGCAAATGATGAGCCAGTCCACCAGCGCGGGAAGCATAATTGAAATCACCAAAGCCACCTCGCCGAATTGAATAAAGTTCAAAGCACAGAGATTCCAGAAGAGCTTCCAGATGAAAAAATCCAACAACAATAACGGGCACAAAAGTCCGTCGAAAACAGCGAGCCACATTCCGTGGAGCCTACCCGCCGAGCGGCGGATTTGCCAGATGGCAACCCAGCCGAGAATTGTGCCGGAGGCGAAAAGAATGAATTCCAAAAATTGCCAGAGCACCAATACTACATAAGGCGCCGCATGGCCGGTGTGGCTCCAATAATAGACCAGAAAGATCCTGCGAATACGATTAAAAAACAAACATATGACGAATCCAAAACAACTCGCTCCTGCGGCGGCCATGCGAGAGAAATGCGGTTCCGGTTGCGTAAAAGGCGAGATGGGTGGAATTGCGCTAACCGGGCTCGCCCTCCCAGTTTGAGACGGGTCCCCTTGCCGCTTGGCACTGGCATCGGATTCGCCGGCAGAACAGATGTTTTGAATATCGTACTTCTCGACCCGCCATTCGCCGTCCGGCTGCACGGCGCAAACAACTGTTTCTGTCGCTGTTTGCTGGCTGTCAAACGTCTTGAGGATTTTTTGTTCAAAGCGCGCCAGAGGGTTTAGGAACACCTGGGACAATTGTCGAATGTCCACCGCTCTTCCCAATGGTTTCCGGATTTTTTCCATCCGGCTTACCCACTCTTCCACACTGATGTCGTTCTTAAAATACGGCGCCGCTTTTTCCCAAGCCCGCCGGTAATCGCCTAGCTCCAATGCTTCCCAAAACTGGAATACGGGCAAAGGGTTGGGATTCGCTGCCGGCGATTCCTTCATCACCCGTCTTTGCAACCAGACCGGTATTCCAATGGTGACGGCCAGGAAAAACGCGAGCGAAACGAGAATCAATGATTGGTCGTGTTCCAGCAGTGCCTTGGCAAAGGGCAAAAACAGTTTTATCGCCAGCGGGTCCTGCCTGATTGGATCCACGACATAGACTCCCAAGGCTCCACCACCATAGGCGAACCACCCCAACGCCCCCCCGCCCATGGCAATTGGAGCGATCGCCCCGCCTCCCAAGGCGATCAAGAGAGCCACTGCCAAACCGCCGAATGAAATCAGCCCCAAGGCGCAACCCCCAAAGGCGAACAAACCCATGGCCAGCCCGCCAAAGGCAAAAACCCCCGTGACCATGCCACCTAAGGCAAAAACCCCTTTTGCTTTGCCACCGATGGCAATGATGCCTTTGGCGACCCGCACCTTTCCTTTTAGCGGATCAAACCCGACGGCCACATGGAGCAACGGCCAACCAAAAAGAGTGGCTTTGGACCGGTAATCAAAGCCAGCGAGCGCGATTGGTGAAACGGATGCATGCGGAGCGCTCGCTTGTGACTTGTCGCTCGAGGCAATCGTTTCCAGTTGCGTCTTGAGCGCGCTGGCTTGCTGGTAGCGAAGCTCCGGCTTTCTCTCGAGCGCGCGCAAGACCACTTCGTCCAAGCGCACGTCGATCTGGACTTTGTGGGAAGGTGGCTCGAGGTGTTTGTCGGGCAGTTCGCCGGTGAGCATCTGGTAAAACACGACACCTAGAGCATAAATATCGGCCCGATGATCCACTTCGCCGGGCGCTTGAATCTGCTCGGGAGACATGTACTGCGGTGTGCCCATGACCTTGCCAGCATCAGTAAGGGTAGAATCATCGCGCTGCGATGCCCCCTCCGGACGCCCCATCGGTACATCCCTGCCTTCAATGATTTTCGCCAGCCCGAAATCCGCTACCTTCACCCGGCCGCGACGATCCAGCAGGATGTTCTCTGGCTTGATATCGCGGTGGACGATGCCCTGGTCATGAGCAAACTGCAGGGCATCGCAAATCTGCGGAACGATGGCCAGCGCTTCGCGCGTTGAGATGCGGCTGCCGGCGAGCAATTGACGCAGGTTCACGCCGTCCACAAATTCCATCAGGAAGAAGTACAATCCGTCCGCCCGTCCAAAATCGTAAATCGTAACAATGCCGGGATGGTTCAGCTTGGCCAGGGCCCGGGCTTCGCGGGCGAACCGTTCGGCGAAGGCGGCGTCCTGTCCGATATCCGGTGGGAGGATTTTCAGGGCGATAATGCGGTCAAGTTCCTTTTGGCGGGCCTGGTAAACCGCGCCCATGCCGCCCTGGCCAATGAATCCAAGAATCTCAAGCTGGGGAAATCTGGGGGCGAGCTCAGCGACCGTGGGGGCGACAAATCGGGGTGATTTGCCACCGCTCTCAGTTCCGGTTGCAAAAGCACCTTTTAACAGGCAGGACGGGCACAGCCCTTTGGGCGAGTTGGCCGGAAGCGGTTTGCCGCAGCCGGGGCATAATGGTGTCGTATCCATACCCGTTACTACGCGAAGCCAGTTGAAAGGTTACAAACCATGGAGTCCATTTCGCAGGTCACTCAGAAAGGGCCTGGAAGAGATGCTGCATTTCCGTCTCTACATCCTGCGAATCGTCGAGCGTATTGGCAATTTCCGCACGGATCAGTTCCCGATAACGCTTCCGCAAACGATGCACTGCAACCTTCACGGCGCTTTCGTTCATGGCGAGACGGGGAGCCAATTCGGCATAAGGTTGCGTTTCGCGCGATCCCATGAGTGATTGCTTGAGTGTATTAAACAAATCCGTTTTACCTTCGCTTTGGTATTCGCCCTCCAGCCGGTTCAGGACTTCGGCCAGCAGCGCGAGCGCCCACTGTTTTTCAAAGAGCTTGTCCGGCGCTGAATGGTCGGCCGGTTCCAAATCGAACCGATCCTCCGCGGCGGCCAGATCCAATGAGATCATCGGACTGCCGCCGCCCCGCTTTTGGGCGGTGCCGCGCTTCCATTCGCTGGTCAGAAAGTGGTTCATGGCTGTCAGAATGAAGGAACGGAACCGGCCCCGGTCAGGGTCAGCGGTGGTCAGGGATTGGTGTTCGAGCAACCGGGCAAAGAAAGCCTGAGTCAGATCCTGCGAGTCATGTGCAGAATATCCGCGGCGACGGACATAGACATACAGCGGGTACCAATAGGTCTGACAGAGCCGGCCCAAAGCATTCTGTGCCCGTGAGGTATCATTGTGCCCCGTAGCCAGAACAACCGACCAATGCGTGGTCGCAAAAACTGCCTGCGGCCGGACAGGAGAGGAACTTCCAGTTTCGGTGGAGGACATTCGTCAGAATATTAGGAAAAAAACGCCAATGGTTACAGGAAAATGCTCAAAAGGTCGGACGATCAGCGACCCAAGCATGCCACCGACCAAGATCAAAATGATAACGAGCGAGTGTCCGGCAGGCGAATTTTACCATCCGGAGCGCTTTAATAAAAAATGTAACCCCTGTTGAGGCTTAAATGGTTTGTTAATCTTACACCCACGCAAGCTTATTTTCTGTCGTGGCGACGAGACTTGGTTGAGCCATTACTAAAGCAAGCCAATGAACGTGAACGATTTATCAAATATCGAAAGAGTCTCACCCCACCAAGCGCTATAGCGTAAGGAACCGCGGACGCGGGAATTATCAGCGAATTAAATTTAAAGACTATCTGGCTTCGGACACGGCGCGTGGGGTGAATGAACTGGCCAACTGTTTGGCTTGCTCGATTTCCGAATCAGTCATCTTCGATTTTAAATCGCTCAGTATTGAGTTTGCATCCGACTGTCCCTGGGCGGCGGCAAGGGTCAACCATTTGAATGCCTGTATGTGATTCGTCCGGACGCCGACGCCGAGCGTGTAGCGCTGGCCGATGTCATACTGGGCGGTGGCATCGCCACCTTCCGCCGCGAGCTGATACCATTTGGCGGCCTCCGTTTCGCTTTGGTTGACGCCGGTACCTTGCTCATAGACATAAGCCAAGTCATATTGGCCGGCAACACTCCCCTTCGCCGCAGCGAGTTGATAGAGACGAACTGCATTGGTTAAATTCATCGGCACCCCCTGCCCGGCCTGGTTCAGTTCGCCCAGCGCAGCCAAGGCGTCGGGATAATTGTGATCGGCCGCCGCCTGGAAATATTTTATGGCGGTTTTCACATCAGGTTTGACGTTGTCACCCTTTTGGTAAATCCAGCCAAGGCTGGTTTGAGCGGCCAGATCACCGCCGTCCGCCTTGGTTTTCAAGGCATTGATGTCGACCGGAGCCGCCTCGGGAGCCGCTTCTGACGCCGATGCGGAAGCAACGGCAGGCGTTCCCGCCGCCTGACCCATTTTGTTAAGAGCCAAATAGCCGACTACACCGGCCATGCCGCCCACCAAAAGGAAAATCAAAATTCGTTTGTCCATGGCAGAAAAGATCAGTCGTTATCAGATGCTGAAGCTGTTATGGCCCATTGCGGATAGGCGTTGGTGAATCCCATTTGTGCGTGCCAAAGGATGTGATTTAAGACGTCCTCCGGGCATTGGTCCGGCTTGGACAGAGGCAGGTGCGAGGAGACGATCGCATCGTGCAACTGCTGCGGATTCTTGATGTGCGCGGTATCCGGATTCATCTGGTCCAACGGGATATTGTTGGTGAGGCAATCGTATGGAGTAAAGTCAGGCTGGTCATTGAAACAGGCGGTCATCGGCGTGGCGGTGGCGTCCATTTGGTTCATGGGCGGCAGGCCCAGCATCAATTCCATCGTGCGCAGAATGCTGGTCTGGTTGTAATTGATGCTCACCACGGTGTGACGCTTGGTATAGGCGCTGATGACGTATGCGGTGGTCCGGTAACCGCTGAGATGATCCCAGCCGGATTGCGGGTCGTCCTCGCACGCGAAAATGCAGGTATCCTTCCAGTAAGGACTGTGGCTGATGGCATCGAGGATCTGCCCCAGGGCGAGGTCGTTGTCGGCCACCTGGGCGGATGGGGTCGGCATCCCGGGATCAGTACCCGAGGTGTGATCGTTCGGGAGATCCATCAGGATCAGATTGGGAAGGTTGCCATTGGTCACAAAATTATTGAATTCGCTGAGGAACTGCGCGGCGCGGTAAACGTCGGGAATGGCCAGATCCCAGCCGACATTATTGGTCATGATGTAAGGCTGCAAAGTCGCAACCCCGGCGTAATTGCTGTAGGTAATGAGGCCGGTGTGATTCACAAAATCCCGGTAGGAATCAAGGAAGGTGACCGGCTTCGTGTTGCCGGGATCGTTCCAGGTTTTCGTGGCAATCGTGCCCTCGCCGTAGCAACGGAAGGTTTTGCCGTGCGCCAAAGCATCATCCCAAATAAACCCCGCCGGAGAATAAGTCACCGCATCAAAGTCGTCCACGTCTTGCAGGTCCGGATAACTGCGGGGGAAATCCGCAAAGGATTTCTCCATGTAATCAGAAGCCAGGGCGGTGTCGGCCCATTCGTGGCCGTCAGCACTGAGAATGCCGCAGCAGTAAAAATTATCCATCAGCACAAAATCGCGAACCATTTTATGCTCATTAGGTGAAACGCGATCTGGAAACGTGCAAAGTCCGGGATCGCCATTGCCTTCCTTTACATCGCCCAATACGGAATCATAAGTACGATTTTCCTTGATGAAATAGATGACGTGCTTGAAAACCGACGGTTCACCGATGCGCTCAGGGACTGGCCGGACGGGCACACCGTCGCGGGCGGGAAGAAAAACATTTTCCTCGACGGCGCGCCGATAATTGCGCAAAACGGCGAGGGTGCCCTGTTTTAGAGTGTCGTCGTCGGGCAAGGCGATGTAGGAAATGGTCCCGTCATGCTCATGGGAATTATACCCGTGATGGCCGGGATTATAATTCGGCCCGGGCAGGGAACCTTTGATGTTCGCAACCCACAAATGTTGCCTGGGTCCGTCGAAAAGAATTGCACCGGGAAACCAGCCGGTCGGAATCATTCCTTTCAACTTGGAGTTGCCGGTTTTGCCGGTCGGAAACAAGCCGAGGAACCGCGATGCCCCGGGATGAAACGCGATCACCGCAACCGAGTTTTGGGTGCCGTTGCAAACATAAAGGGTTTTGCCCGCATCGTCCAGGGCCAGGGCGTTCGGGGAGGCGCCAAAAAGATCCTGCGCCTGCCAGCGAACGGGAATGGTCTCCACCACAGTATCCGTGGCGGTGGCAATGACGCTGACTGTATCGCTATTGGCGTTGGCCACGCAAACGTAAGCTCCGTCAGGGGAAAGCGCAAGCGCGCTGGCATGCAGACCGGTCAGCACCTCGGCCACGTTCTTGCCGGTGTCGAGATCGATCACGGAAACTGAACCCTCGCTGGCAACGCCATGAGCATCCACCCGCACGAGAGTGCCTTTGCCAGCCGGACCGGTGGGACTTTCGGCATCAGGACGGCGGCCGGCCCAGTTGCTGACGTAAGCCTTGTGACCGGCCAGCAGCACCGCGTACGGCACGGCCCCGACATCAAAAGTGCGAAGCAATTTTCCGGAGGGCAATTCATAGTCGAACAGATGGTTCGAGAAACTACCGACCACATAAAGATGTTTGCCATCCGCTGTAATCGCGAGACCGGAGGGTATTTCCTCCTTCCGCCGCGGCAGGTTGGCGTCCGGAAGCGATATGGAACCAAGACCGGTGATCTTATGATTGGCGTCAACCGTAAAGACCTTGATGCTGCCGTGGACATTCGAAAGATAAATGCGCGAGCCATCCGGCGAGAAAACCAGGCCGGTATAGCTGACCTGCTCGTCGTCATTGTGCTCAGGATAATGTGTGGGAGCGGGCGCCGGCGTGGAATCCAAAGGGCCGTCGTCCGGTAGCGCCACGGTTTGCGCGACCGACAATGTATCCGGGTCAATCGCGATCAAATTATGGGTTTTGCCGGAAGTGAGCAGCAGTTTGCCGTCCGGACTCATCGCCAAAACCTGCGGGCGCAAACTTTTCAGTTCCAGCTGCCGGCCAGCGGGCGTAATGATCTGGTTGACGGGCAGGACTACTTCGTTGGTACCCTCGAGCCCGACGGCCTCAGACCAATCGAACGATTCTTGTGGCGCTTGGGCGAACATGGCGGCGGCGACCAGTCCAAACGCCGCGCTGCAAACCGTTTTAAGCAGACTGGGAGTTGGCATAATTTTTATTTTGATTCTCAACGCAGCCGACGGCCTCATCCAGGATTTGCAGGGCTTGATCCATCTCCTCACGAGTGATCGTGAGGGCCGGAGTCAAGGTCAGGATGTTGCCCATGGTGACCTTAAAATTGAGTCCGCGGTTCAGCGATTCATACATTACGTGCTCGGCTTCGGCGGTGGCTGGCTCGCGGCTGCCATCCGCAGCGAATCTGGCGAGCTCAATCCCCATGAGAAGACCTAGCCCACGAACATCCGCAATGAGCGGATGTCGCGCAGCCATTTCGCGCATTTTCTGGAGCGTATAGGTACCCAGATCCCGCGCGCGCCCCGGCAGGTTCTCTTCGATGATAAATTCCAATCCCGCCAGGGCAGCGGCACAGGTGACCGGATTTTTTTCATGGGTATAGTGTCCCAGCGCCATGTGCTTGCCCACATCCAGCGTGTCGCGAACCAACAATGCCGCGAGTGGCAGGATGCCGCCCCCGAGACCTTTGCCCAGCACGACCATGTCCGGGACCACGCCAAAATGCTCAAAGGCAAATAGCTTGCCGCTGCGACCAAGGCCAATGGGTATTTCATCCAGAATCAGGAGGGTGCCATGCTTATCACAGGCGGCACGAATGCGTTGCCAATAATCGGGCGGCGGAATGAAAGGTGTGTTGCGGATTGTCTCGGCAACCACCGCGGCCACGTCCCCCTCCTTCTCGAGCACATAACACAGATAATCGGCGCAGGTCAGGTTGCAGGTTTTACCGCAACGAAAAGGGCAGCGGGTGGGCTCGGGGGGAGGAACGTGTTCGCAACCGGGCAACAAAGGGCCGATGCCCTGGCGGAAAGCGGCCTCGCCACCGATGGAGATGGCATCGAGCGAAGCGCCATGGAAGGAGTCCCAGAGCGAGACAAATTTGAAGCGACCGGTGGCGACGCGCGCGTACTTGAGCGCCATGCCGATGGCCGTGGTGCCGCTGGTGGTGAACGAAACGCGTTTAAGATTGCCGGGCGCAAGCTCCGTGAGCCGGGCGGCCAGTTCGATGGCGGGTTCGCAGGTGTAACGGCGCGGGCAGAAAGAAAGTTCATCCAGCTGCTTTTTTATGGCGGCAATGACCTTCGGATTGGCAAAGCCGACTTGGTGAAGGCAGTTACCGTGAAAATCGAGGTAACGCCGGCCCTCATAATCTTCAATCCAGGCACCTTCCACCCGGCGCAGCACGTTCAGGCAGGGAGTAGAGAGGGACTGGTGCAAAAACCAACGCGCATCTTCTTCAAGGATGGCCTTGGTCCGGGCGCCAATGTGGCCTTCGGCCCACGACCGGCGCTGGGGGGAAACGTTTAGGTCGCCCTCGGAACTTATGGCGTCCAGCGATTGCGTGTCGGCATGGTTTTCTGGGTTCATAAAAGCAGGGGAACCGCCTGGAAACATTCCAAGGGGTTGGCTGCCTGGTGGATCCGGCTGGCATCAAACCCCATTTCATGCTGCACATCGGCGACTGCGGCAACGAGCGCGCGAATATCCGCTTCAAACAAATGCCCGATATTGGCAATGCGAAACGTCTCGGCGTCGGTTAATTTTCCCGGGTAAATGATAAACCCTTTCTCACTGAGACGTTGATAAAAATCGGTAAAACGAAAGCGTAAATCGTCCGGGCAATGGAAGGCCGTGATGATCCAACCCTGGACGTCCGGGGATAAAAACGGCTTGAAACCAAGCTGGCGCATTCCGGCGATGAGGGCGGCATGATTGGCTTGATAACGCTGTTGGCGCGCCGCCACGCCCCCTTCCACAAAGAACTCTTTAAGCGCCTGTTCAAAGGCCAGCAACGTGTGAGTCGGCGGTGTGAACCGGAATTGACCGTTTTTATCAAAGCCGCGCAATTGGTCGGCCAGGTTCAGGCTGAGAGAACGCGCGTGCTTTTCATTCGCCAGAATCATTTCCCGGCGCGCCAGGACAAAACTGAACCCGGGGACCCCTTCAAGACACTTATTTGCAGAGGAAATCAACACGTCGATGCCGGATTCGGTGAAATCAATGGGGACTGCGCCGAAACTGCTCATGGCATCCAGCACAAACACACAACCGTGCCGGCGGGAGAGACGTCCGAGTTCGACGATCGGATTCAGGAGGCCCGTGGTGGTTTCGCAATGGACGGCGGCAATATGGGTGATGTCGGGATCCGCAGTCAGTCGTTCGTCAAGCAAATGCAGGTCGGGCGGCTCGCTCTCCGGTGAGCGCAACGCAACGTGGCAAATTTGGAAATGTTGTAGGATGCGGATCATGCGCTCGCCGTAAGCGCCATTGGTCACAACGCAAACCTTGCCGTCGGGCGGAATACAGGTGGCAAAAACGGACTCGACCCCGTAAGTGCCGCTGCCTTGCAAAAGCACGGCTTCCCAACCGTCTGCCCGCGAAAGTCCGGCTATGGACAGCAACTGCTCGCGAATGAAACGGACCCGGTCATTAAAATCAAAATGCCATGAACCGACGTCGTGCAGCATGGCTTGCCTGACCGTCACACTGGTGGTGAGCGGTCCCGGGGTGAACAACAGTTTTTCGGCAGGGTTGGCAGTTGGAGACCTCATGGAGATAAATCGGACGGGATGGAGGACGGTTGGGGCCGGTTTAATCCAAGGCAAAGCAGTGCACCCCCAACAGTGATGATACCAAGACAATGAAAACCAAGGGTATAACCACCCTGGTCCAAAATGCGGCCAAAAATGTAACCTGAAACGATGCCGGCGAGATAGCCGGACGCGTCCACCAAGCCGGCCACCGTGGCGACAAAATCCTTTCCGCGAATTTCCAAAGCCAAAACACCTGCCAATAAACTGTATGGGCCATAGGAGAGCAGGCCGATCAGGCCGACCGCCGTTACCGCCATCCACAGTTCATGATGGACCAGAGCCGGCAAACTATAAATCAGCAAGGCCACCACCATTAGAATGGAAAAAAGCAGCCATTTCCGATGGCCGCCAGAAAGCCGGTCCAGCAGCCAACCCAAGGCCAGGATCCCAACCGCGCCCATGGCATCAAACGGGGTAGATAAAAGCGCGGCAACCTGATTGGTAATATGGCCGCCGCCGTCCGTGCGGAAAAAATCGACCGTCCAGACGTTGAAGGTTTCACGCGTAATGGTGAGGGTAAAGGAGAGGCAACAGACCATCCAGAACTGGGGAATCCGGGTAAGTTCCACAATCCGGCTGAATCGCCATTCGGAACCCGGACGGCTGGCGACTTCCGGCATCTTTTTTTCGCGGGAGAGCACCAGCCAGCAGAGAACCATGATGATGATCAGGAGGATCGACGGAAAGCCCATCACCACGCGCCAGTTATTTCCTGAAACGGCTGCCACTTGTCCGGCCACGATCAGGGCCAAAACTCCTCCAAAAACAAAGCTCAACGAAAGAAAAGCCATGGCCAGAGCCATGTGTCTCGCGGGGAACCAATCGGGCACCTGTTTCACCATGGAACCCCAGCCGCCCGCGCCAAAAAAACGGTTAGTCATGTAACACATGCCCAGAATGGGCAAGGAGGCGGTAAAGGCGGAAACACCGCCGAAAAGCGCCACGCCGGAGAGGACAATAAAAAAACAGAGGCGACCGCCGAAACGGTCGACGAGATTTGGTCCCCAAAACAATTTGCCACACATATAGGCGATCGTCGCGTAGCTATCAATCGCGCCAATTTGAGCCTTGTTGGCAGAAAAGGCCGTCTGGAGCATGGGAACCGCGACGGCGAAATTTTTGCGGCAGAGATAAACGCCAATGTAACCGAGAATGAGTGTCGCCAGTTGAAGGGCGGCGCGGGGATTAATCTTGTTGGTCAGCCTGGACGACGGAAGCGATTCAGGAGGGGAGACTACACCATTGCGGGCAGATTCAATGGAAGCAAGGCCTGTACTAAAGTTGGAGTTTTCCACTAGGGATTGATAAAAAGTGCCGGGTTCGGGCGCCGGTTTGGCCACCCGAACCCGGCTTTGGATCTTAATTATTGATTAGACAGCCGGAAATAGATCTGGCTGTTGTTGCTGATGGGGACCATGGCTGAGCTTGCGCCTAAGGTGCCAGCCACATCCGTCCAGACAGCCGGATGAATGCTGGTGGATTGCTGCAGTTTAATTGTCGGCATGCCAACCCAGTTCAGGTTTAGATTGCCACCGGAAACGGTGATGAAGAGTTGTTCCGGAGTTATGACCTGTGATAAGTCTTTGCCAAGCAGACCAGCCTGATAGATGGCGGCAGCTTCGTTCGGGGTGAGTGCCCGGCGCCAGATTCCCAGGTCATCAATCAAGGCGTTGATGTCGTGGGCGCTGGTGTTGTCGGTATAAACCCCTGTACCATCCTGGCCGATGTTGACGGCCCAGACAGATTGCTCGGGAACAACGTGGAAGTTATCAATATTTGTTGCCCCAAACGTTGGGTTTTGGCTCGAGGTGAGCGGGGTCCCGAAAGTATCAATCGAAAGACCAACGTGGTTGGCATGCTTCGTGACCAACTTGCCATCTAAATAGCCGTAAATGTACGCTTGCTGGCCAAACGGAGCCCGCTGGACGCTGACGACCACGTTATGCCAGTGACCATCCTTGAGTGTGCTCGGTGTATCAGTCTGGCTGAACTTATCGGAACTACCGTTCTGACCGGTCACGTTGATGCGGTAATTACCACCCCCCTGAGTGAAAATACCCCAGCCTAAGTTGCTACTGCTATCCCAGTTCTTGTTGGAGATGAATGGGACGTCATCGCCCTGATTGGTATAGTTACACCAGAATGACACCGAGAAATCGTTGGTTGTGCCCAACTGCAAATCGGGGGGGTAACCAAGTGAGGCGTATTCGATATCTGAGTAATCGTTGGTCGTAGTGTATTCGAAAGCCTCACCAAACATACCGTTGGTGCTAAACCGAGCCGTGAGGCTACCGCTCGTGCCAGTGCCGGCGAACAGATTGCTTTCTGTGCCCGCATAGAATCCGTTGGTGGTCACAACGGGTGGGATTAAGCCCGCGTAAACGTAGGTGGCATCGTTTCCACGACCGGAAGAGTCGGTCAAGTCACCATCAAATTTCAAGTGGACAACCAGATTGCTGTTCAGCGGTCCGGCATAGACTTTCAACGCGGCCAAGGCACCTTGGACACTGCCAAAGCTGTTCTGGACTGTAAGTTGATAATTGCCCGCATCAGCCGTCGTGAGGTTGCGAAGGCTAAAGCTTCCATTTGGTGAAGATTGGATCAAATTACCGTTGAAGTAGAGGTTGTAGGTCAAAGGAATACCGCCAATGGCGGCAACATTGTAGGTGACACTGCCGCCGACATCGGCGACCTCGCCAGCTAAGTCCGAGGTGATGACCGGATTGGTGTTGACGGTGATGACCGCAGGTGAACTGAGCGTGAGACCACCGACCAATACCGTATAACTACCGGTATTTGTCGTTTGCACGCTCGGAATGAAATAAGAGCTATTGGTTGCTCCATTGATGGCAACACTATTAAACAACCATTGATAGGTTAGCGGTGAGCCGGTGGCCAGAACCGTCAAATCCACCGGGCTGTTGGCGTTGAAAGCACCGCCGACGGGCTGTCCGCTGATAACCGGTAAGCCGATGCTGTAAATACCGAAGTCATCCATGCCGAAGTACCAGCTGGAAGTTCCCGCCTGACCAAAACGGAAACGCACGTGAGAGGCATTGTCCGCCAATGGGATCCGATACACTTCGATCCGTTTGCTATTGAGCGGATCATCTTGTGCGCGGCCCTGGATCGCCGGGATCAGGTTGGTGGAAACAACAGCGCCGATAAAGTTACTGTAAGCCAAAGTATAAGCCTGGTCGTTCCGCGGGGTGCCAAAGGTGGCAAACGGGTCGATCACACCTGTAACTGGGTTCGTGATGACATCCGATCCGTCTCCGTCAGTCCAACCGTTGTCCAGGATGTAAAGAACCGGCAACCAGGTGGCACCTTGATCGACCGAATATTCAACTGAGCCAATGTTGTCCTGATTTTGCTCATAAAGGCTGTTCCACTTCACATAGACGTTAGTTACACCGGTGAGATCATAGTCGCGGGTGAACAAGACATTGACCTGACCACCGGCGTTCTGGCGCTGGTCGGAGTCGGCGTCAATAACATTACCTTTTCCCAGGTTACCGAGCAACTGACCATTCAGTACGATCGGAGGAGTGACCAGCCGGAGTGGTCCGGTTTCCGGACCAAAAACCGGAGTATAATTAACTCCGTTGACTGGGCTGGTGTAGGTGCCATCTTCTCCTGAAGCGATTTGTTCCAGGCGGTTGGTATTGACAACGACCCAGTTAAGCCATGCATCGGACGTGCCATCAGTGAGATCGTAACCGGGAGTTTGCGAAACGGTAGCATTCGTGACGGACCAACCGGTCGGCAGATTCCAGACAACAACTCCTTGGGCGTTGGTTGACACGCCTTCAGGTACCTCATCAAAGTTTTCAAAGTAGACGGGTGCCGGAAGATTTACATTTTGATATTGGGCAACTGTAAACGACCAAGTATTGGTCCGATACCCCAGCAAGCTGTCGGAATAAATCAAAGTGACCGTGTGAGTCGATAGAGGGTTTAGAATGTTGTTTTCCGAAGCGTTGACATCGAAGCGAGTGGCCACATCAGTGTCCGAAGTGACGGAGGCGGTCAACGGGCTACCGTCAAAGAACAAGGCGAAGGTGCTGGAATCAATCGTTGCGGCACCCGGATCTACAACTACGCTAATGGCAGGGGTGGGGCTGTCGCCAATTTCGCCGACGTTGGGACTGCGGGTGACGATATACGAATGTCCAGGCGGCAGGGTGATCGGAATCTTGGAGGCGGACGGTCCACCCAAGGCCTCAATCTGGCCCGGATTCAAGGCGGAATCGCGCAACTGGATGCTGTTGACATAGCCCGCGGCGTTGGTGTAGACGCTACTCAGAATTGGGGTAAAGCCGCTGGGCACCAGCGCGAACGGTGAATCGATATTACCTTTTCCGAAATTCAGAACTCCCAGGACGGTGCCGTTGGTGTACACAGTGGCGGTACCCAAGCTTTCATCCAAGACCAAGGCGAGGCGATACCACACATTTGTCGTCAAGGATCCGTAGCCGCCGGAAGGCAGGCTGCTTGCGCCCGCTGTATTAGTTACTTGCAAGCTGCCGTCCGCTGCGATATCCCAAAGCGCATTGATGTTGTCCTCACTGCCATTGTCCATCTCCAATAACGGGCGCAGCGTTTTGCCCTGGCTGTAGAGCACGTCCATGATAATTGTGTATTCATTCACCAAGCTGCCAGCGCCGTTGCCGGGCGGGGTTGAAATTAAAAAGCCCTCGGGCAGCGCGCCAGCTGGGAAATTCATCACGTTGGCGACAGTTCCATTGATATTGGGCACCCCAAGTGTCGTCGTGGAACCAAAAACAGTATTGGCGAAAGTCTGTCCGCCAGGACCGTCATTGTAGGTGATGGGACCGAGATTCGCACCGGCGGTTTGGGACAAGTCGCCGCTGTTAAAATCCCACTGTCCTATGTTTTGCGCCAGCAGTGTGCTGGCGTAGCTGGCCGCACCGACAAGGGCGGCAACTAATTTTAGTTTGATTGGTTTCATGCTAATTGGTTTTTTGATGTTTAGTAGGTTTGGTTTGATGGTTTAATCTGCAGGTTAGTCAACGAGTGGAAAGATAATTGTGCATGGTGGCCTGGGCTGCGGTATCGCCATTTTGGGCGGCTGTCTGCATCTGCAAAAACGTGGTTTGCAAGGCCTTGGCGACCGCCTCGCGCTGCTGCGGCGTCAGATCGTGTCGGTCACTCATTTGACGGAGCTTGGAAAATGCGGCAGCTGTGTCCTGGCTCTGAAATGAAGCCACGCAACTGGCAGCGGCCTCCTTGGTCTCCCCAGGAGCATTTGAAAATGCGTTATTAACGGTTTCCGGTACTTTTGAAGGATCGAGAATAGCTTGATTTGCCCCGGATTTAGAGCAGCCGGTACCAGAAGCCAACAGCAGGGCGACCGACACCAGAAGACACTGAAAAAGATTTGATTTCATTGAATTTGATTGGTGAAAGGTTTAATTACAGCGGGCGGTCAGAAGGTTGGCATGGTGGCGGGAACCTCTCCTGTGTAATAGCGATAATCTATCCCCACATTGCGAGGCACCCACTTTATACGACTCACATTGCCATTTACCCAAAGTGTCACACAGGTTTTATTATGACGCCACCAACCTGACAGCAAATCCACACCAGGATAAAGAGGTTGCAAATTTCCCTCTGGCCCCCATTGATCCAAAATGGTTGTGTAGCCTGGAAACAATCCTAATGTATCATCTGTTCCTTCGTTCTTTTGCTCAGTGGAATCCTGACAAAAAATGGTGCTGCTGGGACTCTTGTAAGTGGAGCGTTTGAGGACGGTGTCTTTATTAACTTGGCCGTACTGGGTTCCTGTGCCGGTATAAGGAAACATCAGATAATCACACATACCGTAGGAAGAATTAGCCCAGAAGGAATCAGGATAATTAAGTCCAGAATCATGCCATTCGTCAGTAACTTTGCCATCGGGGCAAGCAAATACAGTGTTGTTGTTTTTCGCCCCCAAATAGGGTTTATAACCAACTCCCCAGTAAGCGTTATCGTTGTTGGGAGGCAAAGAGAGAGTAGAACGGGGGTTCACGGTCCACATTCCACCATTAGGCAGCCAAGGAGTTGGGTGATTCTGAGACATGTCAGGAGGATTCCAAAAAAATCTGTCATTATAATCATCGGCATACATGTTACCCGCGATTCCGATCTGATGTAGATCATTGATGCATTGGGTGGTGCGGGCCTTTTCCTTGGCGGAGGCCAAAACGGGGAGCAGCAGGGCGGCCAGGATGGCAATAATTGCAATAACCACCAATAGTTCAATCAGCGTAAACGCTGGCGCGGAACTGGCCGGCTTGCCTGAAGCCGGGATGCGGCATTTAATGTGATGGTGAAATGGCATAAATTCGTCCTTACAACACTGATTTTGACTTAGCCATGGTTTTGCCTCAAGGAAAGGGGATGTCCCATTGCCGGATTCCTCACAGCCAACCCTTTAATTTCCGACGATTGAATTAACCTAACTGTAACGAAGAGTCTCCAGGGGTGACGTTTTGGCGATATTCCTGCGGCGTTGCGCCGCATTCACGGCGGAACGCCGCAATGAAATGACTGCTGGTTTTGAATCCCAAGGAGAATCCAATTTCTTTGACCGACAGCTTAGGGTCGCGCAGCAAATCCCGCGCCCGCTCCAAAAGCATGCGGTTATAAAAGCTGGCGGGCGTGTGTTGGGTAGAAGCCAAAAACAACCTGGCAAACCGCTCCTCACTGCTGCCCAGAAACTGGCAGAGATGCTGAAGGCGAAAATTTTCCTTGCGGCAATAGCGCATAAACTCATGGGCACGAACAAATTCACGGCGGGGTAACCGTGGCGACAGATCGGCCTCGATTTTTTCAATCTTGGAACGGGGCCACGCCCGCATCGTTTCGACCAGAATCCGGGTGGCGATGCTTTCCACCATGATTTTGTGGCCGGGTAAACCGCTGCGCAATTCCTGCGAAATGGCTTGGGCGCAATCATGAACGACTTCATTTTCGACGGCGCCGAGGAACGCGGGGCCAGTGGTGCCAGCGACGGATGGCAGGTTGAATTCGGTCGTCAAGCCATCGAGCACGCTTCGCTCCACAGACAAAACGACCGCTTCACAGGCCCTTCCGTTACGCGCCCAGTAGCCACTGGTATGTTCAATTCCCAAATTTCCAATCAAGGAGCCGCCCCGGCCGATAACTTGGGTCTGACCAAGCTGCGTTTTGGATACTTCCCCCTCCAGGCAGATCACAATGGTATACTCGGAATAGGTGTGTGGCTGAAAAAAGATGTCCGCTTCGGGCCGAAAATTCTGGAGGCACATCTGTCCATCGCCCCGCGTCCAAAAGACGCTGGTTGGCTTGATGTCCCGCGTCGTGATCGCGCTGCGCTCGAGACCCAGACTGGTAACCAATGAGTTTGTTGGCATCGGCTTTCTGGAAAAGCCTAACACTTCTCCGAATACCCAAATTTACCAGCCGTCCCCGTATTTAAAAGTAACGATCTGGTTACAAAACGAGGTTGAAATGTGTTTTTTCCTCCACCAATGAGCAAAAGCAGACCCCCGCTCAAAACAGCATTGTCCAAAACTCTGAAGTTCCATGCTGGCAATACGGGAAAGGAACATCAGCGAGGCTTGTTATCATCGGGCTTGCGACCAGAATCAACGTGAAATGATGCAAAGTCCAATTAACCAATAAGTACCATGGCTAAAATCAAAATGGCGATCTTTGACCTGGCGGGGACAACAATCCGCGACGACAATGGTGTCCGGGACTGCCTCCATGAGGCGGCCCTGGAGTTCAAGCTGCCCGCCACTCGTGATGAGATCCAGCTCCACATGGGTACCAACAAGATCCATCTGTATCAATATCTTATCGCCAAGGCAAATGGAGCAAAATTGACGATCAAGGACTTTGAGAAACCGCAATCGCCGGCCGACCTCGAATTAGCCACCCGGATCTTTCAACGTTATGAGGAAATCATGATGGACTATTACCGCCGGGGCGTTCACGAGATCACCGGGGCGGCGGATACCTTCCGCTGGTGCCACGAGCAGGGAATCAAAGTGGCGACGGGCACAGGTTTTCACCGGCAAATTACCGAGGCGATCATGCAGGGCCTTGGCTGGCTGCGAGACGGATTGGTGGATCTGTCGGTGGATGTGGAGCACACCCCCAACCATCGAGGCAGGCCGGCACCATTCATGATTTTTTACGCGATGACGCAGCTAGATATTCAAAGCGTCCATGAAGTCATCAAGATCGGGGATACGCCGGCAGATATGTTAGAGGGGACGAACGCCGGTTGCCGCGGGGTAGTGGGTGTGTTGAGCGGTCCGCTGCCCGTCGCTGCCTGGGGAATCTATCGCCACACGCACGTCATTCCGAGTGTGAAGGAGTTGCCCTCACTGATCGAAAGTGAATTTTCCTGAAGCCATGAGGACCAGCAAACTAGCGATATTTCATGGTCCGGGACAGCCGCTCAGTTTGGAAACTGTCGCAATACCGGCATTGCGGTCCGGCGAAATTCTGGTTCGAAATGAATATACCACGCTCTGCCGGAGTGACTTGAACACCTATTCCGGTAAACGAAAGGAAAAAGTCCCGACCATTCTGGGCCATGAGATTATCGGGACCATCGAGGAATTCGGACCGGGTGCACCAGGCAAGGATTGTCGCGGCTCGGAATTGCGCCGGGGAAACCGGGTAACCTGGGCCATCTACGCTTCTAATCCGGACTCAGCGCTATCGCGCGTTGGCATACCGCAAAAGGGCGACGGAGTGTTCAAGTATGGTCATGAGCAAGTCTTGCCCAATCAAACACTGCACGGTGGTCTGGCTCAGTATTGCATCTTGCGCCCCCATACTCCTGTGATTCGCATCAACGCCCTGATTCCCCTGTCGGTGATGGCGCTCATAAACTGCGCGGTTGCCACGGTGTCCGGCGCGTTGCGAATCGCCGGTACCGTCAAGGATTGCAACATGGTCATCGCCGGTGCGGGCATGCTCGGAGTCGTTGCCTGCGCGATGAGTCGTTGCCTCGCCGCCAGGCGGATCATCGCGGTGGACATTGATGATGCACGGCTTGCGACCGCAAAAAAATTTGGCGCGGACTTAACCCTAAACGCACGGACCATGGACCGCAAGTTTGCCGAATGTGTGGCAGAATTGATTCCCGGCGAGGGGGTAACAGTGGCTCTGGACTTCAGCGGAATCCCCGAAACCATGGAAGCACTGATCTCCGTACTGAGCGTTGGTGGTACCGCCGTCCTCGTTGGCGCAACCTTTCCCCAGCGAGCATTGGAAATCAATGCCGAGCAACTGATTCGGAGAGTTCTAACGATCAAAGGACTTCACAACTACAATGCGGAGGATCTTGTTACCGCGGTGGAATTTATGGAACAGAACCATGACCGGCTCCCATTTTCCAAGCTGGTTTGTGATCAATTCGATTTGGATTCGGTGGATGAGGCATTTCAGTTTGGCATGGACCCGGCAGTTTACCGGGTCGGGGTCCGGATCGGGCAAGGCAATAAAGAATAAGCAGCATCAGGAAACCATGAGTACGAACAATACCAGGCACCGAATAAATGGATTCACCCTGATCGAACTATTGGTCGTGATTGCCATTATCGCCATTCTGGCCGCGATGTTGCTCCCGGCGCTCAGCAAGGCCAAATCGCAGGCGCAAGGCACAGCCTGTCTGAACAACCTTAAACAGCAAATCCTCGCCTCAATTGTCTATTCCAGCGACTCCGATGACAAAGTGGTCAGCGTGGGCGGCGTCAGCGTGCTGCAATTGGATCCTACCAGCCCTCCGGCTCAACCGGGCGGCCCTTATGCGGACTGGACACTGGGAGCAATCGATCAATCATCAGCGGCTGACGCCCAAAGTTCGACCAACATTTTATGCATTGAAAACGGACTATTATATCCCTATTTAAAATCGCTGGTGGTCTATAAATGTCCCGGCGACCGGAAAACCGGCCCGGGAAATGTCCCGACTGTACGCAGCTATTCAATCAATATTTGGATGGGCACTCTAGATGCCACTGGAGAAAGTGACCCCACCGGGGCGTCAGCGAGCATGGTCGCCAGCGGCTATCGCATTTTCCGCAAACAAACAGATATCCCGCAATCCGCCAACACTTGGTTTGGGATGGACGAAGACCCGAATTCAATCAATGACGAGGCTTTGGAAGTATGGCCAACAGGAACGGAATGGGTGGATTCTCCGGCGCATTATCACAACAATCGAGGATCGATCTCGTTCGCCGATGGCCATGTGGAGGGCAGGAAATGGAGCGACTCCGGGATTCTAACTGATAAAGGCAATTTTTTCCCGGCAGCTCCGGGCTCAGGCGACTTGAGCTGGCTGCAAGCCAGAACCACTTACTCTCGCTGAGGGAGGGTAAACTCGCGAATCATTGGAAATGGGCGTGGTAAATTTGGCTGGAGAGGGAGTTTCACCATGCACAATGCGGTCGGAGATTTCTTCCAAAACCGGCATGAGGTCAGCAACAGTGTCGATGATATAGTGCGGCTTGCAGGCGGCGAGTTTAGCGTGCGCGGCCTGGATTTTGGCCTCGCGAACCGACGTGGGAAGCGCGGTCAATTCCGGGTGTGACAACCCGACTTCGTTGCCCGAGTTAACAACCGATACCACCCACGTCCCGGCAGCATGGCCCTCAGCCACGTCAGCCGGCGTGTCGCCAACTTTTACAAAAGTGCTCAAAGGATAAATGCCCAACTCACGTGCCGCATGAAAAATCATCCAAGGTGCGGGCCGTCCTTTTCCCACCTGATCAGGGCATACCCACAAATCCGAAACATATCCCGCCTCGACTGCGCGCGGAATCAGGTTGGCTATCATGCTGCTTTCAAATCCCGTGGTGTTGGCAATTTTGATGCCGCGTCGGCGCAATTCGCTGACCAACTGCGGAACTCCGGGAATCAAATCGCAAAAATTCTTCAAAACCTCGATCTGCAGCGGGGCAAACTCGGCGCAAAGTGAGTCGAGAAGGTCACGTGTGGGGAGTGAGCCATTAGCCGCTTTCCAGCGGGCGGCCAGCGAGACGTCGCTCAAAACCGTCCAAATATGGTCGCGTTTGTGAGTACCCATGGGTCGGCGCGCTTCTTCGGTGGAGATGCTTACCCCGTGCCGCGCGAACAACTCGACGAAGGCGGTTACCGGTCCCAGGCAACCATAGTCGAGCACGGTTCCGGAAATGTCGAAAACGACAGCTCGTACCCCCGCGTGATTTGAGTTTTTGCTGTTCATTAGTGGCCCTGAGACAACTGCGATCAATTTAGAAAAGATTAGCAGCCAAGTTGGCAGACCCTAGCCTTTGCGATGTTCGTTTTCCGTAATATGCAAAGGATTTATTAAAGTTTTAAGCATCCAATTCCCACCTGAACAAAGGAGAACATTGCGTACAAAACCAATAACATGAGTTAAACGACTGCGCAAATTTGGCACTTTCACCAACCGGTATTTTGAGCGGCCATGCCTGCCCTCTTTCTTTTTACCACAAGACAATGTCAGTGCTGCAAATATCGCCTAATCATTGCTGTTTTTACAGACTTGGAGTTCAACCTTCTGAATGCCAGGCGGAAAACCAACATCCAGGGTATTCTTTGGCTGGGGGATTTTAAGGCTGTTTCGGGTCGTCGGATTGGACTTTTGGTTTGCCAAGATATACGCCCGCTCATACCGCGCAAAAACCCCATATTGGTTGGTATAAGCTGTAGGATCACCCGCAATCGCCGGCCGCCAACTTTCTGAATTGAACCGGCCGGTAAGATTTTCGGGTAAATAAACCACGACCGGCAAACAGTCCTGCCCGGGATACCAACTGCGAACCAAACCAGGCATCCAGCGCATTTCCAACCGATTGAGCAGACTTAATTGCACCGTCGTCGGAGCAAAAACGACCGTCCCATGATCGCCGGTCTGGCCGGCTTGACTGCCATAATGCTGCAACGAGAAACCCCAGGAACGAACCACTCGCAGACCGGAAACGGGTTGGTGGTTTTCGTCAGTAATGCGTAGTTGGAGAGGAGGAGCCGCAGAATAATAACAGGGGCGATTCAGAACAAACGCCAGACCAAATAAGCAAAGCAGAGAGTTTAAAACAAGCAGCTTCGATTTAAGGGTATTATGCGGAGGGTTTGTTGAATCCACTGGCCGTCCATCGATCCTCTTTATTTGGTCGCTCCGCATCCCGGCGGAGAGCGATGTATGCGCAAATGTTTGAGCTAATTGCAACATCCCCAATGTCAAACCGCTGACAGCCAGGCAAATACCCGTGATCGCCACAAAAGCCAGAAAAGAGACTGCAAATTGGCCGGCACATTTTCTATCGGCCAGGCGGGCAAACCAATTGAGATGCCCGGTCCAGAGCATTGAATAAGCAATAAACGAGCCCGCGGCGCAGGTTGCACCAATCCAAAGCAATGGCGAACCAAAGAGGATCCGAAGAGTCGATTGAATGGTTCTCATAATCAGACTTTAAACCCAACTTCTTTGATTTCCCAAATTGATAAAAATTGTTCAACATCGATTGAACCAATAAACGATCAGGTAAAAAATGCTTTGCCGGCACACCCCGTATCAGACTACACCTATTTACGGCGAGTGGACCGCCAAAATATTGTCAAGGGATTCATTTCCCGCCGTGGCGTTGGTTCAATTGACAAAGCGCAAGCGATTTGATTAGTTTAAGTCGTTGCAGTCTAAATCCGGCCGTTTGCCGGATGCGGGAGACCCAAAATCCCCGGTTTCGGGGAAGGGGCGAACGGCACGCGGTGACACGCGCCAAGGCCACTTTCAAGGCCAAGCCCGACAGCTAATCTCGCCGACATGGAAAGGGCGATCCTCTGGAGCAAACCCGCTTCACGTTCCCCATACGTGCAGAATTGATTTAAATGAATGCCTTTCGGTTGTTCAAAGAAGTGGTGATTGGGCGGGCGCGCAATTTGTCCGACCAGCGTATTTTCCACAACATGTCCCTCATTGCCCTTTTGGCCTGGGTGGGCTTGGGCGCGGACGGCTTGTCCTCCTCATGTTACGGCCCGGAAGCCGCCTATCTCGCCCTTAAAGGACATACTCACTTAAGTGTTTTTGTCGCCCTGGCGTCGGTCCTGACGATCGTGGTTATCTGCGCGAGCTATTCGCAGATCATTGAGGAATTTCCGAGCGGAGGAGGCGGCTATCTGGTGGCCAGCAAGCTTTTGTCGCCCACGGTGGGCGTTATTTCCGGATGCGCGCTGATTGGTGATTACATTTTGACGATTGCGATCAGTATTGCCAGCGGAGCAGACGCCACTTTCAGCTTGCTGCCAATCGAATGGCAGGCTTGGAAATTGAAATTTTCCATCGGCGTCGTGGTGTTTCTTACCCTGCTCAACCTGCGCGGAGTGAAAGAATCAGTTGTCTTGTGGCTACCGGTGTTTTTCGTCTTCGTGGCCAGTTATACCTTCGGGATCACGTACGCTATCATCGCCCATTTTGGCGATCTACCCGCCATTGCCAGCGGTGTGGCAAGCGACATCCACAGCGACACGGCCACCGCAGGCCTGTTCGGCATGGTGGCGCTGATCCTGCGGGCCTACAGTCTGGGTGCCGGCACTTACACCGGCATTGAAGCCGTCAGCAACGGCCTCAACGCCTTGCGCGAACCGCGAGTTCAGACTGGAAAACGCACCATGATTTACATGGGCGCCTCACTGGCGTTCGTCGTGGGCGGCCTCCTGCTGGCGTATCTTTTGTACGACGTCCAGCATGTGGAAGGGCTGACCTTGAATGCGGTTTTGTTCCAGCAAATCAGCCTGGCGTGGCCGCACGCCTTGTCCCGGGGCTTTGTGATTGCCGCCATGGCCTCATCCGGCGCCCTGCTCTTCATCGCCGCGCAAACCGGCTTTTTCGGCGGGCCCCGCGTCCTGGCCAACATGGCCGTCGACCGCTGGATGCCCACCCGGTTTGCCACTTTGAGCGATCGGCTCGTCACCCAGAATGGAGTGATCATGATGGGATTCGCCGCCTTCCTAGTCATCCTGTGCACGCGCGCCCTGGTGGATGAACTTGTTGTGCTTTACAGCATCAACGTTTTCATCACCTTCAGCCTTTCTCAATTGGGGATGGTCCGGCATTGGTGGCAGGAACGTTCGCACACCCCGCGCTGGAAAAAGAAACTATGCATTAACGGAGTCGGCCTGCTGCTCACGGGTGGCATCCTGATTTCGCTCTGCATCGTAAAATTCTTTCAAGGCGGCTGGGTTACCCTTTTTGTCACCGGTCTTCTTGTCGGGGTCGCATTCTGGGTCAAAAGACATTATCGGCAAACCCAGAAAAAACTACACCGGCTGAATGAACTCGTGGCCGCCGCACTGGCTGATGATGCCGTCGCAGGGGTAGCCGAGGGGAAAGCCGCGCCATGTGATGTGAATGCGCGTACTGCCATCTTCCTGGTCAATGGTTTCAATGGGCTTGGCCTGCACACGCTGTTCGCGGTGGTACGCATGTTCCCAAAAGTTTATCAGAATTTCGTCTTTATCCAAGTGGGGGTACTCGACGCCGGCAATTTCAAAGGGGCGGCCGAAGTGGAGAATTTACGAGAGCATTCCCGCACCGCCGTGGAGCAGTACGTCAATTTCATGTCGCGCCGCGGATTTTATGCGGAGGCCCACGTCGCACTCGGTACCGACATTGTGGACGAAGCAGCCAAGGCGTGCGAAGCGATCGCTCAAAAATTTCCCCAAGCGCAGTTTTTCGCCGGTCAGTTGGTCTTCAAGGATGAAAGCCTGGTCACTCGCTGGTTGCACAACCACACGGTTTTTGAACTCCAGCGCCGCCTTTATCAATTTGGCCGCGCCATGCTCATCCTCCCGATCCAGGTTTGATCCGGCTCCTCAAAAAGCAAAAGCCGCCAGCGACAAGAATCGCAGGCGGCTTTCGTTGACTTAAGATTAATTATGCGGGCTCGGCACCTTCGAGGAAGCCTTGCAAATGGCGCACGCGTGTTGGATGACGCAGCTTGCGCAAAGCCTTGGCCTCGATCTGGCGGATGCGTTCCCGGGTGACGTTATACATCTTGCCGATTTCTTCGAGGGTGCGTTCGTAGCCGTCCAGCAAGCCGAAACGCATTTCGAGAATTTTCCGTTCGCGTTCGGTCAAAGTCGTCAAAACATCGCTGAGTTTTTCCCGCAAGAGACTGTAGCTGGTCACGTCCGACGGGTTTTCCGCGGATTTATCCTCGATGAAATCACCCACGCTGACATCCCCGTCATCACCCACCGGCGCATGCAGCGACACCGGCTGCTGGGCCATTTTGAGCAGGGCATGAATGCGTGCCACCGGCATGTGCATTTCATCAGCCAATTCCTCGGGCGTTGGCTCGCGCCCCAATTCCTGGGTCAATTGCTTCTGCGCGCGCCAGAGTTTGTTCATGATCTCGATCATGTGGACCGGGATGCGAATCGTACGGGCCTGATCCGCGATGGAACGCGTAATTGCCTGCCGAATCCACCAGATCGCGTAAGTCGAGAACTTATAGCCGCGCCGATACTCAAATTTCTCAACGCCTTTCATCAGGCCAATGTTGCCCTCCTGAATCAGATCGAGAAAGGATTGACCGCGGTTGGTATACTTTTTGGCCACTGAAACCACGAGACGCAGGTTTGCCTCGGCCATGTGGGTCTTCGCCTTCAAACCCCGCTCCGCTGCGGCTTTCAAGTCCTTGAAGGCCTTGAAGAAATCCTCGCGCGGCAGCCGTACGAACTGTTCCAGGGTGGAAATTTTCTGCTGTTCCGCGTCCATGGCGGTGCGGCGTTCGGCGGTGTTACGCATGGCTTCCAGCTCGGTCAGATGGCGGAGGCTAATCTGGAACTTCTCGTAAACGTTGCCTGCCACCACGATCATTTCCTCGGCCACTTTTTGCTTGTAGTAAAACTTGGCGAACATTTCCTGGAGCTTGGCGCTCATTTTTTGCAACTCACGCGCCAGCTTTTCCTTGCGACCTTTTTGCTGCGCTTTCTGCCATTGGAAATACTTTTCATCCACCTTCTGGTCGGCCAGGTGAACTTTTTTGATCAACGAACGCAGGTCCTTCAAATGCCCCTCGCGATTGGCGATCTTCTTGTCCACGATTACCCGGTCGAAACGCTCCTTGGGCGGCTCGGACAACAGTTTTTCAGCAATGGCAATATGCTCTTTGGCCGTAAAACCGAGCACATAAATGATCGACTTCATGGCGATCTCGGCTTCCTCGATCTTTTTGCAAATCTCTACTTCCTGCTCGCGCGTCAACAGTGGCACCTTGCCCATCTGGTTCATGTACATGCGAACCGGATCATCCAAAATCTCCAGGCGTGAATCCTCGTCGGCTGCTTCCTCCTGCTGTTCGGGCTGCTTGCGCTCCGCACGCTCCGCCTCAGCCTGATCCATGACAATTTCCACGTCCAAGCCGCGCAACTTGGTCAGCAATAAATCCAAGTCGTCCGGACTCAAATTGTCGGGCAATACATCGTTGATGTCATCGTAAGTGACATACCCATGTTCCTGACCAAGATGCACCAGCGTTTTGATGGTCTCGGTCAAATCCACAGTGGAAGTCGCCGTCGGGTTTGCGGGCGTCGTTGGCGGAACCGCGTGACCGTTAGTCGGCTTTACCAGCCTGACCGGCGCCGCCGGGGAAGCCGCAGGGGCTTTGGCCGTTTCAGGCTTTATCGCTTCGGGTTTGAGCGCTTTGCTCGAAATAACAAATCTACGCCTGACCGTGGCGGGCTTGGCCTTGGCAGGTTTTTCATTGCGATGACTATCGCGCGACGCATTTTTCGGCGCCACCACTTTACGTTTCAACATAAGTTATCTGACCGGGAAAATCCGTTTCAGTTCAGAGAAAATCCATCTCTGACCGCGGAAATGCGGCTTCTGACCAAATCCTGTGCAGGTTTCCGTGAATCTTGGAATTGCGATTACCAGAAGACTGACGCGAGATTGATGTTAACGTGTTTTGGGGAAATTTCAAGAATAATCTTTTCCGATCAGGGGAAGGCCATAAAAATCGAATTTTTAAACAAATACCTCACGAAAAACAACTTAGAAACCATATAATTCCTGTCCATGGCAGCGTTTTACTGCCAACAACGTAAAAAATAATTATCGCAACTGCGGCAGCGTGTCATTTTTGTCACCAAACGGTTACGCAGATGACACTTCTTGCATTCAGGGCTTAAATCAGGGATTTCACCTCGGCAACGTCCAACTCGATTTGCCGGCGCAATTCATCTAGCGAGGCAAATTTTCGCTCATCCCGTAGTTTGGTGCCGGGTTCAATCTCTAGTTGAGAACCATAAAGCTCGCCCTCAAAATCCAATAAATGCGCCTCTGCCCGCAGTTGGGGCTTGGGCGAGCCCAATGTCGGCCGTAAACCGATATTCAGGGCGACCCGGTAAAACTGGCCGGCAACATGGGTCGCTCCGGCGTAAACCCCGTTGGGTGGGAGATTAAGCAGGGTAACGTCCAGATTCGCAGTTGGGAAACCCATTTGGCGGCCCAGCCTGTCCCCCGCAACCACTTGGCCACAAATCGCATACGGCCGGCCGAGCATCTGGCTGGCCGCGTCAAAATCTCCCGTCCGGACCGCCTCCCGTATCCTGGTGCTACTGACGACCTGACCATCCAGGGAAACCGCAGCCAAGCCATGGACTTCAAAACCCAATTCGCCACCGAGCTTTCTCAAGAATTCCACATTGCCGCTGCGCCGGCGGGCAAAAACAAAATCCGCCCCAACGCAAATGCTTTGGATTTTTCCGAAATCCCTCACCAAATCGGTAATGAAGGTTTCACCGGATTTTTCACTGAATTGCCGGTCAAAGTGGATTTCCAAGACCGCATCCGCCCCCAGCGCTTCGATCGCGTTGTATTTCTGCGACAGGGAATAAATCAAAGGGGGAACGCGGTCCGGCGCCACCACGGAGTTGGGATGACGATCGAAAGTAATAACCACGGCCAGTGCGTTATGCAGATGCGCATCGGCAATCGTTTGCCGGATGATCTGCTGGTGCCCCAGATGAACGCCGTCAAAGACCCCAATTGCCAGGCAGACTCTGCGGCTGCCCTGGCCAAGTTCACTGGCGAAATGAATGATCTTCATGCGCTTCCGCTGACTAATCTCTTCAGGTTGCCGACCGGCTCATGAATTATTTGCAAATCTCAAGCCACCATCAGTTTTAAAAATGGCAGCACGCGTTTTTCGAGTTCCGCAGCCGTGAGCCTCAACACTGCATCCAGCGGTAAGGCATCGGCAACATCGTACTTGCCGGAGGCGGATCGCCGAAGAGTGGTCAAGTGGGCCCCGCAACCAAGCTTTTGGCCCAGATCATGGGCCAGACTGCGAATATAGGTACCCTTTGTGCAGGCGACGCGAAACTTCCCAAAGGGCTCGGTGTATTCCGTAAACCGGAAATTATAAATATGCACGAGCCGGGGTTCCCGCTCCACCTCGATACCTTTGCGCGCCAATTTGTAAAGCGGCACTCCATCCTTCTTGATGGCAGAAACCATCGGCGGAATCTGCATCTGGTCGCCGATATAAATTGCTGCCTCGGTGTTTAACTCCTCCAGCGTCATGGGCATCACTGGCAGGGAACCGGTCAATTCTCCATCGCAATCGTAGCTGTCGGTGGCTTCGCCGAATTTGATGGTGCCTTCGTAAACCTTGTCGTCGCCCATGAGACGTTCGGACAATTTTGTTCCCCGGCCCAAAACGATTATCAGCAGACCGGTGGCATTGGGATCCAGCGTGCCGCAATGGCCGACCTTTTTAATTTGAAAACGCCGGCGAATGGCATCCACCACATCATGTGAGGTTGGCCCGGCCGGCTTATCGATCAGAATCGCGCCGTCCAGCGCGGAAAATTCTTGCATAAAAATCAAACTGCCGCAGCCAGGGCTTTTTTCATCGCGGCAATGACCTTTCGCTGGACTGCGAGCGGGTTGCCTTTAACACGCGCGCCCGCCGCCGCCGGATGGCCACCGCCGCCGAATTGCGCCGCGATGTCGCTGACATTGACGTCGGGCCTTTTGGAACGAAGGCTGATCCGGGTCATGTCGGGTTCAATTTCCTCGAACACGCACGCAACGACCACGGGTTCAATGGCGCGAATATGGTCGATCAAGCCCTCGGTATCGTCACTTTCCGCCCCCGAGCGCTGGAAATCGATCTTCTTCAACCAAAACCAGGCAATGCGATCATGGTCTGCCAGGCGGAATTTGCTGTAGACGTGCTTCAGTAATTTCACGCGGGACAGCGGATAGGATTGGTACACTTCGTGGCAGATCTGGGCCAGGTTGGCGCCCCGGGTGACCAACTCGGCAGCCGCGTGAAAAGTGCCGGAACGCGTGGTGGCATATTGAAAAGAGCCGGTATCGGTGGAAATAGCCGTAAATAATAGATCAGCAATCGGCTTGGAGATAGGCCAGCGGGCAACCTTGAGCAGGCGATAGATCAATTCACCGCAGGATGGGTCGCGGGGGGAAACCCAGTTCACATCCGCATAACGCGGATTGCTCACGTGATGGTCAATGTTGACCAGGACCTTCCGGTCGTGGATGCAGTCGCCAACTTTGCCCAGACGCTCAAAACTCGCGCAATCGGTGGCGATGACACAGTCAAACTTTTCGCCCGGTTTTGGCTTCTGAAACCGTCCCTCGCGATCCAGAAACTTATATTTTTCTGGGATTGGATCCTGGTTCCAGACGGTAACTTTTTTTCCCTCATTACACAGCGCCAAAGCCAGCGCAAGCTGGGAACCAATGCAATCGCCGTCGGGACGGATGTGGCCGACAATGCAAAACGTCTCGTGCTCGCGAATGACCTCGAGGATCCGATCAATAATCTTCGGATAGGTTTTCATGCCAGCGGGGCGGAATAAAGCGGGAGGCTGCGGTTAGCTCCGGAAAAGAAGTTAGATTTCGTGCGCGGCGTATTCATTTCTCGCCGGCTTGGTCTCCCGCAGAGGGGTCTGGCTTTTTCTCCAGTTCCTCGATGATTTGCAAGACTCGGTTGCCCCGGATGATGGAATCGTCCGCGACGAACTTAAGCGTAGGAGTAAATTTCAGAACGACGGCCCGGCCGACCATTCCTTGAATACGCACGCGATGGGATTCGAGCTCCGTCAGGGCTCGCTTCTGCTGTTCCGGATTGCCTAGCACGCTGATGAACACCACGGCGGATTTAAAATCGCCGCCCACATCAACATCATTGACCGTGATGAGACCGACGGAATTGACATGAAACTCACGGCGAATGGCCTCGCCGATCTCGCGCTTCAATAATTCGCGCACTCGCTCGTGTCGGAGATTAGGCATTATTCGTCAGGTCCTAAAATCAATTATCCCCCCGGAATTCCGCGACGCACTAGCCGCGAAGTCCGGGGCGGCAATTCTTCATAATTTCGCCGCGACCTTTTCCACCGTATAACACTCGATGGCGTCACCGACTTGAAATTCACTATAACCCTCGATGCGCAGGCCGCATTCCATGCCCGCCCGCACCTCATTGACTTCGTCTTGAAACCGGCGCAGGGATTGAAGGATTCCCTCATAAATAATGTCCTTGCGGCGGCGCACACGAACCTTGCCGCGCACGATGCGGCCGCTGCTGACCATACAACCAGCGACCGGCACGCCCTTGGAAAGTTCAAAAATCTGCCGGACCTCGGCAGAGCCGACCACCACTTCTTTTAGATCAGGATCGAGCAGGCCGGCCATCGAGTCCTTCACTTGGTCGATTAATTCGTAAATAATGGCGTAAAGCTTGATCTGCACGCCGGTATGTTTTGCCTTCTCGGCGGCGGTACTATCCACGCGGGTGTGAAAACCCAGAATGACGCCTTGCGAGGCGGAAGCCATCGCAACGTCGTTTTCGGTGACCGCACCGACGGCGCTGTGCAAAACTTCCAGGGACACCTTGTCCGATTCGATTTTTTTGAGGGCCTCGACAATGGCCTCCACGGAACCCTGGGTATCGGCCTTGACGACCACGCGCAGGACTTTATTTTGGACGGCTTCAAGGGAGGCAAAGAGGTTTTCCAAGGTGACCTTGGAGCGGCTTTCCATATCCTCGTTTTTCGCGGCAAAGGCCCGTTCCTCTGCGAGCGCCCGCGCGGATTTCTCATCATCCACGGAACTGAACTCCCAGCCGGCTTCCGGCACCCCATTGAGGCCCAGGACACTGACGGCCACGGAAGGTCCGGCTTCTTTCAATCGCTGGCCTTCCTCGTTGATCAGCGCCCGCACTTTGCCATAATATTCGCCGCAAATAATCACGTCCCCCAGCCGCAAGGTTCCCTTGCGCACCAGCACCGTCGCTGTCGGACCGCCCGGGGCGACCCCGGACTCGATCACGTTTCCCTTGGCACGACGATTGGCGTTGGCCTTCAGCTCCAGCAAGTCAGCCTGGAGCAAAATCATTTCCAGCAACTTATCGATCCCTTGCTTGGTGAGCGCGGAACATTCGACAAAGATGGTGTCACCGCCCCAGTCATCCGGCACGAGCCCTTTTTCCTGCAACTGTTGGCGTACTTTTAGCGCGTTGGCATTGGGGTGATCAATCTTGTTGACGGCCACCAGGATCGGGACTTTGGCCGCCTTGGCATGCGCGAGCGCCTCCAGAGTTTGGGGCATGACGCCGTCGTTTGCGGCAACCACCAGCACGACGATATCCGTCACGTTGGCGCCGCGAGCGCGCATGGAACTGAAGGCCGCGTGGCCGGGCGTGTCGAGGAAGGTGATTTGGGCCAGCTCGGTCTTGCGCTCGGGATGCGGGACAGAAATCGTGTAAGCACCGATGTGCTGAGTGATGCCGCCAGCCTCGCCGGCAGCGACATTGGCTTTACGGATCACGTCCAGCAGCGAGGTTTTGCCATGGTCCACGTGGCCCATGATCGTCACGACCGGGGCGCGCGGTTTTAAATCCTCGGGCTTGTCGTCGACGTCCAGCTCGATCTTTTTGACCGAGGTATGGACAACACCCTCGCCTTTGGCCCGTTTTTCCGCTTCAAAGCGGAAGCCGTATTTGGCGCAGAGTTGCGCGGCGATTTTTTCGTCCACGGTCTGGTTGACGGTGGCGAAAACATTCAAGCCCATCAAATCGGCTATGATCTTGAACGGTTTCTGCTTGAGCCGATCCGCCAATTCGCGAACGACGATCGGCGGTTTGATAATAATAACTTCTCCGCCGACCGGCGCGACAAACTTGGGAGCGGCAGGTTTAATTGGTTCGCGAGATTGCGGCTGGGGACGGTTGTCTCGGCCGCGCTGGAAAGACTGCCGGTTGTCGCCGCGCTGGCCACCGGTCTGTTGCTGCCCCGGACGAATGCCGTTGGAAGGTGAGGCGGGACGGGGTGGCGGTGAACCACCGCGATCGCGGTCACCCGGACGCGAAGAAGCTGGCCGTTGAGGTAGGACGATAAAACCGACTTTTTCTCCGACCTGCGGTTTCGGCGGAGGCGGAGGCACGACCGGGGCCAAGGGTTTGGGCAGCGCCGACGGTTCAACGATGCCCCCAGATTGCGGAAATGACTGAACCTGCGGTTGAGCCGGGGAAACTTCAGCGGTTGCTGGAGCGGCTGCTGGCTCGGGTTCAGTGACTGGTGCGACAGCGATGACTGGCTCGGGTTTTACCTCCGGCACGGGAGGCGAGGGCGGGGCGGTTATGAAAACTATTTTTTCTTCAACCGGTGCAGGCTTGGGAGGTTCCACAACCGCCGGAGCGGACAAACGGGCGGCAACATCGGGACGATCCTTGAGAATTTCACCCTCCAGCCACTCGGCGCTGATTTTATCCAGCGAGCTCGACGGGACCTTGGCGGCGGCAATGCCCAGCGATTTGGCCTTGGTGAGAATTTCTTTGCTCTCCAGACCAAATTTCTTCGCTATATCGTAAATACGAACGGGCATAATGTTTTTTCACCAACTCCGACCGAAATGGGCAATTGGCCTTCATGGCTCAAGTTGCTCAAACAAAATTTTTCCGGCCCAAAGCATAAAATCAATGCTTCGACAGACCGCCGGCGGGTGCGGGTTCCGCACCGACCTGCAGCTTGCGGCGCTCCGCCTCGGCGCGCGCCGCCTCCAAAATAGCCGCGGCACTTTCACCCACGGGCACGATTTCCGCCAAATCACTGGCATCAGCCGACAATAAATCTTCCAGTCGCGTAATCCCGGCGTGCACCAAGGCATCCGCCTGCTCCCGGGTGATTCCTGGAATGGATGCGATCTGCGCCACGGCCTCGGCTACCTTCTCCTCGAAGCCCTTGGTGACGACGTGCTCGGCATCGATGTCCACTTCCCAACCCGTCAATCGTGCCGTCAGTCGGGCATTCTGCCCGCGCTTGCCAATGGCCAGGGACAATTGGTCTTCCGCCACGAGAATCTTCACACGCTTGCCTTTTTCCTGCAGTTCGATGCTCTTCAACTGAGCAGGCTCCAAGGCTTTCGTGACAAACGCCTTGATGTCCGAAGACCAGGGAATCACATCCACTTTCTCGTTATTCAACTCGCGAACAATATTCTTCACGCGTTGGCCACGCATGCCGACACAGGCGCCGACCGGGTCAACCTTGGGATCGCGAGAATACACGGCCATCTTGGTGCGGAAACCGGGTTCCCTGGCAATACCTTTAATTTCGATCGTGCCGTCGCTAATTTCAGATACCTCGACCTGAAACAACTTGATGATAAAACGTGGATCAGCGCGGGACAAAATGATTTCAGGCCCGTGAGAGCCTTCCTGGACAGCTTTAACGTAACAGCGAATACGTTCACCCACTTGATATTCTTCCGTGGGAACACGTTCCTTGTTCGGCATAATGGCCTCATACTTGCCGAGGTCGAGGATGACGTCGGAACGGTCAAAGCGGCGAACAGTGCCGCTGACGATATCGCCCACGCGGTCTTTGAATTCCGTCAGCAACATGGCTTTTTCAGCCTGCCGGATCTTCTGCATCAACGCCTGTTTGGCGTACTGGGCAGCCACGCGGCCAAAGCCGGTGGGGGTAACTTCCTTTTCCAACTCGTCTCCGACTTTGGCGTCGGGCTTGATGCGCCGGGCGTCAAAAACTGAGATTTGGTCATGCTGAGAGATAACCCGGTCCGCGACGATCAATTTAGCAAAAGCCTTGATATCGCCTGATTTCGGGTCCATTTCAACACGCAATTCGCGCGCCGGGCCGACTGCTTTCTTAGCGGCAGACAACAACGCTTCCTGGACGGCACCCATGAGGACCTCACGGCTGACGCCTTTCTCACGTTCCCAAAATTCTACACCTGCTAAAAAATCTGCGTTCATAACAGAAACAATACGGCGCACACTGGAACTGCATCCAGCGAACAAAAAAGTCGGAAGGACCAATGTCTCCGACTTTCGCACGCTGGCCAGCCAGCACAATACCGCTTTAGTTGTTTTAAGCTAAAGATTCGAAGCCAACTCGTCAAGCGTTAGTTTGAGGGCAGAAGGACAGAACCATAACTAACGCCCAGATTTGTAATGACTTAGATTAAAAGCCGCTGGTTCTGGCCTGCGAAGCAAGAATGGTCTTAAAAGAGAGTGAATTCATTCAACCGCGTTAAATTCGCGCCAAAGCGCGTGAATTTCACGCCTCATTGGGAGGTAGAACTGCGGATTCATTAGGAAATTGCAATGGCACTGGCGATGCTTAAGCAAATTTCATGAAAACAAACTGCTCAACAGTACGAAATGGTGGACTTACGTTATTGGAGGTTCTGGTCGCGATAGCTTCCATCGCAATAATCGCGATGCTCCTGCTTCCAACTTTTGCCACGTCGCACCACAAATCGAGTAGATTGGGATGCGTAAATAATCTCAAGGAAATCTCGTTGGGATATCGGATTTGGGAGGGCGATAATAACGATGCCTATCCAATGGCCGTCTCCTGCACCAACGGAGGTGCAATGGAACAGATGGCGACGGGCGATGTCGTCGGGGGTTTTCAGGTTATGTCCAACGAACTTTCCACTCCGAAAATCTTGATTTGCCCCGCGGACGACGAGCGTATTGTCGCAACCAATTTTTCTGACGGATTCACGGCAAAGAATATTAGTTACTTCATCGGCGTGAATGCCACCGAAAAAGATCCCCAAATGCTCCTAACAGGTGACGATAATTTTGAAGTTGGAGGGGTTACGGTTAAATCGGGCATTTTGAAACTTACCAGCAGCCAATCGATTTCGTGGTCGGCAGCACGACATAAATTTACTGGCAACGTTGCAATTACAGACGGAAGTGTTCAGCAATTGAACATAAGCGCCCTGCAAAACGCTTTCAGCCTCAGCACCAATCGTATCGCCATCCCATAATTTCAGGCAACGTTTCGACTCAAAATGCGGGCGCTTCAGGCTTTTGTTCAGGGCGATCGATGGTTAACTATTAGGGATGAAGTTGTTTTTCACAGGGCCGGTGGTCAAAACGGAGTTGATGGTGGTAATGCTGGAGAAGCATGGCATTGCCGCCACCCAGGAATTCGTTGATCCTGCAGCACCGGATGATGGCGATTTGAATCGCGCGGCGAACGTGTTGGTGCCGGAAGCGGATTACGATCGAGCCCACCAATTGTTTTTCACGGAGCGCGAAGACGAGCTCTGATTTTTGATCGGAGGATGAGCTGCGGACTTAAAGTTTTGGCGTGAGTTTCGCGCGCTTTGCGTGGGTTTCACGCATGATTAAAATAATAATTGCTGTTTTCCTCGGTTTTCAGCACGGCATGGCTTCTGCTAAAGTCGAGAGAAGCCATGACAACCCCGAACTCTTGTCATAAGCAGAAGGCTTTCACCCTGGTGGAACTTCTGGTGGTCATTGCGATCATTGGGCTTTTGGCAGCGCTATTGTTGCCGGCTTTGCAGCAGGGACAAGCCCGCGCCAAGCGGATTGAATGCACAAATAATCTGCGGGAAATCGGGCTGGCCAACCACTTGTTTGGCAATGATCACGGCGGTAAATTTCCTGCGCAAATCAGCACAAATGACGGCGGTTCGATGGAATATGTGACCGCCGGCCAGCAAATACCGGGCGAGTTTTATTTTTCTTATAGATTGTTTCTTCCTCTTTCGGGCGCACTCGGCACCCCCCAATTGCTTTATTGCCCTGCGGACTTGGACCGGTGGGCGTCAACGAATTTCAACCGGTTCAATAATTGGAACTTGAGCTACGCCATCGGGGTGGAGGCCGATCCTTTCAACTCGGGCAGCATTCTGGCGGCGGACCGCAATTTTCCCAGTCGAAACATTCCGCCCTACACCCCTAGCATATCGATCGGCCCCATACCTTCCATACCGGGTGCACACTGGGGAAGTGGTCTGCATGGATACAAAGGAAATGTTCTGTTCGCGGACGATCACGTGGAGGAATCCCGCAATGCCATTCTTGCCTCCGAAGAGACGGCAGATAACCAGTTGTTTTATCCCGATACGACTACGAACGGCGCTGTTGCTTCCATGCCAAACGTTGGCTCAGGCGGCGGGCCACCGACAGGCGGCAATACTGCACCGCCGGGAGGCGGAGATTTAGGCGGCGGTCCGCAAAATTCCCCGAATTATTTCCCCAGTCCCGCCAACAACCCGAATTCCGGCGACACCCAGCCAAATGCTCAAAGTGCAAACCCGTCCATGCAACCCGGAAATCGGACCACCTACCCGCTTAGCCACCCGCCGGGACTGGTCCAAAACTCGGCGACGCAATCGCTCGAAATCCCCTCCAACAACCCCGTGGAAGAAACCATCCCGCGTTCAACCAATTCGCCTGTGCTCATCAGCACAACCACCGACGCCGACGCAACCCAAATGTCTCCCGAGAATCAAAAAATTGCCCATTATTTGCGCGGTTTTTTTGATTGGCTGTTTTGGCTGTTGCTGTTGTTGCTCTCGCTCGAAGCATGCCGACGCTGGCGGAGGAGACAGGAAAAAGCCCAGGGCAACGGGAGAATTCCGCGCTAGAATCTAATCCAGTCTGGATTCCGGCGAGTACTTTTCGTATTCTCCCCGGATGTTCGACCTCGTCAAACCGCAGATTGCCACCGCCGCCGACAAGCTTACCCACTTGCGGAGGTTTCTTTGACGTCGCCCGATTGAACCAACGGCTGGCGGAGCTTGAGTCCCAAATGACGGGTGAAGGTTTTTGGAACAACCAGGAATCAGCCCAAAAAGTCATCAACGAAGCCAACGATATTCGCGGCAAATTAGATCCGTTGGGGCGGTTCGGCAAACAGGCTGAAGATCTTCAGGTAATGCTGGAATTGGCCGCCGCCGAACCTGAGCCAATGCAGCTGCAACTGGAGGCCGAGATCACCCAGGATACCAACCGCCTGCTGGCCGACTTGGATGTGTTTGAACTTCGCACTTTTCTCAGCGGGCCGCATGACAAGTGCAACTGCATCTTCACGATCAATGCCGGCGCCGGCGGCACGGAGGCTCAGGATTGGGCGGAAATGCTTTCGCGCATGTATGGTCGCTGGTTTGATTTACGCGGTTGGAAATGGGAAATCACCGATGCCCTGGCCGGAGATTCCGCCGGTCTGAAGAGTGTTACCTTCCGCGTGGAAGGCGAAAACGCCTACGGCTTCTGCAAGGCCGAGCGCGGCGTGCATCGTCTGGTGCGCATCTCGCCCTTTGATTCAAACAAACGCCGGCATACCAGCTTTTCCAGCGTGGACACGATTGCCGAGCTAAGCGACTTGGTCCAAACCGACATCGTGATCCCCAAGAGTGAGCTGCAACGCGATACGTTTCGTTCCGGCGGCAAGGGCGGCCAGAACGTGAACAAGGTTGAGACCGCCGTCCGCCTGACTCACCTTCCCACCGGACTTGTCGCTGCTTCCCAGGCGCAGCGAAGCCAGGCGCAAAACGAGGCGACTGCTTTGCAAATGCTGATTTCCAAACTGTTCGCACTCAAGCTTGACCAAGCCAAGAGCGAGATGGAACGTTTTTACGGTGACAAGGGCAGTATTTCCTGGGGCAACCAGATTCGCAGTTACGTTTTCCAGCCCTATCGCATGGTTAAGGATCTGAGGACGGGCGAGCAAACCAGCGACGTGCAAGCCGTGATGGACGGCGCTCTCGACCCATTTGTCAACGCCTGGCTCCGTGCCGGATGCCCGCTCAAACGCATGCAGGGAATCAAGGATGAGGAGGAATAAACCTGCCACCAAGACTCAAGGGAGCGGACAATAGCAAATAATACTCCGCGGAGCCAAGGTTCTGAGTTAAAATATAAGTGCAGCAGACAAAGAACCGCCCGGCGCTAATGAACATTTTAGACAAAATCGTTGATCAAAAAAAACGCGAGGTCGCAAAGCTGTCGGAGCGCATCATCGCGGTCGGCGATTTGCGCGACGCCATGCTGGAACACGGTGAACGGCGCGATTTCATTGCCGCCCTCAGGCAACCGCGCTTCGGAAACATCGGACTGATCGCGGAGGTCAAGAAGGCATCACCGTCCGCCGGCGTGATTTGCCCTGACTTCGACCCGGTCCGTATCGCGACCGCTTACGAAGCCGCCGGCGCCAGCTGCCTCTCGGTTTTGACGGATGAACAATTCTTTCAGGGATCGCTGGACTATCTGCGCCAGATCCGTGCCGCGGTCAAACTGCCACTCTTACGCAAGGATTTCATCATTGATGAACGCCAGATTCTCGAGGCGATCGAATGGGGCGCGGATGCGATCCTGTTGATCGTGGCGATCTTGAACGATTCACAATTGCGGCATTTTCACTCGCTCGCGGTGGAATCCGGCCTTGCCGTACTCGTGGAGGTTCATGATGCGTTTGAACTGGAACGCGCCTTGAAGATTTCGCCCGCACTGATCGGAGTCAATAATCGCAATCTTAAAACCTTCAAAGTGGATTTGGCAGCCACCGAAGATCTCGCAGCCATCCTCCGTTCGACAAAGAATCCCCTGCCGCATCTTCTGGTGGCAGAGAGCGGAATCCACTCGCGCGCGGAAGTCGACCGGCTCAAACGATGCGGCGCCGACGCGATTCTGGTCGGGGAGTCGCTGATGCGAGATGGCGACATGAAGTTAAAGGTACGCGAGCTGATTGGATAAGGACGGCCCGGCGCGCAGCCTTCGATGGAGGCGAAAGTTGGAATCGGACATCATAAAGCGAATCACACTTACCTTCATAATCCCCAGCAGCATAACCATCTGCGCTCGTTCTGCAATGTTTTCAACATTCTCACAGGGATTCCCTGGCCTCAAGAACTATCCTGGAAAGATCTGCCAATATTCTCAAACCACCCTCTGACTATTGCCGCACTATTATTCTACTGGAGCTTTTACTGGAGGTTAATTTCAAAGCTCATTTGAAACTAAATTCAAAGATTTTGAAATGTACGTCAGCTCACCTTTAACCATTTCAGTTTGCTGAGTAGATTTTCGATTCGGTCCATGTTTGCGAATAGGATTGGATTGAGTATGATTGAGATAATTGAGGCGGCAACGAGTTGGTGACCTGCATTTATTGGTAGCAGCTTCAATCCGGTGGCTTGCTGGATTAAAACGAAGGAAAATTCACCGACCTGCGCCAGTGCTACAGCGACGATCAAGGCAGTGTGCAACGGTTGCTTCATTCCCAATACCAGCGCGAAAGATACCATCGGTTTGATCAAGACAATCACCCCCAAGGCAAACCCCAATCCGAAGGGGTGGGCCAGCAGATATGCCGGATCCAGCAACGTGCCAATCGATAGAAAGAACAGCGCGGCAAACAGGTCGCGCAGCGGTGCTAAAGTAGTTTCAATTTGCTCCCCCAATTTCGATTGCCCGGCCACCACTCCGGCCAAAAACGAGCCCAACGCCAGGGAGACATGGAAGAATTCCGAGGAGATCCACGCGATCCCCAACGCGATTACCGGCACGTCCAGATTGAACATTTCGCGCGAGCCGATCAGCATCCCCAAGAACTTCGGCACCAATCGCACCCCCAACACTCCGACGACTATGAATAATAAGCCGGCTTTGCCCAAGGCGATCCCTAATTCCTTTAACAGCGTGACAACGTCGGTCGTCGCGCCTGATGGGACCGCCAGCACAGGCAACATCACCAGCACGACGACCGTAAAAATGTCTTCCACCACGGTCCAGCCGATGACCAGACTGCCCCCCGGCGTGGTCAACAGGTTATGATCTGAGAGCATCCTGGCCATCACAGCGGTGCTGGCAACTGAGAACGCCAAGCCGACGATGATGCCGTTCAGCCAGCTTAATCCAAGCAGATGACTAGCCACTGTGACCACCAACGTTGTGGCCAGACTTTGAATGACGGCACCCGGTATGGCCACCCGGCGAACAGAAAACAAGTCGCCAAAATGGAAATGCAATCCCACCCCGAACATCAATAGCACTAGCCCGATATCAGCCAATTCTTCAGCCATACCGGGATTGATCACAAAGCCAGCCGTAAACGGACCGCAGATGATCCCGGCCACGAGATAGCCGACAATGGCGGAGAATCGAACCCGGACCGCCAGCCAACCGCAAAACAATGCGATCGTTAACGCCACGACCAGATTCAAAAGCAAGCTTTCGGAATGGTGCATTTTAGGAAATTGAGAAAGATCAGATTTGCTCTTTGGCAGCTACTGCAGTAAGAGGTTTTTGAGCACGCCATCCAGCATCGGGCGCGGGGTACTTTACGGTGGCGGCACGACGCGTCGCAGCGTAAGTCCACGCCAAAATATATTCCGCGACTTCCTGCCACCCTCTTTGGGCAATCATGAAATGTGAGCGATATGGAAATTCCTTATAATCAGTGGTCGCGTCTGAGTGTTTGTACAATTTGTGGTTTATACGATTGAGAACCGGCGGCACGAGCAGGTCTTCGCCTCCGGCGATAAGGAGCAAAGGGGCGCGATGGCGATTCCGATAGTTTATCCTCGCTGCGGCCCAAGGGCTAAGATTTGCGACAGATGCTTCGAACATTGGGCGTCCCGGCCCAGGGATTATATACCTTTCAAAGGCGTCCGCCGCGTCATTCTCCGTCATGTTTTGTGCAAACAAACGTCGAAATTGCCCAAATGCAAGCACCACATTGCGGTCGTAGTTGAAGGGATTTGAGAGGACGGGATTGCCTGCTTTCGCCACCGAAAAAGGCAGCCCGAACATTCCCTTCGGGGCAGCGCCAGCAATGCAGACACCAACCGAGCCCAATCCCCGGTCCAACAACATTTGGGTGATCAAACCTCCAATCGAATGTCCCACGATGATTGGCGGTTCTTCGAGAGTTCGGATGAATTTATCATGCTCATCGGCAATTTCGAGGAGCCCCAAGCCCGCGAGCGCCGAAGGGTCGCGGCGGATTTCTTCGACCTCACCTTTCATGCGCGGCCAGATAGGGGTAAAAACCCGGTGTCCACGCTCCTCGTAGTAATCACGAAAGAGATGCCAAATGCGCGGGGTCGTCCACAACCCATGGATCAAAATGATAGTCTTTGTTTTGGAATTCATAATTCGTCGGCTTTCACTTTCTTAGCGGAGCGATGCCTGTTGCAGCTTGGTGAACCGGGCCCTCATTTTCGATTTGATCAGATATTTATTAATCATGGGGAAGGCTAACGCTCTGCCGGGGATGCCTGCCATCGTACGTTGGTATGAACCGCATCATCCAAAGGCGCAGAGCCGACTCGAACAGCAGTTTCAATTGGGCGATGATGTTTGACTGCGATGAAGCACTCACAATTGGCGATGGCATGTCCGGTCACGCCAGACTGAGCAGGCAAAATGAAAGAACTCATCCACTGATATAAGATCGGGGTTAGCTAATTCATACCAAGGTACGATGGCTCCAAACAGGTCGGTCGTGTTAGCGTTGCTCCATGAATGAAACATTAAAAGACCAGATGTCGATGGACGAGGACCAGCCTGTCTATAGATCCACTGCAACCCTGCCCGAGCCAATAAACATCTCGATCAAGAAACTTGGGGTTGAGTACGTCGACGATGAGGTTGAGATCGTTCGAATATCCCAAAGGACGATCGACAATCGCTCGGGTCTATCGCGACGATATAGGCTGCTCAAAGAAGACCACGTGGTCAGGCGATTTATCAGAATTGCCAAATCGTCAGGGTCGCCCTCAGGTTCATTGGCAATGCGCTTAATTCGCTCGGGCATTGCAGAGACGGACCGTAAATGGATCGTCACATTGCGTCTGAGCTTCTTACCAATATTAATATTATGAAAAATGCACCGTTAATAAATCCTGCATCATTCATCGCGGCCATTGCCATTTTGGGGGTCGGCTGTGTGAGTCATCAATACGCACATTATCAAAGCCAGACAGTGGTTGAGCCGCCGCCACCTTCTCCTGCCGTGGTTTACGTAAGCACTAGGCCACCCGCTCCCCCCGTTGAGAGCGTCATCGTCACGCCCGGGCCAGGATACTTTTGGGTCGGGGGTGCGTGGTACTGGGAAAACCGATGGGTGTGGCATAGAGAGTATTGGATGCGTCCGCCGAGGGCTGGCGCGGTTTGGGTCAGGCCTTATTACGGTTACCGCCGCGGATACTACGCATGGCACCGCGGATACTGGAGATAAGCAATGACCCGAAAAGATGGACTGATTTTTGTGACACCGTGTTTTTAAAGCATGGTTATCACTTGCGGTTCACGGCAATCGCCGCCAGACAATGGGTTCAATGGCTTCCGTTGTCATGAGTATAGAAAAACAGACAACGATCAACTTGTCCCAGACCGCTGGTGGTCAACTAGTTCGAGTTGTCATCCTCGACCCGCCAAATGCAGTCTCCAAGGAAGCCGTCAAACAAATGGACACAAAGGGTTTTCGTGCTGCGCAGCAATGGCCATCCAAGACTCGATCCTTTTTGAATTTCTTGCAGCGAGGGAGCCAAGCAACTGAACCGCTTCCGGGCATGAAATGGTTGAAGAGGGTTGCGGTTGTCGCCTTGGGAGGAACAGTACTCGCCATCGGTGTGGCCATGATTGTGTTGCCTGGTCCTGCTTTCATCGTGATCCCCGCTGGACTGGCAATCCTGGCAATAGAGTTCGTTTGGGCCAGGCGGTGGCTGCGTTCGGTGCGCGCGGTTCTTCCAAGGTTTGACAAGAATCGACCGCTGAAGCAGAAAATCAAACTCCAATCTGCGTGGCGCAGCCTGAACTTTCTATTCCGCCGTTTGCGCCGGACACGGCTGGGCAAATAAGATTTCAGGAATTTCGCCAATGAGATCCAAAGACTGACGTCGAGGGTTACCCGAATCACCCGAAGGTGTTATGGCGGACAACTACTGAACGGCACTACCGTTCTTCCGTTAAACTTGAAAATAATATGAAACAATTGATTCGTAATCTGGCGTTAATCGCTCTGTTCACGGCGATAATCAAACCAGGCATCGCCCAGCAACCGGGTGCCGCCCAGTATGCGCGACCTTTTTCCGGCCTCGCACAACGTAGCGCCGCCGACCTGGAAACACTCGCCGCGCCAATCGCTCTTTACCCTGATCCATTGATCGCCGTCATTCTACCGGCGGCATCGCATCCGGCAGACATCGTCCTGGCAGCGCGTTACATTGCAATGGACCAAAGCGCGGTAAATAAAGACGATCAGCCTTGGGACTCCGATGTCAAAACCCTGGCGCAGTTTCCTTCGGTGATTCAAAAAATGCATGATGAATTGAGTTGGACGATCGAACTCGGCCAGGCCTTTAGTGAGCAACCGATGGAACTGATGGACGCCATCCAGGCTCTTCGCGCAAGGGCGGAAACAGCCGGGGCATTGCACACAACCCCCGAGCAATTGGTGACTGTAAACCAAGCCATAGTGGAAAGGACATACGAGAATCAGATCGTGTTTGTGACCAACACGGTCGTTAAGATCATGCCGGCAAATCATGCGGTAATCTATGTGCCGGCGTACAAACCTGAGGCCATCGCCGCCCCGCCTCCTCATTACGTTTATAATCAACGGACACCTTTGGTCCTATTCGGTGCAGGCATTCCCGCAGGGCGTTTCATAGAAAATAGCCAAATTGACTGGTATTATGGGGGCATTTACCACAGTACTGGCGGCGGCCCGGTTTGGGCTGGATGGAATCGGGGATACCCCTACTATCGTCCGCCTCCTTACCAAAGGCCGCCATGGTATCATCCGCCTCCCAGACCACGTCCTCCCGCGCATGGTCATTACCCGCCACCACCGGGCCACAAACCTCCGCCACCCGGTGGAAAACCACCCCCGCCTGGCAACAAACCCCCTCCGGGCGGAAATCAACCTTCGCCGCAGCAACCGCCGACGAGTTAGGGTGTCGGTTCGGGACCGCCCCCGACGGCAAGTTGCAAGGGAGTGCCCGCTGAAGTATTAGCATATTGCGGGATGTTTACATGCCACTTCATCCCGGCTGGAAATTTGGTCGCAACTGAGCCGTTTTGGACGGGGGGATTACTCTTGAAAGAAGTCGCGCTGTCAATATTATGATTGTTATTTGGTTTTTTGCCACTTGGTAACAGAAAACCAATGGGGCAACCAAAAAAAGTCTACTTACAGTTAGCCGATTTTGGTTGGAACCTCGCTTTGCATTAGGCGCGGGAAATGCGCCCTTGAAAACAGCCTTGAATCGGAGGTTGATTTCCAAGGTTGCACTTGAACTGCATGGATAAAAGATGAAAATCTGGATTAATGATAGCAGCAAAACAGGCTGCATCCACAGCTTGCTGCCTCTGGCTTTAAGTGAAATGCCCAAACCTTGTTCTGGCAGCACAACGGTTGGCGCCAGGGAAGCCGCTGGATTCAATTCGTCCCACGCCGTTCAGAAAATGGTGGCAGCGGGGTCTGCCGGCAGAGTCCGGTTTTACGGACGGTTACCATTGATTCAAGCATAACCATCCAAACCGCATGTTTTATAACCAAAAGTTTGGAATCCTGCGAGAAGTCGTGCGTTGCCTGGGGGGCAGTCTTGCGATCGCCTTGATCACTCTGGTTTGCTTCTGCCTCAAACTCCAATTGCCAACCGCCATATTGCTTTATCTAACGGTAATTGTCCTGCTGTCTCTGTGGGGAACGTTCATTTCGGCGGCAGTCGTGTCGCTCCTCGCTGGCTGGGGACTGGTTTACTTTTTTGCGCCGCCGATTTTGTCTTTTAAAATTGAAGACCCGATCAATGCTGTGGCAGTCTTTGCTTTTCTGACAATCTCGTTCATCATCACTCATCTGGTGTCCCGAGTGCGCCAATTGATGGATGAGAAGCTGCAGCGAACGGAAGCCTATTTGGCTGAGGCGCAACAAATCAGCCATACTGGCAGTTTTGGCTGGAACGTTCCCACCGGCGAGATTATCTGGTCTGCGGAAACATTTCGTATTTTTCAATACGTACCAACCCTCAGGCCAACGGTGGACTTGGTTCTCCAACGGGTTCACCCGGAAGATGTCGACTTGGTAAAACAGAAAATTGAGAGTGTTTCGCGAGCAGCAAAGGATTGGCATTTCGAACATCGGTTATTGATGCCGGATGGGCAGGTCAAACATCTCTATGTGGAGTCGCGCGCGGTCAGGGATCGTTCTGGCAGGCTTGAATTTGTGGGAGCGATCATGGACATTACGGAACGCAAACTTGCGGGAGAGGCACTACGCAAGGCGCAAGCAAATCTTGCGCATGTGGCGCGCCTCACAACCGTGGGCGAATTGTCCGCCTCCATCGCTCATGAAGTGACCCAACCGATCGCAGCAATCGTCATGAATGCCAACACGTGTTTGCGGTGGCTCAACAGTGACCCTCCGGATCTTGAACAAGCCCGGGAGGCGACTTCGCGGATCATTCGCGACGGAAACCGGGGGGCGGAGGTCATTGGAAGGATTCGGGGTTTATTGAAGAAGTCACCGCCGTCCAAGGTGCGGCTGAATATGAACGAGGTAATACAGGAGACAATTGCATTAGCGCGCATGGATCTGCATGGGGCGGCACTTCAGACGGATTTTCCTGAAGGATTACCGCAGGTCACCGCTGACCGCGTGCAGCTGCAACAGGTCTTGTTAAATCTCACGGTAAACGCAATTGATGCAATGAGATCAGTGACGGATCGTCCACGGGTGTTGCGACTTTTCATAAGGGACTACGAGGGGCGGGAGATCCTCGTTGCGGTTCAAGATACGGGCATTGGTCTCAGCTCCACCCAAAAGGACCAATTGTTCGAAACATTTTACACCACCAAACCGGATGGATTGGGGATGGGGCTTTCCATTTGTCGTTCCATTGTTGAAAGCCACGGTGGACGCTTGTGGGCCGAGTCGAATGGAGACCACGGCACGACCTTCAAGTTCACGGTGCCCATCGCCGGAGGAGGTGCAGCATGAAGCCGCCAGTCAAACCAGCCAGCAAGCCGGCCGGCCCCACGGTCTTCATCGTGGATGATGATATATCGCTGCGCGAAGCGCTCAGAGGCTTGATTGTTTCCGTGGGGTTGCATGCCGAGGCGTTTTCGTCAGCGAAGGAATTTCTCCGCCACCCAAGGCCGGAAGTGCCTGCCTGCCTGGTGCTTGACGTGCGCATGCCGGGGCAAAGCGGAATGGAACTCCAACGAGAACTGGCCGCCGAAAACAATCCAATCCCGATTGTCATGATCACCGCCCATGGCGATATACCCATGAGCGTGGGGGCCATGAAGGCCGGGGCAGTGGACTTTCTCACCAAGCCGTTTCGCGAGCAGGAACTGCTCGACGCGATCAATCGGGCCATCGAGCGCGATCGTTGGGCGCTCAATCTTCGCGCCGAGGCGGCCGGATTGCGCTCTTGCTATGAGATGCTCACGCCGCGCGAGCGCGAAGTAATGCAGTTAGTCGTGCGTGGATTGCTAAATAAGCAGATTGCCAGTGAACTCGGCACCAGTGAAGTCACCGTGAAAATTCAAAGAGGCCAGGTCATGCAAAAGATGCGGGCTGAATCGGTTCCCGAGCTGGTACGAATTGCCGAAAAATTGGGGCTGGGAGAATAGTCTTCGTCCACAAAAACATTAAACGTCCGGCTGGTAATCACCTTGGAAAAGCCCTCCCCCTTTGATTTTGGGTTACCTGTTTCACACCTACGTATGATGGCAGGATCACGACAAACGCCTTAGCTTTGTCTTGTGATGAAAAAAGCAGAACATCTGATCTCGCTAATCTCAATCGTGGACGATGACGAGTCTGTCCGTGAAGCAACGATGGGTTTCCTGAAGTCCAACGGATTCAGAGCACAAGTATTCGCTTCGGCTGAGGAGTTTCTAGGTTCAACGCACCTGAATGAAACCAAATGTCTCATCCTGGACGTGCAAATGCCGGGAATGAGCGGCTTGGAATTGCAACGTCGCCTGGCCGCCGAAAACCACCGCATACCGATTGTTTTCATTACTGCACACCGGGATCCTGAAATTCGCAACGAAGTGCTGTGCGCTGGCGCCATCGACTTCCTTTCCAAGCCCGTCCGCGAGGAAGCTTTGCTCCATGCAATAACTTTAGCATTCGAGTGCGCGGCCTAAAACCGGAAAACTGTTCGCGCTAACTAGACGATCGTTCAGTGCCACATCAATAGGATGAAAACCAAAGTCGCAACCCCCAGGTCTTATCCCATGACCATCTCGACATAAAAAACAAAATTGAACGCCTTAAAAGATTCGACCATGAAAGCATTGATCATTTATCAAGATTTCGCTTCGGCAGTGAAAGCCGATGCCGCCCTGCATCGGGCTGCTCAACACGCCAACGTTGGCATACATTGGGACATCAATCCGTATCGAGTGGACTTGTTGAAAGTCCCGCGCACCGCAGAGGAAGTTCTGACGGAAGCGATGGACGCACATCTGATTGTGCTTTCCGGCCGCAGAGAACGATTGTTGCCTATCTGGTTGTGCCACTGGCTTGAACATTGGGCTAAAAGGCGAAAATTCCAAGATGCTGCCTTGGCAGTGATATACACGGCTAGCGATGGCAGGTTTTCCACGTCAAGCATACCCGAACTCGCGGAGTTTACAACCCGCCACGGCCTGAAGTCTATTTTTGGTGGCAACCTGGCGGTCGCACCAACTTCCATCGAAGTCCCTCCATCGTTTCCTGACATTCACCCGGCCAAAGTCGAGGCCTCATTATCCAAATTAGAGGCCACGCGCCAAGTTGTTTTCCTAAACCACAGAGTCGCCTTGGCAGCCGACCGTTTCCGTCAAGGCTGAGCACGAACACTGCACCTAACCTTTCCTTGGCCGCCGCTTTGGTTTTGGCAGTTAAAACAAATCGCCAGGCAACAAAACTAATCAATGCATTTTAAAATTACGGTTCTGCCCTGTCCAAACGAAAAATAATTCGCGCTGAACCAGATCGTGAATACCGAATTGAAACTTGAAGCTGAGCCGGTCGCGGCAAATTCGCCGCCGTTGGTTTGGCCAACCGTGTTGACGCTCATTCTACTGTATCTCGCTGCGGTTTATTTTGACTTGCACAGCGGCTGGTTTGACAGGCAGGTTTATTTGCCATTTTCCTCCGCTGAAAGCGTCGCCCAATACCAGCCTAAACCCGGTGACGCTGCACTGCTCGATCGCGGCCGGACCCTCTATACATCAGTTTGTGGTGTTTGCCACGGCGATGATGGTCTTGGCAAAGCAAACCAATTTCCGCCGCTGGCAGGCTCTGACTGGGTTTCCAAAGACGTCGAAAACCTGGTTCGCGTCCCACAGCTTGGACTGACCGGCTCAATTTTGGTATCAGGTCAATCATGGAATCTTTCCATGCCGCCTGTGGGGGCGAATTTGTCGGATCAAGATTTGGCCGGAGTTTTAAGTTACATTCGCCAGTCGTGGGGTAATAACAGCAGCTCGGTTACTGCCGATGAGGTAGTCGCCGTACGTGCCGCCATCGCCCACAATCGTTAGCCGGATAAGGATACAGGCACCTAACCCAGTGAAGCGGTCATTGACGTTTTCTGTTGCTGTATTCCATTGTGCTCTCTGGGTCGAATCGTCTGTCCCCTCTTCGCGACCACAGCGCAATGCTGAGACCCTGTGGTTAAGCATTACCGTGGTAACATCTCTCTTGGATTTTTCGATCGCGCACCCCTTTTTCGTCACTTTATTCTCCTTTTGCATCTGGTTACGATCGCTCAATCAATCCAGACTGAATCAGCCGCCGGAAAACCCCGCCGACAGAATGCCGCACGGAATATCCAGACAAATGAGTAATGGATTTGCGGGAATAAGGCTTCTCCAACTCATTTGAGTTTAGCTTTCTAACACCAAGGTATACTACCAACCACCGCAACCTGGGTGCTAGTGTTGGCTCATGAATGAGAAACAAAGAAACTTAGTTCTAACAAATGACAGAGCACAACGGAAAACTCCGTCACCCAAAATGGTATTTATACGCACATTGCCCACAATTAAACAGAATAGCGATGCGTTTGCTGTTGAATGGCAGTTGGAGGGATCGGGGACTTGCCCGGAAGATAAATTGTCAGACCGGCTGCATGGGCTATGAGGTCTGAAGACATGATCGATGCTACCCTGGCTGGTCCTGACACGGGTGAGCGGGTCACGACTCCTCCAATTCAAGACAGCGCCGACTGGGAACAATTTGAAAATGCCTGCAGTCTTTCGTGCCCAAATATCGCAATTCCCAACCTGGTTTGCATTATCTGACTCACGCTTAAATCACTTTCTATCACCGTTTAAACTAATAACCATTAATAAACACAAAACATAAATAAAAATGAAAACGACAAAACAGATCGAAATCGGCCCGAGCGTTAACTGGCGGACAGTTCCCACCTTGCGAATCATCTTTGCTTTGCTGGTCCTTTCAGCCGGAATAATGAATATGTCAGCTGCCGGTGTGTTGGCCACCAGTCCCACGAATGACCCTGCAGCCATCCGTCCCTTCCACGTCAATATTCCCCAAGAGGCGCTCAACGACCTTCGCCGGCGCGTGTTGGCTACGCGGTGGCCAGACAAGGAGACGGTAGCGGATCAATCCCAAGGCGTACAGTTGGCGAAAATCCAATCGCTCGTTAATTATTGGGGAACGAACTATAACTGGCGCAGGGTGGAGGCACAATTGAACGCTTTGCCGGAGTTTGTGACTACGATCGACGGGGTCGACATCCAGTTCATCTACGTCCGCTCCAGTCATCCGAACGCCATGCCGCTGATCATCACCCATGGCTGGCCTGGCTCGATTCTCGAAATGGTCAAGGCCATCGGTCCACTCACTGATCCCTCGGCTTATGGCGGGCGCGAGGAAGATGCATTCGATGTGGTCATACCCTCTATGCCAGGTTATGGCTTCTCGAGCAAGCCAACCGGCACCGGCTGGAACCCAGACCACATTGCGCGCGCCTGGGACGTTCTAATGAAACGCCTGGGGTACGCATACTATGTGTCGCAAGGCGGAGATTGGGGTTCGGTGGTTGCGGACGCAATGGCTCGTCAGAAACCAGCGGGACTGCTGGGCATCCATGTCAACATGCCTCCAACGGTGCCGCCGGAAGTAGCCAAAGTGTTGCAATCCGGTGGCCCCGTACCTGCAGGGCTATCAGATAAGGAAAAGGCCGCGTTTGAATCACTGAATACATTTTACAAAAAGAACTGCGGGTATGCTGCGTTAATGGTGACCCGCCCGCAAACGCTGGGTTACGGACTGGCTGATTCACCGGCCGGACTGGCTGCGTTTTTCTACGACAAGTTCGCACAATGGACGTATAGCGGCGGTGAACCCGAACGGTCGCTGACGCGAGAGGAGATGCTCGACGACATCACCCTGACCTGGCTCACTGGCACCGCGACCTCCGGTGCGCGACTCTACTGGGAGAATAACAACAACAACTTTAACGCTGTGGATCAGAAAACCGCCGAGATCACGATCCCCGTTGCGGTGACAGTATTTCCGGGCGAGATTTATCAAGCGCCCAAGAGCTGGACTGAGCGTGCTTATCCCAACCTCATCTACTTTCACGAAGTGGATAAGGGCGGTCACTTCGCCGCGTGGGAACAACCCGAACTATTCGCCCAGGAACTTCGGGCCGCTTTCGCACCGTTGCGCTCTGGTCTCACCGCGAAAAACTAATACCCAGACCTTCAACGACGAGCGCTGACAAAACAAGCAGTTCAAAAAAAATAAAAGCTGCTTTTTGAAAATCATTATTGCTCCTGTACTGGCCGTGTCTGTTCTGTGGGGAAGTTAAAAAAGCGACTTAGGAAAAATACATATGAAATCAAAAATGCTGTTCTTATTACCGGCTGCTCTTCGGGTTTCGGCAAAGCTTCCGCCGCACTATTCCTCGACCATGGTTGGAATGTAATCGCCACGATGCGTTCGCCCAAGGCACGACTTTTCGAAGATGGCGACAGGTTGCTTGTCACGTCCCTCGATGTCACTAATCCTAACAGCATTTCCGACGCTATTTCGAAAGGCATAGAGCAATTCGGGGAAATTGACGTCGTTGTGAATAATGCCGGGATCGGCAGCCTGATGCTTACTGAACTTCGGCAAACACTTCCCGAGCCGGACTTCATCGCCCGCATGCGCTCCATGTTCGGAGGTGGACCCAAAAAGTAAGAGGGCCTCTGGCCTCGGATCCTCGATTCGCTGATTCAAAAACTAAAAAGTATAATTTCGTGTCTTTCTCTCAATCCAGATTGGACTTTAGCGCGGAATTAATCCTGGAAGGTGACGGTTGCGATTGGTGGCGATAGGCCCCGAAGATAGTGGCACCAATCCAGAGCAGTGGTTTGCCGCCGGCTGGTCGGCCTGGTTTGAAGGGGCAATGGGTATCGCGGCCCGAAAAATGAGGATCCCACTTCCGCCGCGGACGGCCGTTGACACGAAGGTGGACCTCTGTCAGGCCGGCAATGCTTTTTTCCTCAAGGCCCGTTTTAACGTCAGCCTGCCCGGTTTGGAACACGGAGTAGCCCAGAAGCGGGTGGAGGCTGCGCACCAGACGTGCCCGTATTCCGAAGCTTCAAACGGTAACATCGAAGTCGTGACCCATGTGGTCGGACTCAAAGCCATCTTGGGTGGCTCTTGAGGAAAGGTCGACTTTGCATCAGAACAAAGCAAGCTTGGACACTATTTTACCCAGCGATAGTCCGCGCGCCGTTGCCTGCCCGGACGCCAGTTCGAAGATATCATCGTCCAAAGTGATTGTTGTTCCTATTAAAAAACCGCGCCTAAAAAGATTCTAAATCCTAAAATACAAAACAGCATCAATTTTACATATTTATGCGAATACAAAGATTTAATGACGTTCCTCAGCACAGCGAGTATGGGCGAACTTATCGATTATAAAGCAGAATCATTTTTTATTCTTCGCCAGCTGCTTGGCCAAACTTATTGCTGAAATCATGCTTGAAGGATTGGCGACACCCTTGCCGGCAATGTCGTAAGCCGTGCCGTGGTCGGGCGACGTGCGGATAAAGGGCAGGCCAAGGGTCCAATTCACGCCGGTATCAAACGCGACGGCCTTGAGCGGCGCAAGCCCTTGATCATGATACATGGCCACCACGGCGTCGTAATCCCCGCAGAGGGCGTAATGAAAAACGGTGTCGCCGCTCAACGGTCCCATCACATCAAAACCGTTTTGTTTCGCGACCTGCACAGCTGGCGCAATGGTGGTAATTTCCTCATCACCGAATTCCCCGCCCTCACCGGCATGGGGATTCAAACCGGCAACGGCAATCCGGGCGCGCGGCAGACCCAGATCGCGGCAGGATTGGGCGGCCAATTCGATGGCCAGAAGGATTTTTTCTCGGGTCAACTTTTCAGGCACGGATTTGATAGCGATGTGAACCGTGGCAAGGGCGACCCTCAGCCAGCGATTTTTCTCGTCGTGACCCAGCAGCATCATTGCCGTTTGATCGGTGCCGGCGAGCTCGGAAAGGAATTCGGTCTGACCGACAAAATGCTCTTGTCCGGCGCGGATGATGGATTCCTTGTTGACCGGGGCGGTGACCAGCGCATCGAGCTCGCCTCGCAAACAGCGCTGGCCGCCATCGCGCAGCCAAGCCACCGACGCGCGGGCCACGTCCGGTGATCCGGCGAGGTTGGTGGGAGGCAGGGTCCCGTTCAACGGGTCGGTTACGAAAAACCTTCCGCTGGCGGAATAACCGGAAAAGGAAGACAACGGCAGATTCAGGGAAAGCCTGGTGGTTAATTGCCGGAGGACGTTCTCGTTGCCTACCACTAAATATCGCGTGTCGTCGCGACCAGCCTCGGAGGCGATGGCCTTGAGGGTGACTTCAGGTCCGACGCCAGTGACGTCGCCGAGCGAGATGCCGATCCAGCCGGTCATTTTGAGTTGAGGATCTTTGGTTTTTAGTTGAGGGACAAGGGTCCCAAGGCATCACCCGATTCAAAAACTCCGTGGGCGCGACGGATAGACCTCAGTTGAAGAAATACCGGATGTAAGTCTTCTTTTTCAAGCCATCGATCCAGACCTTCGAAAGACGGGCTTGCTCCTGAATCTGGAGGTTTTTTTCGATATCATCGCGTACATCGGCCAACGGCTTGAGCCCGGCAGCTTTTTTATCCTCAACCAACATGAGATAAACGGAGTCGGGGGTGTCGATCGGCTGGCTGACCTGCCCCTTGGCCATGGTGAAAGCAACATCCGAAAGTTCTTTACGAAGAGTGGTGCGGTCAATCCAGCCCCAATCGCCGCCCTGATGTTGTTGTGAACCCTGGGAATAAAGTCCGGCCATGTCGGAGAACGACGCGCCACTTTTGAGTTTCAAATCGATCTCGCGGGCGAGTTCGAAGGCGTTCGTGTCGTCGGACGACGCCTTGTTCAACACGATCATGCGGAGTTTGACCTGGTCACCCACCTTGAATTCATCGGCATGTGTCTGGTAATAAGTTTCGATCTTATAGGGAGAAATAATCACGGTCTTTTGGACATTCTCGCTACGGAGACCGGATTCGATGTAACGGTCCAGCAATTCCTTGCGGTATTGTTCCAAGGTCATGCCCTGGGCCTGCAAGGTTTTCAACATGGTGACGCGGTCGCCGAAACGTTCGTGGATATTGTCCTGGACCAATTGATCCGCGAGGCTGTCCGGTAGTTTGTTATAACCACCGGTCTCGTAATTATGCAAAATAAGGGCCCGTTCGACGAGCACCTCAAGGCTGTCGTGGAGCGCGGCGTCCAGTTTCTGTTGATAAACATCGGGCTCGCCGGAGTATTGAGTGCGCAAAGTTTCCTCGACAGGCCGGGTATAATCCTCTACCTGCGCAAAGGTGATGACTTTGTCAGCCACCACCGCCTCGATTCCGTCCACCACATCGGCGCGACAGACCAGGACCGGGGCTGTGAGCACCGCCAGCAGCAGAAAGTTGAACCGGAACAATTTCATTGAATACGTGAGCATGTTAACCATCACCGCCCAACGGTCAAGCGCGGCTCAATGCAGCGGCCGGGAAAACCACCAGATCAGCAAGGCCAGCAAGAGCCCGAAGATCAGGGCCGCGGCGGAAGCCCAGCCGAGAATGAACAATTGCTTGCGGCGGAAATTTCTTCCGCCCTGACCGGGAAACAAATAATAGCGCTCCCTTTCCTTTGGTCGTTTGCCGAACACACTCTCTGGTAACAAAAAGTCGGGCGCGATTCAAGGCTCGCGCTTGCCGTAGTGCAAAAATTCGTTAACGTTTAAGGTATGAATCTTGAAGATCATATCGGTGACATTATCCGCAAAGCCCGAGAAATGACGAATGTTTCCGCGGCAACCGCGGCCGGCGCCATCGGAATATCCGAAGCGGAGCTCGCGGAACTGGAAGCCAGCGGGAAAACGACTAAAAAATTAAATTTTGCCACGCTCGGAAAAATGGTCGGCCTGGATCCTCAAAAACTCGCGGGCATCGCAGAAGGCTGGCTGCCGGCCCCCAAAGACCTTTCCGTCTGGCGGGAACTGCGCGTGATCACCACCAGAACAGACGATTTCGCTGTGAATTGTTTCCTGGTGTGGGACGAAGTGAACCGGGAAGCGGCTCTCTTCGACACCGGCCTTGCTGCGAAACCAATTCTCGAGTTGGTTGCCGCCGAGCAACTTGCCTTGCGCCACATTTTCATCACGCATTCTCATTACGACCACATTGAGGCGCTACCTGAATTGCGCCGCGCCTTTCCCAAGACTCGCGTCCATTCCGGCTCAAAAAACGCCCCCGTTGACCAACGCAATAAAGTGGCCGAAATCATCCATCTAGGAGGGTTGCGGATAACCCACCGGGATACACCTGGTCACGCCGAAGACGGGGTAACCTATCTGGTGGGCAATTGGCAGGAGGACGCCCCGCATGTCGCCATTGTCGGTGATGCCATCTTCGCCGGCTCCATGGGAGGCAGCAACGGTTCGGGGGAAGTGGCCCGGACGAAAGTGCGGGAACAAATTCTCACCCTGCCTCCGGGCACCCTAATTTGCCCCGGACACGGTCCTCTGACCACAGTTGGAGAAGAAAAGGCGCACAATCCGTTCTTTTGAAGAGGGGTATGATCTTTTCCCGCAGCGGAACGGCCGCGCCACCATGATTTAATGATCCTTGCGTCCATTCGGCGATGCTGTTTTTTGGTGCTCTGGTTGGCACCGATAACCCGGCTTCTGGCGGGAGAGGCTACGAGCTGGACGATGCAAAGCGCTTTGCCCCCCGCCCCGCCACGTGAATTTCGGGCGGCATGGATTGCCACCGTGGCGAACATCGACTGGCCTTCAAAGCCCGGCTTGCCGGTGGCGCAGCAAAAGGCGGAATTGCTCTCCCTGCTGGACCGCGCAGCCCAACTGCATTTCAACGCGGTCTTTTTCCAGGTGCGTCCACTGAGCGACGCAGTCTACGCCTCCGCGATTGAACCTTGGTCCGAATTTCTCACCGGGAGGCAAGGCCAGGCACCACAGCCCTGGTATGATCCGCTGGCTTTTGCCATCGAAGCGGCACATCAACGCGGGCTGGAATTGCATGCCTGGTTCAATCCCTTTCGCGCCGGCCATCCTAAATCCTTCTCTCCGCCGGCCCCCGACCACATTTCGCGCACCCACCCGGAACTGGTGCATCGTTATGGCACCCAAACCATTCTGGATCCCGGGGAACCGGCAACCCAGGAGAGGGCCATCGAGGTGGTGCTGGACGTCGTCAATCGTTATGACGTGGATGGCGTGGTGCTGGACGATTATTTTTATCCTTATCCGGAGAAGGATGCATCCGGTCGCGACATGGAATATCCGGATGAAGCGAGTTGGGTAAAGTACGGTATCCATAGCGGTTCGAGTCGGGATGATTGGCGGCGCGATAACGTGAACCGCTTCGTCTTGCGATTGTCCACAGCCATCAAGACCGCCAAGCCGTGGGTTCAATTCGGCATCAGCCCGTTTGGGATCTGGCGCCCGCAAAATCCGCCGTCGGTCAAGGGTTTTGACGCGTACCAGAAAATCTTTGCCGACTCCCGCCGCTGGCTCGCGAGCGGGTGGGTGGACTATTTTTCGCCGCAGCTTTATTGGTCGATTGCGTCCCGGGACCAGAGTTTTCCCGCATTGCTGAATTGGTGGCGATCACAGAATCTGCGAGGCCGGCATCTCTGGCCGGCGCTGGCAGATTCCGAGGTGGGCGAAAAATTTCTCCCGCAGGAGATTCCTTTCCAGGTGCAATACGAAAGACAACAAGGCGATCCAGGAGAAGTTCATTATCATCTGCGAAGCGTTCTGGATAATCCATCGCTGACCGGACTGGTGCGCGCGCAATACTCAATGCCGGCACTGGTACCGCCCACGCCCTGGATCGATACCACGCCGCCGCCACGACCGGCGGTGAGCGTTGTCCTCTGGAAAACTACCGCGCATGTGTATTGGAAGGCTGCGCCCGACAAACCAGCGCGTTGGTGGCTGGTGCAAACCCATGCCAACGGAATTTGGACCACCCAAGTGGTGCCTGCAGGCCACGATGAACTGTACTTGGATAACTTTAATGGGGACCAGATTGTTCTCCGCGCAGTCGATCGTCTTGGCAACTTAAGCGAACCAACTGTCTGGCCGGAAAAAACACCACAAACGAAAGGGCGCGAGACGCTGAGGCAGTAGAGGTTTGAGCTTCTGGAGTGGGCAAGGCAAACGAGCCGGGCATTTCGGGATGCCCGCTTAACTCTGGTCAATGGTTTTGGAAGGGCTGTAAGCCGAATTCTGTCTTCGCCTTGCGGCGGAGAGAATCATTTGTCTGAGCGACCGATACCCGAAACCGGTTTCGCTTTCACGAAACTTGGAGCGGGCCGCTCCGCAGTTTCCTATTTGGCCTTGCACCCGATGGGGTTTTCCCTGCCACGCCGCTTGCGCGGCGCGCGGTGCGCTCTTACCGCACCTTTTCACCCTTACCCTGGTTCTTGCGAACCGGGGCGGTCTGCTTTTCTGTGGCACTATCCGTCGAAAGGTCTTTCAACCCTCCGCCCGCGTGTATCTCCGGCCCAGCCGGAGTTACGCGGCATCGCGCCCGATGGTGTTCGGACTTTCCTCTATTAGCTTCCGCCAACAGCGATTCTCCACCCTTCCAAAACCATTGATAGCTTACACGAAGTTATGGATTAAACAAGCGCCACCAGCGGTTGATTCCAAACGCGCTTATTTCGCAACCGGCTGGACCTTGGCGAGAATTTCCCGGATCACGGCAGCTCCGTCCGGGTAATCCTTCAAGCTCTCCTTGCGGACCAACAAGCGATGGGCGAGCACGGGCACGGCAACGGTTTTTACATGGTCAATTGAGACCGCGGCACTGCCCTGAATGGCAGCCAGCGCCTGCGCGGTGTGAAACAAACCCAGCGATCCACGCGGACTGGCTCCCAAACGAAGCGCGGGATGCTCGCGGGTTGCCCGGGTCAACTCCACCAGATAATCGCAAACGTCCGGGCCGACGGAAATATCTCGCACGCCCCGTTGGCATTTCAAAATATCCTCGGCGGTCGTCACGGGTTTCAGGCTTTCAATGGGATGCTGCTGCTGTGCGCGGACGCACATTGCTTTTTCCTCGTCGGCACTGGGGTAACCGAGGCTTAACCGGATCAGAAAGCGATCCATTTGGGCTTCAGGCAGGCGAAACGTACCTTCCTGTTCAATCGGGTTCTGGGTGGCCATCACCATAAATGGCCGTTCCAAGCGGTACGAGGTGCGGTCCATGGTGACCATGCCTTCACCCATCGCCTCAAGTAGGGCCGCTTGGGTGCGCGGACTGGCGCGATTAATTTCATCCACCAAGACCATCTGCGAAAATAGGGGGCCGAACCGAAAATCCTTGCGACCGGTGGATGGATCGAGAATGAAATCACCGATCACGTTTTCCGGCTGCAGGTCCGGGGTGCATTGAATGCGCTTGAAGGAGCAGCCGACGCTTTGCGCCACGGCGCGCGAGAGCATCGTTTTGGCCACGCCGGGAACGTCCTCGAACAAGATGTGTCCCTCGGCGAAGAGTGCGGCCACGGCAAGGGTGATCTGCTCCGGTTTGCCCACAATGACTCGCTGCACATTGGCGATGATCGACTGCGCAATCTCATTCAGGCGGGCAGGGGGATAAATCAGTTCCGGCGGCGGGGTGACGACCAGCTTGATTTTCTCGTTGGGTTCCCTGACCTGGCGAGGCTGCAAGAGGCTTTTGCCGCACGAGGGACAGGCGAATTCCTCACCAACCAGCCAGTCGGGGATTTGAAATTGATGACCACAATGCTGGCAAACACGTTTAGGCATAAATAGTGTGGCGCGTTTTGCAAAACCACCCCGCCGTCCGGGTCCTCACATCACTCAAGCCACGACGCGGCGTTTGGACAATACCGTCATGGCATAACGTCCGGCTTTGGCTTGCAGCTTAACTACCGCCCCGAAAGTTTGCGACAGGATTTTCGCGGTCAGCGTCGGTGCCGTTTTGCCCGAGGCCAGCACGCGCCCATCCTTCAAGATCAGGACATGGGAAAACACCGGCATGATTTCCTCGACGTGATGGGTAACAAGGATCAGCGTCGGCGCATTTTTTTGCCGTCCCAGGCGCTGGAGAAATTGGAGAAAATGTTCGCGCGCCGCCGGATCGAGGCCGGCGCAAGGTTCATCCAGAATCAAAACTTGCGGGCGTGCCATCAGGGCGCGTCCGATCAAAACGCGCTGACGTTCACCCTGGGAGAGTACCCGCCATTCCCGACGAGCCAGGTATTCGCACTCAACCTGCCGCAGCCGTTGCAAGGCCTCGGCTTTTTCGCTGCGGGAAACGCGGCCCCAGAACTGAATCATGGCATACTTGCCACTGGCGACGGCATCCTGAGCCATTTCCTCGTCCGCCATCATCTGGCGCACGGAGGAGCTGACGATACCGATCTTTTTTCTCAACTCCCGCCAATCGGAGCGGCCATAAGTCTCGCCGAGCAAACAAATCTCGCCTGCGGTCGGCATCAGATAGCCGGTCAAGGCGCTCAACAGGGAAGTTTTGCCGGAGCCATTTGCGCCGAGCATCGCCCAATGCTGCCCGTGCGTCACGCGCCAGAAAATGCCGTCCAAAATCCGGGTGCCGTCGCGTTCGAGCCGCAAGCCATCCACCGATAAAACCATCCGGTCTTCGTGGCGTTTCAAAAGTCCTCGATTTCCGGCCACAACGGTTGGAGGTCCTCGTCGGCCAGGGCCATTTTTTTGATGCCATCTTTCTGGCCCGCCATGACCGCGCGTTGCAGCCAATGCCGCGCGATATCCAGTTGTTGCATCTGGCAGGCATAACAGGAAAGGTTGTAGGCGATCACCGGTTCCTGGGGGAACTTTTTTGCCGCCGGCAGCAAGGCTTCCCAAGCCTGGACGAGGCCGCCGCCGTTGATTCGCCTCAAGGCATAAGCACGATGCAGCCAGCCGGTGGCGTCCTCCGGCGAACGCGCCAACTCCTCTCCGGCAAGCTGCAGCGCGATGTCCCACTGCCGTTCGTAGACCGACAGCGTCCAACGCGCCGAAAGCACCTCGGGATGATTCCGGTGTTCTTTGGCAACCTGCCCCAACGACTCACGCGCCTCCACGACACAATCCAGCCCAAGCCAGCCAAGGGCGGCATCGACGTGGTGTGAGTCGGGTGGTTCCAATGTTTGCACGCACCCATTTTAACGCTGCCGATGACGATGGAAACGGTAAATTGAATCTCACTGGCATTTTTTTCAAGTGCGGTTAATTTATTTGTCGATATGAAAAGGCTAATTCTAACTCTGTTACTGATGAGCACTATTCTCTCGACCCGCGCGGCCATTCAAACCCAGACGATTGAATACAAACAAGGTGATCAGACCCTCGAAGGCTTTCTCGCCTATGACGATGCGGTCTCGGGCAAGCGTCCCGGGGTCCTGGTCGTGCATCAATGGCTCGGCCTGACAAAATATGAAAAACATCGGGCTGAAATGCTGGCTGGCCTGGGCTATGTCGCGTTTTGCGCGGACATTTACGGCAAGGATCAGCGCCCCAGGAATGTCAGTGAAGCGGGCGCACTGGCGACGAAATTCAAGACGGATCGCGCGCTGTTGCGCGCACGGGTGAACGCGGGCCTGGACACTTTGCGCCAGCAACCGCAGGTTGATACACAAAAGCTCGCCGCGATCGGTTATTGCTTCGGTGGCACGACAGTGATTGAACTGGCGCGCAGCGGCGCGGATATCAATGGGGTTGTCAGCTTCCACGGTGGATTGGATTCTCCGGCGCCGGCCGACGGCAAGAATATTAAATGCAAAGTGCTGGCCTTGGCGGGGGCAGATGATCCTTTCCAAAACCCCAACGACCTGGCGGCCTTTGAAAGTGAAATGCGCTCAGCGGGCGTGGACTGGCAAATTGCCTTCTATGGCGGCGCCGTGCATGCCTTCACCCAGCCTGACCCGGGATTTGTCAATGCGGGGGCTAAGTACAATGAAAAGGCCGACAAACGTTCGTGGCAGGCAATGAAGGATTTCTTTGCCGAGATTTTCTAAACCTCCGTCACCCAAGAAGGGGACCGGCGTCGTGTTCCCAAGCAATTTAATTAATGCGCATCACCGGTGGCAATGCAGCCCGGCGGATTCTGAAAGTCCCGAAGGGACTGGATGTCCGCCCGACACCAGATCTGGTCAAGCAGGCCGTTTTCAACTCGCTCGGCTCCAGGGTTGAAAACGCCACGGTACTGGAACTGTTTGCGGGCAGCGGGGCCTTGAGTCTGGAATGCCTGAGTCGCGGCGCTGCTGCGGTCATGTGCGTGGAAAAATCATCTCGCCACGCGGAGTTCATCCGAAACAATGCCGTATCCGCCGGCTACGGGCACATCCTTGAAGTGCGAACGCAGGATGTGTTCCCGGTGATGGCACAACTGGCCCGGGAGGGCCGGCATTTTGGTTTGATCCTGGCGGATCCCCCCTATGGCGAAAAAAACGTCAATCGCCGGTCCACCTCGTTCGCCCAGCAATTGCTGGATGATTCCAACCTTCCGCGGCTGCTGGCACCCGGCGGGCGGCTTGTACTGGGCCACACCAAACGAGATACCCTCGAAATCGTTGGTCCCTGGACCGAAGTCAAAATGTTGAAACACGGGGACACGCTGATGCGATTTTTGGAGGTTGAAAAGCGGCCGGTTGTCCCGCCGGCCGACCAGACGGGAACTGGCAGCAATCCCCCAACGCCCTGACTCCGCAGATCTTTTTAGATCGCTTCAAGAACAAATGCAGGGTTCCTCGCTATTTTTGGTGCTGGGGCAAGAGCCTCTCGATCCCCAAATTACTTCTATCAAGGCACTTAAGTAATGGCCCGACGAATCTTGCCCCACCAACTCAACTGGACTGGGCTCAAAGTGGCAACGGTATTATTGAGACGCTCTAGCCGGCAATTTTTAAATGCGTTACGCGAAAAATCGCGCCGCGCGGTTCATTTCCAAGGCAGGCGATTTCCCAGCCGTGGGCCTGGACATTCTGCTGGACGACCGCCAATCCGAGGCCGGTGCCCTTCTGGTGTGTTGTGAAATAAGGCTTAAAGATTTCCTCGCGGTTTTGCGGTGATACTCCTGGACCGTCGTCGCGGACTTCCAAGACGGCATCGCCGGGAGCGGACCGCCGGGCGAGAATTTCAATTTGTCCGCCAGCATCGGCCGCTTGAATGGCGTTCAGAACAAGGTTGAATAAAATCTGGCGCAGCAGCTGTTCATCCGCCTCGATCACCAAAGGATCACCGCCAACGACCACCCGCAGTTTTTTTTCCGCAATATCGAAACTCAAGGTCCGCACCACTTCCTGGCAGGCGGAAGCGAGGGCGATTTTGGTGCGGCGCACCTCTCGCGGGCGGGAGTAATTGATGAACTCAGTGAGTTGCGCAGTGACCTTGTCGGTTTCATCCACGATGCTCTTCGACTTTTCGCGGACTTCGGGCGTAGCGTCGGGCAAACGGGCCAGAATCTGGGCCTGACCGCGGATGATATTCAAGGGGTTGCGCGTTTCGTGCGCCAGGCCGGCAGCAGCCAGATTCATTTCTTTCAAATGGGAATTCAACTCACTCGCCCGCACCAAGCGAATTTGCAGATCCGCCGTTTTGGCCAGGTTGCGCCAGGCGAAGGCGGCACCCAAGGCGGAGATGCCGGCAAAGAAACTGATGACGAAACGCAGCCATGAATCCGAAGTGCAAACGGCACGGAAGTTATCCGTGGACATGACGAGGACCAGGCCGTGTAGTTCATGCGTGGCAATCAAGATTTTGAAATCTGCCTCGGACATGTCGCGCAGCCAGGGCGGACGGTGATTGCCGCCGCGGGGGCGGTCGCCTCGACCAGGCCCCGGCTCTTCAGGGCCGTTGGTTGGATTGGTGAGCGCGAAGGGCGGAGGTGAGGGGGGAGGAAATGGCGGCGGATTTGTGCCACCAGTCTGATCCGGCGGCAGGTCATGACCAAAGAAACGAGGATCACGTTGGGTATTGGGCAGGTCATTGGTGAACTCCCTTGGCGGTGGCGGCAACACGACCATGGCACGGTTGGTAACTCCCTCAGGACTGACGCTGGCACCCTCGACTGGCCAGACAAATGTGACGTTGTCGTCAGACCAAAGTTCGTTGCCAGCCACGGCCCCCTGCGAAAACAGATTCGTATCTCCGACGGACACGATGGGATGACCGTCGGTGTTCAGCAAACCAAGGTAGAAGAGCTTGACGGCGGTATGGTTTGGGTCGTCCACGAGTTCCTTGAGGACGGGCTCAAGACGGTTTTGAACCACTGCACCGCGGAATTGCAAGGCGCGGGTCACGGCACTGAGCGTGTTGGCAATGCCGCGCGAGCGGCTCCGCAAGTCAGACTGCGCCGCGGCGACGACCCGATGGTGTTCTTCAATCTGCCAGCCAACCACCAGCAACCAGGCACCAAGCAACAGCCCCAAAACCCATTGGCTTCGCCGTTCCGGTTTCACGCGTGATTCAAGTTGGGTGGCCTTAGTCATAAATGCAACCTCAGTGCTTCTTTACGGGCAAGCGTTCCAGGAATTGATCCAGTTCCATCTCGGAGACTGAATTAGTGATGGTAGGCGCCTGTCCCGTCTCAGTGACCGACATGGGGACGAGCTGCGCGGGCGAGTTGACAATGTGCGGGGTCAGGAAAATGAGCAGCTCCGTTTTGTTATCGGTCGTACTGGTGTATTTGAACAAATTTCCGAGGAAGGGGATATCTCCGAGCATTGGAACCTTGGTGACGCTGCTGGACTTGTCATTGCCAATGAGACCGCCGATCACGACCGGTTGGGCGTCGGGTGTCACGACCACGGTATCGGCGGAACGAATGTCCAGGGTGGGAGCGAAGATGTTGCCTGAGCCTGCATTGGCGATGACCTGACCCTGGGTGGAGGTATCAATTTGAGAGGTCTCCGGTGCAACAATCATTTCCACCAGACTATTGTCGCCGATGTATGGGGTCACATTCAGGATGATGCCGACATTTTGATACGAGCCGTTTATGGTCGGATAGGCGGTGGTGCCGTTGCCGACTGCACCGAAAGTCACCCCGGTGGGGAGATAAACACTTTGGCCGACCACAATCTGCGCCAACTGTCCGTCACGGGCCAGAATGGAGGGACGCGAAAGCACCTGGGCTTTGCCAGTCGCTGCCACGGCCCGAAGCGTGGCCTGAAAATCCGAACCGGCAATTTGATATACCGTGCCGGAGGACGCGAGCGGGGGGGTGGTAGCCGGGGACAGCGACGCGAACGGGGTGCTCTTGCCGAGTAAATTAAAGTTGGTGACCACGTTATTTAATCCGGACAATCCAAAGACGTTCCCGGCACTTTGCGAGACCCCGTTGCCGCTGCCGGCCCAGCCACCTTCCACACCCAGGTCGAGGTCGTCATTGTGGTCCACTTCCATGAAAACCACCTTGATCAAGACTTGCGGCTTGGGGGCATCCAATTTGGCCAGGACATCCCGGATCTGCGCGGCCGTGACGGCGTCCGCTGTGACCACGATATTATGGGTATCGGGGTCGACCGTAATAACGGCACTGCCTACCGTACCGTTGTTGTTATAGGAGGCCGTGGTGCTACCGGCGCCGCCGAAACCGCGGTTGCCACCAAAGCCACCAAAGCCACCGAAGCCGCCAAAACCACCCCCACCACCCCCGCCGCCTCCACCGTAGCGTTGTTGGGCAGGCAGGACCAAGGCGCCCGCGACGAGAATTGCGGCCGCGAAACCGAATTGTTTGATCAAATGTTTCATAAGTTACCTGTGGTTCAGAAAATTTAAATTATTTAAAAACCGCCTCGTCCGCCGCCGCCGCCGCTGCCTCCCGTGAAGCCGGCGCCCGTGGTGGTGGAAGAACTGCTGGTCGTTGTCGCGGTCGTCTGCTGGCGCTGTTGAAGCGCGCTGGTCGTGGAGGTACTCGTGCCGCTGCCACGCGAACTGGAGGTGGATTGGAACATGCTTTGCAAGACTTGCACCGCTTGGTCCGGATCAGCATTGTCCAGGTGATAGACATACACGTTTTGATCGCGATCCGAGGGCACGTCCAGATCCCTCATCATCTCGGCAATTTCATCAATCAAATCCTTGGGTGCAGTCACGATCACCGCCTGGATGCGGGAATCCGCCACGGCATTGACTTGCGTCGCTTTCTTGATCCGGTCACTGGCGCTGTTTCCCGTGGCTGCACCGCCCCCGCCACCGGGTGGACCGCCGCCAAAGAGGCGACCGAACCCGCCACCAAAACCACCGCCGAACCCCCCGCCAAAGCGGAATGGAAGCTGCGGGGTGCTACCCGAACCGCTGCCGCTGCTCGGGAAAACACTGGTCAATTCATTCACCACATCCGTCGGGCTGGCGTATTTCAGCCGGAACACGCGGATTTCCGTTTCCGCTTCCGCGCTGCTGTCGATCGCCTTGATGATTTCCACGAGATGCCGGATGTTCGATTGGGTGTCCGTGATGACAATGGAGTTTCCGGCGTCATTAGCCACCACCGTTGCCTGCGGGGAAACGAACGAGGATAAATCCTTCACGAGGTCGCCCGCGTCCACAAAGCGGATGGGAATGATTTGGGTCACGATCTCATCATTTTTGGGAATGGCATCGGGATCGTTGCTCACTTTCACCGGGATATCACGCGTCTTGGCGTCGTTTTTGTCCAGGATCGTCAGGGTGCGACCGTCCCGGACGGCGGCGTATCCGTTTTGGTTCAGCACCTCATTTAATAGATCCACGGCCTCGTCGCGGCTCATCGGGTGATCGCTGATCACATTGACGTTTCCATGCACGGGCGTGTCCAGGACGATGATGAACCCCGCCGCATCGCTTAGATAATTCAAAACCATCTCCAATGGCGCGTTGCGGAAATTGAGCCGTAACTCATCGGAGTTGGTGCCACTGTCCGGGGGCGTAAAATCCGAAGCCATGGCTGCCTGATTGGCTGTAAAAGGTTTGCTGGGCTGAATGGCACTATCGCCACCAGAGTGACCGCCCGCGGAATTATTTTCATCCGCCGTCGGTGGCGCGCCATTCATGTCAGCCGGCAGCCCCCCCGCCTCGGGGAGTGGCATTCCCGGCGGCATTCCCGGCGCCAATGCGCCGTTTTCACCAGGCCCCGCACTCTGATCAGGCGGCATATTGGTTTCAACTTGGGCCGCCGCCGGAAAAATCGCGGCAGCCGCGCCCAGCGCGATGATCATTAAAAATATTTTTTTCATTTGTTTTCCTGTTCCCTTAACTGCATCAGCCGTTTCAAAATGTCGTTATTGCCTAGATTTGCCGAAGGTGCCGTGGAGCCTGAATCCGGGGTGACCCCGCCGCTTGAGCTGGCGCCCTCATTCGACGAGGCACTGGCTTCCGCGGCTCCCACCATCTGCCAGCCGTTATTCTCCTGCCGCAACTGGTCACCAATGTTGAGTTGAATGGTCTTCTTATCCGGTCCCAGCAACGTCGCGCCCTTCAGGCTGATGGCCGTGACTTCATAACTGGCAATGCAACCGGAAACCGGCAGGATTTTCTTGAAGTCATCACTGTTGCCGCTGAAAAAGGCGAAGTTGCCCTTGCTGTAACTCATGGTACCCACCAGCGTGAACGACGGCGCCGAACTGGCATGCCGGGAAACCGTGTGATGGTAGGTGCGTGTTTCATGCGGATAGCGGCTAGGATCAAAAATATTCCGCTGCGTGATGAAACGGCTGAACGCCGGATAATCGGCATCGCCGGGAACGTCGCTCGATTGGGCGCGGGCGAATCCGGGCGCCAGCAACAGAGCCAGCAGCAGCAAAACCCTGCCGCAACTTGAGAGGACCCACATCTCGCTGGAGGCTCTAATCACCTTGGGTAAAGTTTGGTTCATGCGTTTCATGGTTTGGTGGCGGGCAACAAGGCCAGCCCGTTGATCTCCAGACCGAGCGTAAGTTGCTGCCCGGCGTTGTCGTGCGCACCTAATTCCACGGAGTCCACTCGCAAGGGCGCCGGACTGCTTTCGAGGTCGTAAAGGAATTTGCTCAACATACCGAGATCTCCCGAGGCCTCGACCCGCAAGTCCATCGTCAGATAGTTCGTGGAATCGTTTTTCCATTGGGGCATGAGGCTGGTGAGTTCTGCGCCACTGTCGCGTGACCAGTCGTCAAACGAATGCAGCAGCTGCTGTTCGGCAAGCGAGGTGTTCGCGGGCAGCGCGTTAGACTGCATCCGGGTCCATTGATCTCGAATAAAGGTTTCGCGCTTGAGCAACTGACGGCCCTCGCTGACCTTTTCCCGCAGGTCGCGAACCTCCGCCGAGCGCACCGACCACCAACCCGCGAGCGGGGTATAGATAAAATTCACAGCCACGTACAAGGCGGCCACCCCAATGGTGAGCGCGACCAAAAATTGCTGACGGTTCTTAATTTGCATTGGCGCCTCCGGCTCCGTATTGAAAATCAAAGGTGAATTGGATTGGTGCTTTGCCACGAATTTGGTCCACTTTTAGTGAGCTGACGCCATCCGCGGCGCGGAGCCTCGCTTGCATGGCGAGCAGGGCCGCGTTGTCGCGCGCCGTGCCGCTTAGATTGATTTGGTTGCCATCGCGAATCTCGATGGTCTTGGCCGTGACCGATCCGTCCTCGGGAAACGCCAGGGTCAGCTTCCGCAAGATTGCCAGGCTGCAGTACGTTTCGTCATACCAGGGGCGAAATTGCTGGATCTGGTCCTGCACATGTTGAATGTCCGCCACTTTGGCGCTCATTTGCGACCACTGTGAGCGGAAATGCCAGAGCTCAATCTGCTGGAATAAAAACAGCAGCCCGACCAACACCGCAACGGCAGTAGCCACGGCGCCGGTTGTTCCCAGCCGGCCGGAGGTATATTTCGCGATGTAGAGTTCCAGCGCCGAGGGCTTGGGCGGCAGGAATTCAAACGGCGGCCGGGTTATGGTCAGGGCGCGGGCAGCCAGACTGAAAGCCGCGGAGACCGGGGGCTTGCCCACGACGGGCAAGGCTCCGAATTCATCCGGCGCGTAATTCTCGACCATTTCCACGACCAATCCCATCGGCTCAAAACGCAATTCCAATTCGTCGGCCAGCGGCTGGGCAAATCCGCGTGGTCCGAAAATGCGAATGCGTTTGACGGCGGCGCGAAGTTCCTCCGGCAACTGGCCGAGGGTAACGCGGGCCTCACGGGCAATCACAGCCGTGAGCAGGGTGCGGCGGCCATTTTCATTTTCAATCGCCCCTTCCAGGGCGCGCAAGGCAACAATCCCGCCGCCAACGGTGACTTGCAGGCCCACTGAGTTTTCGCCGATCGCCATTGCCAGCACGCCGCCGGACGGGACTGGCGGTTGCAAGGCGGAGATGCCCAGCGCGAAACTGACGGGCTTCAGTTTCGCGGCCGCCAGCACCTGCTCCAGTGCTGCGAGCTGCGTATTGGGAATGCCGGCAAACAGGACGAACTGGCGATCGCCGCTCAGGGCGCTGCGGGAATCGCCGATTTGCAGGCTGGCAACGTCGGAAGAAAAGCCCCGCTCAGCCTCCATTTCAAGGAGACTGGCTGCGTCAGCCTCCGGCAACGGCGGCAACTCCGTGTGCGCGGCCAAAATCCACTTCAACGGCAGGCCAATGACGCAGCGCCGTTCATGCACACCTGCCGCATCGAGTTGGTTGCGAATTTCTCTCCCGGCCAGTTCCGGCGCGGCGCTGAGCGGATCCAGGGTGAGCATGACGCTGAATTCCTGGAGCTTTTGCAAGCCGCCGTCAGTGCGGTGGAGCACCACCCCATCCAGTCTGGCGCCGTCCAGAGCGAGACTCAAGAGGGTGGCGGGCGCCTTGCGTGTCGGCCAGGGCATTTTGAAAGCAGGTTTCATGGTGAATCGTTGGCGAGCAAAGTTTGCCGCGCTTTCCCGCCCAGCGCCCAGCCGAGCCGGCTGAGATCCTGGCGATATAAAATTATTGGTGTTCCGTTGCTGAGATCGAAAACGAATCTCACACGCCGGTATCCGCGCCCGAAAGCGCCGACGGCGGCGATGTCGGCAGTGATCTGATAGCTGTGGGTGGTGAGATAATCCCCGCGATCCAGCCGGGTGAGCGTGGAATTACCGGTGCCGAGAGCATCGTACACCCAGGCGAGGGAACCAAGGTTGTTGGTGTTTTGTTCGCGATATGTGATGAGTGTCTGGGCGTCGGAATCGGCAGTGGTTTCATCGCCATTATTGAGACCCTCAAACAAAGCTGAGAGCACCGCCTCGCTGGCCGTGTTGACGTTCACCCGGCCCCGGATATACGTAGCGTTCGTGGTGGTGAGGTTGGTGGAGAGAGTGTAGAAATCGGAATCGCTCATCCCCGACCGCCTGCAGCCGACAGCCAGCGCCAACATACCAGCGTAAGGTATGCCGTTCGTCACGGGTCGGATAAAACTGGTACTGACATTCGCAGCCTCGAACAACGACGTTAGTTTCCTCTGGCTGGCGGTGTTGATATCCGTCAGGTTGGTCAGCGTGGTTCCATCGAAGCGAAAATTCGGTTCCCTCGTGTAGACGGTGGTGTATTCGAACAGGCCGGAGTTCACCTGACCGCTGCCCGCGGTGTCCTTTTCATTGGCGTCGCGAACGCCGTTACGGTTCAGGTCATCCCCCACCAGCAGACTGAGATTCGCCCCGCTGACCAGCCGGAGCTCGTCTTCGGTCTCGAACGTGGCATTCTTCTCGGTATACCCTGCGGAGGCATAATCGTAAGTGCCCGAGCCGTTCGTGCTCCGCCAGTCGGAAATCGCCTGGGCAAAGTCCAAGGTCATGTTGGGCAGGTATGACAGCGCATTAGTGTTCGCGTAATTCAAGTTCAGCTTCGAGGCTTCATCCACGAGGCCGAAATAAGGTTCGGTGGAGCTGGCACCTTCCGGATCCCGCCCAATGATCCAAAAATGCGCATCGCCAATCGGCACATTCGCACAGGGAAACTGGGTGCTGTCCGGGAGCACACTCAGGCCGTTGGTCGTATAATTCTGGAGCTGGTTGCTCACATAGCGCGCCGCGCCTTCGATCGCCTGGTCCGCCGCGATGCCGCTAACGCGGTTGTCGGCCGCGCGCAGTTCGTAGGTCATCGAATTGGCAAAATACAAGGCAATGGTCACCAGCCCGATGCAAATCCACAAAACAATGATCAGCACCGACGCGCGCTCCGTAGCTCGTCCGCAAAGTTGGTTTGTGGCAGGGTTAAGTTTCATGTGTCACCCTCCGGTAGCACTGGCCAACACCGCGTTGGTTCGGGCCACGGCATCAATCGGCACCACGATTTCCACCGGCTGCGCCGCGGCATTGCCGGCCATTTGGATGTCCACGCGAACCGCCACGGGCAGATTGGTGTTCGGTGAGCCGGTCATGGTGGTGTCCCAGGTTTCCTGCCATTGCGCGCCGTCAAAGCACGAAAATTTGATGCTCGAAACCCCGCCCAGCATGAACTGGTCATCCACCGTCGGCATCGCCACGGGCAAAAGGTTCCGGACCACACTGCGGTACAAATCCTTGCCGGGGACGGACAAATCCGCGGGCGTCTTCAACTCATACGTCACGCGCTGGATGTCAGCCCACGGCGTTTCATCGCTCAGCGAGCCGGTGGCGGTGTACATTTCAATGGCCACATCACCGCTCACCCCGACACTGGTTATACCGACGCCGGCCCGGAAATCGCCCGATAAAACCTTGCTGGTGCCGTTCGTCGGCGTGACGCAACATTCCAGGTCGCGCTTCAAGTAGGAGACAGCGGAATCCACGGGCGACTCGGCGTCCACCATGTCGGCCGTGGCCTCGCGCAGGTGGAGCGCGGTAAAGAGCGCGGCGTTCACGCAAATCAGCACGATCGCCGCAATGCCGATGGCGAGGATCATTTCAATCAGTGTAAAACCGGAGCGCGCGGAAGGCAGGCCGCCCGGCGGCATCGCTTCAACGCGGCATCGCCTCAACGCTCTGAATGTCGGTTTCAATTTCACTATTGTGCACCCATGCCCGTGGCCGTCGTCATTGGACTGGCCAGCGTGCTCATTTTCACCGAATAATCTTTTCCCTGCGCCGAGTAGGTTACTTCCGCCGTCACCAATTGCATCGGTGATGCCGATTGTGCTGGCGACAGTTGCGACCAATTCTGGCTGGTCACGGTCCAGCGAAAATCCAGAATCCCTTCCGAGACGGTGCCGCTCTGCCGCCCCAACCAATTGGTGGTCACAATACTCTCGCTCAACTCCCGGTCGGCCACCCGGGCCGCCTCGCTCTTGCGGGCGGCCACTTCACCCGCCAGGCTCGCGACGTGCAGCACTTCCACCGCCGCCGGAATCACGATGGCCAGAAACAGGAGTGCCGCCAGGACTTCCGCCAGCGTAAATCCCGCTCCGGCGCGCTTTTGGCCGCGACGGGATCTATTGGTTCCGATCGCTAATTTCATAACCCGTGCGGTTGGGCGCTTCGACAAGCCAGCGCCCGAAGCCGTCCTGGTCCGCCAACTGCACGGTCTGCGGACTACCCTCGTCCACCGTACCATCGGGCAAAAACCGGATCGCCGGCAGATTGCCGAGCGTGGTGGACGCCCTTATGCCAGTGTTGACCGCGGCAATCTTCAGCGTGCCGTCCAGCGTCAACGTTTCCGCCTTCGCGTCGCCCTCTTTACCGCTGGTTTCCGCTGTGAGGCCGTACTGCCCCCCGGACGAATCGATCCACAACATCATCGGCATACCCTCGGAAGCGGCCCGGCTCTGGGCCTCATGCATCAAGGCCATTAACTGGCGCGATTCGGAATCCAGCGCCCGGCCTCGGATGAAACCGGACATGCGCGGTACAGCGATGGACGTGATGATCACCAACAGCGCCAGAACAAAAATCAACTCAATCAAAGTGAAGGCACGGCGGCGACCGGAAGCATCGTTGAAAGGTTGAAAGGTTATCCCGGTGAAAGACCGTCCGATCCAACCCGGACTCGCTTCATCGTGGCAAACCATCAGCATTTCAACGTTGTGCGTCATGCCCTTAATTCATCCAGTTGCCAATGTCATCGTCCGTACCCTCGCGACCATCAGGGCCGGTGGACAGCAGATCGTACGAAGTGGGGTTGTGTTTGCCCGGGAAATAATAGATGTAAGGATTGCCCCACGGATCAACAGGTAACTTAGGCGGATCAAAATAGGGGCCGTGCCAGTTTTTCGCGTTCGACGGCTGCACAATCAAGTCCTGGAGGCTCTTCGGATAAAACCCGTTGTCGACTTCGTACTGACCGATGGCGGATTTGATGCCGCCCTTGATATCGGCCGACGCGGCCGTGACGCGCGCCCGTTCGCTGGATCCGGCAATTTTCGGGATGACCAGCGCGGCGAGAATGCCAATGATCACCACGACCAGCATGATTTCCGTCAGGGTGAAACCCTGGCGCCTTTGAGCGACGTTTCCGTGCAGTTTATGAATGTTGATTTTCATGGTTATAGTAAATATTCGACGGTCATTTATTTGATGTTTTGGCTCATCGTCAGCACCGGCAACAGCATGCCGATGAAAATGGTGCCGATGAAACCGGCAATTAAAAACAGGAGCAACGGTTCCGCAAAAGCCACGGCCGTTTTCAAGTTTCGATCAAGGTCGCCTTCCGTCACCAGGGCAATACGCACCAGTTCCGCGTCAAGTTTGCCGCTTTCTTCAGCGACGGAAATCATCTCCAAAACGGAACCGGAAAAGAGGATGCGGCAGTCGGCCAGGCTCTGGCCGAGACGGCCGCCCTGTTGGACGCGTTCAATGGCCTGGCCCACGGCGTCGACAAGGATCTGATTGCCAATCGAGCGGCGCGCGACGTTCAAACTTTGGACCAACTGGACCCCCGCGCCGATCAAGGTGCCGAGCATCCGGCAAAAACGCGCCATGGCGAACTGGGCGATCAGCGGACCAACCAGGGGCGTTTTTAAAATAAGTCCTTCCCAAGCGCGCCGGCCTTTTTCCGAGACAAACCAGGCGCGAAGCATAAATCCGATGGCGATCACACCGGCAGCCACGATCAAACCATAGGAACGCACGATATGGCTCGCGCCGATGATGAGTTGGGTGATCAATGGCAGCGAACTGTGCATGTTGCTGAAGATGGTTTGAAACTTGGGGATGAAGAAAGTCAGCAATAGCGTCAAGATGGCCAGCGCCAGCACGAGCAAAATGCAAGGATATAGCATGGCGGTCAGCACTTTTGCTTTCAGATCCTTCTCGCGCGCCTGGAATTCCGCAATTTGCGCAAGCACTACGTCAAGAAATCCACCCGCCTCCCCGGCTTCCACCATCGCCACATACACGCGGGGAAAAGTTTCCGGGGATTTGCCCATGGCATCGGCCAGCGAAAGACCGTCCACCACCTGGTCGTGGATTTTCTTCCATTGGGCGCGCGACGCCGCGCTCGAGGCTTCTTTCTGCAAAATCACGAGCGCCCGGCTCAAGGGCACGCCGGCCGCCAGCAGACTTGAAAGCAGGCGGGTGAAATTTTCCAGCTCCTTGCCCGAAACCCGTTTGCTCTCGAATCTAAAGGATAAATGCTGGGGCGAATCCGCCGCGCCTTTTTTTGCCGCCGCCGCCTTTTCAGCCACGTTGACGGGCCGCAAACCAAGCGCCACAATCTGCCGCATTGCGTCCGGCCGACCGGGGGCATCAATCGCCCCTTCGGTGATCTTGCCGTTCGCCTGCAAAGCGCGATAAGAAAACGTGGGCATAAGTTATCGGGCCACCGCAATGCTCGCGGCGGAATCGCCGGCCTGGTTTTTCGTCGCACTCTCGACTTCCTTCGCGGTAGTCACACTCAAGACTTCCTCCACGGTCGTCACCCCGGCGGCGACCATGCGCCAGCCATCCTCGGCGAGCGTCCGCATTCCCGCCTGGCGCGCGGCCGCGCGAATCTGATCGGTCGAGGCGGATTTCAATATCAACTGGCGAATGTTTTCGTCCGTATCCATCCACTCGAAAATGGCGTGCCGGCCGAAGAAACCGGTGTTGCGACATTCGCGACAGCCCACGGACTTGAACAGCGTCTGGCTGGGCGCAATGCCCAGTTTCGCCTTGAACTGTTCTGCGGTGGGCGAAAGATCCGGCTGCTTGCAATGCGGGCAAAGCACGCGAACGAGCCGCTGGGCCAGGACGGCTTCGAGCGAGGACGCGACCAGATAAGGTTCCACGCCCATATCGACGAGCCGCGTGAGTGCGCCGGGCGCGTCGTTGGTGTGCAAGGTCGAGAAAACGAGGTGACCCGTCAGCGAGGCTTGCACGGCGATTTGGGCCGTTTCCTGGTCACGAATTTCGCCGATCAGAATCACATCGGGATCATGCCGCAGAATCGAACGCAGGCCGCGCGCAAAGGTGAGGCCCGATTTTTCGTTGACCTGGATTTGGTTGACGCCTTTGAGCTGGTATTCAACCGGGTCCTCCACCGTGATGATCTTGCGGACGGAATCATTGATCTCATTCAATGCCGTGTAGAGCGTCGAGGTTTTGCCGGAACCGGTGGGGCCCGTCACCAGGATGATTCCGTGCGGCATTCCGAGGACATGCTTGAAGTGTTCATACTCGCGCGGCCCCATGCCAATCTGGCCCAAACCGCGCAGGGTGGAATTCTGCCGCAATAAGCGCATCACCACCGCCTCGCCGTGCAACATCGGAATGATCGAGACGCGGATATCCACTTCCGCATCGTCGATACGCACCTTGATGCGACCGTCCTGCGGCAAGCGCTTTTCCGCGATGTTCAGATGACTTAGAATTTTGATGCGGGAAACAATCGCCGGCTGAAAGCGTTTCAACTGGGCCGGCACGGGCACTTCCTGTAATTCACCGTCGATACGGTATCGGATGCGGAATTCGTCCTCAAAGGGCTCGAGATGAACATCCGAGGCGCGCAATTCAATCGCGTCTTTCAGCACTTGGTTGACGAAGCGGATAATGGATGCTTCATCCTCCGCGCCCTCATCCAGGTTGGTGTTCTCGGCATTCTCGTCGACGACCTGCAAACCCTTTTCCTCGTCCAGCGTTCCGATGGTATCGGCACCGACGCCGAGGCGTTTTTTGATTTCGCGCTGGATTGCCTCGGTCGCCGCCAGCACCGGCTTTAAATTCAACCCGGTCAGGGTTTTGAGGGAGTCGAGGCCTTGCGTGGCAAACAGGCGGCTGGTGGCGACTTCAACGTGGCCATTGACCCGCTGCAGCGGCAAGAGCTCCTCCTTCAACAGAATACGGGCGGGAAAAAGCGAGAGCAACTGGCGGTCCGGATTGACGTCCTCTAGCGTGGTGTAGCCCAGGCCATACTCTGCCGCGAGCCAGCGAAGCACCTGATCCTCGCTTTGGGCCGGCAGTTTCTCCCGGACCAGCGTCTCGGCATCCAGCGACGACAGTTGCCGGGACGCAACCATGCGTCCCAGCAACTCCTGCGGTTCTTGAACCGGTTTGGCCGCCATAATAATCGTGGATGCCTGTTAGGAAGTGGGTTTAGTTTAACAATCCGAGCAAGGTTGCCTGGGCTTCCTGCTTGGTGGTTAGCACGGCGCGCAGGTCAGCCTGGGCCTGAAGCAACTTGTCCTGCTTGATCTTTTGTGAAGCCTGATATCTGGCGAGCAGATCCTTGATCTGGGCGGAGGGTGCGTCTTCATCCAGCGCTTTTTGCAGGGCATCCTGTTCCGCACTGGTCTGGCCGAAAGGATTGCGTCGATTATTGTCACCGCCGCGGTTGCCACGGAATAAGCGCATCATGTTGCCCACACCAACGTCCCGCCGGGCATCCAAAACTTTCTGTACGAGCGGCTGAACAGCGCTCCAGTCAGTATCATTGGTAAAGTTCAATTGATCGCGGACGTTGTCCATGATTCGTTGCTGCATTGCAGCGGGGTCAAAGTTGCCACGACGAAATCCGCCACCGTTATCGACGGCGCCGCCTCCACCGCCATTACCACCGCCGCCGCCATTATCTTGCGCTAATAGACTGCCGGTGCCTAAGGCCAGCGTGGCGGCCATGGCACACAACGTGATCATCCGATTTATTAGTTTCATGGAATTTCCTTTCGTTAATATTTTGTTTTGCGGATGGCGCACCAGCGCCGCCGCTTAGTTGGTTCGATAACTTATTGCAAGGAGTGTGCCAGATTTAACAGGCTGATTTGCCAATGAATCGATAAACAGGCCCGCGCAAACTCTGCGCACGACCGCGATGGCTGCGCACTATTTGCGCAGTAAAGCAATTTGGCAACGAGCGGACCTAACGAATCAGTCACGCGAGAAAAGGTCACATGATCAGCCCTCTTTACTGGGAACCCGGATCGCAAGAATTTGCATTTTGGCAGGGATGGCTCATCTTTGACTACTCGGTCATCTGATCATTTAATTATGCAAAAAGTAGGCTTTGTGGGGGTCGGGCGGATGGGGGCAAATATGGCTCGCCGCCTGGCGGAAACCGGGTTTAAGATTACGGCGGTTTATGACGCAAACGCGGCGGCCGCCCAGTCGCTCGCGCAGGAATTGAATTGCGTGGCGGCCACGGATCTCAAGACGGTCAATGCGCTCTCGGAGGTCATCATCACGGTGGTTAGTGACGACCAGGCGATGAAGCAGATTTTCAACGGTGGATTACTGACCGGGGCCAAAGGAAAACTATTCATTAACTGCGCCACAGTCACACCGGCGGTTCACGCATGGGTGGAGCAGAAATGTGCCGCGCGTGGCGCCACTTCTCTCGAGGCCTGCATGGCATCCAGCATCACTCAGGCGCGGCAAGGCACCTTGTATTTGATGTGCGGGGGCAGCGCGGAAGGATTTGAGCAAGCCAAACCGTTCTTGGAAAAATTAAGCGCCTCATTGCGATACATTGGTTCAGCCGGCAAGGCGGCACAGGTCAAAGCCTTGGTCAACATGGTCATGAATGCCAATACCGCTGCGTTGGCTGAAGGACTCGGACTGGGTGAGGCACTGGGGTTGGACCTGACAATGTTGCGGGAAGTGTTTTCCCAGACGGGCGCGCGTTCCGGGGTATTGCAAACTGATGGCGAGGACATGCAAAACCGCGATCACTCCTGCTTTTTCTCGGCGGCGCATGCCGCCAAGGATTCCGGCATCGCCCTGAAACTTGCGAAGGAACAAGGCTTGAACCTGCCCGTGGCAACCGCAGCCAAAAAACAATTCGACCGGATGACCACACTCGGCCTGGGTGAACTGGATAAATCCGGCGTGGCAGAATTGACATTCAAAGGGCGCAAGGGAAATCCGCTGGCCAAGGATCAACCCGGCTGAAGAATATTTCGATTGGGCGCCCAGGATCGGTGCCTAAACAAGCCACGGATTTTTGGAAGGCTTATTCGAACACAGACGAGCGGGCAAACCTCGGATAGATCTCGGCGCCTTTCCGTTGAAATCTTTCACAGTTTGTAGCATCTTCAGAACCGCACAAAATTTCTATGGCCGAAAAACCGAAACAAGTTTACGACGAAAGCAAGATCAAGACCCTCTCCTCGCTGGAGCACATCCGCTTGCGCACGGGTATGTACATCGGGCGCATCGGCACGGGGGCGCACCCGGACGATGGCTGCTACGTCCTGCTCAAGGAGATCGTGGACAATGCCATCGATGAATTCATCATGGGCAATGGCAAGGAAGTCCATATCGGTCTGGACGGCAACCGGGTAACCGTGCGCGATTTCGGGCGGGGCATTCCGCTGGGCAAGGTGGTGGATTGCGTTTCCAAGATTAACACCGGCGCCAAATATAATGATGAGGTGTTTCAATTCAGCGTGGGCCTGAACGGGGTCGGCACCAAGGCCGTAAATGCGCTATCGAAGAAATTTTATGTCCGCAGCCATCGCGGCGGGGAGTTCGCCGAGGCCAGTTTCCAGATTGGTAAACTCAAAAAGGAAGCGACCGGCAAAACCAAGGAGTCGGATGGAACCTTTATCGAGTTCGAGCCGGACGAGGGCATTTTCAAGAATAGCGAGTTCAAGCAGGAGTTTGTGGAGCGCCGGTTGCGGCATTACAGCTATTTGAACACTGGCCTGAAGCTGGTGTTGCAAATGTCCGGGTCCGAGCCAAAAACGTTTCAATCACGTCATGGGCTGATGGACCTGGTGATGGAAGACCTGGCGGCTGACGGCAGCGAACCGATATACGCTCCCCTGCATTATGCCGGCAAGACACTGGAGTTCTGCTTCACCCACACCAACTCGCGATATGGCGAAACTTTTTTTTCCTTCGTCAATGGCCAGTACACTAGCGACGGCGGCACACACTTGAGCGCCTTCCGCGAAGGTTTGCTGAAGGCAGTCAACGAATATTCCAATGGCAAATATGAGGGCGACGACGTGCGCGAGAGCATGGTGGGGGCGGTGGCGTTCCGGCTGAAAGACCCCGTCTTTGAATCGCAGACCAAGAACAAGTTGGGCAACACGGAAATCCGGACCGAACTGGTCAACAACGTGCGCGAGGAATTGTTGCACTTCTTCCAGCGCAACAAGCAAATCGCCGAAACGATCGTCAACAAGGTCAAGGACACACAGCAATTGCGCAAGGAATTGCAGGAAGTGAAAAAGCTTTCACGCGAACGGGCCAAGGCGATCGCGCTGCGGATCCCGCAGCTCAAGGATTGCAAACAACATTTTGACAAGAAAAAGGGCAAAGGCCAGGGCACAATGGTGTTCATCTGCGAAGGTCAGTCCGCCTCGGGCTCGATCACCAGCTGTCGCGACGTCAATAATCAGGCGGTATTTGTCCTTAAGGGTAAGCCTCTAAACGTCTGGGACCTCAAACGCGATGTGATGTACAAAAACGACGAGATGTACAATCTGATGCAGGCGCTCAGCGTGGAGGACACGACCGAGAGTTTGCGGTATGACAAGGTCATCCTCGCCACTGATGCCGATGTGGACGGCATGCATATCCGCAATCTGATGATCACCTATTTCTTCAAGTTCTTCGAGCAGCTGGTACATGACGGCCACGTTTACGTCCTCGAAACCCCGCTATTCCGGGTACGCAATAAGGACAAAACAATATATTGTTATAGCGAGACCGAGCGCGACCAAGCAACCCAGGAACTCGGTGGTAAACCGGAGATTACGCGGTTCAAAGGACTGGGCGAAATCAGTCCGCGCGAATTCGCACAGTTCATCGGCAAAGATATGCGCCTGAGCAAGGTGGAATACGCTCCGCGGGTCGAGTCCGGCCCGATCTTCGATTTTTACATGGGCAAAAACACGCCGGAACGGAAAGATTATATCATGGATAATCTGGTCGTGACGGTTGAAGAATAGTCCAACCTCGCTTTCTCCCCGTTTGAATCTAGGGAAGCGTTTAGAGGAAGCCCAACGAACCCAACCCGGGAGGGCGACAACCTGATTTCTGAAAGTGCTCTAGCAACCCGGTCAGCGGCTTAATGAATCATCTTGATGGCATAGTTTGTTCCCGCATTCGGTTTTGCTATCGGCAAAAAAAAATCCATGTCGCCATTTGGCTTCAATATTTCGAGGGAATAATGTGGAAGTGGGCGTGATCTTATTTCCAATAAAATGTTGTTCGTCCCGCCGAGCATCTTTGATTTAAAGCCGAGGTTGTTGCTGCAGCCCGAACCTGGCGGCAAAACAAGATTGCAATTAGTTAGCGCGGGAAGTTTTGGCGGCACGAGAACCGCAGGTGGATTGCCTGACGCTCCAGGAGGGTTGGCGCTGGCTGACCCGACGAAAAGCTCCAAAACCGAAATCGGAAAGACGCGCATCATCTTAACATTGGCTATTTTAAGGTTGGACAACCAACGCCACAAACCAATTCAAATCTCCTTGAAACTAAAACTTGCCTCATAACCCCTTCTCCAAATCATTCCATCAATTTCGGATTATTATTGCTGAATTGTCTTTGCTCTTGCCAGTGGCAGAGGTGGTGGGCATGTTGCGTTTTTATGAAGCAAGGATTTAACGTAAGACTGGCAGGCTTGACGCTTTTGCTGGTACTGGTGTCGATTTGGCCCATGCGTATCAAGGCGGCTGACCCGGTGGTTGCGCCACCGCTGGCGGTGGCCGATCAATTCATGCTGGCAATTCCTCAGTCGGGCTTCGGCAAAGATTATTTGTTCACGGCGTCGCTGATTCCGCAGGAGGAGGCCGCGACAAGCCGGGGGCTTGCCGGAAAGATTGTGCGCTTTGAATTATACCCGGACAGCGTGGACATGTATGAATCCACCCAGGGATTGGTAGTGACGGAGCAATTGCCGGCGCGCCGTTTGCTGGCCAGTTTCCCCGTCGTACGTCAGGATGGGTACCGCGTGGTGATTGATTTCAACAGGGGCATGAGGCGGGTGTTCACCCAAGGTTGGACTGACGGCGGCCTCAGCGGGCTCGAGGATCATGACACCACCCTGGAAGTTCCGGAAAGCCGGGTGTTTGCCATGCAGGTTGACGGGAGCCAGTTGATCATCCGGCAAAGTGTCCAGACACGCAGCCGGGAATACGACCAGGATGTTGAGGATCAGTTCGAAGTGCGCTATTTTCTGTCGCCTTACCAGCCGGGGAATTATGCGGGCAAGGAACCGGACAAAACCGACCAGCGCTATACGCGTTATTTTGAAACCGAAGGCCAGATCGAGCCCGGCACCGGCCGGATCTCCACCCGAATCGCCCGCTTTGATACCAACCAGCCGGTGGCGTTTTATTATTCCGCCAACACGCCACCGGAATATGTGGAAGCGGTCAAAGACGGGATCCTTTATTGGAACACCGTGTTTGGCCGGGAGATGGTGACGGCCGCGAAAGCGCCGGACGGGGTGACAGCACCGGACGCGCATTACAATCTGATTCAATGGGTGCCGTGGGACCGGGCGGGTTTTGCGTACGCAGACATCCTGCTGGACCCGCTGAATGGCGAATCAAAACATGGGCAGGTTTATCTGACCAGCGCGTTCAGTTTCGCAGGCAAGGCCCGCGCGCGGGCGCTGTTGCGCGCGTTTCAAGAGATTGCCGGGCCGAAGAAGGATGATAAAAAGGGCGCTCAAAAGCTCAGCCTGCCTTTTCTGTCCTCGGCGGAGTGTTGTGAAAGCGATCCGGCGGCGTTCGCCGCACAAATGGCCAACGGCCTTCAGTCCATGCTGGCCACGGAGTCCTTGGACGACGCCGCGGCCTTGCGGGCCGCACAGGATTACGTGCGCGAGGTGGTGGCGCATGAGGTGGGCCATATTCTGGGCCTGCGCCATAATTTCGCCGGCAGCCTTGGGGCGACGCTGACGAGCCGGGAACTCGACGACTGGTTTAACGCCTACCTGACCGGCAAACCGCTCGACAGTTACACCAATAAAATCGCCACGACTTCTGTGATGGAATACACGGTTTTCAAAGGCGCAGTATTCACCGGCTGGCTGATCCGCACCGTCAAGCATCCAATGCCGCACGACCACGCGGCGATTGCCTGGGGTTATTTCGATAGCCCAGAGGCACGCACCAACAAAATGTTGTTCGCCACGGATGAAGATGTGGGTGTTTACGGGGACGTGAAGCGCTTTGACTATGGGCCCGATCCGGTAATCAGCGCGTACACGGATGCGGCAAAAATTATCGACCTATTGCCCAATGCAGTAATCGAGACTTTCATCAGCGCCCGTGCGCCGCAAAATCCCAATGACCGGGTGCCGCTGGAGCAGGTCAATCTGGAAACCCCGATCGTGGCAGGAGAACTGGCCGGCGACCTGGATGATGAACTCCAATGGCTAAAATCGGATACGCGCTCTTTGCGGGTCGAGAATGATTTTGATTATATCGGAGATTTAAACCGGAAAGAACGGCTTGCCGGGCATTGGAAATATCTTAACACCCAAATCCAGCAGCTTGGCGGGGTGGACCGCACGCTGTTCTCCGATTTGCCGGACGCATTCAAACTCGATCTCGGGGCCGAGCCCGCCGGCCAGGAAATTGTCCAGCGTTTAAGTGCCACGAACCTCACCGCGCGGCTCGCGCAACTATTGCAGTCGACGAATTACCTAACCTTCGTCGGTTTGGATGACAAGCAATACAGCTTCACCGATGCGGAGCGCGCCTTGATCCTGGAACGCGGCCGGAGTTATTTCGAAGCCTTGGAAAAAGAATTGGTCAAGCAAATCTGTCATAGCCTGGCCAATGCGCCCCGCGACCTTGGTGCGGAAGCCACCGCCGAGGGCATTGTGAGCGAGGACGATGTCACCGACAAGCTCGAACAGCGAATCATCGCCATCGCCAGTTATGTCATCACGGCGCAAAGTGAAACCAATCGCATCGCCGGCAAGGTGGACAAAAGCTATGTCGAAGTACCGGTGTTCCAATACGACCAGGAAACACGACTGGCGGCGCTTGAGATGCTGGGTGAGAGAAATGGTTCGTTTGCCGGCTGGGCCGATGACGCCAAAAACGACTTGAACAAGCAGGTGCGTAAAGAGGTGGAGGACGCCTTGAATATCAGTCACTTCAAGGACTTCGCCGTCTCGCTGCTCTCCAGGCCATTGCGGGACTGGTATCAACAGCAACAAGCAATCCTGGCCGGCCTGCCTCCCGGGCCGAATGCGCCCCCGCCCTTGCCGTCAAAATAGTAGAGCAGGCCGAAAACCATCTGGCACCCGAAAAATATATTTCGAGGCTGAATTCAATCTGGCTTCGGGGGACAGAATTGGCATATTACGGCGCTCGCAAGATCCAATATGGCAGCAAAACGAAAAAAAGATCCCGGTCAATCTGAATTGCCCATTCCCGGCGTCACCCCCGACGCACCGAAGGAAACCGCCGCCTCAAAACCAGGCGCCAACGTCGAGAATAGCGATGGCAATGGCAAAAGCAGCGATCACGTTGTGGCCGAGGCCATCGAGGCGGTCGTTCACCGCCCTTTTGATCCCAGGAAGCGGGAGGCAGGCTTGCACACACGGGTGGATCGCGGTTTTTTGGATTACGCAAGCTACGTCATCCGCGACCGGGCAATTCCCAACCTGGCCGATGGCTTGAAACCGGTGCAGCGGCGCATCCTTTACGTCCTGCACACCCTGGACGACGGCCGCTTCATCAAAGTGGCAAGCGTCACCGGCGAGACGATGAAATATCATCCGCACGGCAATGCATCGATTGACGATGCCATCGTGGTTCTCGCCAACAAGCGCTATCTGATCGAGGGTCAGGGAAATTTCGGCAATATTTTCACCGGCGATCCCGCTGCGGCCCCGCGTTACATCGAGTGCCGGCTCACCGAATTGGCGCGCACGGAATTATTTAACGACGAGATCACGGATTTCATCCCGACGTATGACGGTCGCAAGCAGGAGGCGGTGATGCTGCCGTGCAAACTGCCTTTGGTGCTGATGCTCGGTACGGAGGGCATCGCGGTCGGCTTGAGCGCGCGGATTCTGCCCCATAATTTCCCCGAGCTGCTCGCGGCGCAAATTGCAATCCTGAAGAAGCAGCCGTTTAAATGCCTGCCGGATTTCCCGACGGGTGGCCTGATGGATGCGCGGGACTATCAAGACGGCAAAGGCTCGGTGAAAGTCCGCGCCCGCATCAAGGCGCGGGACGAATCCACCGTGGTGATCACCGAAATTCCACCGACCACCACGACCGATTCGCTGATTACCTCAATTGAAGATGCCGCCCGCAAGGGCAAATTGAAGGTGAAAGCAATCAACGATTTCACCTCGGAAAATGTCGAGATCGAGATCCAGTGCCCCGCCGGTGTGGAGGCGGAAAAGATGGTGGATGCGCTCTATGCCTTCACGGACTGCGAGGTGACGATTGCCAGCCGCATCATCGTCATCAAGGACAACCGCCCGGTCGAACTGACAGTCAGCGAAGTATTGCAGGAAAACACGGAGCAGCTCGTCGCAATCCTGAAACGCGAACTCGAGTTGCGCGAAAAGCAGCTGACCGATGAGCTGCACTACCGGACCCTCGAACGCATTTTCATCGAGGAACGGATTTACAAAAGAATCGAACAGTGCAAAACGAACGAGGCGGTGACCGCCGCAGTGTTTGATGGCTTCAAACCGTTCAAGGCGGAACTGGTAAGCGAGCTAGCCGGCGCCGATGTGGAAAAATTATTGCAGGTGCGCATCCGCCGTATTTCGCTTTTCGACATCAACAAACACCGGGAGGAAATGGCAAAGACCCGCCAGGACATCGAAGAGACGCGAAAGAATCTCAAGAACCTGACCCGCTACGTCATCGGCCACATTGAGGCATTGCTGGAGAAGTATGGTCCGCTCTATCCGCGGCTGACTACAAAATCCGCCCGGCATGAGGAAGTGGACGCCAAGGCAGTGGCTTTCAAGGCTTTCAAAGTCGCTTATGACCGCGAGACCGGTTACGTGGGATACAAGGTATCCGGCGAGGAATTCAAGCTGGAATGCACCAAGTTCGACAAATTGCTGCTGGTGTTCAAGGACGGCACCTACAAAGTGAGTGAACTGCCCGAAAAACTATTCGTCGGTCAGGAACTGGTCTATTGCGGCTTGCCGGATCGGGAGCGCATTTTCACTTGTGCTTACACCGACCGCGATGCGAGCTATCTCAAACGCTTTATCTTTGGCGGCTCCATCCTGAACAAGGTTTATTCGTGCATCCCGGAAAAATCGCGCATCCTGTTTTTTGCGGCGAACACGCCGAAAACCCTTTATGTGCGCTACAAACCCGCGCCGCACCAGAAAATCACGCAGCAGACCTGCGCCCCGGAACAGGTCGAGATAAAAACGCCAAAAACGCGCGGCCGGCAGATTTCGATCAAAGACATCTCCTCGGTCACGTCCGAACCAACCCGGGGTTGGGACGAAAACGCTGCCACCACGAAAATACTTTTTGCGTGAATCGGCGGCGCCAACGTTTATGTTGGGATGTGAAAGGATGTCCATGACTCCCCCTGAGCAAATCCCGGCGGTAAAGCCGAACATTTTGCGATTTCCGGAGCAATTTCTCTGGGGAACAGCCACTTCACCGACACAGGTCGAAGGCCATATTCAAAATGAATGGACCAATTTCACGGCACAGGATGGAGGCAACTGCCGGATCGCCTGCGATCACTACCATCGTTACCCCGAGGATGTGCAATGGATGTCGAAGCTGGGTACCAACGCATACCGTTTCGGCATTGAGTGGGCGCGCTTGCAGTCCGCGCCCTTTGCAACGTTGAATCAGTCGGCGTTGGCTCATTATTGTGACCTGCTCGACGAATTGAAATCAGCCGGGATAACGCCGATGGTGGTGCTGCATCATTTTTCCAATCCTCCCTGGATCAACGAGGCGGGCGGCTGGACCAAGTACGGGACGATTGCGGCCTTCGTGGATTATGTGACCAAGCTGGTGCACGCACTAAAGGACCGCGTTTACCTTTGGAACACCTTTAACGAACCGGACACTTATGCTTGCGTGGCGTATCTGTTGGGCGGATTTCCGCCCCAGCGGAAATGGCGACTCGGCCAGTTTCGCCGGGTGATTGGTCACATGGCGAGGGCTCATGTGCAGGCAAGCAGGGTCATCCAACAGGCCGGCGCTAATGGCCGCCGGCCGGAGGTCGGAATTTCCAAGAACTGGACATTTTTCCACGCTTACAAGCGTTATTCTCTCTGGGACCTTTCAACCGCGTTAGGTTGCCATTACACGTTCAATAAGTTTGTGCTCGACGCCTTTCTAGGAAGCGGGCGGGGGTACGCCTCCACGTTTATCGGCCTGAACTATTATGGCCGTGTCCGGTTTCATCATTTTGCGGCGATGATTCCGGCCAGCGGCGCCTCAGTGAAGCGGCTCAAGGATTTCGGATTTGTATGCGATGACATGGTGGAACGTTATCCCGAGGGTTTGGAAAAGATCCTCGCTTATTTAAGCCGCAAATTCCGAAAGCCAATTTACATCACTGAACATGGTGCTGCCTCGGCGGATGAAAAGTTTCGTGAACGCGATTTACGCGAAAACCTGGCGGCATTGCACCGGTCCATGGAAGCAGGGACCGACGTGCGCGGGTTTTTCTATTGGTCACTGATGGACAATTTTGAATGGCAGTTCGGTTACACAAAAAAATTCGGCCTGCTGTCGGTGGATTTTTCGGATCCAAAACTCCCGCGCACGATGAAACCGCTGGCGAAAATTTACGCCAAGATCTGTCGGGAAAACCACGTGGAGGTTTAGCCGCCAGGCAGGAAAGTTTGGCGGATCGCCGTTGTTGGTGAACTGAAAGGGTTATCCGATAAATCGATGAGTTCGCTCGAACGGCGGTTCCTCGTTTCAAGATCCACTCTTCCTGGTTCTGGATTTCCAACAATGCCTCGCCCGCCACCTCACTTTCTCTCTGAGGCAACTTTTTCAACGGCTTCCATGGCGACGCGTTCTGCGCTATCGACCCAATCGCGGAATTTCTGGCCAGCGCAGGGGAGGTCTGGCGCCAGCAGCCGGCCCAGGTTGAATTCCGTGTCGCGCAAGCCCAAGCCAGCTTTCACCGCATCAAGTGAATTAAGAAACTGTTCAATATGGTTTTGCACGGGAATCATCAGCACCGGCTTGCCCAAATATGCCGCCTCACTCACGGATTCAAAACCCGCAGTGCAAACCACCGCCCGGCAGCCGGCCATCATTTCCAGAAATTTTTCGCCATGCAACTTATGAAAGGTCAGGCCGGGCTGTCGCTGCTCCGTTTCAGGTGCACCGGGTTTATCATAAAAACAATGCACAGGCACCGCAGGATTATCCGCACACCATCGCTCAATATCAGGCGCGTAGCCGTGGTTTAACAGATAGACCAGAAGATACTCGCCGCGCCGCACATTTTTGAGTTCAAACAGCTGACGGCGCAAGATTGGCGGGCAAACGTACAATTTTTTGCGCGGCACATTGTCGGCAGGATAAAAGGACAGCGCGAGCTTGGAAGAACGTGAGCCCACGAGCCGCACGAAATTACGAAACCCAATCTGCTGCGTGAGGGAGTGGCCGGAGCGAATGAACGCGGGGTGGCCGAGCATGAACTGATGGCCGAGCACCAGCACGGGCGTCTGGATGCGGCCCAGCAATTTGCCGATGCCGGTGCTCGCCTCAAGGAAATTGATGATCAGGTCGGGTTTGGTCCGCGCGATTGTCTCGTCGATCAGGTTGAGGCTTTGCCGGATTTCCGGCAGCCGCGTGAAAGCCTCGGTCACGGAACCCACCATGGAGATACCGCGTTGCGCTTTGAAATGGAAGCCGGGACTGAACATGGTTTGCAAAGGCACACCGAAGGCTCCTTTCACGTACTCGGGGAGGGGGCGTTTGCCATTCGTACCGGCAATCGCAGCCACAATTTCGTGGTTGCGATGCAACAACATTTCCCGCATGGCGAGTGCCTGGGTAAAGTGCCCGCGCCCTTCACCCTGAATGATGAAACAGATTTTCATGGTAGTCGTCAGCAGGCAACCCGCCTGCGGCGCCTAGCTCACACAATCGCCCCGCCCTTGTCCAACAAATTGAGCCGAAACCACCTAAAGTAAGGCGGATGGAGCACTTAATTTGGTGGATTCGCTGTTTGACCTGTTGGCGATTAACTCCTAAACTAAGAATCCATTTTTCTTTGACCATGAAAATTATAATCTGTGATCCAATTTCACCAAAAGGCATCGCCCTTCTCCAACAACGCCCTGAGTTTGAAGTGGTCGTCCTCCCAAAACGATTACCCGAGGCGGAACTGCTGCCGATCGTCGCCGATGCCACCGCCCTGGTCGTGCGTTCGGAAACAAAGGTGACCAAAACAATTATCCAGGCCGCGAAGAAACTGCGCGTCGTGGGCCGCGCCGGCGTGGGCGTGGACAACGTGGACATTGAAGCTTCAACCCAAAACGGTGTCGTGGTCATGAACACACCCGGCGGCAATACGGTCACCACCGCAGAATTGACCTTCACGATGCTCCTATCCCTCGCGCGAAAGGTACCGCAGGCGGCCGCGACCATGGTGGCCGGCAAATGGGATCGCAAATTATTTCAAGGCGTTGAACTTCAAGGCAAGACGCTCGGCGTCCTGGGCATGGGCCGCATCGGTACGGAAGTGGCCAAACGCGCCAAAGCCTTTGGCATGCACGTCGTTGCCTACGATCCCTATCTGACAGAGGACCGGGCCAAGGCGATTGGAGCTGAATTCGCCGCCGATTTGGACGCGGTTTATCGCGTGGCTGATTTCATCACCGTGCACATGCCGGTGACCAAAGAGACAAAAGAGATGTTGAATGCCACCGCCTTCAGCAAAATGAAGCCTGGCGTCAAGATCGTGAACTGCGCCCGCGGCGAGATCATTTCCGAGGCCGATTTGATTGCGGCGTTGGATTCCAACAAGGTCGCAGGCGCTGCGCTGGATGTTTTTGCGGTCGAACCATTGCCGGCGGATCACCCGTATCGCAAACATGCTAACTTGATTTTGACCCCTCACCTCGGTGCCAGCACGGAAGAAGCACAGGAAAAATGCGGCATTGAAGTCGCGGAAGTGATCGCGGGTTATCTGCTGACCGGCGAAGTTCGCAATGCGGTCAATCTGCCCTACCTCGACGCGAAGACGTATGAGCAGGTCAAGCCCTACCTGCCGCTAGGCGAGGCGCTCGGCAAATTGCTTGCCCAACTGGCCCCAACCAACGCCGACCGGATCTATATCACATACGGCGGCCATGCGCGCGAATTGCCCAACATTGATCCAGTTACGCGCGCAATCCTGCGCGGCTTTTTGTCCACCAGCAACCTCAAGGACGTAAACAATGTCAATGTTCGTAGCGTCGCCCAGAGCATCGGGATAACCGTCGAGGAAAAGAAGTCGGACGAACCGGTGACTTTCAATGAATGGGTTCATGTCCAACTCTTTAGCAGTGGCAAGAAGCTGATTTCCGCTGGCGGCACTTTCTTCGGTTCGCCTAACAATCCGCGCATTGTCCGGCTCTACAGCCAGTCGGTTGAAATTCCTATTACTGGAACCTTGTTGCTGTTGAACAACTCGGACAAGCCGGGCATTGTCGGCTATCTGGGCACCCTGCTTGGCAAACATAACGTCAATATCGCCAGCATGAGCCTGGGCCGCGACACCGCCGGCGGACTGGCCTTGACGGTCCTGAGTCTGGACAGCGTGCCACCGGCAGCGGTGCTGGCTGAATTGCAAAAAGGCGCTGACATCAGCAACGTAAAAGTAGTAACCTTGTAAATTGTTTTTTAACCGAACGGCAACCCATTAGTCCAAACAACCAAAATGAAATTCAAACTTATTGTTTCCAGCGCTCTCGCGGCCATTGTCATCAGCGCGCAAGCGGCGACGGAAAATGCGGCTATGCCAGCGGCGGCCACCAACACCGCTGATTCCATGACCGCCCTGTTCGGTGACCCCGATATTGTCAAGGGAGATGGCTTTACGATCAAGCGCAGCGAGCTTGACCAGGTGGTGTCCAGTGCAAAGGCCAATGCCGCCGCGCAAAACCAGGAATTGCCGGCCGGTTTCGAAGCCAGTGTTTTGGACCAGTTGATCAGCATCCATCTTTTGCTTCAAAAAGCGACGGATGATGATCGCGCAGCGGGCAAAGCGGACGCAGACCAGCAGTATGCAGCCTTGGTCAAAAGATTCGGATCGGAAGCGGCCTTTCAACGCCAGCTGTTGGCGGTCGGCATGACCGAAATCGAGTTGCGCGCGAAAGCCGCCCAGGAAGCGACGGCCAAAGCCGCCCTGAAACGCATGCTTAATGTCACTGTCTCCGACACCGAGTTGGCGGAATACTATACGAACCATCCGGCGGATTTTGAAGTGCCGGAAACCGCTCGTGTCCAGCATATTCTGCTGATGACAGTCGATCCGTCCACGCGCCCACCCACGCCGCTTTCCACCAACATGATCGCCTTGAAGCGCGAGCGAATTGACGAATTGCTAAAGCGCCTCCGCAACGGCGAGGATTTTAGCACCCTGGCAAAACAATATTCGGAAGATCCCGGTTCCAAGGATAACGGCGGCGACCTGCCAGAATTTCCCCGTGGCCAGATGCTGCCGGAGTTTGAAGCGGCCGCATTTTCCCTGACCAACAACCAGATCAGCGACGTGGTCACCACGGTCTATGGCTTTCACATCATCAAGTTGCTGGGAAAGAAACCCGCCCATACCCTGACGCTAACCGAGAAATCCCAAACCACCAACCAGACGATTGCCGATGAACTGAGGGATGCCTTGATCAACGGCAAAATTCGCAAGCAGGCTCCGGACTTCATCAAACAGCTCCGCACTGAGGATCATTTGGAAATTTTGGATGCCAACCTCAAGGCGGAAGATGACGCGTTGGCCGCCGCCGCGGTCAGCCAGGCTGCGAGTGCGGACAGCTCAGCCAAGTAAGCAGCTTGCCAATACCCCTGTCGACACGATAGATTGCCGCAGCTATGAATACTAAAACTCTGATTGCTATTCTGGCTGTCGCCTGTGTTGCCTTGGGCATCGCACTGATTGCCATCAAGTACTCCGGCGATACTCAGCATGACAAAGACGTCAGCTCAATCGTCGATTTTTCAAACCAGGTGGTTAATGCCGATCAGCATATCGACTCTTTGAACCAGGTGAATCTCTCCCTGACCAATGACCTCATGCTGAGCCAGCAACAAGCCACTGAGCTGTCGAATAGCCTGGCTACTGCCGCCACCACCCTGGCTAATACCAAAGCCTCGCTCGCCAGTGTGCAGGATCAGGTCGTGACCCTTACAAACCAGGTGACCGCACTGAATTCACAGGTGGCGGACCTGCAATCGCAAAACAATGCGCTCGACCAGCGGGCCGAAGAGCTAACCAATACAATCGCCCGGTTGAATACGCAAATTGCGGATACCGAAAACAAACTGGCCCTGGCCACGACCAACAACGTGTTCCTGCAATCGGAATTGGAAAAACAATTGGCGGAAAAAGCGGAACTGGAGCGCAAGTTTAACGACTTGGACACGGTCCGTTCCCAGCTCAAGAAATTAAAGGATGAGCTCTACATTGCCCGGCGCATGGAATTGGACCGCTACCAGAATGGCAACAAAAAACTTGGCAGTTTGCTGATTCAACGCAACCCGCTCTCCTCCCGAGCCACCAATCCCCCTAATTTCGACCTGGATGTCGAGGTCGGCTCCGACGGATCCGTCAAGGTCATTCCGCCATTGGGCGCGACAAATGCGGTGGCGCCTTAAGCCGCTCCCGTTTTTGCGCGTTGGCCTATGCCGACCTACGAATATATCTGCAAGAAATGCGGCCTCGAATTTGAGGTCTCGCAGACCATGTCCGCCGCGCCCCTGACAGTCTGTCCCAAGGATCTTTGCGGCCGTAAAAAATGGGGCCGTGGACCGGTGACCAAAAAAGTCAGCGCGGGTGCCGGGCTTCTTTTCAAGGGCAGCGGTTTCTACATCACCGATTATCGTAGCGAAGGCTACAAATCGGCTGCCAAGAAAGAATCCACCCCGGCCGATGCCAAGCCGGCCGCAAAGACGGAAACCAAACCGGTAGCGGCGCCAGCTGCCAAGTCTGCCCCTGCAAAAGCCGGCAGCAAAAAATGAATCCTCGGGCCCGGCGTTTCCGGTCAAAGGCATTCCCAGTACCGGTTCCTAATCTGCGCCGTTTTTTTAACCAGGCATTGCTCTGTTTGCTCCTTTTTGTCGCAGTTTCATCCCGGGCACAATTCTCGCCGGAGGCCCCAATCGTGACCCGTAGTGTTTCCGGTCAGTTTTTGGTTAGCGCCCCGCCGCAATCTTCCTGGTTGATCAACCGGCCGGAGATTGTGGCAAACACCAATCTGGTCCGGCTGGAGCCCGCCCTGCTGGCGGTCACCGTCGAGCGCATCAAAGTCTTGCTTTGGCAGCAGTTGGGGCTCAAGCCCGATTCGCCCTGGCGGGGAAAAATCCATCTCCTCCTGAGACCCGCCCACTCCCCCGAGGATGACGTCACCATTACTTCCAGCTTCATGATGGGAAACTGGAGTTATCAGGTAACGCTTCCCGATGTAGTCCCGAAGGTGCGTTATGCCCGCGCCTTGTGTGCCGTGCTGCTACTGGAGATCGCCAACCGCGGCAACAAATACCCAGATCGTTCCCCGGAAATACCCGCCTGGCTGTTGGACGGACTGGCTCAGCAGTTGCTGGACGAGGACGAGTCCAAGCTGATTTTGTCCCTGCCTGCAGGCATGCCCAATGGCGCGCCGATGAGTTCGATCAATGAAAAAGCACACGGATTGGACACACTGTCGAGCGCACGCGATACCCTGCAGAACGCCGCCGCCCTTACTTTCAATCAATTAAGCTGGCCGACGGAAGAACAGTTAAACGGGGATGACGGTGGAGTGTATCAAGCGAGCGCCCAATTATTCGTGCATGAATTGCTGCATTTGCCCGGCGGTCAGGAAAAAATCCAAGCCCTCCTCAGCCGCCTGCCGGACTGTTTGAATTGGCAGATTGCCTTCTATGGTGTCTTCAAAAACGAATTCTCCCGCCCCATCGAGGTCGAGAAATGGTGGTCACTCCGGGCGATTGATTTTGCGGCGCACGCGGCCACTTCGCAATGGACGCTGGCCGACAGTGATGAACGGCTGGCGGAATTACTGCAGGTGCCGGTGCAAATCCGGGGCGATTCCAACTCCCTGCCGTGGCACACGGAGATATCCCTTCAGAGCGCCATCCGCGAATTAGGCCCGGGCCAGCGGGATGCGGTTTTGTCGGACCGCTTGCGCGACCTTGAACTGGCCCAATTCCGCCTGGCAAGGCCTTTTGCGATCCTGGCGGCCGGCTACCGTGATGTGTTGCGGGATTTTTTAGGGGGCAGCAATAACCCGCGTGTGATGATCGTCAACCGTCGCGCGCCCGTCACCAAGCGCCTGCCCGTAAGAGACACCCTCCGGAAGCTTGACGCACTGGACACACACCGGCGGGAACTTGCTGCCCGGCTGAATTTTAATCCGCTTTTGCAGAATGGCCAATCCGCCAACCGCTAGGGGTCAACTTGACAGCTTTCCATTCGCAATTATAGTGCGCTATCGACAATGCAGGCTGAAAATTTATCCGCCAATAGCGACGAGCCGCCCGCGCATCCCGCGTCGTCTGTCCTGAAACAATTCAAGTCCGCCGGACGTGGCTTCTGGCGGGATGTGCCGGCGTCAGACTGGAATGACTGGCGTTGGCAGTTAAAACATCGCATCACTACCGTTGAACAACTGCAAAAATTTCTTCCCACCCTTACCCCGGAGGAATTGGCGGGGGCAAAACTGGCCAACCACAAGCTGGCCTTGGGAATCACCCCCTATTTTTTCAACCTGATCAATCCGGCTGATGAAAATTGCCCCATCCGGCTGCAAGTGGTCCCGCGCGTGGAAGAAACCCGTACGGCGGCGTGGGAAATGAGCGATCCCTGTGGCGAGGATTCCCATTCGCCCGTGCCCGGACTCGTGCATCGTTACCCTGACCGCGTTTTGTTCCTCGTCACGGATCGTTGCGCGTCGTACTGCCGTTATTGTACCCGGTCCCGGCTTGTCAGCAATGCGAGCGGCTATGATTTCCATCCGGAGTATGACAAGCAAATCGCCTACATCGCGGAACATCCTGAGATCCGCGACGTGCTGTTAAGCGGGGGTGACCCCCTCCTGCTAAGCGATGAAAAACTGGGGAGTTTGCTTGAGCGCTTGCGCGCCATCCCTCACGTTGAGTTCCTCCGCATCGGAACCCGTATCCCGGTCTTTTTGCCACAACGCATTACTCCGGAGTTGTGCGCGATGCTGAAGAAATTCCACCCGCTGTTCATCAGCATACACTCCAACCATCCTGCGGAGTTGACCACGGAGGTGAGGGAAGCCTTGGGGCGCCTCGCGGATGCAGGCGTTCCGCTGGGCAATCAGAGCGTGCTTTTGAAAAACGTCAATGACGAGGTCGAGGTGATGAAGGCGCTGGTGCAAAAACTTTTGATGTGCCGTGTGAAGCCCTACTACCTCTACCAGTGCGATCTCATTTCCGGATCCGCCCACCTGCGAGCGAGCGTTAGCCGGGGGCTCGAGTTGATGGAAAAACTGCGCGGCCACACCACCGGTTATGCCGTGCCAACCTATGTCATCGACGCTCCCGGCGGGGGCGGCAAAGTTCCGGTTAACCCGGAATATGTGTTGTGTCGAAACGCCGGCCGCGTGCTGATTAGAAATTACGAGGGAAAAGTTTTTGAATATCCCGAGGCTGCTGACGGCACCCCTCTCAGCTGGACTAAGCACGCAAAGGAACCGCAATTGGCGTGAAGTTCCAGGTTAAATTCTGGGAATTTCTTTGATCTCCGGGCCATGCCCTCAAAGCCCAAACTTGAGGAGCCGTCCCGATGGCACAGCGGGATGAGACACACGCCTGCAACTCCGGTTTTTGCCCTAAAATTTCATTGGTAACTCCCCTTCTCCATGGTTTAATTCGGCAGGAATCAGAAGAAGACAATATCATGAGCTATCAATGGAAATTCTTTCGTGCCGGCGGGTTTAATCAGGTTGTCATCAATTCGGGAAGCGACCTGTTGAATCTCGATCAACTTGACCAGAAATTGTGGGTGGCTCTGGCCTGTCCCACCACCGGCGTGGAGTTCGACCAAACCACGCTGGCATTGATTGACACCGACAAGGATGGACGCGTTCGCGCGCCGGAATTGATCGCGGCTGCCAAGTGGGCTGCGGGGATGTTCAAAAACCCGGATGACTTATTGAAAGGCAATGCGACCCTGCGCCCGGGTGCCATTAATGACGCCACACCAGAAGGAAAGCTTATCGCCAATTTCGCCCGGCAGGTGCTTGGCAAGACGGACAACGGCGAAGTGACTTTTGCCGAGGCGGCGAGCGCCGCCCAGACGTTTGCATCAAAGCCTTTCAACGGCGACGGGATTATCCCGGCTGACACCGCGAGCGACGACGCTACCAAGGCGGTGATTGCGGATATTATCAATTGCCTCGGCGCGGAAACTGATGCGAGCGGGAAACCGGGAGTCAGCCAGGCAAAGGTGGATCAATTTTTTGCTGACGCCGCCGCTTACTCGGAGTGGTGGAAGAAGGCTGAAGGCGACACGGCTGTGCTGCCACTGGGAACCAACACTGAAGCGGCTGCCGCCGCCGTGAAAGCCGTGAAAACCAAAGTGGAGGATTATTTTGCGCGCGGCCGGCTGGCCGCTTTCGACCCGCGATCGGTTAACGCCCTGAACCGCGACGAAAAGGAATACGGTGTGTTGGGGGCTAAGGAATTGTCGGCCACCCACTCAGACATCGCCAGTCTGCCGCTGGCTCTGGTCGGCCCGACGGCTCCGTTGCCGTTGACGCAAGGCATCAACCCGGCCTGGGAGAAGGCCATTGCCGCCCTGCAAACACTAGCCATTACGCCGCTGATCGGCACCAAAACGGTTTTGACGGAAACCGATTGGAATGCCGTGGTTGGAAAGCTTGCCGCCTTTGAAGCTTGGAACGCGGGCAAAACAGGCGGCACCGTGGAAAAAATCGGTCTGGCAAGGGCAAGGGAAATCCTGGCAACCAAAGCCAAGGAAACTCTGACCTCCCTGATCAGCAAGGACAAGGCTGAGGAAGGCAATTCCCAGGCCGTGATTGGCTTGCACCGCTTGATCCATTATCACCGCGATATCGCCAAGCTTTGCCGTAACTTCGTAAACTTCTCGGATTTTTATGGCCGGAAAGACAAGGCCATTTTCCAAGCGGGCACCCTTTACCTCGATCAACGTAGTTGTGATCTTTGCCTTAGCGTTGATGACGCGGGCAAGCATGCCGTGATGGCCGGCATGGCGGGAACATATCTGGCCTATTGTGATTGCGCACGAAAAGGCACCGGCGAAAAACTGAGCATCGTCGCCGCGTTTACCGGCGGTGATTCCGATAATCTTATTGTCGGTCGCAACGGCATTTTCTATGACCGCGCCGGCCGTGATTGGGATGCCACCATCTCCAAGATCGTGGACAACCCGATCAGCATCCGTCAGGCATTCTGGTCGCCTTACAAAAAACTGGTGCGCATGCTGGAGGAACGTGCGGCAAAACAGGCGGCCGATGCCGATGCCAACGCCAACGCCCAATTAACCGCCGTGGCCAATGCGCCGATTACCGCCGGCGCCACGGCGGCAGGAACTGCGCCTGCCAAGCCAGCGTTCGATCCTAGTGTCATCGCCTTGCTGAGCTTGGCGTTGGGAAGTTTGGCCGCCGCTGGAGCTAGTATTCTGGTGTTCCTGGGAAAATTCGAGGCTTGGCAGATTCCGTTGTTGATAATCGGCGTGATGCTGGTGATTTCCGCACCGTCCATGGCCATTGCCTGGCTCAAATTGCGCAAGCGCAATCTCGGTCCCATTCTCGATGCCAACGGCTGGGCGGTGAACGCCAAGGCGAAAATGAACGTCCCGTTCGGTGGTGCGTTGACCGGAGTGGCAGCGCTGCCGCCGGGAGCCACGTTTGGCGCGGCAGACAAGTTTGCCGAGAAACCCTCTGTCTGGCCGAAAATCTTACTCGCGATATTTGTCCTTTGGTTTATCTGGGCGTTTCTTAACGACAAGGACTGCCGGCTTTATCATTGGACGGATGGCAAGTGCAAGTTTGCCAGGAAACCCCCTGCAGTCGCCCCGGCCACCACGGCGCCTGACACGACTTCGCCAGTGGTGTCAACCAACCTGCCCGCCGGCAAGTAAACTTTTGATGACTCAAGCCCGGACGTTCGCGTCCGGGCTTTTTTATCTCCGGCCAATCTGCGAAAATCCACTCGTGCCACGCGAAACCGCCGCCGCCAAGTCCGACCGCGCCCGAAAGATCATTTCGGTACTGCGACAAACTTACCCCGACGCGCATTGTGAACTAAATTATTCCAATCCGCTGCAACTCCTCATTGCCACGATTTTGTCCGCGCAATGCACGGATAAACAGGTGAACCTGGTCACCGTGGAATTGTTCAAGCAGTTTCGCAGTGCGGAGGAATTTGCGGACGCACCACTGTCAGAAATCGAAGCCGCCGTGAAGACCACCGGTTTTTTTCGCAACAAGGCAAAAAACATCAAGGCCTGCTGCGCGGTCCTCGTTCAAGAATTCGGCGGCGAGGTGCCGCGAACCATGGATGAGTTGCACGCCCTGGCCGGAGTCGGACGCAAGACGGCCAACGTCGTTTTGGGAAATGCATTCGGCGTCAACGTTGGTGTCGTAGTGGATACCCACGTCTCGCGACTCTCACAACGACTTGGATTGACGCGTCAATCCAACGCCATAAAAATTGAATTGGAATTAATGAAACTCGTTCCGCAAAACGATTGGACGCTTTTCAGCCATTGGTTGATTTGGCACGGCCGCCGGCGGTGCGCGGCGCGCAAGCCGGATTGCTCGCACTGCGAGTTGCAGACATTGTGTCCGCGCGTGGGAGTCAAATTAAATTAAACGTGGCACCATGAACTGGTATTTGCTCAAGTCCGGACCCGGCGCAGCCGCTTTCAACATGGCGCTGGATGACGCCCTCCTGGGCGCCGTTTCAGAGTTGGGCCAACCGGTCTTGCGCTTTTATGGCTGGACCGAGCCAGCCGCAACCTTCGGAAACCTGCAAAAAATCTCGGCAGTGGAATCGACTACCGCGTTGCGCCCACTGATCCGCCGACCGACGGGTGGTGGCGTGGTGCCGCATGATGCGGATTGGACTTACAGTTTCACCGTGCCGCCGGACCACGAGTGGCACTTGCTCGCAGCCACGGAAAGCTATCACCGGATGCATGCGTGGATTCAAAGTGCGTTTGCCCGCTTGACGGTTGCCACTGAAATTGCGCCTTGCTGTCTTAAACCAGTCATCCCCAACCAAAACCCCCGGATCCCGGGCGCGTGTTTTGTCGGGCATGAGAAATTCGATCTGCTGTGGCGTGGCAAAAAAGTTGCCGGCTCCGCGCAACGAAGAAATAAGTGCGGCCTGCTGATTCAAGGTTCCGTCCAGCCACCGCTACCCATTAACCGCAACGATTGGGAAACAGCCATGCTTGAAGCTGCGCGAAATGCATTTGGCGCATTTTGGCAGGAAATGCCCTCATGCGAGGCACTGCAGACGCAAACCGCAACACTTCTGCGCGAAAAATATTCACAGGACAGCTATAACCGAAAGCGCTAGTCGGGCAATATTAGAGGCCTGATTTTGGAACGTCTTGGCTCAGCGCGGGTTAAAACTTGAAAATGGATGGTTTTTTGGGATAGTATGTGGTACATGGCTTCAAGTGTTTCCACCATGAACCGAATCCGAGCTAATGGCACCTTCACCGAAGCCGCCACGTGGCGCGACTTTGGTGCAGGTTGGCGGCCTTTGTGGGCCGGGTTCAAGGAATATGGATTTAGCGTGGAATGGCATGATTTTGAATGCCAATCGCCGCTCGAACTGGCTGCCAGTTTTCATCCAGAGAGCGTGGAAATCTGCCTCAACTTGGAGGGCCACGCCGAATTTGATCTGGCAGGACAACGAAAGGAAGTACCCCCCGGCACTGCGACATTTTATTCTCCAGGGCGCAAACCCTTGGAGGCCCGTCGATTACCGCGCCAACGCCATCAGTTCATCACCATCGAAATCTCTCGCGACTTTCTAAAACAGCGATTTGCGGGTAACACGGCGGGGTTGCATCCCCATATCCGGGGAGTTCTAGCCGGCAAAAAAAACATTAGCTCGATTTCCGAGGTGCGCCGTTTAACCACCGAACATCAGCGCCTGATCCCGGCCCTGCAACATTCCCCGGTGCCCCTGACTGGACGCGCCGTCTGGTTCGAAGGCAAGGTGCTGGAGTTGATGTCGGAATTCTTCTTCGTGACCGGCGAGAATGAATTGTTCTGCGAACGCCAGCGCCGGGTAGCTACGGAACGCGTTAACAAAGTCATTTCGTTGTTGCGCGGAAACCTCGCCGCACCGCCGGATTTGCTTGAATTGGGTCGTCGTGTCGGTTGCAGCCCATTCCATTTGAGCCGAACCTTTTCCCAGGAACTCGGGATGACCATTCCCCGCTACCTAAGGCAATTGCGCATGGAAAGCGCCGCGAAACTGCTGCTTTCAGGAAAATTCAATGTCACCGAGGCGGCCCTGGAAGTAGGTTATTCCAGTCTGAGCCACTTTAGTCAGGCATTTTGTCAGACGATGGGTTGCTGCCCCAATCTCTATCCGCTGGTCAAAGGTGCCACGACAAAGCCGGCCTGATTCATTACTAAAAAACCAGTAACCGCGGTTTGTTTTATCTTTTCAACCCGGCCTTTTATTTACCGAAAATTCCGCCCAACCCGCTTTTGATCTTATCCACCGTGCCATTGAGGGTCTTGCCGGTGACATTCGTGATGCTGGAGGCGGCTTCTCCTACGGATTTGATCGTGGCGGATATGACTTCTTGCAACACATCCTGCGTCAATTCGCCGGCCGTGATCCCGTCATTTCCCTTGCCCAGATCAGTCAGATGAATATCGGGCAAGGTCAGATCGAGCGATTTGTTGATGATGCCGGTCAGCTGCACATGGACTTTTGCCCCTGCGATCAGGAAATCGTCCACTTCCAGTTTCTTGGCGGGTTTTGCTCCACCCGCTGCCGTCTGGCCCGTTGTCGTGCTGTTGGTGGTGGGAGCACCTTTAACGTTGGCCAGAATCTGGCTGAGATTATTGGCCCCGAATGGGTTGCCCTCAAAAGTGATCTGTGGAGCCTGAACCACAATGGATTTGACCAGAATTTTATCCGACAACAGGCTGCCAGGCGCAATGCTCACCGCCGCCTTGTCCATGCTGATGGCATTTGCCGACTGGTATCCCGTCGGGTTGCCTACGACAAGCCCGTTAACACCCGCTGAACCCGATAAGATGGACAGGTCGACACTGCTAACAGTGACCGGCGTCTGGGTAATCCTGGGAGCGACAGTCTCGATGCCAACTTTCACAATTTTACCAAGGCTGGCGCCAACCACCACCAATGCGATCAGGAGAATGACAATCCCGGTGATCAGCCCAACAAATATAATGCTCTTAATTTTTTTCATAATCTATGATTGTAGTAATGATGAGTTGAAACTGTTTCCCAGCGATCTTGCCAGGCGGCTCATTTTTGGGCCAGGACTTCGGCAATGCAATTGGAAAAGTCGCTCAGCTGGTAAGGCTTGCCAATGAAACGGTTAGGGCGGACACGGGCATCCGCAAACACGTATTCGTCCACGGTGCCGCTGATCAGGATGATCTTTTGATCGGGGTTGAGCCGGCGGCATTCCCGGATCAAATCCATGCCGCTCATGCGGCCCATCGCATAATCGGTGATGACCAAGTCGGGCCGGTCTGCGCTGAATTCCCGCAATGCCGTTTCCGGGTCCACAAAAGTGCGCACTTGATAACCCAGGGGCTCGATGGTTAGCGCGGCCAACTCGAGTAAGAGGGGCTCATCATCCACCACAAAGACCGTGGCAGGTTTGGCTGCAGCACTGACGGAGGCGCTCATCTTTAGTAATAAGGAATCAATCCAGACTGATCCATTAATTTAAATTATCAAATGGGCATCTTAACAGGATGGGTGCGCTCGCAGCAAGTCCCAATCTATGGTGACTTAAAAAATATTGCTTACCCGCCCGCTACCGCCTAGCTTTGGATTAGGCAGCTATTCCGCTGCCCCATCTCTGGAACTTTCCATATGAAAAAAAAGCTAGAGCCAGCTCAGGAGACTCCCAAGACCAACGGCGTTAAGGCATCGCGCACGAAATCGAAGCCGCTGCTTGACTCGGCACTTGACGCCGCCAAAAGAATTCTCAAGCCCACGAACGCCCCGAAGACCGCTGAGCCGCAAATCGAGGTGAACGCCGCCACGGTGGTTCGTCGCACTTATACGAAAAAGAAAAAAACGGAAACCGAACCGGATGTGCCGCCCATCTTGCTGGAGGGGGACGCACCGCCCGCCATACCCGCCAGCGGTCCCGGTGAAAAGTTTTCCCTCGGCGCCTTCCCGCCGGCCCAGAGTTTTTCCGGCGGCGAATTGCCGGAAAGTTATGGCACCAAAAAACTGTTTCTCACCGCCCGGGATCCGCACTGGCTTTATGCCCATTGGGATCTGACCCGCCCCCAGCAGTTGGAATTGAACTCCTCCTCCACCGACGGACATCTGGTGCTCCGCATTTTCGCAGGTAAAATCGAAGGTCATCCCGCTTACGAGATTCACGTCCACCCCGAATCCCGCCACTGGTTTGCCCACGTGGAACGCGCCGGCATTTCCTATGCCGCTGAGCTTGGCTACTACTCCGCGCTGGGAAAATGGACGCGCGTCGCAGTCTCCAGCGGAACGGTCACGCCGCCGGATGCGGTCTCCCTGGAAGACGAAGCGGAATTCGCGACCATTCCTTTTGAGTTTCCCTTTGCGCGCCTCATGCAGATCATCGAGGAAGCCGTCCACGAAAATATTTCTCTTGCGCAAGCCATCGAGGAATTGCGCCGCGCCGGCCACCCGGATCTCCCGCGTTTCACCGCCGCCTCGCTTGCCACTACCGCTCCCCGGCCAGTCTCAGTCTGGACACCCGAGCAGGAACAGGCTCTGGCTAAGGTGATCAACATCGACCAGACCCGCCGCATTTGGATGGGCTCGCTGGAAATCACAGAGCTCATCCGCCGCCGACTCGCTCAAGATGTCAGCTCCCCCGTCAACGCTTTTGGCATTTCCAGCTTTGGCATCTCCAGCCCTACAAGCCCCTTTGGCGGTGCCGTTTCCACCGAAAAAAATTTCTGGTTCAACGTCAACGCTGAACTGATCATCTACGGCGCCACCGAACCGGGGGCAAAAGTCACCCTTGGCGGTCACGAAATCAAACTTCGTTCCGACGGCACCTTTAGCTATCGCTTTTCCCTGCCCGACGGGCATTACAATCTGCCCGCGGTGGCGGTCTCGGCGGAAGGCGATGATGCCCGCGCGGCTGATCTGAAATTCAGCCGTTCGACCAAGTACTTGGGAGATGTCGGTACGCACCCGCAGGATCCCTCGCTCAAGCCGCCGCAGCCGGAGAGTATTTGATTTTAGCCCATGGAAGCGCCCGAACGCGGAGCCTTGATGCTCGTTCGTTTTATCGCAGTGGCATTGATCGGCTGGTCAGTCATTGAAAATGCTTTATATGTTGCCCTCTCGCATCACCAAGGGGCGCCGATTCAACTGTTGCCCTGCCTCATCCGATCGCTGCCCTTTCTCGTTGGCTTGGTCATGATCATCAAAGCGCGCGCCATTGCCCAGTGGCTCGCCGATACGCTGGATTTGTGATGGCGAATTGATTTGACGATGTGCGCGCCTTCAATTCCACTAGTCCCGCGCAGCCCATGATGAGTCATCCCCAAGCCAACTTTTAAGTCCCATTATTCATGCAAGGATACTTGTCCATCATTCTGCACGCACATCTGCCCTTTGTGCGTCATCCGGAACACGACCGGTTCCTCGAGGAAAGCTGGCTGTTCGAGGCCGTCACGGAAACGTATCTCCCCATTTTGCAGATTCTCGAAAGCTGGCAGATCGACCAGATTGAAGCCAAGATCACCCTTTCCCTTTCCCCCACTCTCTGCGCAATGCTGTTGGATCCACTCCTGCGCTCGCGCTACGAGCGGCACCTGAACGGGCTGATCGACTTGGCCGATAAGGAAATCCATCGCACCCATTGGGATCGGGCCTATCGCGAATTGGCGTGGATGTATCACCACAAGTTTTCACTCGCCCGCGAGGCATGGCGCCGCTACGACGGCAACCTGATCTCCGCGTTCAAGAAACTGCAAGAACAGGGCCGGATCGAAATTATTACCACGGCCGCAACTCACGGATTGCTGCCGTTGATGTCGAATCATCTGCCGTCGGTCCGCGCCCAAATATTGACTGCGCGTGATCACTATTCTTCCTGTTTCGGCCGGGAACCACGAGGCGTCTGGTTGCCCGAATGCGCTTACGCCGAAGGGGTGGAGAAATTTCTCCAGGAAGCCAACATCCGCTGGTTCGTCCTGGACACCCATGGTTTGCTACACTCGCGGCCCCGGGCGCGATTCGGCACCTTCTCCCCGATTTTCACCCCAAACGGTCTCGCCGCGTTTGGTCGCGATTTTGATTCCTCACGCCAGGTCTGGAGCAAGCACGAAGGATATCCCGGTGATCCGCGATACCGCGATTTCTACCGCGACATTGGTTTCGACTTGGATTTTGATTACGTCAAGGATCACTTGCCCTCGCCGAATAATCGCGGATTTACCGGCATGAAGTATTACCGGATCACCGGCGGCACAGGGCGCAAGGAGATTTACCAACGCGACCACGCACTCCAGGCTGCCAGCGAACACGCCGCGCATTTTCTCGGCGAGCGAGCGGCGCAAGTTCGCAAACTCGAGGGCATTCTTGATCGGCCACCCATCATCATAGCCCCCTACGACGCCGAGCTCTTTGGCCACTGGTGGTATGAGGGCCCGGAATTCCTCGATTTTCTCGCCCGCAAAGCGTTCAACGAACAGAAATCCCTCAGCCTCATTACTCCCGGAGAATATCTGCACCGTCACCCGACGAATCAAATCGCCGCGCCGGGAGCCTCAAGCTGGGGCGAGGAAGGCTATTGGCGCGTGTGGCTGAATGAGACCAATGAATGGATTTATCCCCATTTGCAGATCGCCCAGGAGCGCATGACCGAACTGGCAAAAAAATACGCTAAACGGAAAACCACAAGCGAGCTCCAGAAACGTGCCTTGAAACAAGCCGGTCGCGAGTTGCTATTGGCGCAAGCCAGCGACTGGCCGTTTATTCTGCGCGCTGCCACCAGCCCCGAGTATGCCCGCCGCCGGGTCAAGGACCACCTCTTGCGCTTCATCGCCTTACATGAACAACTCACCCTGACCAAGGTGGACCCGCAATGGCTGAGCGAAATTGAATCCCGGGACAATCTCTTCCCCGATTTAAACTGGCATTATTGGCAGTAAGCCGGGTTGCCGTTTGATAAAAAATCAGTCGCCTGAAACCGGGGCTGCTTGCGCCGTGAGAGGGAACGAAACTTGGTAAGCCATTCCAAATGAATTGACTCAATATTTACAGAATTGCAACGCGCCTCGACGCCTCCCGGCCAAGCGGCATAACCCGCATTGTCATGCAAGTAACTCGTGTTACGAGACACTTCGTCTTCACTGATAGAAATAACCCTTATGCCCGGCTGGGAATGACGGTTATTTTGTGCAGCATTTGGTAATGCCGAGAACACAGGGCGATTCCATGACAATTTAAGAAATCGCCCTTTTTTCATCTTAGCGACCCGACATGATCCGGGCGTGACCCGCTATCCGCGGGTTTGGATGTGAAACCAATTCAACGGTCGGCCCGTTGCCGGAGAGATTGCTTTCGCCAGTGAAGGAAACCCGGCACCATTGAAAGGCAGCTTAAGAGAATTGAGAGATTCATCAGCAGATAGGCGTGGGATAACAATGCGCTGTTCCGCGCGCAATCCCGGGCTGGCCCGTCGTTGGCGTGCTGTGCGAGGGCGGCTCCGCCGAGCGCGAAATCATGGGCCACCGCCGCACCACCACAGGCCGCCTGCCAGGCGATAGCGGCACCGCCGCAGGCCATATAACCCACGGCCAAACCGCCTGTGGCGAAGAAACCAAGACCCATTCCGCCAAACGCCAGCAGGCCCACCGCACAGCCGCCAATCGCCACTCCGCCGAACGCAACGCCACCCATGCTTACCGCACCCACGGCCACGCCACCATACGCGAACAGGATTCCATGCGCGATGTTGCCGCAGGCAATCCAGGCCTTGACCGGAATCCACCTGCCGTCTTCGGCAAAACGAATGTGGATCAATGGCCAGCCCAACAGCATCACAGAACTGCGATATTCAAAGTTGCGAGCGACGCCCCACGAGCTCGCGAAAGCTCCGCCAAACGACGCCCCGCCCGCCCCTTCTCGGTTCATCCGGCGACTGTGCCTGATTGACCAGAAGACCACCGACCAGATCGAAATCACGAAGACGAATGTTACGCTGATAACGCTCCAGGTGAGTAAGACCGGATGAGTGTTCCAATACGGCCTGGCCAGAAATCCACCCCCGAACATGACAATGTTGAAGGCGGCGATGATTGACCATGTCAACCAGGCCAAGTTGATTTTGAAACGGCGGTCGCCGGGAGAACGGGCGCTATCAATGTTGATTTTCGTTCCCAGGACGCCGGCAAGAATTCCGACGACCGGTGCGAACAAAAAACCGAACAATCCAAGGGTCGCCGCAGCCTTGGCGGTGGCACTACCCTTGGCTGCTGAGGCACCGATGGCGGCCGCCTTCGCTGAAGTCGCGAGCAAAGGCAGCGCCGCCAGCACGCCGAGCGTAAATGCCTTGCCGGGGTTCGTCCGCGCCAGCGTTCCTTCGACGAACGCCGTCACTTCCTGCGTTAGCAGCTTGCGTCCGCGTAACAACCGTTGCTTAACCGCGTCCTCGCTTAATTCCAGCTTCTCGGCAACGCACGCAACCGACTGTTGTTCGCGGTAGAAAAGCACCAGCGGTTCACGATAGACAACCGGAATTTGTTCGAGCGAACGCCAGAGGATCGCCTCCTCTTCACGGTTGATGACCTGCGCGGAGGGAATAGGTTCGGTCGCCGGGGTTTCGTGAACGGTATCCATCGTTTCCGCGCCGTGTGCCGGCTCGCGTGTTTGCCGTCGATTGGCGCCACTGATGACCGAACGCGCGATGCTGCATAACCACGACCGCAGCTTCTCCGGCTCGCGCAATTGTCGCAGTTGCTTCCAAGCAACGACAAAAGTCTCCTGCGCCACATCCTCGCTTTGGGTCAGGCTGCCCGTGGCGCTGTAGGCCAGGGAACAAATCAGCGACTGATACTGTTCCACGATCCGGCAAAAGGCCTCGCGGCTGCCCGTCAGGCTCTGTAAAACCAACTCCGTATCATTGTGTTCCATGACGGATTTTATTTCGGTTGATATCATAACGCCGCATAAGAGGTAAGAAAGGCCAAACAGGTGACAGGAAAACTGGCGTGCCTGACTATGTCAGGACTTTGCAGGATGAGTCGTTATGGCAGCACGCATAGAAGTTCGAGCAGACTCCCAGCGGAAATCAGCAAGCCGGAGGCAGCGCAACGTCAGCAATACCCGTCAAACGTTAATGCCCCCTGCAATTTCTACCCCATAAGCCGGAACACCCGGACTATGTCGAGTTAAAAACGAAAAAGGGGCGTTTCCTCAATGTTTTAAAGAATCGCCCCGTGCGCTCGGCATTCTCATTCACTCGGCGCAGTGGCGCAACTCCCTCCAAGATTCATTTTTCGTCTCTTAATCATCTGGCCGCCAACAACGAGCAATCTTAAAAGTCAGAATCTCTTCACTCAAAATTGGGTGGCAAGGTTCGCGTTGCTGAGCCAATGTAGAATAAACCGCATCAAATTTTAGCTATTGCCTCAATCCCGCGCGGGGTTAAATTATTGCCCAAGTTTATGAAACACTTTGGTATCGCCTTGATTCTGGCGGGTATGGGTTGGCTGAGCGCTTCGGCCCAGGTGACCCTGGACCTTCGGTTGGATCAAAATGAGTTTCTGCCGGGCGAATCCATGCCACTGGCCGTCAAGATCACCAACATGTCCGGCCAGCAATTGCATTTTGGCGCCGATCCCGGTTGGCTGACCTTCAATGTGGAATCAACCGATGGCTTTGATGTGGTCAAAATTTCCGAGGTGCCGGTACCTGGAGAATTTGATTTATTCTCGTCGCAGGCGGGAACCAAGTTTGTGGATCTTGCACCGCATTTTCAGATTAACCGGACGGGCCATTACAAAGTAACGGCGGTCTTGCATCTCAAGGATTGGGCGGCCAGCATTGTCAGTCCCCCGAAGGATTTTGACGTCGTCAACGGCGCCAAGTTATGGTCACAAAATTTCGGCGTCCCCTCCGCCGGCGGCCCCCCGGAAATGCGGGAATACAGCCTGGAGAAGGCGAATTACCTGCGTTCACAATTACGGCTTTATCTCCAATTAACCGATGCCGCCGAATCGCGAATTTATAAGGTTATCGCCCTTGGACCGATGGTTTCGTTCGGTTATCCCGAGGAACAAGTTGACCGCACCAGCCAACTGCATGTCTTGTGGCAAACCGGCGCACAATCGTTCAGTTATTGCGTGATTTCCACGGACGGCCTTGTCGTGCAGCGCGATTTATACGACTTGATCGACAGTCGTCCAAGACTAAAGGTGGACGACAACGGTGACGTGGCTGTAGTCGGAGGCAACAAACGAATTCCTGCAAATGACATCCCGACCGTGCATCCCCCGGACGCCCTGCCGCCCTTGACGCAGAAGTAAAATTTGCGCTTTCGCTTAACAGGTTAAGCCAAAAAATTTTAAATCTTCGAGCCTTCCTCCCGATGACCTACTAGTTCCGTAAATTTTCCGCCGAGGTGCAAAGTTCTTCGAGATCCTTTTGTACCAAGCGGGCGCGCGTGACGGCATTGTCCTGCGTCTCGCCAAAGAATGATTTTAATTTTACCCGCATCGCTGCAATGTATTCACCATTTCGATCATGCAGCGGCATGGTGACAATCACGGTACCGTGGCCAAAACCGAGCGAAACCGTGCCGTTTTCAATCGCCAACACTTCGGCGTTGGTTCCTGGCTGACCGATTTCGGAGGGAAATTTGCTGGCCAACACACAAGGAATATTGGTCCCGGTCTGCGTATAAATCTGCAATCCCAACAGTTTTGGGCGACCTTCAATAATTCCATCCACCATCTGTTGGGCGGCCGGAATCTTTGGCTTATATGTAATGGCCGCGTCGGCAAAATAAGTGACTGCATCCGACTTGGTCCAAAATCCAATCCGGCCATCCGGTTGAGCCGCGGCGTGATCGGTGATGGTCGGCAGGGCCTTTTGCCCGTCAACCGAACACTCGATGTTTATTCCAGTGCAATCAATCTTTAATTCGTGCCAGGTGCCTGCGGCAATCTGGATCGGCAATTTGACGGGAGAAACGATCTCACCATTGACAACTTTGTAAAAGGCGACGTTACCGCCCAGCACGCTGATTCGGATAACGTAGAAATTTGATGAATTCTGGTAGCGAAAAACCAAGCCAGCCATTTGCTCAGTGATGCCGCTAATGGCCTCGAACCGGGTGTCGAAAGTAAAATCCACAAAATCCCCCCCACGGTAAACGAACATCGGGTAACGTTCATCCGTCATATCCTGACTGGTTTGCGCCAGGACGGTTCCCTGGTTGAGGAGCGCAGTCTTGCTGCCGAAAGCCTGAAAAGACGAAGGAACGGCGGCACTGACAATTTTCCAAACCGGCGGAGCCCCGCCGCCGTGCAGCACAGTCTCAAAATTTGTGGGTGTTGTTCCTTCCAGCTCCTCGCCAAAATCAAACCGCAATTCCGCGGCGCCCGCCGATAAAGCCAAACCGGACAACGTCAGCACACAAGCTAAAAGCCAAAACACTCTTTGCATCGTCCCAGCCTAGCAAATGGAATGAAACTGGCAAAACAGTTTTGCCAAATGGGCTGACCAAGATTCCCCGCCAACAGCCATCAACAACACACTGCGATCCGCCTGAAGCAAAAACGTCATGCAGCGGCGATCCATGGGTAAACTTGCCTTTACTTCATTTGTGCCAGAATTTGGTCGGTGATGGCTTTGACGGCCGCCTCGGCTTCCGCATCAAAAGCGGGAGCCGGTTCCGACCTTGACGGAACCTGACAAGTCACACCAGGGCGCCACTCATCGTTGTCGCACAATTCGCATTCCTTCAAACCGTGGCGCGGATCGGGGATACCAAGACTCTGCTTGATTTTCAACAAATCCTGAAGCTGGCCAGGCGTCATGGTGTTTGCCGGTTTTCCCACCTGCGCCGTTACCAGAATGGTGCGGCAGTAAGCCTCAAGAATTTCCATCTTGAAATAGGCGTCTTCGACATTGTTGTGGCTCCAGGAAACCACTCCGTGATTAGCCATTAAAATTGTGTTGTGCTTGTCGACCAATTCAGCGACGAGTTGGCCCATCTCGGGTGTTCCAGGCGTGCGATATGGGGCAATTGCAACCGAGGCGAAGACTTCGAATTCAGGAATCATGCACGTTGGCGGCAAAACGCCGGCAACAGCAAATCCCGTGGAATAAGGCGGATGGCAATGGCAGGTCGCGACGGCTTTTGGTTGCCGTTTCATGATCTGCAAATGCATCAGGATTTCGCTGGTCCGCTTTTTGGTCCCGGCGAGCTGGTTCCCGTCGAAGTCCACGAGGCACATGTCATCGGGCTTCATAAATCCCTTGCTGACCAACGTCGGGGTGCAAATGGCAATATCTTCGCCGACCCTGATGGCGATATTACCGCCATTGCCGTCCACATATTCGCGCTGCCAGAGCCGGCGGCCAATGTCACAAAGCTGCTCCTTCAAACTTTGGGCGTAGGCCGAGTTAAAAAATGCCTCCAGCTCGGGTTTGGAGGACTTGGAGCTCAATTTTTTTGCGGGCGGGGAAAGTTTGTCTCCGCTGCTGGAATTGGCATTGACCGCGCTATTTTTTGGACCTCCGCCCGATTGCAAGTCGTGCAAATAATCGCGGGCCGATGGGGTGATAATGGCGTCGGTGGGCAGGTTTCTCACATCCCTGCCCTCGCGGACCATCTCTTGCAAATCTCGGATACTGATGACTTGGCTCATAAATTATTTCTGGAACGGACGGTAAAATATTTCATCCACCAGCGCCGCATTGATGGCGTCGATCGGCGTCGGCAGGTCGAAAGGTTGGGCTGCTTCCCTGCCTTCTTCGTAGCCGATGACCTGGCGAACATCTGCGCCAAGACTGTCATAAACCACCAGGCTGGGATCTTTGCCCATTCCGGTGGGCGCGGCCAGGCCGGCCGCAAACTGTTCGCGGCTGAATGGACTGACGACCAGAAACCGGCCGCCGCGGAGTGAATCCACGCTGCGACTCAAAGTGACGCGCCCTATGACAGTGCCCAATTTCATTCTAGAAAAACAAAAGAGCCAAGAGCTGGCCCTCAAAATGGCTCAACATTAATTCCTTCATATTCGCTTTCCCGGCTCATGTTCGTCCACGATTCCGACTACCAGCCAGCGCACCGGGCTCTTGTCGTCGCCCACAGCGCGGCGCGCCGCCATGCCGTCCGAGGAAATGATCACTTCCTGATGCATCCCAGCGCCGTGGCAATCAATGGCAATTACCGGACTACCTTCCGGCTCGCCACTGGCACCGACCGGTTGGCAAATCACGAGGCGCCAACCTTCCAGGCTCGGATGTTTCCGGGTAGCCACGATGTTACCCTCGACGCGTGCGAGTAACATAAATTCAAGTTGTGGAACGACACGATTTGAGGCGAATGAACAAAGAGTTCACCACGAATCGCGCAAACAGACTCGAAAAACCTTCTTGTTGATTCGTGGTCATTCGTAGTTAATAAATCCGTAAATTGTCCACCATCACGCAGCGACGGACGCGGGTGAATGTTCGTGGATTGGTGATGCCCTCGCCGGTCGGGGTGGCAATGGAATAACTCAGGTAACCCTCACCGCCCAGCCCGAGCCCGGCCATGCAGGCGCCATTCTTGATAAAAATAGTCGTGTCCAACGCCCGTGCCATTGCCGTCATGTTTTCCACGTCGTGGGAGTGGATGATGCTGGTATGCTTGTAGCCGTGTTCAGCCTCGAGAGAGAAGGCAATGCCTTCCTCGACATTTTTCACCCGCACAATCGGGAGGAAAGGCATCATCTGCTCCTCGACGACAAATGGATGCTGTGCGTCGGTTTCTGCAAAGAGCAACTGCGTGCCCGCTGGCAGGTTAATACCGGCTGCCTGGGCCAGCACGGACGGGTCCTTGCCAATGAAATCGCGGTTAACGCTGGCATGCGCACATCCGCCGCCCTGTCCCTCCTTGAAAATAAAGGCTGCCTTGGTCAGTTGCGAAAGCTGGGTGGAGTTCAGCTTCACCGCGCCATTTTCAGACATTTTCTGCATCAACTTGTCGACCGTGTTTTCCAGCACAAAGACTTCCTTTTCACCAATGCATAGAAGATTGTTGTCAAACGCCGCACCTTCGATAATCGCCCGGGCCGCGCGCGTGGAACAGCAGGTGTCATCCACGAACACCGGCGGATTACCCGGGCCGGCGCAAATCGCGCGTTTGCCGGATTGCATGGCCGCCTTTACCACTGCCGGACCACCGGTCACCAGCAATAGCCGGATGTGTTCGCTTTTGCAAAGGGCGCTGAAGGAATCCAGCGTGGGCTTTTCGATGATGCAGGTGATGTTTTCGATGCCCGTTTCGCGATAAATCGCTTCGTTATAAGCACGCACGGCCATGGCCGCGCAGCGGGCCGCGCTGGGATGCGCATTGAACACCACCGCATTGCCGGCGGCAACGATGTTCACAATGTTTCCGCTCAATGTCGGAATCGAATGCGTGCTGGGCGTCACCGCGCCGACCACGCCAAACGGAGTGTATTCTTCCAGGGTGATGCCGTGATCGCCACTGCGTCCATCCGGGCGCAACCAGTCGACTCCCGGCACCAATTTGATGATCTGCAACTTGGCAATCTTATGGTCCAGCCGGCCGATCCTGGTTTCCTCAAATTCAATTTTGCCCCACGGTTCGGCATTCTTTTCGGCCATCGTCTTGACGATTTCTTCGATTTTGCGCCGCGCGGCCACCCCCTTTTTCTGCAGGAGCAAGTAAGCCTCTTGCGCGGCCGAGCAGGCCTCGTTGGCGTCTTGAAAAACACCAAATTTGCCACGCAGGCCAACCGTCGTGGAGGAAACCGGTTTGGTGCTGCAACTGCAGGCATCCGCTTTCGGTGTTGGCGCGGTTTTCGCCGGTTGGCTGGTCATCGTGGATGTGCCACCCAATTTGCCCATTACCTCTGCGACAACGTCACGGATCAAAATTTCGTTCAAGGCACTCATAAACATTTACTCACGAATCTTCCGCGGACTTTGCATCTTGAATGGGGCCGGGTCTCTTCCATTCGAGGCTTAAGTCTTGGAATTGAAAATCTGTTTTCCCAGTACATCCACCCCGTCCACGATGCCAATGACAACAGCGTCCACGGGCGCCTCCTTCATGCCGGGGGCAAGGCGCGCACTGCTCCCCTGGCAGAATAAAACCATTTCCCCTTCGCCACAGCCGAGGTTGTCCACAGCAACGATGGTATTTGCGCCGGGCCGGAATTTCGTCGGATCTTTCTCGTCCACCAGTTGGGGGCGCAGCAAAAGAAGTTTGCGACCCGACATGTTCGGATCTTTTTTGGTGGCCACTACCTGGCCTTCAACGCGGGCGAGAAACATAAATGGGCAATTGAGGATCCAGACCGCGGAATTCAGTGGCGGCGGGGCCGCCTATCCCTGCTCCGGCGTCCGGTTTTCAATTATTTCTTCTTCGGCAACACCGCCTCGACGTCCGAGTGCGGACGCGCGATGACGTGTACGCTCACGAGTTCACCTTTGATCGCCTTGATGGCTTGGGCGCCGGCATCAGTCGCGGCTTTGACCGCGGCGACATCGCCCACAACGCAAGCCGTGACGAGCGCGTTGCCGACCTGGGTCATCGGACCGATGAGTTCGACGTTGGCGGCCTTGAGCATGGCGTCCGTCCCCTCCACGAGAGCGACGAGTCCGCGCGTTTCAATGAGTCCAATTGCTTGTGGCATATATTTATTGGTTGTTGATTATTTTGTTGTTCGAAATTTAATTTCTCCGGGTTTCCAAAAAGCGTTTGGCCTCGCGGGCTACCACCAACTCTTCGTTGGTGGGGATGACAAAAATTTTCACCGGCGAATCCTCCGTGCTGATGAGTGACTCCGTGGCGCGTGTGGCATTATTCTTTTCGGGGTCTATCCGAATACCAAGGTTATCTAGATTGGCGCAGATCGCGGCGCGTAATTCGGCTCGATTTTCGCCGCTGCCGGCAGTGAATACGATGGCGTCCGCTCCGTTAAGCTCTAAAAAATAGGCACCGATCCAATGCCGCGCATTAGCGGCAAAAACATCCAGCGCCAGCCTGGCACTCAAATTTCCCCGGTTGGCGGCTTCTGTAACGTCACGAATATCGTTGGAGACACCACTTAAGCCCAGCAGTCCGGAGTGTTTGGAGAGTTGTCTGCGGGCTTCTTCGAGCGAGAGGCCAAGGGTGGCTGCCGCATAAGGCAGAGCCTCGACATCCAAGTCGCCGACGCGGTTGTTTTGCGGCAAACCCGATTGTGGACTCATGCCCATGCTGGTACCGATCGAGGCCCCGTTCAAAATACCGGTAACACTCGAACTGCCGCCAAGATGACAGGAAATCACGCGCAAGGGGACTCCGTTAATCTTGGTGGCGCCGCCGTTGACGTAGAGTTGCCGCACCCGCTCGGCCACATCCACCCTGCCCAGTAACTCAGCCGAGCGTTCGGCAATGAATTTGTGGCTCGCCCCGTGAAATCCCCAGCGCCGGATGCCGATTTGCGCCCACGATTCCGGCACCGCATAGCGCATTGCCGCCTCGGGCGCAAATTGATGGAACGCGGTTTCAAACAAACCGATCAGCGGCACCTTGGGCATCCGCCGGGCGAACAGCTTGATGCCGGTGATATAGGGCGGATTATGCGCAGGCGCCAGGCCATTGTAATCCGCCATCGCCTGGAGCACGCCTTCATCCAAACGCACGCAGCCGGTGACATTGCGGGCAATCACAGTCTTAAAACCCACGGCACTCAATTCCGTCTCGTCCCGCAGCGCATTCGCCTTTTTCAACTCCGCCAGACAATCCTCAATCGCCTTGGGATAATCGGTCACGCGCTCAAACCCGCCTTTATGAACCAGCCGCTCACTGCCGTCCGAAAAATCGAACAGCCGCCACTTCAGCGAAGTGGTTCCAATATTGGCGACGAGAATTTTCATTCCTGGGAGTTTCGCAGCCGGAATTAATTTTTCCTGGCTCCAGCTTTCATACGTAGGTTTCTATTCAAGCCATTTTCCCAGGCCGCTCAATCCGTCATGCGGGCGCGGTATCACCTGCACACTAACAACCGAGCCCACCTGAGCCGCGGCCGCCGCGCCGGAATCCGTCGCGGCCTTCACCGCGGCGACATCGCCCCGGAAAAATACTGTCACATAGCCGCTGCCGACTTTTTCCCAGCCAGTAATATGCACATTGGCGGATTTAAGCGCCGCATCAGCCGCTTCCACCGCTGCGCAGAACCCTTTGCATTCGATCATTCCAACTGCTTGCTTTGACATAAATTTTTTTTGTTTATTGGGAGTTGATGGTTCAGAAACTTATTTCTTCGCCGGCGGGGCGCCCAGAAATGCCTCCAACAATTCCTCATGCGGACGGGCAATGACGTGGGAGCTGACGAGTTCGCCGACCTTGGCCGCAGCTTTCGCACCGGCATCCACGGCTGCTTTGATGCTGCCGACGTCGCCCTGCGCCAACACCGTGATTAATCCGCCGCCGATGGCAACGGTTTTCAGCAGAGTTACGTTGGCCGCGTTGACCATTGCATCGCTGGCCTCCACGCTGCCCACGTAGCCCTTTGTTTCAATCATTCCTAATGCTTCGCTCATAATTTTATTGGTTGTTTTTCAGTTGATCGTTGTCAGAAAATTCCAGTCTTTACCCGCCCTTATTTCATAAGCTCCACCGGTGTGTCCGGCTGCAGGTTACACGCGTTGCCCTCGTCCGTGTCGATATGCACCTCAAGCTTGAAACCCTTGTCCACGCGACACAACATTTTTTCCAGGATCACTCCACAGTCGCCGCCGATTTTCAACCTCAGGCTGTCGCCGTGCTTTACACCATAGAAATCCGCATCCTCCGGGCTCAAGTGCGCATGTCGCAATGCACGAATCACCCCGTCCGGCATCTCGAAAAAACCTTCCGGCCCCATCAACATCGCCCCAGGCGTGCCTTTGATATTCCCGGAGGCACGCAAGGGAATGTCAAATCCAAGGGCAATCGCATCCGTGTAGGCCAATTCAACCTGGTTCAAACTCCGGCAAGGCCCCAGAATTCGCAGATTGGAGATGACGCGACTGCGGGGGCCGATGAGCGTAACCGTTTCCTTGGCCGCAAACTGCCCCTCCTGATAAAGCCATTTGTGGAGCGTAAGCTGGTGCCCCTTGCCAAAAAGCGCCTCCACCGCTTCCTGAGTGAGATGACAGTGACGCGCACTAATATTGACTACGAGCGGGTTTAAGCCGCTCGCTGTTCGCGGCAAAGGCTTGCCAAGCTTGGCATAAACCGCCTGTCGAACCAAATGTTCGACCGCAGCGCGATGAGGTGCAGGTGCTGCAACAGCCATAAAGATTGATTCAATTTGACAAATATTAGAACAAAGTCAACAATTATCTTGCAAAATATTCCAAAACATTCCACATTATCTTCCGGATGACGGCAGAAGAACGCAAACATCGGATTGAAGCCTATCTTCAACATGTCGAATTTGCCTCCTTGGAAGAGTTAGCAAGGCACGTTGAAACATCGATTTCGACCGTGCGCAGAGATTTGACGGTCCTTGAAGCCGCCGGGGGCCTCCGACGCACCCATGGCGGTGCGCGAATCAATACGCCCCGGACTGATGAATTTGCATTCACGTCAAGAGATACACATCAGTTGTCCGAAAAAGAAGCGATTGGTCGGGCGTGTGCGGCACTCATCGAAACCAACCATAGTGTCATCCTGGATGCGGGCACGACCGTCTATCACGTGGCCAGGCATCTCGGCGAAAAGGCGCCCCAAATCCTGACCAACTCCCTTCCCGTGGCAAACCTTTTTGCCTCAGTGAACCAAGTGGAAGTAATTCTCGCAGGTGGCGTCATTTATCCGAGGCTGGGGGTTTTGGTTGGGCCGATGACCGTTGAGGCCTTTGGCCGGATGCGCGCGGATGTCGCAATCATGAGCGCGGGCGGAATCACGCTTGAAGGCATCACGAACTCGCACGCGCTGTTGATTGACATCCAACGTGCGATGTTAAAAGCGGCGCAGAAAATCATTTTTTGCCTCGACCACACAAAGTTTGGCCGTCAGTCCGTTTCTCCCCTATGCGGTTTGGATCAGGTGGACGTCATCGTGACGGATCATCTGGCGCCGCCGGACCTGGTGGCACGACTGCGTGAAAGTGGTGTGGAAGTTGTGCTCGCTCCGACAACGCAATGACCGGCTTGGCTAATTCTCAATCCAGTCAAAAACCAAAATAAATCATGCGTCCACCTGAAGCCGGATTGCCGGCCAACAGAGCTGGCGTTTATCGCCCTCGGATTTTTCCCTGCGCGCACCCTGGGTGCTAACCAAAGGGTTATTGCTCTACTGCCAGATGTCGGGCCTGGCGCTTGGGCAACAATTTTTCGACCGGGCGATTGCGCGCGGTTTTTTCCAAAGACAAAAATTCTCGAATGATTTCCGGCGGATCCCGGCGGCCCGCCTGCTGCCAATCGCGCCAAAGTCTTTCCGCTACAAACTTCTTGTCCTGCCGGCGTTCAAACGTAAGGAATTCAAAAAGCGCCTCCGCCAAGCGCACCAAAGCGATGCTGTCCGTCCGCCGGATTTGTCCGTGCAACCAATCACTGAAACGCAGAAAGCCAAGGAAGGGAGACGCTGTTCGCCCCGCCCCGCCGGGCTCAACTGCCGACCAAATCAACGGACCGGTTGCCACAAAATTTCCACTGTTGCCTACGAGGTCCCAGTATTTGCCGAACCGCCGCAAGCGTTGCATCGTGGCAAAATCCAGCAGTTTGTTTTGAAGAATTTCGTATGGTGGATGCGCGGTGTAGGCCATCGACCATGCCGCATCATGCCGGCCGATCGGAGTACCGCGCAACCGCTTCAAGATGCCGACTTGGATTTCCTGCGGACCCAGCGCCACCAACCGGTCGAATCCGGCGGCAAAACTTTCCAGCGTCTCGCCCGGGAGGCCGACGATCAAATCCGCGTGAATATGAACTCCTGTCTCGCGGCGCAAAAAGTGAAAGTTATCCGCGAGCCGCTCGTAATTCTGGCGCCGGCTGATGTGCGTGCCAACTTCGGAATTAAAAGTTTGGATGCCGACCTCGAATTGCAATGCGCCCGGGGGAAACCGGGCGATGACCGACCGCAATTCCGCCGGCAGACGGTCGGGAATCATTTCGAAATGAAAAAACATCCCGGGCTTGTGGCGGGCGAGAAAGAATTCCAGAATCGCCTTGCTCGTCCCGACATTGAGATTGAAGGTTCGGTCCACGAACTTGAATTGCCTTAAGCCGCGATCCAACAGCTTTTGCATCTCCCCAAGAAATCTTTCGAGCGGTACCTGTCGCACGGGAATATCCAGCGACGACAGGCAGAATTCACAGGTAAACGGACATCCGCGGGAGGCTTCCACATAAACGATCCGATGGGCCAGGTCGGCCTCGGTGTAATAATTGTAAGGCAGTTCGATCGCAGAAAAATCAGGCAATGCTGCAGGAATGATTTTGGGTAACTCCGTCCCCTCTTCCAAAAGCCCCCGACACACCTCCGCGAATTTCAAGTCCGCCTCACCGGTAATGACATGGTCAGCCAGCTCAACCAGAGGCTGCCCTTCTGTCTCGTAGCTCACCTCCGGGCCACCCAGGATGATTTTAATTTGCGGCTGCACGCGCCGGATGGTTGCAATCACCTCTGTCGTTTCCGTGACATTCCAGATATAGACGCCAAAACCGATGATCCTGGGTTCACGCGCAAGGAGAGCCTCCGCAATGTCCAGGGGGCGCTGGTTGATATCGAACTCGGCAACCAAAGCCCGCGCCTGCATTTCACCGAGATTGGCGAAGAGGTAGCGCAACCCGAACGCGGCGTGAATGAACTTCGCGTTGAGCGTGGTGAGCACGATGTCCGCCATGCGCATAAACTTAACCCTTCCCGACTCCACGCCAAAGCGCAAATCGTAGCCAGCAACAGGAGGGAACCGATCCAGCACTAAATCAAAGGCTGTCACCATCCCGGACTTGACGAATGGCGAAGTAGGTTTAATTCATGTCATATGCAACCGGACAAGCTAACGCAGAAATCCCAGGAAGCCCTGCGGGATGCCCAGCGCATCGCGCGCGAATACTCCCATCAGGAAATCGATGGTGAGCACCTCGCTCTCGCGCTCATCGGCCAGACCGAAAGCCTGATCCCCGATCTACTCGAACGTATCGGGGTGCCCGTCGCACGGCTTAAATCCGACCTGGAGGCTGAACTGGCACGGCGCCACAAGGTACAGGGCGCGAGTGATGCCTACCCGGGCGCCGATTTGCGCAAAGCCCTCGACGCTGCTCAGGCCGAGGCCGACAAACTCAAGGATGAATATGTCAGCACAGAGCACCTGCTACTGGGCCTGCTCGACGGCGGCGGTTCGTCGTTGAAAAAGATTTATGCAAAGCATGGTTTGAAACGCGACGCCGTGCTGAAGACGCTGGCTGAATTGCGCGGCAACCAACGGGTGACCGATCAGAATCCCGAGGCAAAATTTCAGGCATTGGAAAAATATGGGCGCGACCTCACGACAATGGCCAGGCAGGGTAAAATCGATCCTGTCATCGGTAGGGACGAGGAAATTCGTCGTGTCATGCAAGTCCTCACGCGCCGGACCAAAAACAATCCGGTGCTCATCGGCGAACCGGGAGTGGGAAAAACCGCCATCGCCGAGGGGCTGGCGCGGCGCATCGTTAGCGGCGATATTCCAGAATCGCTCAAGAACAAACGCCTGGTCGCCATGGATCTGGGCGCCATGATCGCGGGCGCAAAATACCGGGGCGAGTTTGAGGACCGGTTGAAGGCATTCCTTAAGGAAATTGTCGCGAGCGAGGGGAAAATCATTTTGTTCATTGATGAATTGCACACGCTCGTTGGCGCGGGCGCGGCGGAAGGTGCAACGGATGCCGCAAACATCATGAAACCGCAGCTGGCGCGTGGCGAATTACGTTGCGTGGGGGCGACAACCCTGGACGAATACCGGAAGTACATCGAAAAGGATCCCGCCTTGGAGCGCCGTTTTCAGCCGGTAATGGTGGCCGAGCCCACCGTAGAGGCGACGATTGCCATTCTGCGCGGACTCAAGGAACGTTACGAAGTTCATCACGGTGTCCGGATCCAGGATTCCGCCCTGGTCGCCGCCGCCACCCTGTCCCAACGTTATATCACCGACCGGTTTTTGCCCGACAAGGCCATCGACCTTGTGGATGAAGCCGCCTCACGTATCAAAATGGAGCTGGATTCCAAACCGACGGAGTTGGACCAGCTCGACCGGCAGATTTTGCAGCGGGAGATCGAGCGCATGTCGCTGGCCAAGGAAAAGGATTTCGCCAGCCGCGAAAGATTAAAGGGGCTCGAAAAAGAGCTGGCCGACGCCAAGGAAAAATCACGCGCGTTGACTGCACAATGGCAGAATGAAAAAGCCGCCGTCAATGCCGTCAGCGTTGTGCAGTCACAACTAGAGCAGGCAAAGCTCGAACTGGAACAGGCCCAGCGCAAAGGGGATTTGAACCTGGCCGCCCAAACCCAGTACGGAAAAATTCCCGAGTTGGAAAAAAAACTGGCGGCGATTGAAAAACAATCCGCCCAGAGCACGCGCAACTCGCTATTACGACAAGAGGTAACCGACGAGGATATTGCCCGGGTTGTCGCCGCCTGGACGCATATCCCTGTCTCCCGGATGCTGGAGGGCGAACGGCAAAAGCTGGTCAAAATGGAGGAGCGGCTGGCCCAGCGGGTCATCGGCCAGGACGCCGCCATCAAGGCGGTGGCAGATGCCGTTCGTCGCGCGCGGAGCGGTTTGCAGGATCCCGACCGTCCCATCGGCTCCTTCATCTTCCTAGGGCCCACCGGTGTCGGCAAAACCGAAACCGCCCGCGCCCTTGCAGAATTCCTGTTTGATGATGAGAACGCCATGGTGCGCATCGACATGAGCGAATATCTGGAAAAATTTTCCGTCCAACGCCTCATTGGCGCCCCGCCGGGCTTTGTCGGGTACGAAGAAGGCGGTCAGCTGAGCGAAGCGGTTCGGCGACGGCCGTATTCCGTCGTGCTATTCGACGAAATCGAAAAAGCCCATACCGACGTGTTCAATGTGCTGCTGCAGGTATTGGACGATGGCCGGCTCACGGATGGCCAGGGACGAACAGTGGATTTTAAAAACACGATCCTCATCATGACCAGCAATATCGGTTCGCCCATCATTCAGGAATACTTTCTGGACGGTCACACAAACAAGGCTTCGCATCAGGCAATGGAGGACAAGGTAATGACCGAACTCAAACGCCATTTCCGGCCGGAATTTTTGAATCGCGTGGATGACGTCATTGTCTTCCAAAACCTTGACGAGGAGGAGCTGGCAAGGATCGTGGAAATCCAACTCGGCAGGCTGCAAAAACGGCTCTCCCAACAAAACCTGACGCTGGAAGTTGACACAGCGGCAAAAAAACTGCTTGCCCGCGAAGGTTATGACCCGCAATTCGGTGCCCGCCCGCTGAAGCGCGCCATCCAGGACCAACTACTCAACCCACTCTCACTCAGACTACTGGATGGCGAATTCAAGTCCGGCGACAAAATCAGAGTAACCATAAAAGACGACGAATTGGTTTTTGCCAGGAAATGAATGGCTGGCGGCTCACAGTGGCACCGCGCCGGCTTATTGTCCGGATCCAAAAACCGTCTTGAGTAAATCAGTTGTCCGGGCCATGGGATTGGCGCGGATTTCCTTCTCCTCATCCGCCACCATTTTGAACAGGCCGTCCAACGACTTGTTGGTGACGTAATCGTCCAAGTCCGCGGCCTGCAGGAGGGAACTGGAACCGCCTCCAAACAGACCCCCGAAAGAATTCAGCGAAGAAAACTTTCCCATCATCTCCTTGTATTTTTCCGTCACGCCAACTTGTGCAGTGCACTTCTGCACAACTGGATAAAAGAGACTGTAAAGGTTGGTCTCGGTGGTGCGACGAAAATACTGGGTGGCCGCATCATCCGGACCGGCCAGGATGCTTTTGGCATCCTCGATGGACATCTGCTTGATGGCGTCGCCAAACACGCCGGCGGCCACCGGCACCGCCTGCTCGGCCGCGTGGTTCATGGAAGCGACAAAATCATCGGCCATCTGATTCTGGCCAGCCATTCGCAGCGCTTTTTCAACCGTTTGGAGTTTTCCCGGCATCGGAATCTTGACTTCAAGGTTGGTGAGAAATCCGTCGCTATGACCAAGCGCACTCACCGCCACGGTTACGCCTTTCCCCAAGGCTTCCTTCAACCCATCGGCAACTTGGGCCTCGGGCAGACTCGATAGCGTACTTGAGTTCGAGGTGATCCCGTTTGTGGAAGCAACTGCAGACTTGAGTTCATCGAAAAACCCGGCGTGGACGCTCAGCGGCAGGACCGCCGCCAAGGCGAAGAAAAATGTTTGAAATCCGAGTTTCATCTTAGTTTCCACAATAAAGGATTGCCGAAAACACGAAAGACTTTTCTAACACCACCGCATGACAAAAAACGAGACCGCCTTGCGACGGTCTCGTTCTGCGTTTCTAAGATATCCAAAAATTATTGCGGGAAGTTGAAACCAATGGGAGGCGCGCTGCCGTTGGTGGAATTGATCAAAGCAGTTTGCAAACCGCTGATCGAAAACTGTTGAACGCTGCCGTCAGTGATGCCCACGTTGCCCGTCTTCAAGTGTCCGGTCGTTGCGGTCCAAGCCCAACTGGTTCCTGGGAAGGTGCCCGCCGTTGGAGTACTCCAACTGCCACCGCCCGCGAAATTTGTCGGAGCCGGGGTCGTTGTGCCGGTGGTAGTTGAGCCAATATTATAGTCACCGATCAAAAGCATTTGAGGATTGCCTTCATTTGCGTCGCCACTGACGAAATAGCTAATGAACTGAACTGAGCTGGAGTTAGCCGCTGGAGGTGTAGTAGTGGTACCGCCAGAAGCAATTTCATTAAAGTTGGTTCCGGGAGCTGACACCAGCGTGCGGCTGTCAGAAGGGCAGGTCAGAATTTTCGGGGTGCTCAATTCATTGGACATGACGCAAAACACGTTGGCCACACCATATTGGTAATTGCCGGCAGCCGCCGTTGATCCGCGGTACGTGGTTTCCATGGCTCCGCCTTGGCTGGTCGAGACCGCCTGGGGATATTTGTCGCCGTTGTCACCTTCCCAGATGCGGAAGGCAAGACTGTCTTCCTTGAGGTTATTAACGCAGGAAATACGTTGGGCTTTGCGCTTGGCAGCAGCCAGCGCCGGCAGCAACATGGCCGCCAGAATGGCGATGATGGCGATCACGACGAGCAGCTCGATGAGCGTGAACGCTTTCTTTTCTGAAACGATTCTTTTCATATAATTGCGGGATTAGTTTGGTTGTTATCTTTCGTTTTATCTCGGGGACAATCTGCACAAACTAAAACAATCATGCAAAAGGTCAACCGCGATGTTGAAATTATTTTAGCAGCACTGGTGCCAAGTGAAATCATTCCAAAAAGCCAATGAATTGAAGGGGCGAATTGTTTAGAACCACTCAAGGCGTGAAAAATTCACGCATAAAGCGTGAAATTCACGCACATCCCGGAACTTATTCACAATGAAAATCGTCCGGTCCGCAGATATGCATCTGCTCACCTGTACCGGCAGCACCTTCCTTCTGGCTTTTTCAACCCAACGAGCCATCTTGTTCCTAGGATATCTTTAGCGTTCGGGATTGATTTCCGGCAGTGATTGACGAACACTGACCAACCCAATGGCAGAGCCGAAAGAGAATTTAACGATGGAAAGAATCGTGTCGCTTTGTAAGCGCCGCGGTTTCGTATACCAATCCTCAGAAATATATGGCGGAATCAACGGATTCTGGGATTACGGCCCGCTGGGCGCGGAACTGAAGCGCAACGTGAAGGAGCTTTGGTGGCAGGCCATGACACGCCAGCGCGAAGACGTGGCCGGCTTGGAAGCGACTATTATCATGTCACCGGCCATCTGGCGGGCCAGCGGTCATGTGGATACCTTTAGCGATCCGATGTGCGATTGTCTCCTTACCAAAAAAAGATTCCGGGCTGACCAGGTCGAACCCCAGAGCGGAGTTGCTTACCATTTTAAAGGCGCCCGGAACGCGACGACGGACAAAAACACCCAAGAACCGTATTCGGTGCTGCTCTTGCCGGGCAAGCCGGCCGAGAGCGCACGAAAAACGGCGCAGGCATTTTATGCCCAAAGAGGATTGGGACCGGCCGAGGGTATCGTTCTGCAGGAGGAAACGACCGAGAAGGTCGAAAACTCGACGCGCTTCAATCCGGAGAACGGCTCTCTCCTTACAGAACCGCGCCCGTTTAACCTGATGTTTAAAACTTTTGTCGGTCCGGTGGAGAGCGATGACAACGTCGCCTACCTGCGGCCCGAGACGGCGCAGGCGATCTTTGCTCAATTCAAGAACGTGCTGGAAACGTCACGACAAAAAGTTCCTTTCGGCATCGCCCAAATGGGCAAGGCCTTCCGGAATGAGGTCACCCCGCGCAACTTCACCTTCCGCTCGCGCGAATTCGAGCAGATGGAACTGGAATTCTTCATCAAACCTGATGAGGCGATTGAAGCGATTTACGGGTCGGTGGCAACCGTCCCGGAAGCAGGCCATCCAGGCGAGCCGCAGGCGAACTGGGGCTGGCAAGCTTGGCACCAGTATTGGGTTGAGCAACGGGTCCGGTTTTATGAGGGAATCGGGCTGGACCGCTCGACCCTGGGTTTTCACCGTCAAACCTCGCAGGAACTGGCGCATTATGCCCGCGCCTGTGTGGATATTCTGTTCAAGTTTCCATTCAGCAAAAAGGACGAAAACGGCGCGGTTGCTGGCGATGAATTGGAGGGTATCGCCGCAAGGAGTGATTTTGACTTGAGCCAGCACCAACGTTTTTCCGGCAAGCCAATGGGCGTATTTGACGACGAGTTACGCGTCGCCTGGGGCAAATTGCCCAAGGCAAAACAGGATTCACTCTGGAAGCGCTACTTCGATCACCGCAAAAATTACCTGCTCAAATCGGGGGTGGAAGCGGAACCGGCCTCGCGGCAGGCAACTGAGGATGCTGACGGCTTGGCCCGCGGCCAATACATCCCCCATGTGGTCGAGCCCAGTGCCGGGGTGGATCGATTGATCCTGGCACTGATTACCAGCGCCTTTTCGGAAACCACCGAAACGGATGAGAAGGGCAAAAGCGAGACCCGCGTGACCATGAAGTTCCATCCGCGCGTGGCCCCGATCAAAGTCAGCGTCCTGCCCCTTTTGAAGAACAAACCCGAGCTGGTTAAGAAAGCGCGCGCCGTGCGAGAACTATTGCTGCCTTGGATGAGTGTGTTTTACGACGAGACTGGCTCCATCGGCCGTCGGTACGCGCGTCAGGACGAGGCTGGCACCCCTTTTTGTGTGACGATTGATTTTGATACCTTGGGTGAAAAACCGGAATTGCTCGATACGGTTACCATTCGGTATCGCGACGATGGCAAACAAGAACGGCTAAAAATTTCGAATTTAGCCGAGTTTTTACTGTCAAAGATCCGTTAATGACCGAAAATCAATCCATGGGCGGCGAAAAACCGAAACGTGCGCCGACTCTTTATTTGATCGTAATCGGCAAATTGGTGGAAGGCGGCCTGCTTTTGATCGCCGCACTGAGTGTTTATTTGCTGGCCAGACAAAATTTGCCCGAGCTTTTTGACCAGTTTATCCGCTGGATGCATTTCGATCCTGAGGGCCGTTTTTTTAATGCTATTGGTGACCAACTGGACACGTTGACGCCGCGCAATGTTCATGTTGTTGCGTCATGGTTGTTGATCTACGGCCTATTCAAAACTGTTGGCGGTTTGGGTCTGGCCTTTCGGTTACCTTGGGCGGTCTGGCTGGCAATCGGGGAATCGGCCTTTTTCATCCCGATCGAGATTTTTGAGCTGGTTCGACCCCGCAGCCAAGAAGGTGAGTTGCACCCCCACCTCATGTTTGAACACCCCAAAGAAGGAATCGCCATCGTGTTGACCATCAACGTATTAATCGTTTGGTACCTCTACAAGAACCGCCAGCGTCTTTTCCGGCAGCATCACTAATTTGCCAATTTGTCACCATTATTTGCTTGCGTTTTCGACCACTAATGTTTAATTAATTGGCATAGTAAGAATTAGCCAGTTGCCAGTTTTGATGCACAAAATTATTGTTCAGCCCCAACCAGAGAGGGTCGCTTGAGTCGACCATTCCCTTCCCCTCGTAATTCCTCGCCCGCGTCATTCATCCGGGTCAATGGTAAAATCCGTGCCCGCGAAGTGCGGGTCATTGGAGTGGACGGCGCCCAAGTGGGTGTGATTTCCCTCACGGATGCGATCAACCTGGCCCGCCAACATGGGGTGGATTTGGTGGAGGTGTCTGCCAACGCTGTGCCGCCAGTTTGCCGACTGGTTGATTTCGGCAAGTATCGATACGAAATCGCCAAGAAGGAAAAAGAATCCAAGAAGCACCAGCATGCATCCACTGTCAAAGAGGTTCAATTAAGCCCGAGGATTGATCCGCACGACTTGGGAATCAAGGTCGCTCACGCGATTGACTTTTTGTGCGAGGACATGAAGGTAAAAGTCGCCCTCAAGTTTCGCGGTCGTGAGATGGCGCACACCGAGGTTGGTTTTGAAGTCATCAACAAATTCATCGAGCTCATTGCTCCGTTCGGGCATCCTGATTTTGCCCCCAAACTGGTGGGACGGGCGATTAATCTGATGATCAGCCCGCTCCCACGTAACAAAAGGGCGAAAAATCCTCGGGTTGTCGAAGCAGAATCCGCGAAGCCTCCCCAACCAACCTCAGCAAAATCTAATCATCACGAGAATTCCCAGGCACCTAAGGCCGCCCCCGCGCCTCCCAAAGTGCGTGTTCCCGTGGCTGGCCAGACCCAAACTGGCGGCCTCAACAATCCTTTTGCCACCATCGAATTGGCTTGAACCTTCTTTCCGGTGAAATAGAAGCCGGTTTAAGATTTATGCCATTCATGATTCAACTTGGGACTTGAGTCCCAAAACCAGCTCCGGAAACCGGCAATCCGTGCAAATGGCATTGGATTGCTCGCAAAAATCACAGACGATTTGGAGCAAACCCTGTTGAAGCGCAGCCCGTTTAAAATAACCGGCATGAGTAGTGCCCAACAAACGCTGTCGGGCTAACTTCAGTATCGAATTGTCCTCCGCCGCGGGCCACGCAAAAAAGCGGCTCTCCAGCTCTGATTGAAGTGGCTTATTGCCACCTTCTCGCGCTCGAATCCAAAGCCAGGGTAAAATCACATTCACAGCCAGATCTGTCCCCCGGGCAGCCCCTAGGAGCGGCTGAGCTTTTTGCAACCGGGCGGATCTGAAGGTCCAATGCCAGGACCAGAATTCGTCCCGCCTGACCTGAAATATTTCCATAAGGGAATCCTGCAAATGCCGGATGGATGGTTCCGGCATTTCACCGTTTGCGAGGGGATGGTGGTCAAGTCGCGGCGGCTTTCCCCACGCTTCGACCTTGGAAATCAGTTTTTGGTCCGCCAGCCAGTGAGCCGCGAGCGCAAGGCGGCGCTGGGGATGGTTGGCCGGTCGCAAACCGTGGAATTTCCAAGCCGCCCGTGGTAAACGGAGGTCGGCGAACGCATCCCGTTCCCGCCACCAAACGTCCCACGCGTGGCGCAAATATGTGTCAGTACTTTTTTGTGAGCGTGTCAGTTCATCCGGCAACAAGCCGCCGACGCCCAGGAGAAGCGACTGGATCTCAACAATTGAGCGCTTACCTTGCAACCAGCGCGATTTGCTTTCCGCGAGGTTTTGCATGGGCCAGGTATTGTGTTTGTACCCGATGGCCCGAAAAAGGTATTCCCAAAGGGCGGCGTCCCAACCGGAGTTTTTGGCGCAGGCAAGCATCGCGAAGGCCTTGTTACAAAAACGGACCTTCGCGGCAGCCTGCAACAGATCAGTGCGTTGTGCGTCGGCGAGACCGCGAAGAGGTGCGGCGCATTTGCCGAGCAGCGCTTCGGGAAGCCCAACCTTGTTTTCCAACGCCTTTGCCAATTCGGCTAGGGGAGCATCCAGCAGACTGCTTAAGCACAATATTGGCAGAACGGAATTATTTTTTGAGGGTGAGGTCCACAGAACATGCAAAATCACCTTCTGGAAGCGGGGGTTTTTGTCGTGACCATGGGCGTGCCAACCGCCTGCTTGCAAATCAATTTCCACATCCCCGGCCGATGGCTTTTCGTCCCCAATTTGCAGGATCGCGCCGCGAAAATCCGGTCCACCTTCATGGCTCACAAAACCGGGATGAATGACGCGGATGGGCCTGCCATCGCAGGTCTTTAGCTGATCCCGCTTGATGCGTTGATGCAGCCAGATGGTTTGTAAAAGCTTTTCCGGCGGCAAAGCCTGGTCATCATGCAAGCCATCAAGGGCGCGACCGCGTTCACGCCAGGCAGCGTAAAGTTTTACGACGCGCTCATTCACCGCGTAATTTTCGGCTGCGGCTGCGGTCATTGTCAAGCCGCGTCGCGGGCCGGTTGCCCTGTTCACCACGACTTCTCGATTATACCACCTTTAACCGGTTTTAATTTTGAACGAAACCAAGGGGTGCCTTGCCTCTTGATAGGCAGAGTGCTCGATATTTTATTCGCCCGCACCCCGGTTTTCCGGTTACGATCAGGGTACAGTTTGTAGGATGGAACGTGATGATTGAAGTCGCCAACTTAACTAAACGCTATAGTGGCCGTACCGCCGTGGACGATATTTCGTTCACGGTCGCGCGCGGCGAAATTGTGGGCTTGCTTGGCCCGAACGGCGCGGGCAAAAGCACGACCATGCGGATGTTGTCCGGCTTCATGCCCGGTACCAGCGGCACTGTGCGAGTGGCAGGTTTCGACGTGTTTCATGAGGCGCATGAAGTCAGACGGCGCATTGGCTACATGCCCGAAAACAATCCGCTTTATCAGGAAATGCGAGTCCGCGAATACTTGAAATTTCGCGCCCGTTTGAAGGGTCTCGGCTGGAGCCGTTCCCGCGAACGGGTGACCACAGTAATCGAGCAATGCGGTCTGACGGACGTAAGTCGCCGGGTGATTGGCCAGCTCTCCAAAGGCTACAAGCAACGCGTCGGCCTGGCAGATGCCCTGGTGCATGAACCGGATTTGATCATTTTGGACGAGCCAACCATTGGCTTGGACCCGCATCAAATCCGCTCGGTGAGGCAACTTATCAAGAGTCTGGCGGGGCGGCACACAGTACTGATCTCAACCCATATTCTGCCGGAAGTCGAAATGATGTGCGGGCGGGTGCTGATCATGTTCAGCGGACGGGTGCTGGCCTCGGACACACCGGAAAACCTGCAACGCCGGATGGCGGGCGGGAGCCAGGTCATCGCGGAAATCGCCGCACCGGAAGCTGCTCTGCGGGCGGCCTGGGACCATCTGCCGGAAGTTGAGCAATTTGATGTGGCGCCAAGCGAAGGAGAGTATTTCCGCTGCGCACTGACCGCACGCGATGGGCGTGATCTGCGTCCCCTGGTTTTTCAATTGGCGCGCGAAAACGGCTGGCCTTTGCGGGAGTTGACCCGCAGCCGCCATTCACTGGAAGATGTTTATGTGCAGGTAACCAAGCCGAGCACGGAGGAAGCAGAGTGATGATTTTTCGGACGCTATTGCGGCGCGAATTATCGGCGTTTTTTTTATCGTTGACCGGTTACGTCATCATCGCCGCCGTAACGTTGCTCGTGGGACTGAGTTTTGTGGTGTTGATCGCGGGCGTGGGCAGTGATCCCTTCACCGTGCCCGTGACGGAAATGTTTTACAGCACATTTTATTTCTGGCTCATCCTTCTGCTCGGCACGCCCGTCATCACCATGCGTTTGTTTGCCCAGGAAAAAGCGACCGGAACGTTTGAGACCCTGATGACCACCCAGGTGACCGATGCACAAGTGGTGGTTGCGAAATTCACTGCCTCAGTCATTTTTTACATGGTCACCTGGCTGCCGTTGCTGGCCTGTCTCTTTCTGGTGAGACATTTCGCAAATCAAGCCGGCTCGCTGGATGCCGGCACCGTGGGCGGCATGTACCTCGGGATTTTCCTGATCGGATGTGTTTTCCTGTCACTGGGCTGCCTGGCCTCGGCACTTTCACAAACCCAGATGATGGCAGCCATCATCAGCTTCGTGCTGGGCGTGAGCCTTTTTTCGCTGGCCTACATGGCCAAGGCTACCCCGGTCACCGCGCATTGGCAAACACAGGTGCTGTCTGTGTTCAACCTGTTTGACCAGATGCATGATTTCGCGCGGGGGGCGGTCGATACGCGGGCGGTGATTTTTTCCATAACCACAACCTTTTTCTTCCTGTTCCTCAATTTGCGCGTCGTCGAGAGCCGGCGGTGGAAATAACATGACCGATCCAAAATTCCGCCCCAGTTTTTCGCGCTCCAATCGCTGGCAAATCGGTTTGGACAAAGTCGTGCGCACCTTGCTGGTGCTGTCGGTGGTGTTCATGGTCAATTATTTGGGCATGCAATTCTTCCACCGGTTCTATCTCAGTTCGCAAACCCGGATCCAGCTATCCTCCCGCACACTGACAATTCTTCACTCAATCACCAACCAGATGGTTATCACCCTGTATTATGACACGCGTGATGAGGATAATTTTTACCCGACTCTTTCCGCGCTGGCCGATGAATACCGCGCCGCAAACCGGAACATCATCGTGCGCACGGTGGATTATGAGCGGAATCCTGCCGAAGCGGAGAAAGTGAAGGAGGAATACAACCTGCCCGGTTCCGCCGCCAGCCCGAATGCCCCGCCCAGCAAGGATCTGGTGATTTTCGCCTGCGGCGACCACCACGATTACGTGCCGGGTGAAGCCATCGTAAAATACAAATTGGAGCGGACAGCGCCCGATGACCCCAAACAAAAGGAATTGCAGTTTCGCAAAAAACCAATCGCCTTCAACGGGGAGATTATGTTCACGTCCAAGCTGCTGGCCCTCGCCCACACTGAGCCGTTGCGAGCCTATTTTTTACAGGGTCACGGTGAATCTTCACTGAGCGACACCACGGATCCCGGCTTCGCCAAATTTGGCCTGGCTCTGGCCCAGAACAACCTGTTGGTAACCAACCTCGAATTACTGGGGGAGGCGGAAATACCAATGGATTGCAGCCTGCTCATCATCGCCGCTCCCATCAGGGCCCTGGACGGTTCTGAGCTGCAGAAGATTGACCAGTACTTGGCACAGGGAGGTCGATTATTTGCACTGTTTAATTACGAATCGCTGAACCTGAGCACCGGGCTGGAACCCATTTTGCAAAGATGGGGCGTCAATGTTGTACCCGGATACGTGAAAGACCCGCAAAATTCGATTGGCGACCAGGTGGTGGTCGTACGTAATTTCAACCCAAAATCGTTTGTCAATCCTTTGACCCAACTCGCTCTGGAAATGGTTTTACCGCGCCCAATCGTCAAGGTGGATTGGGTCACAGCGCCCGCCAATCCGCCGCAAGTTGACGAGTTGGCGGCTTCCAGCGACCAGTCCACGCTGGCGGGAGACCCCGCCGCTTCGCCGCAAAGTTATCCGCTGATCACCGCCATTGAGGAAAAACCCGTCGCCGGCGTGTCCAATCCTCGCGGCAATACCCGGATCGTGGTGGCGGGGGACTCGTACTTTCTCGATAACCAGATAATTGAAGCCGCCGCAAACCGTGATTTTGTCAATTATGCGATCAACTGGTTGCTGGATCGGCCGGAGTTGCTGGCTGGAATCAACGCACAGCCCGTGACTGAGTTCCGGCTGGCGATTACCCAGAAGCAAGGCCAGCGCCTGGACTGGCTTTTGTTGGGTGCTCTACCGGGCAGCGTAATGGTTATTGGCTGGTTAGTCTGGCTGGTGCGAAGAAAATGAAAACCCAATCTACCGTCAATTGGTTTATCGTCGCGGTATTGCTCTTCGCCGTCATTTGGTTTTGGCAGCGGCACGGAATCGGTGGACCCGCGGCTGGCACCGGACTCCTGCCAGGTCTCCATGCTGCCGCGGTGACGGAGATCGAAGTCATCCCTGGCGGGGCGCTGGCCATTGATGCCGCGCGAACCAACGGAGTGTGGCAACTGGAAAAGCCATATCCGTATCCCGCCCAGACAGTCGCGATTGAGAACCTCATTTCCCGGCTTGAATCTCTCAGCCCCGCCACGCGCCTGAGCGCGGCCGAAATCGGCTCGGACAAGAACGCGGATGCCGAGTACGGATTTGATAATCCGCTGTATTCGCTGGCGATCTCAGCGGGCGACCAGGCATGGCAATTGCGCGTGGGCAAGAAAACCGCGCCCGGCGACCAGGTTTTTGTGAGGGTCGTCGGGGTGGACGGCGCGTTTGTCACCGATGCGAGCTGGCTCCAATTCTTGCCGCAAAACGCCACCGTCTGGCGAGACACCTCGCTGGTCACGTCAATACGCGGGCTCGATTTGATTGAAATCACCAACGGTGTGAAGGTGATCGAATTACAGCAGGATACTACAAACCATCTGTGGCGCATGACGCGACCGCTCAGCGCCCGCGCGGACAATGACCGGATCACCATCGCTTTGGAGCAGTTGAGCTCCATCCAGATCACCGGTTTCATCAATGACGATCCCAAAGCGGATTTGAGCATATATGGTTTGCAGCCGGCAAACCTGAGCCTCTGGCTGGGCGACGAAACCAATATGATCTCCGGCATTCAATTAGGAAAAGTCGTGGCGGATAATCCCTCGCTGGCTTACGCGCGCCGGACGGGTTGGAATTCAGTTGTAACGGTGACCAATGATTTGTTTTCAATATGGCGCGGTGCAGTGAATGATTTTCGCGATCCTCATCTGCTGGAGCTCACCGCGCCGGTAAGAGAGATCGCCTTCGGGGGCACCAACCCCTTCACGTTGCAGGAGACTGATTCAAACGTTTGGCGGCTTGTGGGCGCAAACTTTCCTGTGGATACCGACACAGTCAGCGATTTCATCCATTTGATGGCGGGTTTGCGAGTGGCGGAATTCGTGAAGGACAACAATACCGCGACCGACCTGCAAGGTTTTGGCCTGGCAGATTCCAGTGGTGGCAACCAGATTACGCTGCGTTCCGCGGTAGACGACACCAACCAGCCGATCGCGCAGATCCTTTTCGGTAATACGGATACCAATCTCGTCTATGTGAAGCGGGCTGATGAGAACTCAGTGTATGCCCTGAACCTGGAAGATTTCAATCAAGTGAAGCTGGCCGAGAACGCATGGACATTCCGGGACCGGCGGATCTGGGATTTCTCGGAAACCAATATCGTGCAGATCAATTTAAGCCAAAACGGAAAAACGCGGACCTTGCTTAGACAAGGCGTGAACATGTGGGCACTGGGGACTGGCTCACAAGGCATCGTCAATCCGGCCGAATTGGAAGAAACCGCGCACCGGTTGGGTCAGCTCACGGCTTTGGGCTGGGTAGCGCGCAATTTTCCCGCCACGGAAGGCGGGTTCGAACCGGGCAATCTTCAGATCACTATTGAACTGAAAAACGGTGAAAAAAAATCAGTCGGTTTCGGAACCGAACTTCCCGGGGCCAACACCGCGCTGGCGACCGTGAGCCTCGGCGATGATCGCTGGGCATTTGTGTTTCCTCCCGTGGTATATCAATATGTTTCCACTTACCTGACCATCCCGCCGGATGCGCCGTGATATGGCCGGCTTCTGGCGCAACTGTCGCACGGCCTTCCGGTGGTGCCGGCTCGCAGTCTGGTTAATCGTGTTGGCCGTTCTGCTGGCGGGCCTCTGGTTTAACCGCGTGGGTCTCCCGAATTTTCTCAAGGCACGCCTGGTCGCGGCCTTGAGCCAACGCGGCGTGCAACTGGAGTTTTCCCGGATGCGATTGAGCTTGGTGCGCGGACTCGTGGCCGACGATGTACGAGTCGGGGACGGGAGCCAATCCAGGGAATTGACGTTCGGTGCAAAGGAAATCCAACTCGGGCTCGACTACCCCGCATTATTGCGAGGTCGCTGGCAAGTCGATGGCTTGAACGTGCGCAACGGCACGTTCACTCTCGCAGCATCGCGAACTAATAGCTTGAGCTTGACCAACGTTCAGACTGCCTGGCGATTTGAATCCGAGGATACTTGGGTGGTGGACCACTTCCAGGCCGATTTTGCAGGCTGCCTCGTCACTCTTTCCGGCCAGATCAAACATGCGCCTGAAATCCGCAACTGGAAGTTTTTCACCAGCGCACCGCCAACCTCTGAACCGGGCGGCCTAGCCCGATGGCTGCAAGAAATATCCGGAATGCGGTCAAGATTTTATCTTTCGGGGCAGCCATGGCTGAATCTTTTTGTAGATGGCGATGCACGGGACATCCATTCCATGTCAGTCCGGACCGAGGCGCAGTTTCCCGGGGTCCATTGCCCGTGGTTTTCGTCGCGCAACTTGGGCCTGGCGGCTCGCTTGTCCGCCCCCGCCGATGCTCCAACCAACTACGATCCTGCCTGGGGTTTCTGGACCAATTTCCAAACCCTTGAACTGGAATGGACCGCGCGCGCTGCTGACCTGCGAGTCAAGACTTTGACGCTCGATACCTTCGAAATCGGTGGAAATTGGCATGCGCCAAATCTGGCTATCAAGAAAATCTCTGCCGAATTGGCCGGCGGCGGATTAGATGCCGAAGCGGTTTTAGATGTGGCACAACGACGCTTGGTTATCACAAATGATTCCAACTTCGACCCCCATTTGTTGGCGGAATGGCTAACGGAAAAAGCACGCACACAACTTCAGGATATTATGTGGACTCAGCCGCCGCGGTTGAGGTTTGACGCTGCGCTGACACTGCCACCGTGGACGAATTTTCCGCAGAACTGGCGAGAGGCCGTGGCGCCGACCGTCCGCCTGAACGGCGAACTGGCGTTCACTAACGCCGTGGCTGGCGGCCGAACTTTGGATTTTTTGCGAACGAAATTCAGTTACGAAAATCAGTATTGGAAGCTCGCTTCACTGGAAGTCGCTCAGGGCCGTACGCGTCTCCAGTTTGATGGCGATGCCGATGAGACAGCGCATGATTTTAACGGCCATTTGCGTGGCACGCTCGAGGCAGCCACCGCGCGGCCATTCCTGACCGCGAGTAATCTGGCGCTTTATTTTAATCGATTCAGTTTTTATGACCCGCTGGCCTTGGATGTGGGGGTACAGGGAAACTGGCGGGACTGGAAGACGCTGGTAGTGGCCGGGTCCATCGCGGCGACCAATTTTTCCCTGGCCACGTTGCCACCCAACCATCTTGACATCGATTATTTGCGAACCGGAATCAGCTACACCAATCAGTCCTGGCAAATATCCGGTCTGGAATTGGCCCAGGGACGGACGCGCATGTCGGCGGAAGCGCAAACCATTGGCGCCACCGGAGAATTCCTGGGAAGCCTGCATGGAACTTTTGACGCGGCAACCATCAAGCCGTTCCTGACGAACAGCAAGGCAATCGAGGGGCTGGACCTGCTGCACCTGGAGGAACCATTGGCGTTCAATCTGAAAGCCGCAGGAAACTGGCACAACCTCGGTACTTTGACCGCAACCGGCAGCATGGCTCTCACCAATTTTTCAGTTCGCGGCCAGCCGGCGGACCGCGTGACGGGTGATTTTTCCTACACCAACCTGAACCTGATCCTTTTCCACCCCCAATTGTTCCGTGCCAGTGGCACGCAAATGATGAAGGCAGACACGGTCACTTTGGATTTCCGCCATGGGCGGCTTTTTTTTACGAATGGTTTTAGCACGGTTGACCCCTTGTACGTGGTTCGCTGCATTGGCCCCAAAACCACCGAGACCGTGGAGCCATACCATTTTCCCGAGCCTCCCACAGCCCGGGTGGACGGCTGTTCGCCAATGCGTGACGTCAAGGAAATGGATGAACTGGACGATGCAGATCTTACTTTTATCATCCTCAAACCGACTCCCTTTCAATGGCAACAGCTGCGCTCACCCGGACTGACGGGAACGATTCACTGGCATGGCCAGCAATTAATTCTAACAGATATCGAAGGGGAAACTTATGGCGGTCGCGGTCGCGGCAATGCCCATTTTTATTTCAAGCCTGGCCATTCAGACGCGGATTTTAATTTCGCCATTGCCGTGACCAATTTGAATCTGCACTTACTCGCAGCTGATCTTTCATCACCCACCAACCCACTGGAAGGCTCGGTTAGCGGGGAATTGACGGTGACCAATGGCAATTCGGCGACCTGGCGCTCCTGGAACGGGTATGGAGACGCGCAAATGCATAATGGGCTTTTGTGGAACATCCCGATCTTCGGCGTGGCCTCGGACGCTTTGAATTTATTTTCGCCCGGACTGGGTAATAGCCGCGCCACCGATGCCACAGTGACCTTCGGATTGACCAACGGGGTGATCTATTCCGACCTCCTGGAAATGCACACGCCCACAATGCGACTGGAATATTCCGGCACGGTGGATTTGGCACAGAACGTCAACGCACGGGTTACCGCCAAACTACTGCGCAACGCACCCGTGGTTGGCTCAGTTGTCAGCACTGTCCTCTGGCCGGTGAGCAAGATTTTTGAATGTCAGGTAACTGGCGATTTGGCTCACCCCAAAGTCACCCCGCTTTGGTTGCCCACGCCCGTTTCCAATATGTTGATGTTGCCGCTCCATCCGCTCCGGAGTATCGAGGGCATTTTTGCCCCTCAATAAAGCCGGTGCCAGAACAAGCCACCGGTCAATTATTGGCCGCCCGCGAGGATTTTGGCTCGTTGGGTTTGATATTCCGCCGTGCTAATTTCATTCGCCATGTAACGGCCCAGCAGGGCATTTAATTGCGCCTCCTGCGCCGGGGTGACTGCTGTCGCGGCGTTGATCTGACGCGCCTGCTGCTCGAAATCAGTTGTGGGATTGGCCGGCGTGGCAGCATTACCACCCACGGCTGGTGAATTTCCCACTTCACCATTCATCGTCTGATCCTGCGGCAGGGTCATTTCGTTGGTATCCTCAGCCTGGGGCGCATTAAAGAAGCCGTTGGCCGAGCCGCCATCGGCCGCATTTTCCAATTCTTTTTTGCGTTCCTTGTCGATCAGCTTGCGCTCATCGACCGAGTCGTCAGCCGCGGCAGAAGAAATCATGGGCATGCGCCGCTCTTCCTTGATGGTATGTTCGGCAGCAATCTCAGGAGTCGGTAAAACGGTGGGACGCATCAGGACAATCAGTTCCTCCCGGTCATGGGAGTCGCTGCGTGAAGAGAACAAGTTGCCCAGCAGGGGAATACTGTCGAGGAAGGGGACGCCAGAGGCCGTATGCGATTTGTCCGTTTTGATGAAGCCACCCAACATGACGGTGTCCCGGTCGCGCACGGTCATGGTGGCGTTGAGGGTGCGCTTGGTGGTGTTGGGGACGTTTCCCACACCGGTGATGGCAGTATAGCCATCGAGATCGTCAATTTCCTGTTGGATGTCCATGGTCACTGCGCCTTCGGGGTTGATAAAGGGTGTTACGTCCAACTCGACACCGACGGAGAGCTGGGAATAGGACGAGCTGTTGCCGTAGGCGCCGCCATAATTATACGTACTGGTGACGTAGGGAACGGTTTCGCCAACAAAAAATTGGGCCGGCTGAGCTTGCGAGGTTTGTATCCGCGGCCGTTGGATGACGCTCGCAGTGCTGTCGTTCTCTGCCGCAGCCAGGGCCAGATCCCACTTAGACCCAATGTTCGCCATGTAACTGAAACCGCCCGGTAGCGAACTGGCAAAGTTGGTGGCTGCGGATACAGTGCCGGAGGAATTGGTGAGCATCCCCGAAAGGGTTCCGAGGAAAGACTGGCCGTTGTTATAACCGCCACCCCCGTAGGTGTTGCCGCCAAGGCTGGTCGGGTTTTGCGCCGCGGAAATGCCGAAAGTGAATGTATTGGGTCCAAGGCTGATATCCATGATGACCGCTTCAATCAACACCTGTGCCAGCGGAACATCCAGCTTGGCAATGATGTCCTTGATTTCGGCCAAATCCTGCCGGGTCGCGAATATAAGCAGTGAGCTGCTGCTCTCGTTGGGAATAATCTTGGTCTGGCCAAAGAGTTGGATTTGATCCTGCCCGCCCCCGCCCCCGCCGCCCCCGCCTCCGCCGGAAGCCTTGTTGATGATATTATTCAAACGTTGGGCAAACGTGGATGCGCCACCAGAGGGCGTGCCGTTGACGTTGGCGCCACCCAAACCGCGACCAAACGAACCGTTGCCGCTTTGGTAACCGTTGATGCCTCCATTTACGCCGCTATTACCGCCAAAACCGCCGCTGCCGCCGTTGATGCCCCCGCCCATGCTTCCACCTGACAGCCCGCTGATCCGCTGAGTGCTGGCTCCGCTGCCGATGCTCACGGTGGCCCCGCCGCCGCCGCCCAGCGCATTCAACGCATTCGCAATATCATCCACCTTGGCATAACGAATGGGGATGACTTCCGAAACATATTCGGCTGGCACACTGACGTCAATCCGGTCGATCATCTCCAACATGCGCTTGACGTTTTCCGCATAATCCCGAATGACCAGAATGTAATTGTCATCAATCGGGAAAATGGAGCCTTGCAGTTTGGCGAACGGCTGGATGATGGGCACCATAAGGCTGGGTTTGACGTAACGCAACTGCACGACGTGAGTAACGTAAGAACCGAGGTTCGGTAGATTCGTGACACTGGTATCGTCCAGCGGCGCACCGGCGCCATTGGCCTGGTCGGATTGCACCGCTTTGACAAACTTGTCACCGATATCGATCACGGAAATATTGTTTAGCGCCAGCACCGCCTGCAAAGCCTGAATCGCCTCCGTCTTGGTCAATGGAGTCTGGGTTTTCAAAATGATTTTAGCATCCGGCAACGAACCCCGGATAATGGTGCGGTTCACTAATTTTGCGTACACATCCAGAACCTGACTCACGTCCACGCCTTGAAAATCGATCGTCCCGGCGGGAACCATCTCCTCGGGGGGGGCAGATGGAGTAGCGTTGCCGGGCAGATTCTGGTCCGGCGCCGGAACAGTAGGCAAGGCAGCCTGCTGTTGCTGCTGCTGGGCTGGTTGGCCTGGGCGCAAAGCGCGGCGTTGGTTGGCGGTCGGACCTGTCGCCGGGAAGCCCGGCGGGAATTGCGCCAGCAGTTCAAAACCGGCCAGGACCAAAACCAATGATAAAAGAAAAGTTTTCATTTGTTCAAAAGGGTGGAATTCGTGGCGCGACGGACGCTTCCGAAAATATTGGCAGTTACGTTGGGCAACGGTATGGCAGAACCGGGCGGGGGCGCGGGCGGTTTGGCGGCGTGGGCAACGGCGGTTTTCTGGTAACTCGCCACCAACTTGATGTTAGCCATTAGATGGTAATGTTCATTGTCAGGCTGCAGTTCCAGGTCGCGCACGCGGATCATGGACGCGCCGGTACCCAGCCGGTAAAGGAAGTTGACGAGCTGTTCATCGGTCGCGATCACCGAGATGTTTTGCACCTGCTCCACATAAAACGCATCATTGGTGCGGGTGGTCAGGCGTGAGTAATCATGAATGCCGACACCACAAGCCGAGGCTTGCGACTGGATATTACGCATTAAATCAATGCTCTGGTCTTCAAGAGCTACGAAATCCCCTGCAGTTGCAAAAGTGCCAACCTGGGCTTGCAGCTTGGGAATCCGGCTGACGGCATCCTGATAGAGGGCAAGTTTGGCCTGCGCAGTACTCTGGCGACGGCTAAGATCACCCCAATCCGAAAAATGTGGCCACACCAGCCACGAGTTGAGGACGAGAAACAACACCACGCCCACGCCAATCACCAAACGACGCTCCATCGGCCGCAGATGATCAAAATACTTCTTCATTGCGGCTCCTCTTCGACATGAAGCAGTTGCAGGGAAAAATTCCATTGCTCACTGTTGCCGATCAGCTTGGGATTGGGCGGCTCGCCCTTCGATTGGTCAAATACGAACTGCCCGTTGACCTTAAGCTTCAGCATGGCTGTGTAAAAGCTGAACAGGGTGTCGATCTGGTCTTCTGCGGTGACGCCGCTCAGCGATAGTCGCTGGCCGTCCGCCAGGCTGAATCGTTGCAGGGTAATGCTTGGCGGGAGCTGCTCCGAGACGCGCTTCCAACTATCCAGTGCCGCATATTTTAACTGCTGCCGCTCGGACAAAACGTTGTATTGCGCGGTCAGTTGCAGTGAATTGGTGTAGCTTCCACCCAGCGCGCCAACCTGGGCCTCCAGGTTCGTCGTGCGATAGCCCAAATAGGCAACCGCGCAGAAATAAATTACCAGGGAGAAAGCATAGAGCAACCCGGCATAGCCCAGTCCATGTAACCACAAACGATCCACGAATTGCTGATGATAACGTGCCGTGAATTCCGAGGGCAAAAGGTTTGCGCGCGAGCCGGCAGCCGCTCGTTTGGCCGTGCGCACAGCCAGCTCCAGAGCGGGAATCGGCGGCACCACCGTCACCGGTTCGTTCAACCCCGCGCGCAGCCATTTTTCCCATTCTGCAGCAGTGGCCGGGTCCGCCACCAAATGCCATTTAGGCTCAACTGCAAGCCAGCCTTCGAGTTCTCCTGACCAGACAATGTGGGCCAGCTGATTTTTTAATTCGACCGACCGGTCACCCGTGGCCGGCAAGGTGACAAAACTCAAGTTGCGCAGGGCGCCACCAACCCACCAAGCCACCAACGCCGTGGGCGGTCCGGCTTCGGTTTGCGGAAAAATCCATGCTCCATCCTCCATCGCGGCAATCGCCTCGAGTTGGTCAATCATCGGGACTTCCAGCCGGTCCGGCAGAAAACCATCGCGCTCCAGTTTACCCAGAAATTCCTCCACCAGATTGCGGGCAATGATGACCACGATGATGGTCTGCAAGTTATCCTGGCCGGAACGCGGCAACCCATGATAGGTCCAGACAATTTGCGCGAGAGGCAGCGGCGAAAGCTTTTCCAGCTGCAATTCCACCATCGCGAAGGTTTCGTCCGCATTACTGGCGGGAAGCTCAATCACACGCAAAAAGACATTTTCCGGCGGCAACCAGGCCACGTTCAACTTCGGTTGCCAGAGCGAGGACCAATTCTTGGCGACGAGCTTGGCCGGCAAAGGATCCGTGTGCGACACGCGCTGTTCGCGCCCGGGCACAAAACGGCCCCCTTTGGCATCGAATTGCCAGAGACGCCTGGCATCAGGGGCAATTTGCAGCAGATTACAGGAAGTCCAACGAGCCATGATTCAGTGGGGCATGACGAAATTCATTGGCGCGCCGCAACCGGCAATTTGATGTCGGTCAGCGATTCCATATGCTCCTCGATTTGGGTGACGCGCAAGACTTCCTCAATGGTGGTGGCCCCGGCTTTAACTTTGTTCCAACCGTCCGTGCGCAGCGTGCGCATGCCAGCCTCAATCGCTCGTTGGGCGATCGTGGTGGCGGGCGCGCGGTTCATAATGAGCGGCCGCAAATTTTCCGTTACGAGCAACAGCTCGTAAATTCCCTTTCGTCCCTGATAACCCTGCTGGCGGCATTCCTCGCAACCGGCTCCGTGCCAGAACTTCGCCGTTTCTATGTCCGCCTCAGGAAATCCGATCCGGCGCAGGTATCCGCGGTCCACGGTTTGCTCGGTCTTGCAATGCGGACAAATGGTGCGGATGAGCCGCTGCGCCTGCACCGCCTCCACCGACGAGGCGATCAAAAACGGCTCAATGCCCATGTCAATCAAACGTGTGAAGGCGCTCGGTGCATCATTGGTATGCAGCGTGGAAAACACCAGGTGGCCCGTCAGGGAAGCCCGAATCGCAATGTCCGCCGTTTCCGTATCGCGGATTTCCCCGACCATGACCACGTTCGGGTCCTGCCGCAGAATGTGGCGCAACCCCATCGCAAACGTGAGCCCGATATCCGAACGGACGGCAATCTGATTGATGCCTTTCAGTTCATATTCGACCGGCTCCTCGATGGTAATAATTCGTTTATGGACGGAATTGATCGCGCTCAGAAAGGCGTACAAGGAGGTGGATTTGCCCGATCCGGTCGGACCGGTAACGAGAAAGATTCCGTGCGGTTTAACAATGATTTCGCGGATGGCGGTCTCCTCCATCGCGGAAAAACCAAGTTTATCGAGGGACAGAAAAATCTTTCCGCGTGTCAACAGACGCAGCGAGACGCTCTCCCCATAAACCGTGGGCACGGTGGAAACCCGGATGTCAATTTCCTCACCTTTGATGCGCACATTGATACGACCGTCCTGTGGCAGGCGTTTTTCCGAAATATTCATCCCGCTCATGACCTTGATGCGCGAGATGATGGCGGCTTGAAACCGCTTCAACTGCGCGGGCAGCGGGATCTGGTGCAAAATACCGTCAATGCGGTTACGGATGCGCAACTCATCCTCCTGAGGCTCGAAATGGATGTCCGTCGCGCGATCCTTAAAAGCTTCCCAGATGATCTGATTGACGAACTTGATGACGCTCGCCTCCTGATCACCCTCGGTAATTTCCTTGTCGTTGGTGATCTCAAGTTCCATGGTCTCGCCTTCGGCCATTTCATCGAGCGTTTCCGCCCCGACCCCGTAATATTTCTTAAGCGCCTTTTCGATTTCCGTTTTGGGTGCCAGGGCAAAGACCACGGGTGTTTTTGCATCAAAGCGGACTGCGCTCATCATGGCGGCATCAAAAGGATCGCTCGCCACCACTTGGAGGAGCCCGTTCTCCAGCGACGTCGGCAGAACGGAATATTGAAAGGCCACTTTGGTGGAAAGCTTGCTGCGAATGGCAGTCTCGATGGTGAGCTTGGGCAACTCCAGGTAAGGCCAACCTAGAGCAGAAGCAAGTCGTTGCAGGAAAACATCTTCAGCCACACCGCGCTCGCGCGCCACGAACGTCAGCAATGGCTCCACCGCGCCGCCGTCGGATGCAGCGCGCCAAGCCTTGCGCCAATCATCCACTTGAGCAGGAGATGTCTCAGCAACCGTGGCGACCAGATTTCTGACTGAGCTAAAAGCCATTTTGGTTCAAATTGAACAAACTAAGCCGGCAAAAGTTGCAGAAAATCGACAAAATCACAATCACCAATCCACATAAATTGAACCTGCATTGTAAAAAATAATAAAAGGCCATTCTTCCCAATCCGGGTCGATTCGTGTTAATTGGGCCGCATCAGGAATCTTATGAGGGAATTCGCCACTATCACGGTGATTGGGCGCGACAAAACAGGGGTTATCGCCCGGGTCACCAATTTTCTTTTCGAGCAGCACGCCAACATTGAGGCCTTGGAAGAACAAGTCACCCGCGGCCAATTCAGTATGACGCTCCAGGCCTCTTGGAAACGTGCTGAATTGAACCTGGAAAAGCTTCGAGTAGGACTGGAGGCACTTGGGCGCGAATTGGGTATGGAGATCAAATTCCGCCACACCGATCCGCGCCGCCGCCAGCGTTTCGCGATCATGGTCACCCGGGAATCGCACTGTCTGGACGCCCTGCTTTCCGCAAATCTGCGGGCCGACCCGGCGCTGGTCATCGGCAATCACCCGGATCTCGCGGATCGGCCCAAAAAGCACAAATTGCCATTCGTCTGCTTTGACTGGCGCGACCGGATCGAGTCCGAGACGCGAGCCCTTGCGCAGCTCGACAAATACCGGATTGATTTCATTGTCCTGGCGCGGTTCATGAAAATTCTCTCGCCGAACTTTGTCTGGCGCCATAAGAACAAGATCATCAATATTCACCCTTCGCTACTGCCTAGCTTCCCCGGTCCGCAGGCGTACCGCCAGGCTTACGAGAGCGGGGTCAAGATTGTGGGGGTGACAGCCCATTTCGTTTCCATGGGTCTGGACGAGGGTCCAATCATCGCCCAGGATTGTTTTCATATCCGGCCTGGAATGACGCTTCCCGAGATCATTACCCTCGGTCAACAACTTGAGGCTAAAACGCTTGTCAAAGCGGCAAAACTGTATCTTGGCAACCGGCTGGATGTTCATTGGGGTGTCGTAAAAGAACTATAATCGACAGTTCAAGGCGCTGGCGCTTCGGCTGGCGGATGTGGGTGAAATATTCCATCCAATCAATTCCAGTAAAAATCCTTAAACTCAATTGCCTCAACCGCCACCTCGAAGCCGGATTTGCACGGAGCGGCGCTTTCTGTTAGATATAAACCGTGAATTTTTTCATCCGGCGCACCGAATTGTGCGACATTTATGAGAAGGTCGTTGCGGGCGAACGCATTTCCGAGGCCGACGCCTTGCGTTTGTTTGAGTCCAAGGATTTGAATGCCGTGGGCGCCATCGCGGATTTCGTGCGCGAGCGCAAAGTGGGCAACCGTGCCAGTTATATCGTCAACCGATATATCAATTATTCAAATTACTGCATTCTCTCCTGCCAGTTTTGCTCGTTTGCCCGCAAAAAGCGTGATGCCGACGGATTCCAGCTTTCGGTGGAGGAGATGGTGGAAAAGGCGCGCGAAGCCCTGAAGATCGGCATTACCGAGTTGCACATTGTGGGCGGCCTGCATCCGAGTCTGCCATTTAGCTATTATACGGATCTGCTGCGGGCACTGAAAAATCTTGATCCCCGTTTGCAGTTAAAATGCTTCACGGCCATAGAAATTCTGCACCTGGCGTGGCTGGCGAAAAAGCCGGTGGAACAAACGTTGATTGAATTGCGCGAGGCGGGACTGGCCTCCCTCACCGGCGGCGGCGCGGAAATATTCCGGAAGGAAATCCGCTCCCAAATTGCCAAAGGCAAGGAATCCGCCGAAGAATATCTGGACGTACACCGTACCTGGCACAAGCTCGGAGGACGAAGCACTTGCACCATGCTTTACGGACATCTGGAATCGCTCGCCGACCGGGTGGATCATTTGCGCCAATTGCGCGACTTGCAGGATGAAACGAACGGCTTCGTGGCGCTCATTCCGTTGGCGTATCAACCGGCAGACAACGACCTGCCAGTCTCGACGCCGCCGACCGGATTTGATTCGCTTCGCACGCTCGCAGTCAGCCGCATCTATCTCGACAATTTCCCTCACCTCACCGCTTATTGGGTCGGTCTTGGTCTTAAGCTCGCGCAAGTGGCTTTGAGTTATGGCGCGGATGACATCCACGGCACCATCATCGAGGAGCACATTTTTCACATGGCGGGAGCGACCTCACCTCAATTGCAAACCGAATCAGATATGATCAAGGCCATCCGCGAAGCCGGAAGAACACCGGTGCAGCGGAACACGTTTTACGAACCAATCAAAGTTCTGCCGGATTTGGCGTCCCTGAATGGACCTGATAACATCGGGACCGAGGTTCAACTTCAGAAAAAACTGGCGACCGCATGATCCGTTTATTCTGCTCGCGCCGCGCGAAGAAGAAATATTCCGCCCTGTTGCTTATATCAGGCACGCTGGCTGGTGCGACCGGATGCAGTACGATTACCTCCTACCGTCCACAGGCGGCCGCCGGCAAGCCCACGCCTCCAACCTATCCCATCCCGATTTATACGCCGGATATGGAACCTCCGCGCCCGTGCACGATTTTGGGCGAGCTCTCCATAAAACGCACGCCAATAACTGTCTTCGGTGGCTCAATTGATGTCGAAATGCAGGAAGTCATGGAGAAGGCCCATGCCAAAGGGGCGGACGCAATCCAGATTGTGGAGATTCAGAAGCCGGGCTTTTCTTCTGCAGATTACCAAGTCGAAGCCAAACTGCTTCGCTATGCCGATGTTTGGGAGCGGGTGGCCCTGACTGAGACTGATTTAATGGCCTATCTCAGGAAAAACCAAGCCATACTCGATCCGATCGAAGGCATCTGGTCTGACGGGTTGCCGAATCGTATCGCCATTCTTCGGGATAAATCAATGCCCGGCCGCGATTTTATCGCCTTCACGTTGTCTTCGGATCTGGCAAACTGGCTTCCGGGCTACAAAAGAATGGATATTGCCCGCAGCGTTGCTCCGGATAGTTACGAGCTCAAATATTACCGGGATGATTTTTCGAGCTCGGATATCATTGTAACCCTGGATCAAAATCAGCGCTTTCAATTTATCCTCAATTCCGGCGACCAATCCTTTCCAATCACTTTCACCAAACTAGCCCCGCCGCCCAAACTCCGCTGATATGGATCCGGTTGAACAAAAAAAATTCCGTGTTGGTTCGGTACCCTACCTGAACGCCGTCCCGCTTACGCGCGGCATCGAAAGCGAGCTGATCTTTGCCTCCCCCGCCAAACTGGCCCAACTGCTTCGCCGACAGGAACTCGACGCCGCCCTTGTCAGCATCACTGAGGTCCTGCTCCACGACGATTACGACATTCTTGATGGCATCGCCATCGCCTCGCTCGGCGAGGTCTACAGCGTTTTTCTGGCGCATAAAAAACCTTTGACGGAAGTGCGGGAGGTGTTTTGCGACCCAGCCTCGCTGACCAGTGTGAACCTGCTTAAAGTATTGCTGGCTGAACGCGATTTGCACCCTGACTTTGTACCGCTCGAAAGCTACCCCGCAGCCGTCGAAAAGGATTTTGTCCTGCTGATTGGCGACCGGGCGATCACCTTCCAGCGCGAATCGCATCCGCATGCGATTTTCGATCTTGGTGCGGCGTGGCTGGAGTTAACCGGTCTGCCATTCGTCTATGCAGTCTGGGCCTTGCGCCGTGGCATTGAAAACAGGGAACTGCGAGCCGATTTAAGGAGTTCCAAGAATTTTGGACTGGAGAGCCTGGACCAGATTATCGAAACCCGCGAGGAATTTGACGAGGATTTCCGCCGCGACTATTTCGAGTGGCATATTCACTATCACCTCGGCGAAGACGAGATGCGCGCCATTAATCGCTTCTGCGAATTACTGACCAAGCACAAGCTCGGTCCGGTCTTCCCGCCCAAGTTTGTCCGCTAATCCGGGTTCTCCGTTGATCGGGAATGATCCGAAACGCACCCCAACCCCGGTTGCAAAACATCGGTAAATTTCAAAACCGCGTTAGTTTTTCCAACTCTTTCACGCGCTTTTCGATGTCACTGCGGCGGGTCTTGGTGGTGCGGTTTAATCCGAAACCCTCGCAACAAAACGAGGCGACGACGCTGCCGTAAACCATCGCGCGCCGGATGTTCTCATCGATCGGCCCCCGGGCGGCGGCAAGGTATCCCATCAAACCGCCGACAAAGGAGTCACCCGCACCGGTTGGATCAACGACCTTGGACAGTGGGTATGCGGGACAGATGAAAAACCCTTTGGGGCCGGACAGAATGGAACCGTGCGAACCTTTTTTAATAATGACGTATTTGGGGCCAAGGGCGTGGATTTTCTTGAGCGCGGTAAACACATTGTCCGTCTTGGTCAGCTGATGCGCCTCACTGTCATTGAGCACGAACCCGTCCAAACGCTTCAACAGCTTAAGCAAATCCGGCAACGCAATGTTCAGCCACAAATCCATCGAATCAGCGATCACAAACCGCGGACGCGTCATCTGGTTCAGGACATGATTTTGAAGCCCGGGAGCAATGTTGCCCAAAAGAACGAACGGCACCGATTGGTAAGCCTTCGGCAACGTTGGCGAAAAAGTTTCGATCACCCCCAACTCCGTCGCCAGGGTGCGGCGGTTGTTCATATTGGACTCGTATTCGCCAGACCAGTGAAAGGTTTTTCCGGGTAAAGTTTGCAGACCGGCAAGATCAATTTTGTGCCGGCGATAGAGTGCAAGGTACTTGGCCGGAAAATCCTCACCAACTCCGCCGACCAGCTTGACCGGCGCAAAAAAACTCGCAGCCACAGCTGCGTGGCTGGCTGATCCGCCCAATAAACGCGGGTTTTGGGCCGTGGGGGTCTTGATGGAATCGAGTGCGGTGGTACCGACGATAAGAACGCTCATGTTAGGTGGGCAGATTGAACACAAAAACAGCGCCGATCACAAGTGGTTATGGTTGATTTACCGGAAAAACCGCCGCCCCCGCCTTGGTTTTATTGACAGAAACGTTTCAGCGCTTCTGGATCAATTCGATCTCGTAACCCTCAGGGGCGTCCACAAAAGCAATGGCAGATCCGCTGCCGCTGCTGGAAGGGCCGTCGGAGTACTTGAGGCCAAACGTGGCCAAATGGGACGCGAATTTATCCAAACTTTCCACCTCAAAGGCAAGATGGGTGAGATCCGGCTGCACCTGAACCGGTTCGCCTGAAGGAAGATGGCAAATCTCGATCTCCTCCTGGCTGCCAGCTGATTTGAGGAAAACCAGCTCCGAACCACGCGGCGATTTATGGCGCCGGACCTCCGTCAATCCTAGCACCTGGCAATAAAATTTTACGGTTCGTTCCAGGTCATTGACGCGGTAGCGCGTGTGCAGAAGTTTGCCGACTTTTTGCATACCCAACACGATAGCACACCGCTGCGGTTTCGACAACAAATTCGGCCCGGTCCGCAACGAAAGCCTCCCCGGATTACGACCACTCTTCCCGACGGTCCGCAAACTCCACAAGCAGTTTTTCATTTCCCGAAGCTCCTTTCTGCGGCAATATTAGAATATGGGCAAACGACGCGAAGCGCGGGAACGCGCGGTGCAATTTTTATTCCAACATGACCTGAACCCGCCGGCAGACCTGGAACTGGAGTTGGCCCAGTTTTGGAATTCCCAGAGGGCGGCAGCGATCGAGGAGGAAAAAGGGCCGGCCACTTGGGGGGAAAAAGTGGAACTGCCCCCCCCCACTGCCGGGGAAGCCGAAACCCGGCTGTTTGCAGAACCGCTGATCCGAGGCGTGCTTGAACACCGCGACGCCATCGACGTCCGCATTAAAGGTCATGCCAAAAACTGGGACTTTCATCGCATTGCTGCCGTGGATCGCAATGTCATGAGGCTGGCGATCTATGAAATGCTTTACCGCGAGGACATCCCCCCGGTGGTCAGCATCAACGAGGCGGTTGATATCGCCAAGAAATTTTCGACCCATGACAGCGGCAAATTCGTGAACGGTATTCTGGACAAGGTGCGCGGGGAGATCCTGCGACCGGCGAAAACCGTGAAATGAAATTTGCCGATTTACATTTGCACACGAATCTTTCCGACGGCACGTTCACACCCGAGGAACTCGTCGTGCAGGCACAGAAGCACGCGCTCGCATGCATCTCGCTGACCGACCATGACACCGTGGAGGGATGTGCCCGCGCCGCCGCAGCTTGCGGACCGGCCGGGATCGAATTCATACCTGGCACTGAACTTACCGCGGAACATGACGACATTGAAGTCCATCTTCTGGGCTATTTTCTCGACACGCATAACCGGGTGTTGCTCGCTGAAATTTCAAAATTTCAGGCGGTACGCAAGCAACGCATTTACGAAATGGTGTCCCGTATCAACGAACTGGGGTTGCCGTTGCAAGTGGAGGCGGTTTTCACCCTCGCCAATTGTGAATCGCCCGGCCGGCCGCACGTGGCACGCACTCTGGTGAAGGCGGGTCTGGTCCGTAACCTCGATGAGGCGTTCGAACGTTTTCTGAAAAAGGGCCGGCCAGCCTGGGTCCCAAAATCCAAGATGTCCGCCCGCCAGGGCGTGGATTTGATCCATCAGGCGGGCGGGCTGGCGGTCATGGCCCATCCCGGATTGAACCGGACGGACGACATCATCCCCGCCCTGGTTGCCGCCGGCCTCGATGGCATTGAATGCTTTCATTCCAAGCATTCCACCGCCATGAGTGCGCGTTACATAGAAATGGCGGAAAAATTTGACCTGCTGGTTACCGGCGGCAGCGATTGCCATGGGTTCAGCAAAATCCGCCCCCTCATCGGATCGGTAAAAATTCCGTACGAACTGGTGGAGAAAATGAAAGCCAAGGTCGCCGAACGTCAACGCCTGAGCTCAAATGGATAAGGTTAATCGCGAATCACTCCGCAAACCGGTTTCACTGTACGGCCCCATGTTAACCTTGGTGAAAATACTCACTCCTAAAGGATCTTTAATTCATTCCAGATATTTCGTTTCATTGCCCGGCTAATACATCATGGGACTCTTCGCCAAATTCAAGGCCGGTCTGGCCAAAACCCAAAGCAAACTTGTTCAAGAGATCAAGCGTATTGTTACGCGCTCGCCTCGCCTTACCGCTGATTCCATCGAGGAACTTGAAGCGGCACTGATCGCAGCCGATTTGGGAATGGCGATGACCGGACAAATCATCGCCGCCGTCAAGAAAAGCTTTGAAACCCAAGGCGGTGCTGGCCTGGATTTTTTAACCATCGCCCAGTCCGAGATTGAAAAGAGCCTCTCCTCGAGTCAGGCGGGTCTAAAAAAAGTCGCCGGTGGCATTACGGTGGTTTCCATCGTGGGTGTCAACGGCACCGGCAAAACCACCACGAGCGCCAAGCTGGCCAATTATATCCAATCCCAGAACCAAACCGCCATGCTCGCCGCTTGCGACACGTTTCGCGCCGCGGCAATCGAGCAATTAAAGCTCTGGGGCACCCGCCTCAAGGTCGAGGTCGTGGCGGGCGCTTACGGCGCTGATCCTGCCGCGGTGGCCCACGATGCCGTCACCGCCGCGCAAGCCCGCCAGGCAGACTATCTTTTCATCGATACGGCGGGCCGCCTGCATACCAAGCATAACCTGATGCAGGAATTGCAAAAATTACACCGGGTAATCGGCAAACAACTCCCCGGTGCGCCCCACGAGGTTTTGCTGGTTCTGGATGGCAGCACCGGCATGAATGCCCTCAACCAGGCGCGGGAATTCAACAAAGCTGTGCCGCTTACCGGCCTGGTCGTGACCAAACTTGACGGCACCAGCAAGGGCGGCATGGTGGTGGCCATCCAGAAAGAGCTGGGGTTACCCATCAAATTCATCGGCCTCGGCGAACAGCCCGACGATCTCCAGCCGTTTGATGCCAAGCAATTTTCCCGGGCATTGTTTGAGGGGTAATTCTTGTCAGGGTGAGAAATGATTTAAAATTCATGCGGCTGGCGCTTTCGCTGGCCAGGCACGGGTACGGCCAGACTTCACCCAATCCAATGGTTGGGGCGGTTTTGGTCAGAGATGGTGAGATCATTGGCTGCGGCTGGCATCACCGCGCAGGCTTGCCCCATGCGGAAATCGAGGCGCTCCAGGACGCCAGAAAACACGGACACAACCCCCGCGGCGCGACTCTTTATGTGACCCTCGAACCCTGTTGCACTCGCGGGCGAACGCCGCCCTGTACCCAGGCCATCATCGCCAACGGCATCAAACGCGTGATCGCAGGAGCTGACGATCCCAATCCCAAACACCAAGGCAGAGGGTTTGAGAAGTTACGCCGTGCGGGCATTAAAGTTGATCGGTGGGACTGGCGTGCGCGGGGAGCAATTCCGGCCTGCCAGAAAATGGCTCGCGAATGCGAGGGGCTGAATGAAGCATTTAATCATTGGATCGTCGAGGGCACCCCTTTCGTTACCGTGAAAGCCGCCATGACACTGGATGGAAAAATAGCCACGGCAAACGGTGAATCCAAATGGATCACGGGCGAAAAAGCCCGCGCACGGGGCATGAAACTGCGGCATGGCCACGACGCCATTCTTGTCGGGGTGAATACCATTCTTGCGGATAATCCCAGCCTCACCGCGAGGAATCGCAAAAAGCATTCCCGTCACTTCCGAATTGTTTTGGATTCGCTGGCCAGAATTCCCCTCACTGCAAAAGTGGTCAGCGACGGCCAGCCGGCGGAAACCATCATCGTGGTGGGAAAATCCGCGCCAAAAGACCGCGTGGCAGCGCTGGCCCAAAAAGTGAAAGTGGTCGTTGCACCCGTGAAGGCCTCAAATTTGAATTTAAGCTGGCTATTGAAAAAGCTGGGCGCGGAAAATATCACCAGTCTGCTGGTTGAAGGCGGCGGCGAGGTCAACGCGTCTTTCCTGCTCCAAAGACTGGCACAGCGGGTGGCTTTCTTTTACGCCCCCAAAATCCTTGGCGGCCGCGATTCGCGCAAAGCCGTCGCCGGCGAAGGCGTTAGGCGTTTGGACGACGCGCTCCAGTTGCGCGAGATCGAATGGCGTCGGGTCGGACCGGATTTATTCCTGACTGCGCGAGTGGATTAATACCGCCTCGACGCCATCCTGACCACAGCATAATTTATTGATATGTTCACAGGCATTGTTGAAGAAGCAGGCGTCGTTGAAAAAATAAAGCCGACGACCCGGTCCATCCAGTTGACCGTGATCGCCCGGGTTTGCGGTCGGGGAGTAAAGACCGGCGACAGCGTGGCCTTGAATGGCTGTTGCCTCACCGTCGTGAAGATTTCTGCGCGCGGCAAGTCCCGGCTGCTTCAGTTTGATCTCTTGCAGGAAAGCTGGAAAGTGACCAATTTGCAATTCGCCCGGCCAGGATCGCTGGTTAACCTCGAGCGTTCCCTCCGCTTGAACGGCAGTTTGGGAGGCCATTTTGTGACCGGCCATGTGGACGGCATGGGCAAAATCATCCGCTGGGAAAAATCCGGCGCAGATCATGTGCTTGAAATCGCCGCCCCGTCAGCCGTCCTGCGTTACGTGGTTCACAAGGGCTCGATTGCGGTGGATGGCATCAGCCTGACGGTGGCCGCTGTGAGCCGGCGAAGTTTCCGGATTTGGATCATCCCCCACACCTTTGCAGTCACGGCACTCCGCGAGCGCAAAGTGGGTGACCGGGTGAACCTGGAGGGCGATTTATTGGGCAAATACGTCGAGCGATTCCTGGCACAACGCCTTAAAAAGTAACTTGACTGTCATACATTTGTAACAATCATTTGAGAGATTAAAGACATGAATCAGATCCGTGAATCTGTCCGTCTCGTGGTTAACAACCCGGCGCATTACACCGTGCGCCTGGCTGCCAATGCCGGCGATATCCACGCGGCACAAGCGCTGCGTTTTCAAGTTTTTAATGTGGAGCTGAACGAAGGCCTCGCGCAGTCCTATGAGACGGGGCGTGATGCCGACGCTTTCGATGCGGTTTGCGATCATTTGCTGGTTGAGCACGTTCCAACCGCCCAAATCGTTGGGACCTACCGTTTGCAAACCGGAAAAAGCGCAGGGCAGAATCTTGGCTATTATTCCGCGCAGGAGTTCGCTTTTGAGCCTTTCGAGGCGTTGCGCAGCCAGATCATTGAACTGGGTCGGGCCTGCGTCCACCGCCAGCACCGTAATCTGGTGGTGTTGGGTTTGCTCTGGCGCGGTATTGCGCAGTACGCCCAGGATCGCGGCGGTCGATATCTGCTCGGTTGCAGTTCCATTACCTCGCAGGAGGCATCCGTCGGCGCGTCGGCTTATACCGAGCTTTGCCGGAAAAAACACCTGGCCGAAACTTGCTGGCAAACCCGGCCGATGCCGAAGTTTGATTGTCCGCTGGACCGCCTCGCGGACGAGCCGGTGTCGATCCCTAAATTGCTTCGTGCGTACCTGGCGGTGGGTGCCAGGATTTGTGGCCCCCCGGCCTTGGACCGGGAATTCAAGACGATTGATTTTCTCACTTTGGTGGATTTGCAAGGCCTGACGCCGGCCGCCAAGGAACGATTTCTCGGTTGACCTGCGGACGGCTGGCGTTTGAAATCTGGCCATGACGTTGCGTGCCGCCGGCAAACTCTGCTGGTTCTTAGGGGAAGTGGCCATTGTGGTGATGAATTACGTTTTCACCACGGCATTCGTTTCCAAAAAATCCAAACGCCGGGCCCAGGCTGCCTGGTTGCATTACTCAGCCAGGCGCCACATAAAAATCTACGGCTGCGATTACCGTGCCACCGGTCCAATTCCCCAAAAAGGTTTGCTGGTGCTGAACCATCTTAGTTATTTAGACATCCTGGTCATCGCCGCCCTCACCCCCGCTATTTTTGTTTCAAAATCGGAAGTGCGTGACTGGCCGTTGTTCGGCTGGCTGGCTTCGCTGGGTGGAACCCTGTTCATCAAAAGGGCACGCCGAACGCACGTCGGCGTGATAAACCGCGAGATTGAAACCGCCCTGGCGGATGGAGTTCTGGTGGTGGTTTTTCCCGAGGGCACCAGCACGAATGGCGGGGAAGTCCTGCCGTTTCGCTCCCCGCTACTGGAGCCGGTCAGCGCAGGGACACATCCCATTTCTGTTGGCTACCTGAATTACAAACTCGACGATGGGGACGCGAGCAAGGAAGTATGCTATTGGGGAGATCACACCTTCTTTCCGCACGCCGTCAATCTGCTGGGCAAACGGCGCGTGCATGCAAACGTTCAATTTGGACTCTTCCAGCGGACAACCGACGACCGCAAGGAACTGGCCAAAGAGCTGCGCGAGGCGGTTTTGAATTTAAAACCGCGCAGTTGAATGGTTGGCTCCGCGTGGACCACCGGCGGCTCGGCCCATCGGCCCATGCTGCCGGCGTTGCAAACCCAAGTCACTTGGACAACTGTTCCCGCCAACGGCCAATTTGCCTGGCAATTTCCCTGGTTCCCGGTGCTCCGGTGAGATTGCGCTTGGACATGGCGCGGGACAAGTCAAACACGCCAAGCGCGTCGCGACCAAATGCCGGATCCACCGATTTAAATTCAGCCAGCGTGAGTTGGTTGAGTAGTTTGCGGTTTTTTTCCGCCAGGGCCACCACCGCGCCAACGATGTGATGCGCCTGCCGGAAGGGCATGCCCTTGCGAACCAGATAATCCGCGAGGTCGGTGGCCAGCAACGCGGGATCGCCAGCCGCGGCAGCGCATGCGGCACGGTTCACCGTGATATTGGCCAGCATGGCACCCAGCAGCCGGGTAGTGGCACGAACCGTGTCTGCAGTGTCAAAAAGGCGTTCCTTATCCTCCTGCAAATCCCGATTATAAGTCATGGGCAGGCCTTTTAGCAGGGTGAGCAGCGCCATGAGATTCCCGACGACGCGGCCAGTCTTGCCGCGCGCAAGTTCGGCAATGTCCGGATTCTTCTTTTGCGGCATAAGGGACGAGCCCGTCGTGTAGGCGTCGGCGATTTTGATGAAATTAAACTCAGTGCTGGCCCAAAGGATCACGTCTTCCGAGAGCCGGGAAAAATGAATCGCCAGCAGCGCGGCAGCGGCGCAAAACTCGATGAGAAAATCACGGTCGCTAACGCCGTCCATGGAATTCTGGGTAAGCTGCACCTCGCCACCGGCATTGACAAAACCAAGCAAACGCGCAACGAATTCACGTTTGAGGGGCAATGTGCTACCGGCAATGGCACCGCTGCCCAGCGGGCAGACGTTCACCCTGGAATGACAATCCCAGAGCCGTTCACAATCGCGCTCAAGCATCTCCACATATGCGAGGAGGTGGTGGGCCAAATAAACGGGCTGCGCGCGTTGCAAATGAGTGTAGCCGGGAATAATGACATCCGCATTCTTTTCCCCGAGCAAAACCAGGGCCCTTTGCAAACCGGCGATTTCAGCCAGCAGGGCAGCGATTTCATCGCGAAGCCATAGGCGGACATCGAGCGCCACTTGATCATTGCGGGAACGGCCGGTATGCAGTTTCGCCCCGGCGGGAACCCGTCGCGTCAACTCCGCCTCAATGTTCATGTGGACGTCCTCGAGTTCGGGCTTCCAAGTAAAGCGGCCGGCGCTGATCTCCCTCCCAATCTGATCCAGACCCCGGGTGATGGCGCTTAATTCGCTTTTGGTCAACACTCCGATTTTTTGCAGCATGGTCGCGTGTGCAATGGACCCCTGAATATCATGTTTCCAGAGGCGCCAATCAAAGGAGATCGACTCAGTGAATTGCGCGACGTCCGCGGCAGGACCGCCGGCAAAACGTCCACTGCGTGAAACGGGAGATTTCTTGCTCATGTTTGCTGCCTTATTAAAACCACAGTTGCGCGCCCTTGCCCATAGATTTCTTGCCGATTTAATCGCCACCCGCCGCCGCTCCCGGCGGCCGCCACCGCAGCGACACTCATTTAGCACTGACCCAATTGTCCCGCACCAGATCGCGAAAATCCACATTGCCGCTGCGGGCTAAATATGGAATGTTTTCGAGAGCATGAGCGAATTCAAGTACGCCTGTCCGGTGTGTAGTCAGCACATCAGGTGCGACTCTTCACAGACGGGCTCGACAATGACTTGCCCGACATGCTTTCAGAAGATCATCGTGCCCCAGGCACCCACCACCGACGAACAAAAGTTTATTCTGACGGGAATCAAAGTAGGCGACCGGCCGGCGGCGAAAGATCCTGAACTAAATCCTTATGCCACCCCCGAACCCAAGCGCATCCCGGGAGTCATTGTTGTGCTGGCTATCTTTCTGCTCATCGGCGTCGCCGTCGGGTTTGTTTATCACGGAACGATTTTCAAACCCGCCTCAAACAGCAAAAATGGAGGCACGCCCGCCTCGACGAATGCCGCCAACTCAGATACCGACAGCGGGCCTTCAATGGTGGCACCAATGGCCGACGATACGAACTGGCTGACGGATTTGGCCGGGGTGAATATCCCCGATTCTGTTGCCGCCGGGCGGATTCACGGGGAGGATTTCCTGGTCGAAAAGGCCTTCTATACGCATGGCTCACTCTTTTTGCGAACGGGTCAGAAAGGGCCGGTTAAATTTGGTGTCAGCATCAATTTCAATGGGGCAGAACCAGACGCGCTGGCCGGCAAAAATCTCAACATCCTGGCCGATACCAACAAATCCGCTCGCGTGACCCTGCACTGGCAGGGCGGCGATGTGGCGCACAAGGATTCGTATGAAATCAACTATGCGCTGCGCCTGGAATTCGGCTCGTTGACGAACCAGCACCTGCCGGGCAGGATTTATTTATGCACGCCGGACCCGCAAAAGAGCTATGTGATGGGAACCTTTGATGCGGAGATTTTCACCGCCAATGGCCAGCCTCATTGATAGTGGCGTTTTTCCCTGGTCCTTCCTCACCACAACCGAAATGAATTCGTGAATATTGAAATCATCAACACTGGCAGCGAACTGATGCTGGGCCGTGTTTTAAATACGCATCAGCAATGGCTCTGCCGGCGGTTGGCTGATCTGGGTCATATCGCCACCCGCCAGGTGGCCGTGAGTGACGCCGCAAATGAGATCCAGCAGGCGGTGCGCGAGTCTCTCAGCCGGGCGGAGCTGGTGATCACCACTGGCGGACTTGGGCCGACTTCAGACGATCTAACGCGTGAACTGATCGCGGATTTATTGGGAAAGAAGCTCATCGAAAACCCCGCTGTACTGGCCCACATCGAGGACTTTTTCGCCCGGCGTAATCGCCCCCGACCAGCCCGGACAAGCGTGGAAACCTTTGTGCCCGAGGGAGCCACCGTGTTTTTGAATCAATACGGCACCGCCCCGGGTCTCGCGATGAAGGTTGACCCCAATCCTTTTTCTGCCGTCAATCGATCAGCCTGGCTGATTATGCTGCCGGGGCCTCCGCGAGAGTTGCGACCGATGTTCGATAAATCAGTGATGCCGTTTCTGCAGCTTGAATTGCCTTCAGAAACCTTTGTCTGCCGCACCCTTCGTTCCACCGGCATCGGCGAATCGATCGTCCAGGAAATGGTTGAAACTCAATTGCTGCCCCTCATGAAAACCGGTCTGGGAGTGGGCTACTGTGCGCGACCCGGAGCCGTGGACGTTCGCCTGACCGCCAGCGGTAGCGGCGCGCCGGAAACCGTCCGCCAAGGCGAGGCGATCGTCAAAAAAATTCTCGGCGCTAATGTCTACGGCTGGGATGATGACGAAATCGAAAATGTCGTGGTCATGGGATTGGCGGACCGGAAAAAAACGCTGGCCCTGGCGGAATCCTGCACAGGGGGATTAATCGCACACCGGGTTACCAACGTGCCGGGTGCATCTGAGGTTTTTCTAGGCGGCGTGGTGGGTTATGCCGACAGCACCAAGGAAACATTTCTGGGCGTGGAGCCGGAAATATTACACACACAAGGCGCAGTGAGCGAGTCGGTTGCACGCGAAATGGCGGCGGGCGCGAGAGAACGTTTTGGCGCCGATTTTGCGCTGGCGGTCACCGGCATTGCCGGACCGGGCGGCGGCACCCCGGATAAACCGGTGGGCACGGTTTTTATCGCGCTGGCGACCACCGCCGGCGTTCAGGTTAAGAAAAACTTCAATCCCTGGGATCGGGAAACCTTCAAACAAGTAACTGCGCAGCAGGCACTGGAAATGCTGCGCCGCGAATTGATCCAATGATTTAAGCTTGAGCACGGTCGGTTTTAAGTTATGGTTGCCAGCATTATGTCAGCTGGCGTCGATGCTATCGTTGAGGCCGACAAGGCCATCGCGGGAATTATGGCGGCAACACCCGCGCCGAAACGCCGGGGAATTTTGTTAGTGGTGGATGATGAGGAGGGACCGCGGATGTCCCTGCGGGTAATTTTCAAGGATACCTACGAAATGCTTATGGCCGAAGATGGCCCGAGCGCCATCGAACTGGCTCAAAAGCACCACATCGACGTCGCCATCCTTGACATCCGCATGGCGGGCATGTCCGGGATTGAAGTGCTGGAGCGGTTGCGTTTTGTTCGGCCCGATATCGAGGCGATCATGATCACCGCTTACGAGACCACCGACACCATCCGTCAAGCCCTCCGCCTCCGGGCCTGCGATTACATCAACAAGCCTTTCGATATTTCCACCATTCGCAACGCAGTCAGTGGCGCAATGCAGCGGCGCATGCTGGAAAGTGAAATTCACAGCAGCGCGGAAAAAGTCCACGAATTGCTGGGCGAATTGCAAAACCAGCGTGTTGAGGAGCAAATCGCTCGCACCCGCGGCGATATCTATGCCAGTATCATCCACGACATCAATGGTCCATTAACCGTCATTTCCGGTTTCGTTCAGTTGGTAAATTCCAAGTTGAACCGGTCATCACGGCTGGAGTTGGAGGATTTGGAGTTCATCAAGGAGCGGTTGCGCATCATTGAACGGCAAGTGACCAATTGCATCGATATTTCCAGGCGCTATTTGGGCTTTTTGCGCCAGCAAACCGACGACCCGGCGCCGGCGCTGTTGAACCAATTACTTTCGGATCTCGAACAATTGGTGCGTGTTCACCCTAGTTTGCAGGAAAATGAGTTCTGCGTGGCCCCGGTCAAACGGGACATTTACGTCTGCATCAACGGCACGGATCTGATTCAGGTCCTTTTAAATCTGGTGGTCAACGGTTTCCAGTGCAAGTCGCAGCCACACCGCGTGGAGGTGGGCGGAGAAGTATTAAACGAACCCCTCGACCTGACCCAAGTCAAGGATGGCGAGAACGACCGGTTGCTCAACGTGGAAAACCTTAAAAACAATGCGCCCCTGGTAAAGCTTTGGGTGCGCGACACCGGCGGTGGCATTCCGCCCGAAGTTTTGCCGAAAATATTCCAGCCATATTTCACCACCAAGGGCCCGCGTCAGGGCACCGGTCTTGGCTTGAACATCGTTCACCGGTTGATCAAAGAAAGTAACGGCGCCCTGCACGTCCATACCCAGCACGGCGAAGGAACCACCTTCACCGTCTACTTGCCGGCCTCCGCTACCGCCGCAGCCACGCCGCACTAACATTCCGCTGCCCGTCCCAATCAGCGGTTACGGCTTACCGGGGCTGGCAGATCATTGCCAAACCCGTTCCCTCAAACATTCAAATCACTAATTGGCGAGATACTCGCGTGGATCCACGATTTTGCCGGCAATGGCGCTAGCCGCAACCGTCGCCGGCGAGGCAAGGAACACTTTCGATTCTTTGTCGCCCATGCGGCCCGGAAAATTGCGATTGGTGGCGCTAATGCAATTGATGCCGGATTTGTTAATGCGACCAAACGTATCCACGGGCCCCCCCAGACACGCGGCGCAGCCCGCGTTTTCCGTCATCTGGACACCTGCGCTCACCAGAATCTCCCAGACGGTTTGGTTGCCCCAGTAGGTCGTCTGCAAGTCGCGCACAATCTCCGGCGTGGCCGGCACCCCAAAGGTGTCAATCGTGACGTGACGCCCGCGCAAGATTTGTGCAAATTCCACAAAATCGCTCGTCTTGCCGCCCGTACAGGAACCAACGTAAGCGCGGTCGAGTTTAACGTGGCCCATTTCCTTGGCTTTTTTGCGCTGGCCGGGATCAGGATGGCAGGCGACCGTCGGTTCAAGCTGGCTCAGGTCCACCGTGAGGTCGTACACAAATTTTTCATCTTTGTCCCGGGCCACCGGTTCATAATGGGCTTTGGTCCCGTTCAACTTGGTGCGGGCATTCACATACTCCTCGGTCCGGGCATCAAATTCAAAAATGCCATTTTTCCCGCCCGCCTCGATCGCCATGTTGGCGATGGTCATGCGATCATCTATGGAAAGACTCCTCACACCTTCGCCGTCAAATTGCATCGCGCGATACGTGGCCCCGTCAAAACCAATCTCGCCAATGCAATGAAGAATCACATCCTTGGCCATGACGCCCGGCGCTAATTTTCCTTCGAGCCGGAAATGCATGGTCTCCGGAACCTTGATGAGCAATTTACCAGTGCCCATCACAAAACCGGCGTCGGTGTTGCCGATGCCCGTGGCAAATTGATTGAATGCACCGGCCATGCAGGTGTGCGAATCGGTCCCGAATAAAACTTCGCCGGGGCGGGTGTGGCCTTTTTGAGGCAGCGCCGTGTGGCAGACGCCCGCATAACGGGAACCGTACTGCCGGTTCAGCATGCCCTTGGACGCGTCAAACTGCCAGTGCCCCTCCGGGTCATCAATCACATCGTAAAAATAGGGCAAGCCCTGTTCCCTCACAAAATCGCGCAGGATGTCCACGTTGCGGTTGGACTTGGAATCAGCCGTGAAAATATAGTGGTCGGGGATGATGACGATTTTATTTTTGTCCCAGACTTTCGCTGTTTTGCCGAACTCACGCTTGAATACGCCAATGGTGCCCGGGCCGCAAACGTCATGAGTCATCAGCACGTCGGCACTGACCCAGATGTTGTCGCCCGCTTGCACTCGCACCTTGCCGGAGGCCCGCGCGAGTAATTTTTCTGTCAACGTCATAATTGAGTTAAAATAACCGAACTATGGCACAAGTTCAACTGCGCAAACACGACCGTGGCCTCTGCCTCGAAACAGGAATCTCAATCAATCCGCCACCTGACCGACTTCAACCCGCGAAATCAAAATCCGAGCAGCTCATGAAATAGTGGCAACGCGGACACCGCAGCTTGCACTTTTCGTTGATCAACTCATGCCCGCATCGCAGGCAATACCTCCAGTGTTCTCCGCTATCATTGCCGCCAGCCGGCACCGCGCATGATACAGAAGGGTTTTCGCCAGGTTGAATGGGGTCATCCACAACTCATAAAATTGTTTTGGCGCAGGACTTGTGTGCCGAATTCAACTATTGCGTCCGGCCGAATTTTTTTTCCAACTCGCGATAGCTCATTTCAATCAAGGTCGGACGGCCATGGGGACAGGTGTAAGGCATTGCGCAATGACGAAGATCGGCGATCAAATTCTCCAGCTCGGCTTCGACCAGAAAATCGTTTGCCTTCACCGCGTGGCGGCAGACGGTTTTTGCCACCGTGTGTTCCCCCAGCCGGGCAAGGTTGACTTCGCGTCCGGCAGCGCGCAATTCGTCCACCAGGTCGAAGACGAACCGCCGTGGGTCGGCGGCGCGGACAAACGGTGGCAGTGAATCGAGCAGGAAAGTACGCTCGCCGAATTCACTCAAGCCCACACCAAGCCGCGTCAAAGCGGTGAGTTGTTCGCGCAAAAACTGGGCGTCGCGGGGCGGCAATTCAATCGTCTCTGGCAATAGCAGCTTTTGCGACGGGGTTGCGCCGTTCTGCTCCAGGCGGGCCAGCATCTGTTCGAATAAAATTCGCTCATGCGCGGCGTGCTGGTCCAGCAACACCAAGCCGCGATCCGATTCCAGCAGTACATACAACTTGCCGACCACCCCAATCAGGCGCAACGGCACATTCAAGAGCGGGGTCACTCCCGCCACGATCGGCGCCGGGGACAGACCCGCCGGACGCTGCGCGGGAGCCGGGCCATTTGGCCCAACTCCAAACGTTGGCGCTTCCACCTTGGCGGGCATCGACGCACTAAATCCCATCCGTAATGGCGACTGCGTGGCGACAGGCAGCGGCGGCGCGGGGGTTAATCCCGGCACCAGGGAGACAGGCTCCGCTTTTTTTAAATTCTCGGCTGCCGCAACGGTTGGCGATGGCGCCCGGCTCAAAAGAATTTCGGGCTGTTGCAACTCCGGTTCGGCGGGACGGGTTGCACCGCCCGCCGGGTGTGGCTTGCTCGTCTCCGAATGATAAGCCAGCAAGGTATCACCCACGGCCTGGGCCACAATTTTACGAATTTCATATTCCCGGTGAAACTTCACTTCCCGCTTGGCGGGATGAATATTCACGTCCACCGCCGCGGGGTTAATCTCGAGAAAGAGACAGCAGACCGGATAACGCCCCTTCATCAAGGAGGTGTGGTAACCTTCAATCAGCGCGTAATTAACGCCGCGATTTTCCACGGGGCGGCGGTTAACGAATATAAACTGACCGTCACGGGTGGCTCGTGACACTCCGGGCGAGCCAATCAAGCCCCAGACCCGCACCTGCGAAGGCGACGCTGCATGCTCCGGCTTTTCGGGCAACGCGGTTTCGAAGATATCGGTTTCATCCGGCACGGGAGGATCGCCATCCAGCGTGGCTGAAAAATTGACGGGCAATAATTTTTCATCACCCATCAGCGCGCGCAGCCGTTCCCGAAGCGCTTCAATGCGACTGGAAGTGGACCGCTCACTTTTGATGGCGGGTAATTGCCAGACGTTGCGCCCGTCCTTGACGAACGAGAAGGCAACCTCGGAATAAGCCAGGGCGGCCAGGGTCAAATAGTGCTGGATATGCGCTGCCTCTGTTTCCTCCGCCCGCAAGAATTTGCGCCGGGCCGGCAGGTTGAAAAACAGCTGGCGCACCTCCACGCTCGTGCCGGGGGCGCTCCCGGCGGCTTTCACCTCGGCAATGGTGCCGCCATTAACGCTGATCTGCGTTCCTTCCGGCGAATGGCTCTCGCGCTCCCGCGTGATCAGCGTAAACCGGCTGACGCTGGCAATACTGGGGACGGCTTCACCACGAAAACCCATGGTGGCAATGGACGCCAGGTCCTCCGCCTTCTGAATTTTGCTCGTGGCGTGTCGTTCCAGCGAAAGCAGGGCGTCGTCGCGACTCATGCCCCAGCCGTCATCGATCACGCGGATCAGGCTGCGTCCGCCGGCACCGATTTCAACGGTGATTTTATGCGCCGCCGCGTCCAGGGAATTTTCTACCAGCTCCTTAACGACGCTGGCCGGGCGTTCAACCACCTCACCGGCGGCAATCTGATTGGCCACTTGTTCGGAGAGCAGGCGGATGCGATTCACAAGGGCGCCATTTTACGGCGGACCGGTTATTTCGCCAACGGCAAAGAAAAACAAAAGGTGGCGCCGCGGCCAGAGGTGGGCTTGACCCAGATATTGCCGCCGTGATCCTCGACAATCTTTTTGCAAATGGCCAGTCCCAAACCCGTCCCGCGGGTTTTGCCATGGGTCGCAAATGGTTGGAACAACGTGTCAGCAATCTCGGGCGCGATCCCCGGACCGGTGTCTTCGATCTCAGTAACCACCTCGTTGTCGCTGATGCCAAAGCGCAGATAAATTTTCCCGCCCGAGCGCATCATATCCGTGGCGTTATTGACGAGATTATAAAAAACCCTGCTCAAACGGCGGCCATCCATTACGACGGTGACGGACGGCGGTGACGCGGGCAACTCCAGTTTGCTTTCCTTCAAGGCCACCTCCTCGCTCAAGTCCGCCACCAATTCCGCGACAAATGCCGCATAATCGGTTCGCTGAGGTGCAGGAGCCTTGTGGGCGTCTTGCGTGAAAATCAGAATATCGCCCACCAGATCACTGATCCGCACCACCTGCTTGCGAATGCGCGATTGTGTCTTGACGCGGGTTTCTCCCACCGTTTCATCCAAGCCCAACAATTCCACCGAAAGATTGATGATGCTGAGCGGACCGCGGAGATCGTGCACAATACCCTGCACCAGTCGGCCAATCATCGCCAAATGTTCGGATTGGACCAATTCCCTGACGTGGACTTGGTTGAATTCCCTCAATCGCTGGCAAATCTGCAGCAACAGCGCCTGCTTCAACCCCGGGGAATGCTCAAGAAAAGCCAGAATCTCATTTCGCGGAAGGAAGTAAACTTCCGTATCCATTACCGCCTTGACGGTGGCCGATCTGGGACGGTCCTCAATGATTGCCATCTCCCCGAAGATTTCCGCCGGACCGAGCCTGGTAAAAACACGCGTATTACCCTGTCCTGCAGATATTTCAACATATCCATCCTTGACAAAATATACCCCATCGCCGGGGGCGCCGGCTTGCACAATCTCGCGTCCCGCAGCGAATTTCCTTTCTTGTGCTATAAGACGGAGGGCATCAAGCTCGGCGGGGCTTAAATGCCTGAACATCGGAATGGATTCCAGATTCATCAGAAAATACTGACTTTAAGGAAAAAGGAACGTGATTTAAAGCTCGAAATGCGGTTTAAGGCGGTTTAAGGCCAATCCTTAACATAAGAATGTTGACAAACTGTTGCCGATTCGCCACATTATACCCATTCGGGTAGCAGCACGTTTCTTCAGCGGGGTTCCCCACCCCCACCTCCTTGGCGTCTGCTGCCCGGATTTTATTTTGCTTACTTTTCACTCTCGGCTCCTTCGCGGCTCCTTTTTACCAATTAATTTTTGATTTTTGTTTTGGAATCGAGGCTCCCTGAAAACTTTTCCAAGCAAACCTTGACGAAATCGAAAAAGTTTTTTAGTGTTTCCTTCCCCCACGCGGGGGTGTAGCTCAATTGGTTAGAGCGCTGCCCTGTCACGGCAGAGGTTACGGGTTCGAGCCCCGCCACTCCCGCCATTTTTAACTTCGAGCCCCGTCATGCCAGGAAGTACCAAACCTTGACTTCCACCAATCATCGCGATGGTTTTATCAACCTTTGCCCCGGCACTCGCTGCGACAGGTGAAGACACAAATTGACCCTTTGCGCCTAAAATCTGTGAGGCTATTTGTGAGGCTTTTTCGCCGTAGTTCGGCAACGTGTCAAACGCAGCCGAAGTGCCGAACAGATTTTCGTCCGGGTAGATTTTATCGGACAAACGTCGATCCCAATGCCGCATTAGCGACATTGCCATGCGGCTAGCCACACCTCCCCGCGCCAGATTGGTGCCAAACTTATGGCGGAGTGAATGGAAAACCGCCTTGCGCTCGTTGGTATCAGTCGGCGCAACGCCCGCTTTGATCAGACCATGGCGGAATCATTCGAACCGCGATAGCGGGACGGAAGGCGCCAAGGGCGGTTGACTCCAGCGACTGGCCACGTCACAGCAATCTCCTGAAATATGTTGCTGACTCGTTATAACCGAGGCTCTGGTAAAACGGTGCGGCTCGGCGTGTCGCCAAAGCGACCAACTTCGACTGACGGGTTCTAGCCCACTGCTCGAACCTCTCGATCAACTGCCGCCCAATGCCCCGGCGACGAACATCATCAGAAACCATGATCTCCTCAACCCACGAAACGCGACCGTTTGCATAAAACGTGTGGTGATCAAATCCCAAAACATAACCAACCACTCGACCGCTATCGGATGCAACCGCGATGAAAGCGTCCGGCGACTGAAGCAACGCACTCAAAGATGACTCGAAAGCAGGACGCTCGACAGTGAATGAACTGGCGAATGCTCTCGCCAAAGAAAACAAGGCGTCACTGTCACTCAACTCAGCCGGACGAATGGTAGGCATGTTCAAAATGTCAGGCGGCCTCGGCTATGCTCCTTTGACCATAACCGCTGTCCTGATTGAGTTTGCGATAAAGCACTGTTCATGCGACACGTGATGTAAACGCTCCTCGTCTTTGGCTGTGGGGCGCTTATCGCCACTGTAGGCAATCTGCGGATGAAGAGTGACTGAACTCACCCAAGGCACGCCTCGTTCGTTCTTGGTCATTATGCCAACGGCCTCGTCATGGTAGCTGTCCACTCGAAAGCCATCCTGATAGGCCAGATACAAATAGGTGAGCATGTGGCAGCTCGAAATTGCTGCAACGAATGCCTCCTCCGGGTCAACGTGTGCCGGATTTGAGTAGGGCGCGGGCACAACCGACGGTGATGGGGAGGCTGGCACCGTGAGCCCGCCATCAAACGTCCAAGTGTGCTCACGCGAATACTTGCCAATGAGGAAATCCGGGCTTGTGCATTTCCAACTGATTGTTGCTTTGTGATCTGACATAAAGGGATTGGGCGTAGCGTCCTAACAATTCATAAACGATCAACAGTGTACGCTGCCGCGCATGCGTGACCTGTGCAGTTCGGCTGCCACCATGCCTTTATGAAAAGTCACATGCGAATTTCTGTCAAAGATTTTCAACGCAACAAAAACCTTGAAATTCAACTTGCTCGGGTTCCATTCTCCCGCAACCGCCAGTTCTGGGCGTGGACGAATGGCCAGTCGTGGCCGGAAGATGGCAGGCCTGTTTCCCTGCTGCGCCTGCTCACCTCGCTCTGCAAGTCGCCGCTGAAGCCAGTCCAAGAATGATGGGCAGCAAGACGGCCATTGAATTTGGGCGTAGGAATTCTACAAGAAGCCTTGGCTCTCCTTAAAGCCTCGCATCAAATAAATTTCTGAACCCAGCGAATAAATCTTCCGCCGGGATTTAAAAGTTGCCCGGTTCCGTGCGGCCCGTCTACCAGACCGATTTTAATACAAGACAAAATAGAACAAGGTGTGCTATACTGAATCAGCGACGAAACCACAGGTTTTCAGCAGACATCCCGGTTTGCGGCCACTTCGTGGAACTTCGCGGCAAAAAAAAGGCGCAGGCGCGATGCCCGCGCCTTGTTTATTTATTCAAGCGACCTTTTGGGCAAACAGGGCCAAGATTAGAAGCCCGCTGAGTCAATTCAACTTTTGAACGCTCTGATCATTGGTGGAAAACCGTCGCAAAGGATCTGTGGGCGGGCGCATAAGCCCAAATCACGTTGACGATCCCTTCCGGTCGTGAAAAGATTGAGCCATCATGCGCGCAAAGCTTCTAATTCCCATCCTGTTTCTTGGACTTGTCACCGCAACGTTCGCTTACCAGCTGGAGCCCAAACCCAGCGATCCTTATTTCGCGCCCTTCAATCCTGTCGCCGCGCCTGTCCCCGCCGGTTTGCTTCTAAAACCGGGTGATCGGCTGGCCATTTGCGGTGATTCCATCACGGAACAGAGAAAATATTCCCGGATTATTGAGGATTATTTGACGATGTGCGTGCCGCAGCTGCAAATCACCACGCGCCAATACGGTTGGAGCGGCGAGAAAGCCCCTGGCTTTCTGGCCCGCATGACCAACGATTGCCTGCGCTTTCAGCCCACCCTCGCCACCACCTGCTACGGGATGAACGATTTTCAATACCGACCCTATCAGGACGATATTGGCCAGGTTTACGCGGCCAGCCAGACAGCGATTGTCGAAGCCTTCAAGGCGAATGGCGTGCGGGTGATTTTGGGTTCGGCTGGGTCGGTAGGCAAAATCCCGCCTTGGGCACCCAAATTGGATGACACCTTACTTGACTTGAATCTGAGTCTCTGCCAGTTCCGCAATCTCGATATTGATATCGCTGAAAAGGAGGAGGTGGGCTTTGCAGACGTATTCTGGCCGATGTTGACCGGTGCGTTCACCGCCCAAAGGGAATACCGGGCAGACTACGCCTTGAACGGCCCTGATGGCGTCCACCCTGGTTGGTCGGGTCATACGGTGATGGCGTATGCCTTCTTGAAAGCAATGGGATTGGACGGTCGCATCGGCACCTTTACGGTGAATCTTAAGCACAACAAAATGAAAGTCTCCGCGGGCCATCGGGTGGTTTCCGCCAAGGACGGCGTCTTTGAGATTGAAAGTTCACGTTACCCATTCTGTCCCTGCACCGCTGCGCCGACCGTGGCGGAATATCCGGCTTGCGGCCAGACTGACCTGTCCAGCGATCAGAGCATTCTTTCCGGCATGAGCCTCGTGCCGTTTAATCAAGACCTTAACCGCCTGATGCTCATCGCTAAAAATGGGACCGCACAGAATTACGCGGTGACCTGGGGCGACGACCGCAAGGTATTCACGGCGGCTCAGCTCAAGCAGGGGATCAACGTTGCCGTGGAGTTTCCACATAATCCGTTCACCGACGCCTTTGCGCGGGTGGATGAGGCCGTGGCCGCCAAGCAGGCCTTTGAAACCGATGAGATCAAAAATAAGTTTGAGGATCAGCACGGGCATTTGACGCGGGCAGAAATTACTGAGCGCACCGAAGCCGCGGTCGGCCCGGCTGAGGCGATCCATGATAAATTGGCCGCCGCCGTCAAGGCCGCCTTCGTTCCGGTAACCTATACGATCAAGCTCGAGGCCCAGTGAGCCTGGTTTGGTTGACTCACCTGGCGTTGAAACATAGTCGGCCGTCATGATTGGGGGGTTAAAAAACTCATTGCGCGGCTCTGGCTTTGCGGGAAACTTTCGTACATGGCAGTTTCGGAACATATCCGCCAAAAATTGGGCAACGTGCCGCACAAGCCCGGTGTTTACCTGCATAAAGACCGCTTCGGCACGGTTATTTATGTCGGCAAGGCGCTCGATCTGCGCAAGCGCGTGAGCCAGTATTTTCACCCCAGCCGGCGCCTGGGTTGGGATTTGAAATTCAATGCACTGGTCGAGGCGATCTGTGATTTCGACATTCATCCAGTGCGCAGTGAGCCGGAGGCGCTGCTGCTTGAAAGCAAACTCATCAAGGAATTCAAACCGCGCTTCAACATTACCCTGCGCGACGACAAACGTTTCTTGATGCTCAAGGTCAACCTGAATGACCCCATCCCGAACTTCACCTTTACGCGCCTGAAAAAGAGCGATGGTGCCCGGTACTTCGGTCCGTTTGTAAACTCCGCCGCCCTGCGCCAGACGCTTGAACTGGCGCGCAAACAATTCAATCTGCGTGGTTGCCGCGTGTTCACCCCGGGAGAGGCCGATTACAAACATTGCCTTTACGCCCATTTGAAAAACTGCACGGCACCATGCGTCGGCAACGTGACACGTGAACAATACCTGCAACAAGTCAATGCGGCCTGCCAGTTTCTCGAGGGGCAAAGCCGTGAAATGCAAGCCGAACTCGAAGTGGCTATGAAAAAGGCAGCCGCGGCCCACGAGTTTGAGAAGGCCGCCGACCTTCGCGATCTCATCCGCGACTTGAATGAAACCTGGAAGAAAACAGAAAAATTTGCCCGCGTCCCCTACACTTTGCCGCTGGCGATCAATCCACAACGTGATCTGGCGGATCTGGCCAGGATCCTGGACATGGCCGCACCGCCGCAGCGCATTGAGGGTTTCGACATCTCCAACATCAGCGGAACCTTCGCCGTCGCCTCATTGGTCAGTTTCAAAAATGGCCGGCCCGACCGCGCCAATTATCGACGATTTAAAATCAAGACCGTTACCGGCCAGGACGATTTTGCGAGCATCGCGGAGGTGGTGCGGCGGCGCTATTCTCGTTTGTTAAGGGAATCCCCAGGCCCGGCAACCGTCGGACCAACGGAACAAAAATCAAAAAACTCGGATGATGGCGAAGCGATCCCGCGGGAATTGCAAGAATTAGTCGATGAAACCAGCCGCCGCGTCAAGCGAAGCATTCTCAAGCACAGCACACCGCCAGGTGCAGTCAATTACGTTCTGAAGGATTCAGGAACGCCAGCGCGTCCTCCCTCTCCTTTGGCAAACATGCCGGATTTGATTTTAATCGATGGCGGCAAAGGGCAGCTCGGCATGGCGTGCGCCGAACTGGCCAAACTGGGCCTCGGAAACATCCCGGTCATTGGGCTGGCCAAGGAATATGAGGAGATTTATCTGCCAAATAAAAGCGAGCCGTTGCGTCTCGGCGTGGATCATCCGGCTGTGAAATTATTGCAGCGCATCCGCGATGAATGTCATCGCGTGGCAAATAGTTATAGCGCCCAGTTACGGCTGAAAAAAATCTCCGAAAGCGTTCTGGATGAATTCCCCGGTATTGGCGAACGTCGCAAACAGGCTCTGCTTAAGAAATTCGGCTCTGTCCAGCGGATGCGCACCGCAAGTCTGGAACAACTTTCCCAGGTCCCGGGCTTTGGCGGCAAGGCGGCGGAGGAATTAAAACAGTTTCTGGCGGCACGCTCGGCAAGCGCGCCGGTCGCAATAAATCCATTGAGTTAACCCCCGATTCACTTAGGCTCCGCCATGCCGGTCTTTCTGGAATGTCAACGTTGTACCGCCTGCTGTCGCTGGCCGGGACAAGTACGGTTGACGCCCGGGGAAATCACCCGGTTGGCCGCTTATCAAGGCTTGGCCGAGTATGATTTCATTCAAAAGTTTACCCGGCTGACTTCAGATCGAAGCGGTCTGGCCCTCATGGACAGGCCAAATGGCGAATGCATTTTCTTGGAAGCCGGCCAGTGCGCGGTTCAAACCGTGAAGCCCCAGCAATGCCGTGATTTTCCCAATCTTTGGAATTTTCCCGGCGCGGAAGCCTCCTGCCGCGCCCTCAAACGGGACGTGGATGACGAACTGTACGTAAAGCTGGTCACCGCGGCAACCATGCGTCCGCCCGAAATTGTTACCCAATTGATGTGCCTCCAAAAAGAAAGGCGTGCCAATGGCTGAATTTCGTGGCTTCATTTCGGCATGAACATCCAGATGGCTGTCTTGTGTGACGCGGTGACAGTGGAAAACGAAAAACTCAGCTTGCTCGGGGCGTTTGATACGATTATCACGCAACAAAGCCCTTCACCCCAGCGTCCTACGGTCCATCCGCAGTGCGCGGTCGCCCTGCGCGTCACGTTTACCTCGGGTGATGAAGGACCGCACCAACTGGCGATCAACCTGATCAATGCCGACGGCCGGAGCATCATGCCCAGTTTTCCGCCGATCCCGTTCAAGGTTGAACTCCCGGAAGACCTGCATTTTGTCACGCGCAACTTTACCGCCAGCATCCAGCAATTGCAGTTTCCCGAGGCCGGCCTCTACTCGGTGGATATCCGCTTTGACGACGTCTCCTGCGCCAGCATACCGCTCCTGGTCAAATATTCTCCGCCGCGCGAAGGCAAGTGAATTACCCGGCCAGAATCCCAAGCTCCTTTGATTCAAATTGAATTCCCCCGCGCCTGACTTTATTTTTCCGCCGTGAACGAACCAGTTTTAAAACTCGATCTCCCCGGCATTAAAAAAGTGCGCTCCGGCAAGGTGCGCGAAGTCTTCGACCTGGGCGATCGGTTTTTGCTGGTCGCCAGCGACCGCATCTCCGCCTTTGACGTGATCATGCCCAACGGCATTCCGCGCAAGGGCGAGGTCCTTACGCAAATTTCGCATTTCTGGTTCGCGCAATTCTCGGGCCTGGTCCCCAATCACCTGCTGGCCGCCGCAAACGCCCCTCTCCCCAAAGAATTGTTGCCCTATCAACTACTGCTCGCCCGCCGTTCCATGATTGTGAAAAAGGCGGAACCTCTGGCCATCGAATGCATTGTGCGGGGCTATCTTTCCGGGAGCGGTTGGAAGGAATATAAAAAGTCGCAGACGGTTTGCGGCATCCCCCTGCCCGCTGGCTTGGTCGAATCCGCCGAACTGCCAGAACCGATTTTTACGCCTTCAACCAAAGCCGCCGCCGGCCACGACGAAAATATTACTTTTGCTGAAGCCGCCAGAATTATCGGGCCGGATCTGGCGGCGCAGGCACGCGACCTCAGCTTGAAAATCTACCGCGCTGGCCGGGATTACGCCCGCCAGCGTGGCATCATCATCGCGGATACCAAATTTGAGTTCGGCCTTTCCGGTGGTCAGCTGATCCTCATTGATGAAATGCTGACGCCCGATTCCTCACGCTTCTGGCCCGCGGACCACTACGCCCCCGGCAAAAGCCAGCCCAGCTTCGACAAACAATTCGTCCGGGATTACTTGGAAACCCTCCCGTGGGACAAGACGCCGCCTGGACCCGAATTACCGGACGTGGTGGTGGCGAGGACCAGCGCAAAATATTTGGAGGCCTACGAATTGCTGACCGGCCATAAATTGTAAGCCGCCGGCCTGGCGCGTTTTTGTTTACCAAGGCCAGTTTGGCGGCTTCCTTTTTTGTGGTAAGATTCACTCGTGAAATCGCAGCCCCAGAGTTCGGCCCATCGCGGGGCGCCGCAAAATCCCGCCAACCGGTTTGAGAAAATCCAACTCGAACCAGATCCGGAATGGAACCCCGAAGAGGACGTCCTGCCGCGCACCCAGTTTTTAGTTGATCGCAGTCAGACCGCCATCGCTTATAACCAGAGCCCGGACCTGGATTTCACGGCCAGCTTGAATCCGTATCGGGGCTGTGAGCACGGCTGTGTTTATTGCTACGCCAAACCCACCCATGAATATCTCGGCTTTTCCGCCGGCCTTGATTTCGAGAGCAAAATAATGGTGAAACAAGACGCGCCGGAATTGTTGCGGCGGGAATTGTCATCACCCAAATGGATGCCGCAGGTCATCGTCATGAGCGGCGTGACGGATTGCTATCAACCAATTGAGGCCAGGTTAAAATTGACCCGCCGCTGCCTCGAGGTCTTGGCGGAATTTCGGAATCCCGTCGCCATCATCACCAAAAACGCCCTCGTGACGCGCGACCTTGATGTGCTCGCTGATCTGGCCAAAGACCATTGCGCCAGCGTATGTCTCTCCATCACCACCCTGGACAATGATTTGCGCAAAGTGATGGAGCCGCGCACCTCGCCGCCGCCGGCACGCCTTGCCGCGATTCAAAAACTGGCCGGGGCAAACATCCCGGTCAGCGTCAATCTGGCACCCATCATTCCCGGGCTGACGGACCACGAAATCCCAAGCCTGTTGCAGGCGGCGCACGATGCTGGGGCGACCTCTGCCGGCTTTACCGTCCTGCGCCTCCCTCATGCAACCGCCCCATTATTCAAGCAATGGCTCCAAACGCATTTCCCGACCCGTAAGGAGAAAGTGCTCAACCGACTGAAGGCACTTCGTGGAGGAAAATTGTACGATGCCGAATGGGGTAGCCGCTTTCGGGGCGAAGGCATTTTTGCCCAACAGATTGCGCGGATGTTCGAAGTGGCGCGGCGCCAGGCCGGTTTTAAGGAATCCAACGCTCAACCAGGGCTTTCCACGACCGCGTTCAGGCGCCCGGGCGGAACCCAAATACTGCTCTTTCCTTAAACGGACAAATCCCGCCACCAAACCATTTGCCTTTGCGCCCGGATTTACTTAGACTGGTCAACTCGATTAACCGTAGCTTAATAAAAACTGTGAACGTATCTGTTGAAACGCTGGCGCCGTGCAAAAAATTGTTGCGGGTGGAACTGGACGCGAAGTCCGTGGACGAAACGTTTGACGCCATCACGAAGGATTTCCAAAAAGAGGCGGCCCTGCCGGGGTTCCGTCCGGGCAAGGCCCCGCGCGACATGGTCGTCAAGAAATACAGCGCCGAGATCCGCGACGAAGCGAAGCGCAAATTGATCGGCGACCGCTACCGCCAGGCATTGGATGAACAGAAAATCCACGCCATTGGCCACCCCGACATCGAGGAAATCCAGTTTGAGCGCGGCCAAAATTTGATTTTTGCCGCCACGGTTGAGACCGCCCCCGAATTTCAATTGCCGGAATACAAGGGGTTGCCAGCCAGCCTCGAAACAAAGAGCGTCACGGACGCCGACGTGACCAAGGCGATCGACCTGCTCCGCGGGCAGCATGCCAAATTTGAAACGGTGGCGCGCGAATTGCAAACGGGCGATGTGGCCGTGGTGAACTACACCGGTACCAGCGACGGTCAACCCTTGACGAGCCTGGCGCCGACCGCCAAAGGTCTCACCGAGCAAAAAGGTTTCTGGATTGAAATCAAGACCGGCTCTTTCATTCCCGGCTTCAGCGAGCAGCTTGCTGGTGCCAAGGCAGGTGAGCAGCGAACCGTCACCGTTGATTTCCCTGCCGATTTTGTCTCCAAGGACCTGCAGGGCAAACACGCCGTCTATCAGGTTGAGGTCGTGGAAGTGAAGAAAAAGATCCTGCCCGAACTCAATGACGAACTGGCCAAGAAGTACGGCGCGGACAACGTCGAAAAACTCACTCTCGGCGTTCGGGCAGATCTCGAGAATGAATTGAAATATTCGCGCTCAAAAAGCGTGCGCCAGCAGGTCATAAATCACCTGCTAAACCAGCTGAATTTCGAACTGCCGGAATCGGCCGTCGCGGCGGAGACCCGAAATCTGGTTTATGACCTGGTCCGCCAGAATACCCAGCGTGGCGTGGCCCGCGAACTGATTGAACAGCAGAAGGACGAGATTTACGCGGCCGCGGCTGGCAACGCCAAGGAACGCGTGCGGCTGGCCTTCATCGTGCGGCGTATTGCCGAGCAGGAAAAAATCCAAGTTACCCAGGAGGACGCCATGCGTCGTGCGCAGGCTTTGGCCATGATGAATCAGATTCCCTTGGATCAATTCATCAAGGATTTAAAGGCGCGCAACGGCGTCAACGAGCTATTTGAACAGGTAGTCCATGAAAAAGTCTTGGAGTTATTGGAGCAGAATGCCAAGGTCACCGAAGTAGCCGTGGCAGCCTGATCTCAGTCGGGTTGACCGTCAAGCGGAGCGCCGGGCCAGCCAATGAAAAAAGTCATTACCATACTGATTTTGACCGGCGCGCTGCCGGCCCTGCAGGCACAAACCAATTTGCCGGCACGCTCTCTGTCGTTGCAAGACTGCATCACGGAGGCGCTCCAGCACAATTTCGACGTTCAAGTGGCACGCTACAACCCCGAAATCAACGCTTATAACCTGGCGGCGACTTACGGCGGTTACGATCCGATTTTCAATCTTTCCGGTCAACATGCTTACAGCGCCACTCCCAGCAGCTTGACCGAGAATCAGCTTGTCTATCCCTCTTCCGAGGCCAATGTCGACTCATTTAACAGCGGGTTGACCGGCGTTTTGCCCTGGGGACTACAATATGACATTAGCGGAAATGTCTCCGAGAACAAGGGTATCGCTTACAGTGGAGGCTATACCAATAACTACCAGAATGCCGATGGTTCGATCAGCATCCAGCTGACCCAACCGTTGCTTAAGAATTTCTGGATCGACAGTACGCGGCTCCAAATCAAGGTCGCGCGAAATAACCTGAAATACTCTGAGCAGGGCCTCCGGGCGCAACTCATCTCCTCCGTCACCGCCATCGAGAACGCTTATTATGAGCTGATTTATGCGCGTGCGAACCTGTCGGTGCAACAGGAAGCCATGGCGCTCGCGCAAACGCAATTGGACCAGGACCAGCAGCGGATGCAGATCGGCACGCTGGCCCAATTAAGCGTGGAGCAGGACCAGTCCCAGGTGGCGCAGAACCGCGCGAATGTAATCACCGCGGAATTCACCCTGGTCTCCGATGAGAACGCATTAAAAAGCCTCATTACCGACAATTACCCGCAATGGCACGACGTCAAACTCGTCCCCTCCGAATCGTTGGAGGCGACCAAGCAAGAGTACGATTTGCAGGAAAGTTGGAACGAAGGGATGACTCTTCGACCAGACCTGTTGCAGGCGCAAATCACATTGGAGCAACAAGGCATCCAATTGAAATTCGACCGGAATCAACTTTACCCACAGCTCAATTTGACCGGTAGTTACGGCTACAACGGCGCGGGTACCGTTTACAACGATGTGTTTTCACAATACCGGAATCAGGACAGTCCGTTTTTCAGTTATGGCGCATCACTGTCCATTCCCCTGGCCAACGTGCAGCCGCGCAACGCCTTGAAATCCGACAAGGTGACCGAACGCCAGGATTTGCTGAAGCTAAAGCAAATTGAGCAGAATATTTTGGTGGATATCGACAATGCGGTGAAACAGGCTCAATCTGATTATGAGAGCGTGGAAGCCACGCGCCAATCGCGGATTTATGCTGAAGCCGCACTGGATGCCGAGCAAAAGACTTATGCCGTCGGCAAGGCAACCACGTTTGAGGTGTTGACTTATCAGAATAATCTCACAACCGCGCGCGGTCAGGAGATCCGGGCATTGGCCAATTATGAGGAAGCTTTGTCCAACCTCGCCCAGCAGGAGGGTAGTACGCTCCAGCGCCGCGATATCGATCTATTGATCAAGTAATCTGCTTTACCAGAAGTTCCAGGCGTGCCGCCACACGACCCATACCCCCAGCAACAAATTGGTGATTGCATGAGCCGTCATCGCGTCGCCCAGCCGGTTTTTGCGAATTACCAGCCATTGATAAGCCATCCCGCAAATGATGCCCGCCAGCCATTCGTTGTGGGATATGCCAAAAACCAATGCGGTCGAGATGAAAGGGACGGGCAAAAACTTGTTAAGCGGTACCGTGAGGAAATTCTGGTTGGCAATGTAACGATATAAGAACGATCGATAAAATGCCTCCTCAATGGGCGGGACAACCAAGGCGGACCCCAGAATCCTCGCAACGATAAAAAACCAGGCGAGTCCAGGGCCAAACTGAACCAGCGGATTCCACACCAGCGCTGGTATTGCGGGGGAATGCGCCAATCCCAACTTGGGCAACAATGAAGCTTGAGTGGTCCAATCCCCGCTGATGCCGACCCACATCACACAAACCAGGATGCCGACAACCACGGCTTCAACGCTAATAGACCAGCGCATTTCTGGAATAAATGACCGCATCTCAAAGATCAGCCAGAACCCCACCAGCGTTTTGAGCACGTAAATCCAATAGACCGAACTCGGACCGAGTGCCCCCTGACAGCAGGTTAACATCACGAACAAGACAAATGGCAATGCGCGGGGAAGAGCCGGCGACCTGGAAAAAAGTTCGCGAAGTATCATCGTTATGTCGGTTGACTGCCTCGTTCGCGCATGAGAGGCGATAAGAAACCGTGAAACGGTCGCAAAGTCAAACCGGGACCACGATTATTTGGAGGCTCCCCGCGGGAACCCAATGATTTCACGCGCCGCCTTGACGAGGCTGGCAGCCTCGGAGCGAGTACCGATCGTAATGCGCAGATATGAACTGATTTCCGGCGCGCTGAACCACCGCACGAGAATCTTTTTGGCGCGCAATTTGGCAAGCCACACCCGCGCCTCAAAGCCGGGTGGCCTGGCGAGGATGAAGTTGGTTTGGCTGGGAAGAACCTCGAAACCCAGCCCGGTTAACTCTTCGGTCAGCGTGGCGCGGGTCGCGATGATTTTTTTGAAATTCGCTCGATAATATGGCAAATCATCAAGCGAAGCCTCGGCGGCAACCTGGCCCAATCCGTTAACATTATAACTGTCCCGGATTTTATCCAGCGCCGCAATGAGATCCGGGTGGCCGACAAAATAACCGACCCGCAAGTAGCACAATGAATACGCCTTGGAAAACGTGCGCGACACCAGGACATGGGCAAATTTCAGCGCCAGTTCCATCGCGTTTTCCTGCGCAAAGTCAACGTATGCTTCATCCAGGACCACAACTCCTTTTTGGGCTGCGCAAAGAGCATTCAATTCCGCGTTCGAATAACCACGGCCGCCCGGGGCATTGGGAGTGGTGACGAAGCTCAAAGCTGCGGCGAAGTTCCATTGCTGCTCGCGCCGGAGCTCAGCCAGATCCGGCAGGGAAAAATCCGCGCGCAAGGGCACGCTATTTTTAGCCGCGCCATGGATATCCGCCAGCACCGGATAGAGCGAATAGCTCGGCGTGAAAAATTGCACCATTGACTTGGCCTTCCGATCTTTCACCCCCGATTTTGGCTCCGCAAAAGCCCTGACTGCCAGCGCGAGAACCTCATCTGAACCGTTCCCAATGATGATGTTTTCAGGCCTGCAACCATGCCGGCTGGCCAGTTTGGCGCGAAGTTTTTCCGCCGGGGGATTCGGGTATAGCCTGAAGCGCTCGTCCACCGCTGCCTTGACCGCCGCGAGGACTTTGGGGGAAGGCGGGTAAGGGTTCTCGTTGGTGTTGAGCTTGATCAGACCCTTGATCTTGGGCTGTTCGCCAGGCACGTATGCGTGCAGGTGATGAACCAGCGGACGAATCAGCGGATTAAGTTTGGCCATACGCGTATGATAATAAACCGTAAGCCCGGTTACTTAACCCGCGATTCCGCCGATTTTCCATGGGCATCCAGGCCTTCCAAAGCCGCAAACTCCTGCACACCAGAAAGCGCCTTTTTGAGCGCAGTTCGATTATATTCCACCACGCTGGTTCGGCGCTGAAATTGATCCACCGTCAGGCCGGCAAAGGATGCACCCGCGCCGCCGGTTGGCAGGGTGTGGCTCGGTCCGGCGACATAATCCCCCAGCACGGTCGGTGAATAGGCCCCGACAAAAATCGCCCCGGCCGTCAAAATCCGTGTGGATACCTGGCGCGGATTGCGGGTCATCACCTCGCAATGCTCGGGGGCTAACTGGTTCGTCAAGGCGATCGCATCATCCAGTGTCTTGACCAGAATCAGCCAGCTGTTGTTTTGCAATGCGCGCTGGATCAAATCCCGACGCGTCAGCTTGGGCAACTGCCGGTCGATTTCCTTTTGCACCGCCGTCATTATTTTGGCCGAAGTGGTGATGAGCCAGACTCGTTCATGACCTGAGCCGTGTTCTGCCTGCGCAAGTAAATCCGCCGCGGCATAAGCCGGATTGGCCGAGTCATCCGCCAGGACCAGGACCTCGCTCGGACCGGGCAGCAGGTCTATGGCGACATAGCCCACCAGCAGGCGCTTGGCGGTCACCACGTACGCGTTGCCTGGCCCGTAGATTTTCTGCACCCGCCGGATCGTTTTTGTGCCATACGCCATGGCCGCAATTGCCTGCGCTCCGCCCACGCGATAAATTTCCGTGGCCCCCGCTGCGCGCGCGGCAAATAAAAGCGCGGCGTTGATCGAACCATCCCGCCCGCAGGGTGTGGTCACCACAATCTCCTTGCAGCCCGCCGCCCGGGCCAAAGTGATCGTCATCAGCGCGGTCGAAACCAGCGGGGCGGTGCCGCCGGGAATATAAATCCCCACCCGCGTGAATGGGTCAAATTTCTCGCCGGTGACCGCCCCGTGAGAGTTTTTCATCTGCCAGTTTTTGCGCAGCGATTTGCGGGCGAAGTTGGCAATGTTCTTTTCCGCCTCCAGCACGGCCGAGCGCAGGGCTTCATCCGCCTTGATCGAAGCCGAAAGCAATTCCGCGTGGGTCACCGCCAGTTGTTCCTCGGTCAGCTTCGCTCCGTCAAAGCGTTCCGTAAATTCCAGCACCGCCGCGTCACCACGCAAGTGAACATCTTCCAGGATGGCACGGGTGCGATTCTCAATCTCGGCATCGAATAGACTGGAGGCGGCGGTGACTTCGGAAAGTTGCGCGGTAAAATTTTTGTCCGTATGGCGGATGGCTCTCATGCTGACAAAATAGAAAAAATCGCCGGGTAAGTCAAAATCCGCCGCCAGGCCCCAGGGATTGAAATTTGTCTTGGCGGCGAATTCATGTAACCTTCGGGTCGTAGGCATTTTAATTTAAATTATTGGCATGCAAAATCCAATCATTGCGGCTCTCGACGTGCCTGACGCGGAACGCGCCGGGCAACTTGCCCGCGAAATCGCCCCGGCGGTGGGCGCCTTCAAGATCGGCAAGGAACTCTTCGTTTCCGCCGGGCCAGACATTGTGAGAAAAATTCGTGCCACCGGGGCCAGTGTGTTTCTCGACCTGAAATTCCATGACATCCCCAATACCGTCGCCAAGGCGGTTGCCGCCGCCGTGCGCTTGGATGCGCAAATGCTGACCATCCATGCCAGCGGGGGCGCCGAAATGATGCGGGCGGCGGAAAAAGCCGCGCAAGACACCGCAAAAATCTCCGGCTCAAGCCCGCCCCTGGTCCTTGGAGTGACCGTGCTCACCAGCGCGAACAATTCCACCCTCGCCGAAGTTGGTTGCGAGGCCGACACCGAAACCCAAGTATTGCGCCTCGCCCGGCTGGCCGTGCAGTCTGGTTTACGCGGTCTTGTTTGCTCACCCCTGGAAATTGTGGCCCTGCGTAAAATCCTCCCGCCGAATGTCCAACTGGTAACCCCCGGAATCCGGACCGGCGCCGAACCGGCCGACGACCAAAAACGCACCCTCACACCGCGCGAAGCCATTCAGGCTGGAGCAAACTGGCTTGTGATTGGCCGGCCCATTTACGCCGCCCCCAACCCCCGCGCCGCCGCGGAGAAAATCTTTGAATCCCTCCAATAACCAAAACAAGTTATGAGCACGAATCCCACCAAACCGATCACCGTCGTGGCCACCTTCCAAGCCCGGCCAGGCAAAAAGGATGAATTAAAAAAAGCCCTGCTTTCGCTGATTCACCCAACCCGCAAGGAAGCGGGTTGCCTCAATTATGATCTGCATCAGTTGCCGGAAGAGCCGGAAAAGTTTCTTTTCTACGAAAACTGGACCAGCCGGCAACATTTGGATGCACATTTGGAGAACACCCATATCATGATGCTCCTGCCGCGTATCGACGAACTTTGCGTAGGCATGGCCGAAATCAAGATTTGGGACAGGATCGGCTGAAGCGCACCCAGTGCCTCAAAAGAACCCTCATCACAGGCCGAGAGTAACCGTTCAACGGGTCTCCTCCAGGGCCGAGGCAAGTGCTGCCTGAATCTTTCGTGGACCATCGCCCCTCAACTGACGATCCACCTCCTCCAAACGCCGGATGAGGTCGAGGACAAGCTTGCGGGCATAGGGACCCCCGGCGGCATCACAAAAATGGGTGCGGCAGCCGAACGGCCGGTCGGAGTAGATCAGGCAATGTCCGTTTTCCCGATTCAGGAGCGGACAGGCTCCGTCGGTGGATTCCGGCAAATGCTTACGCCCGATGGCGCGCCAGCCTTTGGCGGCAACCATCGCTTCGCCTTTGGTCAGATAAGGCGTCCGCCCCGTAAGCTGGAATTGGCAACATTCCGTCCTCGCCAGACATGCACGTTCTACCGGCCGCCTCGCTAACTCCGCATACACCGCACGCACTTCCGCAACGGCACGTGGCACCGCTTCAAACTGTAAATCACGTTGATTCAATTGTATTGGAGACCAGAAAGGGAAGGACCGGCCGCCAGCTCCGGGCGATTAAGCCCTTATTTGAGCCTAAACCACAAGAAGACCCCGGCACCGCCCGGATTCAAACCCCAAGCACCCTCACAGATCGTCGGATTGGACAAGGTTTACATAGCGCTGGGCACGATCGCGCACAGAGGCAGCCAACCGGTTCGGGTTGAAGCCTTTGCTCGCATAATATCCATAGTGCGTATTCCAGAGCACGTACATGTCGAAATCGTTCGGTTCGCGATGTGCTTGTTTGATAAAACCCACGTAAAGCCGGGCCCAATGCTTCTGCGCCACCGTCAGCGAAACATTCGGGTTCCGGTAATTCTGTGAATGACTGTATTGGCGCCATACCGAGGGCATGATTTGATATCGGCTTACTTCACCTGCCCCGCCGATCTCGTCATCTCGATTGCCGGTCTCGATCATTCCGAGGGCCAGACGGCGATGCGCGTCAAGGACGGCAGGATCACCGGCGATTGTAGACGAAGCGGCTGGCATTTCGCTATCACGTTGCGCCACCGCGGCCACCGCAGTGTGCGTGCCTGAGAAGGCGAGCAGGGAGACCATCCCAATGATCAGTCCCGTTACCAACATGCTTCTTACTTTGTTTTTTCTCATAAAGCGTACAAACTTTCCCCACCCAATTAGCTCATATTATTACATGCTATGGGGGAATTAATCAAATCAGACATAGGGGTAGTTATTCACAGACTATTCACATATTATTCACAAGCTGCCGCAAACTGGATCAAGCCTTCGGATGTCGCCAACGATGAATCAAGCCTGCAAAGACGCTGGCGGCAAGTGTTTTACGGCTGATGAAGTTGCTCATTTCCAGAGCGTTTTTCCGTGTTCGAATTCAGGGCAAAGGATGACAAAAAATGTTGCATCAGGCAGCATCAGCCACACTTCTGGAAGCTAAAAAATTCGCCGGAGACCGTGTCAGGAATTTTCCCGAACCCAATGAACGGCATGGAGAATGAGCTCGGTGGAATTCTTGAAGTTTAGCTTTTCCTTGATGCGATTGCGGAAGGAATTGATGGTGGCGACACTGAGATCCAGGCGCTGGGCGATTTCGCGGGATGCCTTGCCTTCCCCCAGCATGCGAAAGACTTCCAGCTCGCGGTTGCTGAGATTTTCAATTGGAGAAACCAATTTTTCATCACCCTTCTCATGAACCAGCTTGCCAAGCATGGCGGCAGCCATTTTTTCACTCAGATGAATATCTCCTCCAAGAACCTTTCGAATGGCGGCTTTGACGACCTTGGCCGGTTCCTGCTTCATGACATAGCCCATGGCCCCTGCCCGAAGAGCCCGCTCGGCATAAAGGGATTCCTCATGCATCGAAACAACAAGCACGGGCAGGTCGGGGTGGCTCACTTTCAGACTTTTGATCAGCTCGATGCCGCTGGCGCCGGAAAGAGAAATGTCGGTGATCACCAAGTCGGGGGCTTCGCGGGCGATCCCGCCCAATGCCTCATCAAAGTCTGCGGCATCACCACTCACAATAAAATCTGGTTCCCGGTCAATCAACTGGCGGAGACCCTCGCGAAACATCGCGTGATCATCGACGAGGTAAATCCGGCTTTTGCCGCGGTTTTTGGCCGTGTCATGCACGGGCGTCGGGATTAAATCAGTTGTCATAATTAGATTTTAGGCGCCAATCACGTTGCGGCGTGAAAAACGCAGGTAATCTGGGTGCCTTGTCCGGGACGGCTTTTCAAGTCTAATTTGGCACCAATCACTTGCGCCCGATAGCGCATAATGCGGATACCCATCCCGCCGGAGTGTCCTTCACCGGATTCAAAACCCTGGCCATCATCAATCACTGTCAGTGCAAATCGTTCCTGCTGCCGGGAGATGGCCACCGAAATCTTGCTGGCATTGCCGTGCTTGGCGGCGTTCAAAACCGCCTCTTGCGCAATGTAATAAAGGTGCAAGGCGGCTGTGGTTTCCAGTTTTGGCTCCGGCCCGGAGCAGTTGAATTCGCAACGCACCCGGAACAATCGGGTGGCATTGTCAACCACTTCCTCCAAGGCCGAAACCAGACCCTCCTCCTCCAACCGTACCGGAAAGAGACCACGAGCCACGCTGCGGGTTTGCGCCATGGTTTCGTTTAACAAGCTGCCAATCCGCTCAGCTTCGGCGGATTCGGGAACCCGTTTTTCCTGCAATTGATCGGCCAGCATATCCACGTGGTAGGCAATGGCGGCGAGCTGCTGGCAGACCCCGTCATGCAAGTCATGACCGATCCGGCGCTGTTCGCGATTACTGATCTGAAGAATTTCGCGCTCGAGCCGTTTGCGTTCGGTGATGTCCCGGGCGACACTTTCGACCTCGGGCGCACTGCCCGCTTGCTTCACCAGGAGCGCGCTGATCTCGACCCGTCGATTGGCGCCGCCGGCATTGATAAAATCCCACTCAGTGGCCGCAATCTCGATGCCGTGCGACACCTGATCCAGCCACTCCTTTAATGCGTCCCGCTGATCTTCCACAACAAAGCTGGCCAGATTTTTGCCCAGGATATCCTCACGCTGGCGGTGCAGAAACTGCTCGCCGGTCTTGTTGACGGAGGTGATGCGCCCGCCGGGATCGTGGGTGAACACCATGTCCTTGGCATTCTCAAACAGGTTCTCGTAACGCTCCTTCATGGCCGCTTCGGTCGCCAGCTGGCGGCGAATGATGGCGGTTTGCACATGCACCCGCCGGCGCAAAATCCCAACCCAGGCAAGCGCCGACAAAACCACCAGCCCGAGAGCGCCCGTGGCCCATAACAATTTCTCCAGGTTCCACCAGGGTGGTTCCTGCAAAACCTGAATGTCATCGGCCGATCGCAGGAGAATACGGAAAGACTTGGCGCGCCAATCCGGACCCACGTGCCAGTCATTGCCAAGTTCGATGCGGCAAACGCCGGTGATGGCCACCTTGCTGCCGTTTTGCAGATAGGCAAAATCGGTTCCCGTGCCATGACGCTGCAAATAGGCGTTGAAGATGAACCCTCCTGATTGCAGCACCAGGAACTGTTCCGGACTATTGTGAGTCCGGTCCAGCACCGTGGCCGTAATGCGGACGAGACGGCAATCATGTTTGCCGGAGAGTGCCTCATCCGCGGTTACCAGATCAGGAGTCGGCGGCGCGCCGGTACCCACCTGCCGGAAAAAAGCGTCTTGCAGCATGGGTGTGTATTCTCCCTGGGCCGGAAATCCCAATACTTCCACCCGATCTCCGGGAATCAAGGGGCCAGCCTGCTTGGTCTCCACATAAAGCCCCCCGTTTTTGCCCTCAACATACAAGGTGTCATCACCTTCGCGATAAATCACAGTGCCATCCACTTTGACCTGATGGCCATAGCTGCCCTCGGGGGCAAATTGCAAAAGCTGCTCCATCGGACGCGCCGGAGCCCCAAAAGGATTCGGCGGTGCCGGTGTTTCAACCACCAAGTCCTCCGGCCGCGGAATCAAGATCCGTGTATCGAAAAGCTGGCGTTGCAGATTGAAGCGGGCGGCGCAGACACCCCGGATTCTGACCGTGCTAGCCACCAGGTTTTCACCTGATTTGACCGGCAGTGAGGCCGAAAGCGCCGTTAAACGGCCGCCGCCGGTCGCAATCCCCATCACAAAATACTTCATCGTGTCAACCCATTCCACCGAACGGACAATCCCATGAAGCTCCACGAATTGGCTGTCCTCCGCCCCACTGACGACTTCCTGAAACGTCACGGTTTTGGCGGTGGGAAAGACACCCCGGCCAAGCACGCGAATGGAGGTTGGCATCACGATCGGCGCATATTCCCCGGGACTCGTGCCACCTTCGATTTCGACCAATTGTCCCGCTTTCAATTCGGAATGATTCGTTATTCCAGGAATGGGCATGACAAAGTAAATGCCGGCAGTGTCGTCCTGGATGAATTGAAAAAATTGGCTCTGATCAATAAATGTAAGCACTCCTCGCAAACGAACGGGATAATTCCGCGCCGCTTCCGAGGGCGTAAGTTGGCGGATTTGGCTCGCAGTTTCGAAGGGGACAAATGAACCGGATCCAGCCGCCAATTGCAGGGTGCTCAAAGCAAGCAAGGCCTGGAGAAAAAGTTGCCGAATGAACTGCCGGACAATGATTGGTCCAATTTTCACGCGTTCAAAATTATGTCTGCCTTGAGCTAATGTGCCAAGTTTTACCCGACCAAGTTGGGGAAATAAAAAACCAGTGCGAAAATGAATCCGCACTGGTTCGGGGTATTTTTGGTTAGTTGTGTGTGGTTAAAATCGGGGCAAACATCTCCATCCGCCTGAACAGCCAGCCCTGTTCCAAGGAAACGTCCTTGAGTTTCAGGTGCGACTCTTTCCAGGCGGCCAGCCTGTTCTTGAGTCCAAACGACTCAATCCATTTGAACAGCATACCTTGTTGCCGAGCAACGAATATGCCGAGGCACTGTTACAATCAAATGTCGTTTGGGAAATAAATGCGAAACGGTTTGGGGCAAGTTTTCATCGTATTTTGCAAGCTTTGGGACAAGCTGCCGGAAGAATTTCTGAAATCGCTAAATGCATCTTGTTTTGGCGACCCTATCCGGTTTTGTCACCAGATTGTCACGGTTCCGACAGGAAATTGTAATATAATTCAACCATTCTCCCGCGCATGAATCCGCCGCTGGTGGGACGCGGCGGCGCTGTTGTTTTGCACCATTGGCAGGAAGACAAGGTGACAGCAACAACAAACCGAATCATTTATTTTGTTCGGCAAAAATCACATTCAAACCTTTGGAGCAGCAATAGCAGGGTGGCATTAGCATTCGTCGATCAAAGCGGTTCGGTTTTCGTCGTGCTTCAGAAATCGCCGGGGCACTGTCGGCCGACCTTATGAAATGGGTAAAGTCAAACTCGGTTGACGAGGACTGCCCCGCCTTGAAGCGGGTGGGGCGCCGCTTTGCCCTTTTCCTGCTGTTATTGGTTTGCAGTTGGACTATGGCGGATGAGTCTCTTTTGGCTGCCACGCCAACCACCGATTTAACATCAGGTCAGGGGCTGGTTAATGTCACAGCGGGACCTCATTTCAGTGTGGTGAGTTACGTCGTTAGGGGCGGTCCGCCTTTGTCCACAAATCTGCTGGCAACTTTGTTTGGCTCGCGCACCGGCACGAATGTGAGCGTAGCCCAGCTGGTGAGCGCCGCCGCCGAGCTGCACCAGGAATTTGTCCGCCAAGGCGAGCCCGGGATGAGCGTGGCCATCCCACTGCGGGGGATTAGCGATGGAATTGTCACGATGAACGTCTTTTCCTCGCCGGTGCCACAGGTGTTGGTTTCAGGTCAGACTTACATCAGATTTACCACCCCGCCGGAGATCACCCTCCCGGAGATGGCTGCCAACCCGGTTGCCACCAATCCCCCGGTGGAAAAGCCCCCGACCTCTTTGGCCAACAGCCCTGCACAGATGGCACTTTCAACCCCGCCCAAACCGTCCACTCCCGCGCAACTCGCACAAGCGCGTGCTCAACTGTTCCAGCTAATGGCCGAACAGGCCGCCACCGCCGCGGATACCCGTGTCCATGTTGTTGAAACCAACTCAGGACCGCGGTTTGAGGTAAGCCATTACGAAATTATCGGCAATACGGTGTTGGCACCGGCGATTCTCGCCCGGGCGATGACCAACATTGATGGAGCTTTCGGAACCAATGTGAGTTTTGGCGGCATTCGTGCGGTGGTGACAGAATTGCAGAAGGCATACCGGGACCGGGGTTATGTGACGGTGTCGGTCGGGTTGCCGCAGCAGAAATTGACCAACGCCATGGTTAAAATCCGGGTGACCGAGGGGCGGCTCGAAGCGATCGAGGTGAAAGGCAACCATTACTTCAGCTCCAACAATGTCATGAGTGTCCTGCCGAGCCTGCACACTAACATCATTTTGAACGCCCAAATCTTGCAGGCGGAATTAAACCGGGCCAATGGGAACCACAACCGGCAGATTTACCCGGTGATTGCTCCAGGCCCGGACCCCGGCACCAGCGAGCTGACCCTCAAAGTCAAAGACCAGTTGCCTTTGCATGCCAAAGTGGAGCTGAATAATGAAAGCTCGCCCGGCACGCCAGACTTGCGGGTGAACACCTCTGCAGTTTACGAAAACCTCTGGCAATCGGAGCACGCATTTGGACTGCAATACAGTTTCTCCCCGGAAGTCTACAAGTCCACCTCGCCTTACGCCGAACAAGCCTACGGGGCACAAGGCACCAATAATCCATACAGCAAGCAGTATAATTCGGCCAATCATTGGAATTTTTACGACCAGCCTGCGGTGGCCAATTATAGTTTCTTTTACCGTTTGCCGCTGGGCCCCCCGGTGGCCATACAGGACGTCATGGCTGGCAAACCTGGCAGCTTCGGATATGATGAAGCGACCCATAAATTCAATCTGCCGCCGGCATCGGGCCAGCCGGATTTGACCTTCTTTGCGAGCCGTTCAACCATCGATGGCGGTCTCGTGACTACCATGCCGGACACCTTTCTCTTTTACAATCCCACCAACGACCTGAGTCTCGTTCAACGAACCGTGCAACAGGATTTGACCGTAAATAATGATGTCGGGTTCCGGCTGAGCGTCCCCCTGCCGGCCACGGACGATTTCCAGTCTAGTGTTTCCGGAGGCCTGGACCTGAAGGATTACCAATTAACCAGTTTTGCGATCAACGGTTTTACGTACTACGCCGGCGAACTCGACAATGTCAATGGCAGCGCCATCACCAATCCGATTGTGTCTCATTACTATGTGCCGGTGCCGACCACGGTGAGCCGGTTAAATTATTTGCCGGTCGCACTGCGCTATGATGCGAGCCTTCAGGATTCATTGGGCCTCACCACTTGGGGTTTGGGGATTAGCGTCAATACTTGGTTTTCCGCCAGCACCACGACTTCCAGCGGGTCCTCCCTGAGTGGCCTTAAAAGCTTGCAAACGATTACGGCCTCTTCCCAGTCGACCGGTTATTGGGTCGTCCTCAACCCCAGCTTTTCGCAGCAGTTTGCTATCCACACGAACTGGATTCTGACTGCCCGGGCAGACGGCCAATGGGCAAGCGAACCTTTGATCAGCAATGAAGAATTTGGGATCGGCGGCGTCAACAGTGTCCGTGGTTATCATGAGGGCGAGGTATTTGGCGACGATGGCTGGCACTTTTCCTTGGATCAGAAAACACCTCCTGCACTGATCGGCATGGTGGACGGCAGCCTCCCGCTGGTCGTCAGCGGCACGGTTTACATGGATTACGCCCGCAGCATCCTGCTGGATCCCCTGGGCCGGCCCGCCGGCACCTCGCTATGGAGCACAGGTTTTGGCGGAGTGGCCAGCATCGGTTCTCATTGGGAGTCGCGGTTCCTGATTTCTCTGCCGCTGCTGGACTCCCCCACCGAAACGAAATACCACCCCTTTTTCAATTTTTCCCTAACCGCACAATTTTGATATGTTACCCAATTGTAACCTGAAAAAAACTCACCGGCATGTTTCGGATGCTAGACTCTGTAATGGCGGGAGATTTATGTCAAATGTACTGATCAGTTTAAGCTTGCGGGCGCTTGCGCTGTGCTCGGCGATAGGCGGGTGGCGGCTACTCCAGTTTTCAGCAGCGGCCAATCCTGCAGGCGGCACTGTGGCGCAGGGAGCGGCTACCTTCAACACCTCAGGCCAGGTGGAGATCATTACCACTTCCGGCAACACCGCGATCAATTGGCAAAGCTTTAATATCGGTGCCGGTGAAACGACCACGTTTGTTGAACCCTCCGCCTCCTCGGTCGTTTGGAATAACATTGGCGGGGCAAGCGCCTCGCAAATTCTTGGAAATCTGAATGCGAACGGTTATGTGGTCCTGCAAAACCAATCCGGTTTTTATGTGGGCGGTCAGGCTTCCATCACGGCCCACGGTTTGATCATGACCACCACCGGCGGAGCAGCCCCCAACTTGTCGAGCGGCGGGGCTTGGGAATTTGACGCGCCGCCCCCCACCGCTAAAATTGTCAACTATGGCCAGATCAATATCAATGGTGGCGGCCAGGCGTTTCTGCTCGCCAGCGATATTGAAAACAATGGCACCATCTCCGCGCCCGGCGGAAACATCGGCCTGTATGCTGGCGAACAGGTGCTGGTCTCGAGCGCGCCGGACGGACGCGGTTTAAGCGCAGTGGTCACACTGCCGCAGGGTTCGGTGGATAATAACGGCAAGCTGATTGCCGATGCGGGAACCATCGCGGCCCAGGCGCAAACCGTCAACCAAAACGGATTGGTCCAAGCCAATTCGGCTCAGGAGGTCAATGGAACCATCGAACTGCTGGCCAGCGACAGCATGAACTTGGGCGCCGATTCCGTGATTTCGGCCAAAGGCGACAGCACCGGCGTGAGCGCGGGCGGTTCCGTGATGATTAAATCGGCCAATGATTTTGCCGACCAGGCCGGTTCTGTCATTGATATATCGGGCGGCGCCCAGGGAGGCAATGGCGGCAGCGCCGAGATTTCCGCGCCAAATATGAGTTCCTTCAATTCGCAGGTGACCGACCAGGGCGTAGACGGATTTGCCAATGGCGTGGTGACGATTGACCCGGCGAACGTTTATTTAACCGCCAATGGCACGGCCAAAAATGGTTACACCAGCATCGCCTTCAGTTCTTTCAGTGGCGCTTCAATAAATGTGATGGCGGACCAGAATATTGAAGTCGGGGGACTTTGGACGCTGGCTGCTTCTTCCTCCTCCGCCCTGTTAAATTTGATCGCGGGCAACAACATTAGTTTCGATAGCGGTGCCGGCATTAGCGCGGGCAGTAAATGGGGGGTTGACTTGACCGCCGGCACGGCATTGCCACAAGGTTCCAAACCCACTTCAGGCAATGACGGGATCTACCTGAACGGCACGTCTTATCTGCAAGCCTTCGACGGCAACATCAATCTTACAGCCGCCAACGAAGTCATTGTTGGCAGCGGCGCCATCCGGACCATCGGCGGCGGTAACATCAATGTCACGGCGGTAAATGGCAACGTGAACGCGGGTGTCAATCTAAACGGATACGTCTTCGCTCCCAACACCAGCGTAAATAAAAACGCCCCGCCATATTATACTGTTTCACCAAGCCTTGGCGGTATCAGCACGGCCGCCGGGGGCAACGTCAGCATCACCGCCGGCGGCAACGTCACCACATATCTTCCCAGCCAGGTCGATTATGATAACAACCTCTCCCGCTCCGATGCCGGCACGGGCGCCTTCGGGACTCAGGCGGGCAACGTGACGATCGTCGCGGGCGGTAATATTTACGGAAACTACGTGGTCGCCAATGGCATCGGCTCTGTCACGGCGGGTGGAAATCTTGGTGTGCCGGGTGCGGCGCCAAATCAAAACCAGGGTTTTGCCCTGAGTCTGGTCAATGGAAGTTGGAATGTGTATGCCCCCAATGGGAGCATCTATTTGGATGACGTGATTAATCCCAACGGGGTTTTTAACGACAACACCCGCTCGGGTTACACTGGCTACCATCATTTTGATTATGGCTCCTCTGACTCGCTCCTGCTGGATGCCGCTAATTCCGTCGAAATCACCGGAAGCTCCTATCTACCGCTTGCGCCAGCTTCTGAGCCTGGTTACTCCTTGCCCATTTTATTGCCGCCGACGCTCACCGTCATCGCCGGCACCGGTGGGTTTGTCCTGGACTCCTCCGTGATCTTGTTTCCCTCCCCGAGCCAAAACTTGAACATCACCACCCTCGATGGTGGAAGTTTTACCTCGGCGGCAAATTCCAGTTCTCCGGTTGATCTCGAAATGTCCGGCAGCAGCAGCACCCAATGGAGCGCAGGAACCGGGGTTTTCGGACCCAGCGACCAAGCCGCCACACCCAATGAGCTTAATAACCCCAATCCGGTCGATATTTCCATTTCTGGCAATATGGAAGACATCGACTTGTACACCACCAAAGAAACCCGGCTCACAGTGCAGGGCAATATGTTGAATTGCGGCTTTTCCGGCCAGAACCTGCATGCCAGCGACGTATCGTCCATCACGGTCGCGGGCAGCATCATAAACAGTCCGCTCTACACGTTTGCCTTGCTTTCCTCCCCCATCACGAGTGCCAATTCCGCGCAAGCCTCCGCATGGGATTCAATATTTGAATTGGCCGTGAATCCAGCCATGCTCACGCAATTGGAAAATCTGGACGTCAATGCCACGAAGGTCGCCAATGCAATTGCCACGGATGGCGGATTGATTGGTTACTTAAATGACTCCGGTTACCTGTTGTTCCCCAATCCGCAAAACACCGCGGCCCTGGGCCTGAACCCGGGCTTTATTTATGACGCTAACCCAAACTCTCCGCAATTGGGCTTCAAAGGCAACATGGCTTCGCTTTTGACCCCCACCCAGATTGCCGATTTGGAAAACGGAAGCTTCACAGTTTTAAAAATCAATTCGACCGGGTCGCCGTTGGTTAATGCCAACGGACAATTACAGACCTCCACTTACACCTTCAACGCGGCCCCCCAGATTTCTACCCTGTATCAGGAAAGTCTGGCCGTAGGCTCGACCACCACGCCACAGATTGGTTATCAGATCGGGGGTCCCGGAAAATTCGATGTCACCGCGGCCACCCTCGATCTGGGCAACTCTTCAGGCATTCTCTCCTTCGGTTTTGGCGACGGTTCCCCGTTTCAAGGGATCAATTATGCGTCGCTCTTGGGAGTTTCCGGCACTTTGGCTGCCGGCGGTGCGGCGGTCAATGTCAATGTGTCGGGCAACATCAGCATGGCCACCTCAGCCATCGGATCACTGGACGGCGGAAATGTGACGGTGAACGCTGGCGGAGAAATCGATCTCAGCCAGGGAACCTTTGTGTTTCAAACTTCAGACTGTTACGGCATTTACACTTCCGGACACAGTGATGTCAGTGTGACCGCTGGAGGAACCGTCAATATTGGCAGTGCCCGCATTGCCGCTTTCAATGGCGGCAATGTCTCGGTCGAATCGTTGACAGGCGATGTGAATGCCGGCGTAGGCGCGAATTTGGCCTTAACTGTTTACGGCGCCTTTATCAACCCCTCCACCGGCCTGCCGGCCTGGACCGAATTTGGCAATCTCACGGATGCCGCGTCACTTCAGGCAGACCCGGCCCCCTATGGCAGCGGTGTGATCGCCATCCTACCGACTCCCAAATACCAGACCCCGGGCGGCAATTCAGATCCGGGAAATATCATCATCCAAACACCGGACGGCAATATTAACTCAACTTTTGGCGGCATCTCCCAGTTCGCGTTGAATGCCGTCGCGGGCGGTGGTGCCATTATCGATTTGATCGCGGGTACGCCTGGTATTAAAAGCAATGCCAGCCAGGGCAATATCGATCTTGGAGGTCCCATTATTGGTCAAACGGTCGATGTCACTTACACAGGGAACTTTAATGGAATCCTCATTGCCCAGGGAAATGCCAATGTTACCGGGCAAAACTTCAGCGGCGTCCTGCTCGCGGGCGGCACGGCAAATATTTCCGCCAGCGGTTCGATTTCTGGAACCGTTGTCGGCATTGGTGGAATCAATGCGTCCGGTGGCGGCACCGACTCGGCTAGTTTGATCTCTGAAAATGTTTCTGCAGGTGGTGTCACCACTTCCACGCTCGCCACCTACTCCACGGGTACCAGTGCCAGCTCGTCGGCGGCACAGCAAGCCACCAGCTCCGCACAGCAACAGATGGCCGCCAACAGTTCAAGCGACAGCGACAATAGTGACGACAAGAAGAAAAAACCGGGCATCATGCAGCGCCTCAAACGAGTCACCGTGATTCTGCCGAAGTCCACTTAAGGTCTGAGGTCGATTTGTAGCCGGTAGGAATGGGGATATTTTTCAACCCAGGCTCTAGCCCGGATTTTTAATAGGCCATTTTTAAAAACAGTTCACGCCCTTTGCGGCTGTGCAAGCCACAGCCGCATTTTCCCGTGAAGTGGGCGCATTCGCTGCCAAATTTGGACTGATTTTATGAGCTCGCTAAACTGCACTCGAAAATGGCTTCTCGCAACCACCCTCTCTGCCATTTCCAAATTCGTCATCGATATGCCTCTACCCTTGGCCAAATCACGTACTTCTGAAGTCTCGCAAAACTGCTAGAGGCCATATGGAGTGCGCCGGCAGAGCATAGCGGCGACGGCGCTTTCGCATCACCCTCTGCATTCGGCAGCCAAGATGGTCAAAGCGCATGCAAAAAGCGGCGTCGCGAATTGGACTCAATCATCAATCCTTTAAGCAGCCATGCAGCAAAAAAACAACCACGGGAACCATTCCCGTGGCTGTTTTGGAATTATGAGCGGCGGTTGCGCCTTGCCTACAAATCAATGAACGCCGATACGGTAAAAGCGATTGGCATCCGTAGAGGTGTCGGTCAGCGAATTGGTGTTGCCATTGCCGGTGAGCGTCGTGGGCGACGCGGTCCAATTCGTGATCGGTGCGGTCAAGCCAGCGGCATTTGTGTAATAAAGAGTATAGGTAAAGCTGCCATTGGTGGTGGTAAAATAAATCGAGTCCGTGCTACCGGAGCGAACGAGGGAGACAATCTTTGGCACTGGTGGCGCAACCGACAGCGTGTTAAAAGTCACAACGCCACTTGAATTAAGGGAAAAATTGCCAACTTGCGGCGGGGTGGTGCCATTGTCAGGCTGAGCAAAGAATCCAACTGTTGTTTCACCAACCGCGTTAGGGTTCGCGCCTCCCTCTTCGTTAAGATAATCAGTGCCGAGCGTGGGATTAATGGTCTCAACGTTCCAACTATATGCTAAACTTGACAAAACAGTGGCGGAATTTCCCGCACCCGCCGTGACAAAGTTGTCGTTATAAATTGTTTTAACTGCGGTGTTGATGGCATTCCACGCGCCAAAAGCAGGAACTGGAGGCGGAGCCGTTACCGCACCAAGACCCGGGTTATAGGTCAAATACTGAGTATGGCTGGAGCTGACGCTTGCAATGACGCCCCAGTCCACTGTGGAGAGGTCATAAGAAGTGAGCAGGGAACCCAAGTTCCAAGTTTCACCATTGGTGAGTGATGACTCCGCCCCCAAGTCATAAAGAGTATCCGTTCCTGACTGGGTCGAGAAACCAACAATCAAGTCATTATTATAAGTAGCCCCACCCTGGCCTTGTGCCGATTGAATAACAGCCAACCCTAGTAACACCAACAATGCGATTTTAATTTGAATATTTTTCATTTGTAAGTTGTTTTATTTGCATTCGTTTTTCCCAACCAACGCAAAGTTCAGCGTTAAATACGAATCTTCACTTTACCAGTTCTGGAGGGATAATCTTGCCATTATAGGACATCTGACGACTGATTTAGGACATGGCTTAACCTCACGCAAACTCTTTAAATAAAACACTTAATCGATTTGGTTGATTATTTGCGAGGGAGATTTGGCCAGACCGCCCCCATTTGTAACATAGCCAGCCCCTTCGTAACATATTCGCGCCTTTTTGCGATAAATCTTCACATGACAAGATCAAATGAAATTGATATCCCTCAGTTGAATCTTGCATGGCAACAAACTTTAATATTCAAAGGAAACTGACGTTCATCGCGGCTTTGACCTTGGTTAATTGCCTTTTTTCGGTCCTGGCCGACGGCGCGGATGAATTGACGCTGGATACGGCGTTTGCCAAAGCCCAAAAAGGCGATGCGCAGGCGGAATATTATTTGGGGAAGTGTTATGCCAAGGGAAAGCTTGTCCCGGAAGATGATGCCAAGGCGGCATCATATCTTCGACTTGCAGCGGAACAGGGCTACGCGTTTGCCCAAACGGATTTGGGGGCATTATATGCCGAGGGAAAGGGAGTAAAACAGGATGATTCGAAGGCGGCGCATTGGTATCTCCAAGGGGCAAATAATGGCGATTCCTTGGCGCAGTACGCCATGGGGTTGTTTTATTCACAAGGGCGGGGGGTCACGAACGACCCTCAACAATCATTTAATTGGTTTAAGCGCGCGGCGGAACAAAACCAGCCCGATGCCCTGCTGGCGATGGGTGACATTTATCTGAAGGGCCGCCCGGGCATTCCGATTAATTTAAAAGAGGCCAGGGATTGGTTCCAAAAATCGAGGGATCTTGGAAATTATGAGGCCGATAATTCACTAGGCTTTATCTATGAACACGGAGGCTTTGGCATTGAACCGAACGCCCAACGCGCCCTGGACTTTTACCGGGAAGCGGCCCTCAAAGGCAACGGCCGGGCGGAAATGAATTTGGGCCGATTGTATCTGGATGGCACGGCGGTAAAAAATGATCCAGTCGAAGCCTACAAGTGGTTTTACCTTGCGGTTCGCCATCAGGAAGGAATCGGCAATCATTATTTAATGATTTTGGAGGGTCGGCTGCCTGGTTTGGCGGGTCCGCAAGCGGTCATTACCGCGGATCAGAGGGCCGAAGCCATCAGTCAGGCCAACGAGTTGCTAAAATCAATGCGGACAGAACCGAAAACACCCAAGACTTGACCTGCGGAGCAAACCTCCTTGTTTTCATCATCGGTCCGAGCTTTAACTTGATTCCAGCATCCAAGGCCTCAAACCCGTCCAACTCACGGTGCAGCGACTCCGCCATGTGAATTCACCACCTCAAGTTGATAATTTTCAAACGCGGAGGTCCCGATCATAGCTTTCAAAACACCATCCATTTCGGGCTGGGCCTTCTTTAAGCGCGCCAGATATGCCGGGTCGCTACCATCTTGAATGGGGTCCCCGACTTGCTCTCTGAACTGCTGGCGCAAATCGGCAATCAACTGCTTCTGATCTGCGTTGAGGTTCAAAGTAGACAGGTCGACATCCTGGAGAGCGAGCGGCAGCGGGCCGGTGGGAGAGATTGGAATCGCAAAGGTGCGCACTGAAGCGGCAACCTCCTGCGGGGCGGGTTTCAAGCCCAATAGATCCGCTATTTTCGCTGATTCTTCAGCAGGTATCTTCTGCAAGGCAGCCCTCCAGGCCGATTCTGAACTTAAAGCACCGACCTGCTTCGACCAGGAATCGCCTTCCAAAGCCGACAGTTTCTTTTCCACTTGATTGGCGAATAATTGGTAAACGGAGTCCACGTCCGCGCTGACAATGGCTCGCACGGTGGGTTCAGGACAACCGGTGGCCCGCAGGTTCTTAACATATATGTGGTAATCACTGGAATAAAGCTGACTCCATTGAAAAGGAGCAACCAGCGGAACCGGCCGAGGTTCGGCCACATTTTCTAGCTTGGCCCTGGAAATGGGAGGAGTTGTATTAGTGGCCAGGAAATCCGCCGCTGGTGCTGTTGGCGGCATGAGAGTGTAGCTGTTTCTGGCAACCAGCAGAAATGCCAGTCCAAACCCGGCAACCAAATTTAACAAAAGCGAAATCTTCAATAGCGTTCTCATGAACATAACCTCGCAAACAAAACCTTAAGTCTTAAACTCATTTCGGCAAAGCAATTTAAAGCTAAAAAAGGGCCGGCGCGAAACAGGTTCGCGCCGGCTCGTAAAGAATCAACCCTTTGTGGATTGCTTAGTTGTGGCTCGGAACGCTGTTCGGGCCGGAACGGCTGGCCTGCATGGCCGACAAGGAAATGAGCGCATTGCCGTCGCCATAGGCGGTGACACCGGTCGAGGCACCGAGAAGAGTCCAAGCACTGACAGCTTCAGCGTCTGCCGTGGGGCTGTGGCTGACGAATTCATTGCCCCAGAAGGTGTACTGGCCCTGTTCGACCGCGGTGGGGTTGAAAGCAACACCATCATAAGTCAATTCAGTTGCACCTACGCCGATGGCCGTCACGGCATCGTTGTATCCCAAGTAGGCGATGACTGAGAAGCCAGTGTTGCCAGTGATCTGATCGGTCGCAGTGGTGGTGTTGGCACCCAAGGTCTTGGCCAAAGTGCCGCCGCTGGAGAATCCGTAGTCACCTTCGTAAACTCCGCTGCCAGTGAGATCAACTTGGGCGCCAGTCGTGCCGTTGATTTCGATTTGATTCGGGCTTGTGAAGATACCGAAGCCAGAGTCACCGAAAGCGTTAACGCGTGTGCCAGAGGAGTTATCACGACCGCTGACGTAGACTTCGTCGTTCACATGCGCAGAATTACCGTCGAATAATGCGCGGGGAGCATAACCATTCAACGCGTTTTGGATCTGCGAGTCCGTCACGTTCGAACCCGTCCACAAGCCCGGATTGCGAACCCATTTGAAGGTGATAACACCAACAGGTTTCGTGGCGACGGTCGGAGAGGTTGTCCGGGAATAAGCTTGAGCGTTGTCCGCCATGGCGAGGTCAACCGTATGGGAGACCGTCGCCGAAGGCGCGGCGGTGCCGTTGTTCAAGCCATTCAGCGAGGTGGGATCAATGAAGGATTCGGACGCGCCGGTGGCCACGTCTTTATAACCGGCTTCGGAACCCGACCAGTCGCAATCAATAATGGTGGTACCACTACCGCCAACGAGCGTGCCGGAGAACGCCATGTAAGTCGAGCCGGAGGCGCTGGATCCAGAATAAGTGGTGACCGTAGGAGCCGCAGTGAAGACAGCTCCGGGAAAGATCAAGCAGTTGTAAACATTGGCGCGGGCGGCAGTGGAACCGGTCAGATAGACAACCCCAGCGTGGGAAACGCTGGAAATGCTCAAACCGAGAACAGCAGCGATGATGCTTTTGCTCAAGATGGTGTTTTTCATATTAGTTTATTATTTTACTTTTTTGGTTGTTAGTGGGCGGATGCCGCTGAGGCACCCGCCGATTTGTTGTTTGTGTTTAGTTTATGTGGGGAATCAAGCTTGTTTGTTGCTAAAACGATTGCGGAGCGAAACCACCAGCAGACCGGCACCGGCGATAAAACCGTAGGCGGAAGGTTCCGGAACCGCAGTGAATGTCACGGTACCGGTTTGGTCGAGGCTGAAACTGCCAATGTCATTCGGCGCGGTACCGTTATCAACAGTTCCGTAAAAACCAACCGAGGTTTCGCCAACCACATTAGGATTCGCGCCCCCGACTTCGTTAAGAAAATCAGTGCCGAGCGTCGGATTAATGGTCTCGGTATACCAACTGTACGGTGTAGAGGCAGCGGGGGTGGCCGAATTGCCCGCACCTGCTGCGCTGAATGCATTGTTATAAATCGTTTTAACCGCGGTGTTGATGGCATTCCAGGCACCAAATGCAGGCACCGTGTTTGGAGTATTGACGTCCGTCTGGTACTGAGAATGACTACTGGTAACACTGGCAATGACCCCCCAGTCCACAGTCGATAAATTGATGCCGGTAAGGAGTGAGGAGAGATTAAATTGCTCACCAGAATAGAGAGAGCCGACCGCGCCAGCATCATATTCCACATCATTGCCAGTCGTGGTCGTAAAACCAATGATCAAGTCGTTGTTATAATTAGCTGCAGCCTGGGCGGTTGCAATGGTTCCCAAACCGAGAGCGGAGACAATAACTGCTTTATAAAGAGTTTTCATGTTTACGTTTAATTAGTTAGGTTGAGTGGTGGAGCTGTGTTTATTCTTTGTTTGTATCGCGTTTTTCTTCACGGGGCGCTTGTGCTACTAATATGCGATCCGCTTGTCCTAACTCTAAAGCTAAACGCGCTTGAAAACATCCGGTCTAAGGACTTGTTACTGCAGTTTTTAGACCCGAACGAACAATTCATAAAAGCCTGTTGGCAAGTGGATTAAAAAGCCGAGTTGCCGCTTTTGGTTTCGCCGGGCTCAAACCGTAGCCGAAATGTAACAAGCTTTGCGCTTGGATTAGCACATGAGAACCCTTGCAATATTTCTTAACTGCCAAACAATTAGGTTGTAACCAGAACGTAACTGTTCCGCCACAAATCCGTTGCCTTTCGTTTATATGATTTTTTAATGCAAAGTGCAGATGGTCTACATCAGAGGGGAAATTCATCCAGCAGACAGGTCTCGACCTGTCTGGCAGTTCTCATTGGAGCCGGGGTCTTGGGTCTGGCGGCCAACGGGATCGGGCAGGAGGTTTCCACAAATGCCACGGCCATTTATGGCTCTCCCTCTGATCCGGTGCTTGGTCTCCTGGTGGAAAAGGGGATGATCACCGAGCAGGAGGCGGCCAAAGTCCAGGCCCAGGCGGACGCCCTGCGCACCAATGAAATTTCCGAGTTAAGGGAGTCGGGATCGCAATGGAAAATCAGCAAGGCGGTCAAGAACATGGAACTTTTTGGAGACGTCCGCTTGCGTTATGAAGATCGCTCGGCGAAAGATCCCAACGGCGGGACCATTGATTTGAACCGGCTTCGTTTTTCTGTCCGTGTTGGGTTGCGCGGCGAGTTATTCGATGATTTTTATTATGGGGTCAGGGTTGAGACCGCAGCCAACCCGCGCTCACCCTGGGTTACCTTTGGCACTTCCTCCTCGAGCGGGTCAAGCTCCAGCCCTTATCAGGGGCCATTTGGCAAATCAACTTCCACATTAGGCATCGGGCAGGCCTATGTGGGTTGGCATCCCGAGCCTTGGTTCGATATCACGCTGGGTCAAATGCCCAATCCACTCTTTACCACCCCAATGGTTTGGGATTCGGATCTGAATCCAATGGGAGCGGCGGAACACTTTAAGTATCAGGTGGGCGAGGCGGACTTTTTTGCCAATTTCGGCCAGTTTCTTTATGCCGATACCAACCCCACCGAAGCTGCGGCAGGCTATTTCAATCCGCTTACCACCTCCAGTGGTAGCCTCCCGTTTCTGCTGGCCTGGCAGGGCGGGTTTGATTATCACTTCACCAAAAAGGTCGATTTCAAGATTGCTGCGACCGTCTATAACTATAATGCCTACAATAACGGTGCGCCACTGCCGGAAACTCCCAGCTACGCCACATCTCCCGGATTTAATTCAACTTATGTGGGACAGGGGGGCACTTTGGGCGCCAACAATGCCTCGGGCGGGTCGTATAATCTCTCACCCACCGCCTCGAGCAGCTTCGGTGGCTTTTACTCCGATGAAACCGGCATCAACGACCTGCTCGTAGTCGAGATTCCATTTGAGTTGAACTTCAAGACGGACAAGCTTGACTACCGGTTATTTGGTGATTATGCCCAGAACCTTGAGGGTGCGCAGCGGGCCCAAGCTGCCTACAATGCCTCGCAGTCACCTTACTTTTCCGGTACCGGGGCCGGTGTGGGTCTTATTCCCATTCCATCCCCCCAGACGCACGATGACAAGGCGTATCAAATCGGCTTTGCCATCGCCAACAAGGACGCCATGGGGCTGGTTTACGGAACCAATTCCCGCAAACGCGGCTGGGAATTCCGGACTTACTGGCAGCACGTTGAGCAATATTCGCTGGATCCCAACCTCGTCGATTCGGATTACTTTGAGGGCGCGGAAAACCTGCAAGGAGTTTATGCCGCCATCGCATATGGTTTTACCGACAATCTAATTGGAACCTTCCGTTATGGTTACGCCGACCGCATCAACAACAAGCTGGGCACGGGCGGCAGCAACCAGGATATTCCCCAGATGAACCCGATTAACCAATTTCAAATTCTGCAATTCGATATATCCTGCCAATTTTAAACCAAAGATTTGGGTTGCGGCTTGATTGCCAGGATCGCTTGAAATCCGCCCGTCTGGCTTTGTGGTACTAAATGAGCCATCTCAAAACCAATGACCCACTGGAGGATTCGGCGAACCGCCTGAACCCGACGGATTGGTCCTCCAAGCGCATGCCGAAAAAATCCGGGAGAGTTCGTCACCAAAAGGCCTTTGCTGAAAACACCCGGGGTATTTCTCCGCTCGCTTGCGGAGCAAAGGCGACTTCGTCTTTGTCCATAAAACCTGACCACGCAGCGAACCCCACTGGGATGGAAAGTCTCGAGGCATCCATCTGCGAAGATCGGCCCACGACTATCAGAATTAACAGACACAGCGATGGTAAATTAAACTTCCAGATCGATTATTCATTTTAGCGCATTCGCCAGAGCGCCGAAACACACAAATAATCTACGCAAATAACTTATAATAATACATTTGCAACAGCACTAAAAATTCAAAGCGTACCACTTGTTGGATTTGTGCTGCCAAACGGCTCAGCGATTGCTACGTTATTCCAAGAATTGGCACCTTAATGCCATTTCTGCCGCAATCGGGCGGTTCTGCCCGAAAATAGTGCAATAATATCCAAGAAAATTATGAAAATTGATACCAGTGTAATCCTGGTCGGAAGCGCGTGGTGCCGCAAAAATCTCACCCGCGGGTTCACCGGTTGGCGAAAAGTTTGTTTCGGCTCGCTCCTATTGGCTTTGATCACGGCGGGAAGTTTCCTTCTCGCCGGCTGCGAAAGTTCCGAGGAATCACTGGACACCGCCATGTCGGAAGCGGTAGCGCATAACCAGGCGCAGGCCCCGGATTACTCCACCAATTTATTGCAGGAAGGCGATGTCGTCGGCATCAGTTTTCGGTATTCAACAAATTTTGACGAGATTCAGAAAGTTGGTTTGGACGGCAACCTCAACCTGGCGGTGGCCGGCCAAGTGAAAGCCGCCAACAAAACTGTTTTGCAACTGCAAGACGAGCTAACCAAACTTTATCAGACCGAAGCAAAAGATGATCCGATCACCGTGAAAGTCTTGACCCCGGAAGCCGCCGTTTATGTGACCGGCTCCGTTAATAAGCCGGGCAAGATTCCCCTGGAACACCCGATGACCGTTTTGGAGGCAATCATGGAAGCCGGCGGATCCGACCCGCTCGAAGCGGACTTGTCCGATGTCCTGGTTTTGCGCGTGGAGAAGGGCCAGCAAAGGACATATCATTTTAACGTGAGGCGGGTGCTGAATGGCGATGACACCACCGTTTTCTATCTCAAGCCGTTCGATATCGTCCGGGTTCCCACCAAGATTTTCAATTATTAGTCTTAGCCTCGGCCCGAGCGATTGTCGCAGCCTGCCCTCCTGTCAGGAGGGCAGGCTAAAATTCCCGACTTGCCTTGCAACGGGTTCCAGCGAGAATCACCCTCATCTATGTTCTCACACGTGGTCATTTTCTGGACGGATCCAGCCCAACCCGGTGCCGCGGACGACTTGATTGCCGGTGCCCGCAAATATTTGCAACCGATACCAGGAATCCTGCATTTTCAAATCGGCAAAATGGTCGGCAGTGAACGTCCGGTGGTGGATCAAACTTATCAGGTGGCCTTGAACACCGTGTTCACCTCAAAACAGGCGCAGGATGATTATCAAGTCCATCCCCTCCACCTGGAATTTGTGGCTAAATGCGTCAAGCCGCTGGTGAAACGCGTCTTGGTCTACGACTTCGCCTGAAGCTCGGGCGACACTTGTCGCAGCAGATTGCGAATCTCCTGTATGCGGGGCGGCTTCGCCAGGATGGCATCCACCGGCTTAACGCTGTCGTCTTTGATGAAATCGCCCCACCCGGTCAGCATGAAGACGGGAGTGCGGGGGTTCTCGATTTTCAACGCTGTGGCGACTTCACGTCCATCCATGTGAGGCATGCCCAAATCCGTAATGACCACATCAAATGGATTGCCCGAAGCACGCGCGGTTTTAAAGGCGCTGAGACCGTTGCGACCGCTATCCGCCGTCTCAACTTCATGCCCGTCATGGCGGAGCATCTCGAACATTAATTTCCTCACGGTCGGCTCGTCGTCAATGCACAAAATATGGAAGGGACCCGACTGGCCAGTCGTCTCCGTAGCCGGAACGGCCTTAACCACCGACTTGGTCACCGGGAAAATCAGCCGCATAGTTGTGCCTTGACCGGGAGCGCTGTCAATATCGATGCGGCCCTCGTGCCGCTCCATAATCCCGTAAACCATCGCCAACCCTAGTCCGGTGCCGCGCTTGCCCTTGGTGGAGAAAAACGGCTCCAGACAGCGTTTGCGGATCGTTTCATCCATCCCGAGGCCGGTATCGCAGACTTCAAGGATGACGACCGAATCCCCAACCCGCGAGCGCACCATCAGGGTCCCCCCCGACGGCATCGCATCCACGGCATTAAGGATCAGGTTGGTCAAGGCCTCGCGAATTTCACTTTCGATGCCAAACAACTCCGGAAGATCGGGGGCGAGATCCTTTTGCATTTCAATCATGACCCCGCGACGCTGCGGAAGATCGCGCCAGCGCGGACGGGTCATATCCACCACCTGCTCGACGATCTGATTGAGTTTCAGCGAAAGCAGCGATTCATTTTCGTCGCGCAGGCGGTAAAACTCCTTCAGACCAGCGACTATGTGGGAGATGTCCTCGCCCGCGGTTTTGATGTAATTCAAGTATTTTTTACCATCGGCGCTCATGGTGGTTTCGATCCGCATCAAAAGCTCGGAAAAACCCACGATGGGTGACAGGGCATTGTTAATGTCGTGGGCGATGCCGCTGGCCATCTGACCCAGTGCCTTGAGCCGCTCATGCTGCATGACTGCATGTTGGGTTTTCCGCAATTCATTGTAAGCGGTTTGCAAATCCTGATAGAGCTGGGCCTGACGCACTGCCAGCGCCACGTGGGTACTCAGACTTTGGATGAACTCACGTTCCGCCGGACTAAAGCCTGCCAGTTTCCGGCGCAGGAAAAGGAGCAGACCAAGCATCCGGCCATCCAGGAAGAGTGGCACCCCCAGCAGCGAAAAGTTTTCCACCCGGGAAATGGCATGGGCCATTGGGGCTGGGCACTGGCTCAAGTCCGGCAGGTAAATCGTTTCGCCCCCAACACACATTTGAAACGGGGTATCAGTCAGCGGCACACCAGACAGGCTCGGAAAGCGCCTAGCCAACGGCAGCGACTTGCTGCCGCAAGCCATGACCCTGAGGCTGCCAGGGGCCTCGTCAAACCAATAGGCGCTGCTGAAATCCATCGGCAGATTCAGCTCCAGATGCTGGAGCACGACGAGCACAATGTTTTCCGCATCCTGCCGCGCGGCAACCGCGATCGTGATCTGGTTCAACAGGCTGATACGGTCCAACTGCTGCTGCAAATCCGCCGTCCGCTCGCTCACGCGCTTTTCCAGTTTGTCATTAACCTCATTCAAAGCCCGGTCGCGTGCCTGAATCTGCGCCAGCATGCCGTTGAAACCATCTATCAACTCGCCCAGCTCATCATCGGACTCTTTCACCGCCCGGAGGGAATAGTTTTTATTGGCGGAAACCTCCTGGGCAGTATGCGCCAGATGGGAAACCGAACGTAATATGGCCCGCTGCAAACGCGAGGCCAGAAGATACGCGGCCACGAGCGAACCGAAAATGAAGATCATGATGATGGCGGCGTCGCGCCACATCATCAGGTGCAATTCCCGCAAATCCGAGCAGACGTAAATCGTTCCGATGCGCTCCCCGCTCAACCAGATCGGTTGAAAACCTTCGAGATGATCGTCCACAAAGCGCCAGCCCTCCTCGCCGGGTTTCGTCGGCAGCGTCAACGCCTCATGCCCGGGCACCCGGTAGCCTACAAATACAGAATTGTTCGTGTAAAGGCAGGCGGCCAAAATCCCCGCTTTTTTTGAAGCCAGCGCTTTCAAATTCTCCGCAGCTGTGGCTTGGTCGTTGTAAGTCAGCGCCGCCGTGCTCTGGTCGCCCACGATTTGGGCCAGCGTGGAGAAATCCGCCTGCATGCTCGAGCGGACCGAAAAGTATTCCACCAGGAAGAAGGCCGCTGCCACCATTAAGAGTGCGGCTGAGCTGCTGACGATGGTGGCCAGCAGCAACTTGTGTTTGATTGAGCGCAAAAACATAATTCAGGGGTTTGGGGGAAGGCTCAGCGAGCGCAATTTGGAGCTGATGGTCAACCCGGCATGCTCCGCCGCCGGATTGTTGATCTGGAACCGGATACTATCCGCAGACATCACCAGATTGATCGCAAAACTCGAGCCCGCAAAATGCGGCAGGTTTTCCGTGACCGTGAGCACACTCGCGCCATGCAGCGCCGCAAAGATGGCCGACGCATCTTTTTGGGCAGCTTGGCTGACGAAAAGAATCTGGCAGTCTTTGGCCTCATCCGTGGAGGTCAGCACCCGGAACTCCACGGGATGACCCGCAATGCGCTTGCCGGCAACCATGTTTCTCAAATCTTCGTGGAAAGGATTACCGCCCCAGACGCCGATCACCAGCGGCGCATTGGAGGCCGAAAAACCGCCAGCCGGCCAGCTCACAAATTTTCCAAAATTGAAAAGATACGCCGCCTTCACCTCATACTCCAAAGGCACGACCTCCCGCGCGGCGACCCCGCGGCCCCCCATCATCCACGACAGGGCCAGCAGCATGATCACCACGCGCCAGGATTTTCGCTTAAACGTCATTGCCATTTTGCCTTCGATTCCATGAACTTAAAACCGGCAGGTCACCTTTAAATACACACTACGCGGAATATCTGTCACCTGGCCCGCCTGGGTATTGACGTAAGTGGGGCCAAACTCCGCATGTTGGTCGTGCAAAAGATTCTGCCCGACCAGCGCCACTTCCCAATTCGGGTTGATCTGCCACGCCAGCCGCGCGTCCAGTTCCACGTAACTGTTGATTTGGAAATAAGACAAACGGTCCACATAACGGAGTGCCGTATCGAAAGCCACACCACGGGGCAGATCCATGGAGGAACGAAGCGAAAACTGGTGTTCCGGATTTGAGCCTTCCGTCTCCGCGACGGAAAAAGTATCGGGCGGGCTGGCGCCATCGGCCCTTGATTTCAAGTCCATTCGCAGCAGCGTGTAGGATGGTTGCAACCGCCACCAATCCGTCGCCTGCCAGGTGGCCGTCGCTTCGAATCCGTAAGTAAAGCCATACTGATCGTTGGCGAAGAACAGTTGGGAGGGGTTGGCAGGATTGATTTGCTCGCTGCTTAAGTGGCTATAATCGTTGTAATATGTGGTGAAATCCACAGAAAGTCGCGGCAGCGGTTCGCTGCGATAGCCCACCTCATAGGCAATAAGTTCTTCCGAACCAACGGTGTTGGTGCCGACCAGCGTCACGGGCAATCCGTTGGGATCGACCAGGCTGACCGTCTCCTCGGCTCGTGAAGGGGTGCGGACTGCCCTGGACACGGAGGCCCAAAATGTTTGGTGTGCCGTCGGGGTCCATAAAAGCCGCGCTCCCGGCTCGTATTCCAAACCCGTGTAATCGTTGTGCTCCAATTTTGAACCCACCGTGAGGCTCAGGGAGTCCGGAACCAGTGCAATTTCGTCCTGCAAAAAGCCGCTGTATAAATTCAAGGTGCTGCTGTTCGGTTGGAAACTGATGTTGGGATAATTCACCTCGGAATCCCGCGTCAGCCGGTAGCCAAGGCCCCACACCATTTTGTTTCGTTGGAGAGGTTCAAATTCGTTTTTGAAATCCAGGTCAAAGGTGTGCAATTGTTCGTCAAAAACCCAAGGCGCCGTGCGCTGGTTATAATCGTAATAGGCCTGCAATTTGTAGTTCGCCGTGTCCGAAATATTGTGAGTCCAAAGCCCCAGCACATTCGCTCCGCTGACTTTTTCTTCCTCGATGTTGGTTACCATCCCCGTGGGCGCCGGTAACACCACCCCAAACACTTGATCAATCCAGCCCAGATATCCGGCTCCCTGTAACATCACCGAATTGATTTCCGTGGGGGCCCAGTCCATGCGAAATCCGCCACGGGCCATTTGCCATGAATTGTTTGCTCCGCTGCCGTCCGGCAACACGCTGGCATCATGGTTCTCGTAAGTGCCGTAGACCCGGTAAAAAAGATTGCTGCCCATCACGCCACCATAGCGCACGTCGGCAAAACCACGCTCCTGGTTGCCGCCTCCGCCCGAGGCAAGCAATCCCTGGGTATCCTCCGCGCTTTTGGTGATCACATTGATCACCCCGTTCATCGCGTTGGCACCCCACAAAGTTGCACCCGGGCCCCGCACAACTTCGATGTGATCGATGTCCTCCATCATCGTTTCTTGAACATCCCAGAACACGCCGGAGTAAAGCGGGGTATAAAGATCGCGTCCGTCCTGGAGCACGAGCAGCTTGTCCGCAAAGGTGTCGTTGAATCCCCTTGTGCTCACTGCCCATTGACTGGCGTCCACCTGTGCCACGTCCATTCCCGGCACCAATCGCAACGCCTCGGGAATGTTCATCGCGCCGGAACGCTGGATCTGGTCCTGGGTAACCACCGAAACCGCCGCGGGGGTCTGCGATACCGTCCGCGAGGGGCCAAGAATGGTCACCTTGACCTGCATCAACTGGCTGATATCCATGTCGGCCAGGCGGGATAAATCCGGCCCGTTGGTCGACGCCAAATCGTCCGCTTCCGCCACCCCAATTGTGAGCAGCAACGCAAGCAGCGCTGACAAAACTGTTATCGTCCCTTTTTTATCCCCCCGGCGGGACCAAAACGCGGAGAGTCTGAGTTCAAACCGCCTCATGATTCATATTGCAATAATGCAATGAAACACAGCATTTTCAGTGCTAATCCGCCACTCAAAGCATCGGTATCCGGAAAAATCAACCCGCCAGGCACTTTTTGACCTTGGCGGTGAATTTATTCGGACATTGCTGCACCAATTCGTGACATTCAGCCGTGAGGGGAGGCTGCGAGCGTAAGAAAATCGCCAATCGTCCGGGGGCATTAACCTTGGTGCTGTCTCCGCGCACCAAGGTCAAAATCATTGAAAAGTGAATCGAACCGGGCACACCCGACCAGCCTCAGGCGCGGGGGTGAAATTTGCGATGGATATCGCGCAGTCGGTTGCCGGTAACATGCGTGTAAATTTGCGTGGTGCCGATGCTGGCGTGACCCAGCAGTTCCTGGATTACCCGCAAATCCGCGCCGTGTTCCAGCAGGTGCGTCGCAAAACTGTGACGCAACATATGCGGCGTGATGTTCCCCCCCACGCCCGCGCGCCGCACCCGATTCTTGATTCGCAGCCAGAGGGTCACTGCCGCAAAGGGCGTGCCGCGCCGCGTCAAAAAAACATTCCCAGGTGTTTTCGGAGTGGTGAGTTTGGGGCGGGCGGAATCGATAAATCGCTTGAGCGCCACGATCGCCTGCCGACCCACCGGCACGACGCGCTCCTTGTTGCCCTTGCCAATGACCGTGATAAAACCGGCTTCCAGATGCAATTGCTCCAACCTCAAATTCTTTAATTCTGACAATCTTAATCCCGATGCGTAAGCCAGCTCTAGAATCGCCTGGTCGCACAATGACTCCGGCGTCTCGGGAGTTTCCGGACGCAACAACTTCTCCATTTCCAAGCTCGATAATGCCTTGGGTAAACGCTTCCAGCGTCTTGGCAGCGAGAGATTTTCCGCCACGTTCACCGGCAGCAATTTTTCGTTCTCGGCGAATCTGAAAAAGGCCCGCAGTGCCGCAATTTCCAGATAAACGCTCTCACCGCTCAATCGCCGGGCCGATTCCGCCGGAGCATCCGCAGGCAGGCGCGTACGCTCATGTTGAAGGAAGGCGGTGAGGTGCTTAAACTCAACCGCACGCCAATCGGTAATTTGGTTTTTCTCCGCCCAAGCCAAAAATTTACCCAGCAACGCGGCGTAGGTTTTGGCCGTGTTGTCGGATTGCCCCCGCTCCAGGCGAAGGTATTGCAGGAAATCTTCAACGAGCGTTTGCATGAATCAATCGGGCACCCGAGTTGTCGCCGGAAAAGGTTCGCTCCGCAAGCTGGATTTGTCCGGTTTTGGTGGCGTTCACGCCCAGGTTTCGCTTTGATACTTGGAAATGCGGCAGATCCTTTTCATCACTGGCACTGACACGGGCGTCGGCAAGACGCTGTTAACCCGGATGCTGGCGGAGTTTTTAACCCGGCGCAGCACCAAAGTCGCGGCCTTCAAGCCACTTTGCTCCGGCGGTCGCGAAGACGCCGTCGCTTTGCACTCAGCGTTGCCCGACACCCTGACGTTGGACCAAATCAATCCCTGGCACTTTCGCGCCGCCCTGACCCCGGCCTTGGCGGCCCGCCGCGAAAAAAAATCAGTATCACTCAGGCAGGTGCTGACTCACCTCCGCGCGGCCCAAAAACCTTTTGCGGTCACCTTGATTGAGGGGGCGGGCGGTCTGTTAAGCCCGCTGGGGGTCAATTTCAATTCGCGCGACCTGATGGTGGCCCTGCGTGCCACTCCTGTAATCGTCGCGCCAAACCGGCTGGGCGCAGTCAATCAGGTGCTCCTGACCCGCGAGGCGCTGCCGCTAAATCTGCGGAGGTGCGCAAGAGTGGTCCTGATGTCCCCGGCCAAACCCGATGCAGCGACGGAGACTAACGTCGAAGTGCTGGCGTCATGGATGCCGCGGAAAAACCTGCTCCAAATCCCCTGGCTGGGGAGTCGCTATGATCCTGTGTACGCGACCAAGAACAGGAAGGTCGCCCACACACTCCGCGTGCTGACCGCCGGCTGATTAACAATTAATTTACCACCGCATTGGTCCCGCGAAACGACTCCCGCCATGGCTCATGATCCTGGTAGCGCTCCAATCGCAGCTGCAGAGGCGCGGTATTGGTCATCCCCAGGGCCATCGCCAGGGCCAGCGCTTTTTGGGCGCAGGCTTGCGCATTCGTAAAATCACCCAGCTCGGCACAAGCCATCCCCATGGCGTCAAAAATCATGGGCTGCGTGTGACCGGTTAGGTCGTTGGCTTTGACCGCCATTAACAAGGCCGCTTGTCCATCTCGCGCCACGGCATCTTCATTCGCAGCCAGGATGTGCGCCGTCAGGGCCAGAATATGGGAATTATCGGGAGCCAGCCGGACTGCGGTTCGCAGCTCATTCACGGCATCCGCATCCCGGCCGGCCTTCAATAACAGCTTCGCTGTCTCCACGTGCGGCCAGGCGTAGTGCGGGTCAATTTGTTCGGCCGCGGCAAACTCGCGCAGGGCGGAATCAGGCCTGCCCAGTGCGGCAAATTCGCTGCCAGCGGCATTGTGCGCAAAGGCATCGGTCGGGTGCTCACTAATAGCCTTGCCGTATTCCGCAAGCGCTTCGCCTTGCCGCCCCAGCTTGTCCAGCAGGTCCCCGTAATTGTCGTGCAACTGATAATAGGGCCCATCCTCGTATTGCTCAGCTTGTTGGTAAACGGCCAGCGCCTCATTCAATCGACCCTGTTCCTGGAGAGTGACGCCAAGATTAATCAGCGCAAACACATTGCGGGGGTTGAGCTCGATGGCACGACGGAACAAGGTCTCGCTATTCTGCCAGAAAGGCAGTTGGAACTCGGTGGCGCTGATGCATGCGGCCAGGATCACCAGACTGATTCCCGTGCTAATGATTTTGGGAGTCTGCAAACGCGCCAACCCATCGGCCGCCAGAAAAACCACCGCCAGAAAAAAACCAACCGACGGCAGGTAGGTGTAACGATCCGCCATCGCCTGGCTGCCAACTTGCACCAAACCGATGACCGGCATCAGCATTCCCAGAAACCAGAACCAGCCAACGATAAAATAGGGTTTGGTCTCGCGCCAACACCAGGCCGCCATCGATACTGCAAGTAGAAAGGCGCAACTCAAAATTGCCTGCCACCAATAAATTCGCCCGAGCAAATACATGGGGCTCAAGTTCGCGGGCCAGAAAAGCTTAAGCACATATTTAAGGGCGGCAATCGGCGCATTTTCGATTCGGTAACTCAATGGCACATGCGTAAGGGACACCACGGCGCCGCCGGTTTTCTGGGCAAAAAATGTGAGCACACATGAGATCACGACCAGCCCGAAAAATGGCCACTTTTCCCAGACGAGGACTGTGGCTTCCTTACGGTCGAATGCTTTGCCACCGGCCGGCAATGTCCCGCCCGGGCTGGTAACTAGGCGGGCTAGCGGCCAGAAATCCAGCAGCAAAAACACAAACGGCAGCGTGACCAGCATCGGTTTCGCTAGCAGGCCCAGGGCGAAAAAGACCAGGGCAAGCCAGAAACTGGCCCGGCGTCTCTCCCGGGCATTAGCGGCGTAGCTCAACAGGGATAGTAACGCGAAAAAGGTGCTCAAGACATCCTTGCGCTCCGAGATCCAGGCCACCGACTCCACGTGCAACGGATGCCACCCGAACAGCGCCGCAATCAGGGCCGAAGGCCAAAGTCTTCCGGTCAAATGCCAAAGGAGAATGAACAGGATCGCCACATTGGCGGCGTGAATGAGCAGGTTGACAAAATGATGGGCACCGGCATTGAGACCAAAAAGCTCGCAATCGATTTGATGCGAAATCCAGGTCAGTGGATGCCAGTTGCCCGAGTGAAAGGCCGTGAGCGCCCAGCGAAAATCCGTCCAGTTCAACCCGTTTTTTACGAAGGGATTGTCCGTGACATACTCCGGATCGTCGTCGTTCACGAATTGATACCGGCTGGCCGGCAGAAACACGAGCAACGTGATCAGTGCCAGCAGCAGGGCGATAAAGCGCGGACGCGACATTGTTTCCTTTTAAGCGATTTTCCGGCGGGAACAAAGCGCGTTTATTTTCACGCAGAAAGTTTTTGCCTTTTGGCAGGGAAGCCCTGATACTCAATCGCGACGGACAAATGCTCGGGATTCCGTCACTTGGCCCAAATCGGTTCCTCACCACCAAGTTTGGATTTTTATGAGCGGGTTACCTTTTGCACTCATCGGAGCAGCGGAAAATCAGTCCGAACTCCTTTACATCTGGGACAGAGCGACAGTGGAAGCTAAAGCCATTATCGCGCTGCTCTTCGTCCTGTCCATCCTCGTCTGGTTTGTAATGGTGACGAAGATTTTTTCCATGCGCCGCGCGCGTAAATTGAACCGGTATTTTGGCGAGGAATTCACCTCGCAAAAAGCCGTGCTCGACATGTATGACCGCAAACTGCAGGTGGAAGGCTGTCCGCTCTACGCAGTTTACCAGGCCGGATGCACGCAGCTGGATGCCCGTTTGCGCGGCCCGACAGGTGAACGCGCCAAGCAGCAGATCAGTCTCAAGAATATGGAGCATATCAAACGTGCCATCGAAAACGTTGTTGCCAAGGAATCGCTCAAGCTTGAGTCCGGCCTGATCCTGCTCGCCATCGCGGTGAGCGGCGCACCCTTCCTTGGCCTGCTCGGTACCGTCTGGGGCGTGATGAGCACTTTCGCCGGCATCGCCCAACAAGGCTCCGCCACCATGGCCGCCATGGCCCCGGGCGTTTCCGCCGCCCTCATTACCACCGTCGCCGGCCTCCTGGTCGCCATTCCCTCCATGTTTGGCTACAACTGGCTGGTCCATAATTTGCGCACTTTCACGGTCGAACTGGATAATTTCGCCCAGGAGCTTGTCTCCAAAATGGAGACGGAGTTTTTGGGTGAGGATTAAGCAGCCATAACCAATGCGACGATTCTCACAACGCAATTCGCTGGTGACGTTGAGTGACATCAACATCACTCCGTTGCTCGACCTCGCGTTCGTGCTGCTCATCATTTTCGTCATCACCACCCCGCTCCTTGAAAAGAGTCTCGATTTAAAACTGCCGCACGGCGGGCAAACCGAAAAAAAACTCGATAAGAACGACATCGCCACTGTCGAAATCAGCTCGACCGGCGTGTATGCCTTGAACAAACAGCGGATGTATTTATCCCAGTTGCTGGCGCGGTTGTCGCGCGATAACCGCGCCAATCCGAATCTGGTGGTTTATCTCCGGGCCGACAAGGAATGCCGCTATGATCTGGTGGCCCAAGTGATTGACGGCTGCCAGCGCATCGGCCTGACGCGCTTTTCCTTGCGAACGGATCCCACACCCCAATGAATCGCCAGCAGAAAAAATGTCTGATCGCCACCGTGGGTTTTCACCTGCTGCTGATTCTGATTTTGGTCGTTGGCCCGGGCTTTTTCTCCCGCCCCCCCAAGCCGGATACCACTCAATTATTGGACGTCATCCCGTCCACGGCAGTTGAAGCGGCCTTGAATAGCGGCGTCAAAAGTGCGCAGCCGCCCCCACCCGCCCCCCCGATCATCCAACCACCGCCGCCCATCGTCGTGCCTCCGACACCCCAACCTCCGCAGCCGACCCCGCCCCCACCCGAACCAAAACCGGTCACGCCCGAACCCAGCTTGGTGGAAAAAATGGAGCGGTTTTTCAAACCGGAACCCGTCCCAATGACGACGGACGATTCGCCCAAGCAAGCCGAGGATAAACCGAAGCACGAACATCCAATCAAGGTTGATTTGAGCACCATCAAGCGCACGGAAGTGACGAAGTCCACACCCCGCAAAACAACGGACGACAATCGCGAGGCACGAGAACGTGCCGAGGCGATTCAAAGTGCCGTCCGCAATCTCGAAAACAATTTTACTCCTTCCACTAAAGTCGAGATGCCCGGCACCAGCAGCGTCTCATATGCGAGCTATGCGTCCATCATCAAGAGCATTTACACACGCGCCTGGACGCCGCCAGACAACGCCGCCAACGACGAGGCCAACATCAAGGTTCGCATCACCGTTTCCAATGACGGCACGGTCATCTCCGCCGAAATTGTAACGCCGTCTGGCGATTCAGGGGTGGACGACAGCGTCCAGCGGACCCTCGACCGGGTGACTTTCATTGCGCCTTTTCCGGAAGGCTCAACCGAAAAACAAAAGACCTTTATCATCAACTTTAACCTCAAAGCCAAACGCTTGCTCGGATGAAAAAATATTTTACCCCAACATTATCGCTCAATTGTTTTAACAAACTCGCCGCAGCCCTGTTGCTTTTAGCGGCCGCTCTGGATTTTTCGCGCGCGCAAGAAATCAACGTTGATAATCAAATTTCCATCTTGGGAGGGACCAAGCCCATTCACGTGACCCTGGATGGCTTCCCGCCGGAGGTGGCCTCGGTTCTCAGGTTCGATCTTTATGTCCAAGGCTTTGATTTCGTTCCCGCAGAGACCGCCCAATACCTGATACATGGCGTTGGCTCCGGGAATGTCGCGGGCACCGTTACCGACAATCTGGCGCACAAAATGATTTTATCGCGCAGCTACAATGGCGCCAGTTTGCGCCGCCAGGCGCACGCGTTCGCGGATGACATCGTCCAGGCTGTCCTGAACCAAAAAGGCATCGGCCAGACCAAGATCGCCTTCAAGGTTCAACCCAATGGCATTGGACCGGGAGAAATTTATGTCTCCGATTTTGACGGTTTTAACGCGCAACGAATCACCGCCGATGACGCGATTGTGGCCAAACCCGCTTGGGTTCCCCGCGAACTCGCGCTGTATTACACTTCGTATGCGCCCGGCAATCCGGACATTTATTTCCATGATTTGCGCAACGGCCAGCGGCGGATTATTGCAGGTTATTCCGGCCTGAACACCAGCGCCGCCGTTTGCCCCGACGGTTCACGTGTGGCCATGGTCTTGAGCAAATCCGGCAGCGCCAATATTTGGGTTTGCAATGCGGACGGCTCGGGATTGCGTCGGGTTACAACCGGGGTTGAAGATTCCTCACCCGCCTGGTCACCGGATGGGCAGTGGATTTGTTTTGCCATGAAAAAGGCTGAGCGACGACGTCTTGCCAAGGTGCCGGCTGAGGGCGGTCAGGTGGAATACCTGAATACCTCAGGCGCGCCAAACCCCACCGAACCGGATTGGTCTCCCGATGGCAAATGGATTGCCTTCACCTCGCAAGCAGGCAGTGAATTTGACATTTGCGTTGCACCAGCCGATGGCAGCCTCTCTCCGACCGCCCTCGTTGCGGGCCAGAATCCGTCCTGGTCAGCCAATTCCCGCACCCTGATTTTTAACCGGCGGTCAACGGGAGGCTACCGGCAAGTGCTGTCTGTGCTTGACGTTTTCACGAAACAATACAAGGATTGTTTGCGTGCTCCGGGAAGCAGTTCCCAAGCCGCTTGGGCAAGATAACTTTTTTGACGAGAGGAATTCACCAGCCCGACACCCTATTTTAACCTGAATTAAACATATGAAACTAAACAAACTGATTTTCCCGATGGTTCTGGCCCTTGCCGCCGTATTGGCCAGCACCGGCTGCAAAAAAGGCATTACGAAAGTAACTCCTCTGCCCGGCCAGCCACCCGCCATCGTAAGTGATCAAGGTGGTGCGGGAACCATCGCTCCCGGTCCCGGTGGCCAAATCGGCGGCGGAGATAACATCGGAAGCACCGGTGTCCCGACAGCGGCGCCCGGCCCGATTGCCACTTCTTCCGATTGGGACCCCGCCAATACCGTCCAAGACCGGGCAGCTTTGGCCGCGTACACGGTCCATTTCAAATTCGACAGCGCGGTCGTGCAAGACAGCGAGCAGTCCAATGTCAGCTCCGTCGCCCAAGCTTTGACCTCAGATCCGAACGTCAAGTTGCTCATCGAGGGCAATTGTGACGAACGAGGCACCGAAGAATACAACCGTGCCCTCGGCGAACGCCGCGCCCTGGCCCTGCGTGAAGCACTAGCCAAGGTTGGAATTGATCCCGCCCGTATTCGCACCATCAGCTACGGCAAGGATAAGCCAGTTGACCCCGGCCACGATGAATCTGCCTTCGCGAAAAACCGCCGCGGTGATTTCGTCCTGTGCCACCCCAAAACCGGCGTTTAATTCGCCCAAAGTATCTCACTTCCAAGGCCGCGCATCAGCGCGGCCTTTTTTATTAGCCCCAGCCCGCCCCGGCATAATCTCCGCCGCCCCCGTGACGGGATTTTGTCCCTTTACTAAATCGCTTTCCGAGCGTAACTTTGGGATGGAAAAGATAAATTTATGAATGCCATGCTTGCTGTATTGGGATTGAGCGGAACGGAACTAATCATCGTCCTGGTGGCGATTCTGGTGCTGTTCGGTGCCAAGCGCATACCCGAATTCGCCAAGGGTCTCGGCAAAGGCATCAACGAATTCAAGAAGGCTTCCCGCGAAGTGACCGACTCTCTTGACACGGAATCCACTGCCGTCGTCCCCAAAGCCCCCCCGGCTAATACCACGGCGCAGACTCCGGTTCCGGTTCAATCGAAACCCCCGGAGACCAAGGTAGTTTAAACTGCGTCTGCTGTTTGATTTTTTGAACCAGGACTCATGGCCGATTCCTCCCGAGAACCGCGTCCAGATGAGTTGGAGGAGGAGGAAGGTGGCCCGGTCAAAAGCTTTCTCGAGCACCTTGAAGATTTTCGCTGGCTGCTGATCAAGAGCGGCGGGAGCTTGCTTGTCTGCCTGATCGTCTGCCTGTACGCGGTTCCCCAGATCGTTTGGGTCCTCAAATGGCCCCTGTCCCGCGCTGCCCTTGTCCGCGTGCACGACGAACACAAAGCCCTCGTCTGCCTTGGCACCAATACCCTCGCCACCTTGGAACTGGATACCAATCAGATCGGCGGCCTCGACCTCGGCACCAACTGGTTTACCGTCTTGCAAATCCAGCCGGTTGCCGTCGGAAGCAACACTCTGCTGGCGGTGCATGTCGAACAAAACCCGGACAAAAACACCTTGCTGGCCTCCGCCACCGATCTGATTTATCTGGACCCCGCCGCGCCGTTCTTTTCGTCTATGCAACTCGCGTTTTACGGCGGTATTCTATTGGCCTCCCCGGTCATTTCGTTCTTCCTGGCAGAATTCCTTTTGCCTGCGCTCAAGGTGAAGGAGAAAAAATATGTCGTCCGGGCCGCGTTCATTGGCGGCGGGTTGTTCCTGGCTGGCGTGGCTTTCTGTTACTTTTTTGTCCTGGCCCGGGCCCTCAAATTTGCCGAGTGGTGGGCGATTTGGATGGGGGTGAAGGTTCCCGAATGGCGCGCGGAAACGTATTTCAGTTTTGTCACCAAATTCATGCTCGGCATGGGACTCGGTTTTGAATTGCCGGTCGTCTTGCTGGCGTTGGTCAAGATCGGCGTCCTGGATTACCGCAAATTGACCGCGCTGCGGCGTTACATGATCGTCATCAACCTGATTCTGGGTGCTCTTTTGACCACTCCCGAGCCGTTTACCCAGGTCGTCATGGCGGTGGTGTTGCAACTCCTGTTTGAGCTCAGTGTTTGGGTCGCCTGGTATTGGGATCAACCCAATCGCGCCAAGGCACGACTGCAGGTGCTTTTTGCGTTTGTTGTGATGCTGTGTATTGGCTTGTTGATTTGGGCTGCTTATGCCTATGGGTGGCCCTGGCTTTACCAGCACTTGCGCAAAAATTAAAACGGACTTTACAAGCCGGAGATTCGGCGTAGGATGAATTCATCAAACTGAAAATCGTATGCGTAAATTAATTTTTCCCCTGTGTGCCGTGATGGTGGCCCTCTTCGCCGTTGGCTGTGCCAATCCGGAGCAGAAGCTCGGACGCGGCTTGGACAATACCTACGAAATTGTCCGCCTCGGCGAGATGCGCCGCAGCGTGGAACAGACCGCCATCTTCGATTCTCCAGGCGAAGGCTACACCACCGGCCTCGTGCGCGGGTTTGACCGTTCCATCGCCCGTACCGGCATCGGCCTCTACGAGGTCGTGACCTTCCCGTTCCCGCCTTATACTCCTGTTGCCACCAAGGATTTCTCCGTCAACCCTGTTTACCCGGAAAGCTACAAGCCGCAGTTGATTTCCGATCCGCTGTTTAAGACGGACACCTACAGCGGTTTCAGCGGCGGTGATGTTGCCCCTTTCATCCCCGGCAGCCGCTTCAGCATCTTTGATAATTGATTTAATCGCGAAACATGTTTCGCCTCGCGCGCCAACCTTCATAAGTTGGCGCGTTTTGATTTTCCAAATGAGCGTTCACCTGAAATCACCCTGCAAAGTCAACCTGCTCCTGAATATCCTGGGCAAACGGCCCGATGGCTTTCACGAGTTGGAAACGATCATGCAACCGGTTAATTATTGCGACGATCTGGTTTTCGAACGCGCCGGCAATGCCCTCCAACTTTCCTGCAGCAACCCCAATCTGGCCTGCGACGCCGGCAATCTCGTTCATCGCGCCGCCATCGCGTTCCTGGCGGCGGCGAAAATTGCCGACGGCGTAAAAATCCACTTGGAAAAGCGTATCCCCATGGCGGCCGGCCTCGGCGGCGGCAGCGGCAATGCCGCCACCACTTTCCTCGGCTTGAATGAACTGTTTGACTCGCCCTTGTCGGCGGCAAAATTGGGTGAACTATCGGCCACACTTGGCTCGGACATCAACTTCTTTTTGCAGGATAAGCCGGCACTTGCGACCAGCCGCGGGGAAAAGGTGGAATCACTTGCAGCGTTCCCGGCCCTGCGCGGCAAATCGTTCTTCCTGATTCATCCCGGCTTCGGTATCTCAACGCCTTGGGCCTACCAGAATCTGGCGCGTTTCCCGGAAGCCTTCCATGGACAAAAAGGCCGCGCCCGCGCCCTGATCGCCAGCCTGCAATCCAAAGAATTGGCTGACGCCGCGCCAGGCTTTTATAATTCACTTGAGGCGCCCGCCCTCGAAAAGTTTCCGGTCCTAAAACTTTACCAGGAATTTCTGCTCGCCAATGGAGCGCTGGTTTCCCTGATGTCCGGCAGCGGTTCCACCACCTTTGCGATTGCCGAAAATGTGAGCGCCGCCGAAAGCCTCGCCGAAAAATTCAAAGCCCGCTTTGGATCGCAGGCTTGGACGGCCGTGGTTCCAATCTAAGGCGCCGTAATCTTTAACCTTCCCGTCTGCCGGCTCAGCTTTTTCTCCGGATTTTCGCCAGGGCAAAATCCGTCATTTCTCTCGCAGCCGGAAGCCTCGCTTTCAGGGTGATGAACAAATAAGCGGCCCCGGCGATTCCCGCCGGGACAAAAACCGCGCCTAACTTTAACGCAAGGCTGGCGTGGCCGAGCTCCTTTTCCCAGAGCCGCCAGGAAAGCCATGCGATTAATCCAGCAACCGTTCCCGCCACGGCGAGAGCCAAAAAGCTTTCGCGCAGCCCCCCCATTTCCAACCGCGCCAGCTTTTTGCGCAACGCGAATAACAGCAGTGCAACGTTGCATCCGGAGGTAAGGGTGTTCGCAATTCCTAGTCCGCCTTGCCTGAGCGGTACGATCAGGATTCCCGCCAGGATCAAATTCACAAAAAGGCAGCAAATGCTGATCTTCATTGGCGTCCGGGTGTCGCCCAGGGCGAAAAAAGCTCGCGCCAGGACGTTCACCGTGGAAAACGCCACCAACCCCGGAGCAAGGCACATTAGCGCGAAGGCAGCTCGTTGGGTGGAGGCCGCGGTGAATTTATCGCCGTGTTCAAACAACAGCCGGATGATGGGCTCGGCCAGGGTAACCAGCAAGACCGCGGCGATCAGGTTGGCGAAGAGCAATGAACCAAGCCCCTGGCGAAGAGTGGCGCGAAATTCGGGATAATTTTTATCCAGCGCCAGGCTGCTCAGCGCCGTCAGCAAATAAGTGGCCAGCGAAATGCCGAACATGCCCTGCGGCAATTCCATCAACCGCACCGCATAATCGAAAGAGGCGTTAATCCGCGGATCAATCCACACCGCCAGGAGTTGGACCACCATCACATTGATTTGAAATGCCGCCACCCCGATCGTGCCCGGCACCATTCGAGTGACAACCAGCCGGACGGTTTCGTTCCTCCACGGCGAGACCCAATGGTAGCGGAATCCCTCCCGCCAGAGCGTGGGCAGTTGAAAAGCCGCCTGCGCAACACCTGCGGCCAGTACCCCGTAGGCCAGCGCAAAAATTTGCTCGGACAAATGCGAGCCCATGTGTGGTGCCAGAAACAGCACCGAAGCGATCATGACGACGTTCAGCATTGTCGCGCCCGTTGCCGGAATAAAAAAATGCCCGCGCGCATTCAGCATGCCGATCAAAGCCGCCGCCACGCAAACCAGCAGCATGTATGGAAACATCACCCGCAGGAGGCGCAGCATCAGTTCGGTCTTGTCGCTGAATTGATGAACCGCCAGCGCCAGCGAAAGCCCCAGCATCACCAGACCGACAATTGCGCTCGCCGCCACGACCAAACCGGAAATGACCGCGTTTGACGCCCGCCACATTTCCGCCTCGCCATGCGTTTTTTCCTTTTCTTTGAAAATCGGGATGAAAGCCGCGGTCAGGGCGCCTTCGCCAAGCAGCCGCCGGAACAGGTTCGGCACGGTGAATGCAAACTTGAATACCCCCGCCACCGCCGTATCGCCCATGAAGTGCGCGTAAACAATTTCCCGGACGAGGCCAAGCACGCGGCTGGTCAGCGTAGCAATGGCCATCGCACTCGAGGCTTTCAGCATTTTCGACACGTGCGAATTCTCAGGCAAACTCGCAGCAACGCAAAGCGAAATGTCCGCCGTCCACAATTGGAAATTGGCAATCCCACCCCGGCAAACTATCCTGCCCGAGTGAGCATTCTCGATGAATTACAATGGCGCGGACTCGTGGCTGATTGCACGGATACCGCCGAGTTGACCAAAAAACTGGCCGCACCCGTCACGCTCTACTGTGGTTTCGACCCGACGGCCGATAGCCTGCATGTCGGCAATCTTGTGCCATTGATTGCTTTGCGACGGTTTCAAAACCTGGGCCACTGCCCCATCGCGGTCGCCGGCGGCGCGACCGGCTCAATCGGCGATCCCAGCGGCAAAACCCAGGAACGTCAGCTGCTCACGCCGGAGATTCTGAACCACAATATCGCCAGCGTGAAAGGTCAGTTGGCGCGACTGCTCGATTTCGAGACCAAACAAAATCCCGCTGAACTGGTGGATAATGCCAGCTGGACCCGTGACGTCTCCTTCCTCGATTTTCTGCGCGACATTGGCAAACATTTTTCCGTCAATCAGATGGTCGCCAAGGAATCGGTCCGTGCGCGCATGGAGGATCGCGAAGCGGGCATTAGCTATACCGAGTTCAGCTACATGCTCCTTCAGGCGTTCGATTTCATGGTTCTGGCGCGGGACAAGAATTGCGAACTCCAGATCGGAGGCAGTGATCAATGGGGCAATATCACCGCCGGCATCGAACTTACCCGTAAAAAACTTGGCAAACCTGTCTTTGGCCTGACTCTGCCGCTGATTACCAACGCGGATGGATCCAAGTTCGGCAAAACCGTGGCTGGAGCCATCTGGCTCGATCCGCAGCGCACCAGTGTCTACAAATTTTACCAGTTCTGGATCAACGCTGACGACCGCGATGTCGTCCGCTATTTGAAATATTTCACCTTTCTGCCGCAGGCAGAAATTGAAGCCCTGGAAAAACAGCACATCGAAAATCCGGGCGCGCGTGTCGCCCACAAGGCGCTGGCCGGGGTGGTGACCGATCTCATCCATGGCGAAAGCGCCACCCAGGAGGCGATCCGTGCCAGCGAGATTCTTTTTGGCGGCGAGCTGAAAGGCGTTTCGGAGAAAATCTTCAATGAAATCGTCGGCGAGGTGCCCACGCGCGAAATCGAGCGGTCAAAGCTCGCGGGACCGGGAATTCCGCTGGTTGAACTGCTGGTTCACGCCGGTTTGGCCGCTTCCAAAGGTCAGGCGCGCAAAGATATCGAGGGCGGCGGCGTGAATATTAACAACCAACGCGAAGCGGGAGCGGCGCGTGCCGTCACTGAGACTGATTTACTCTTCGACAAACACGTCCTGCTCCGCAAGGGGAAGAAAAATTACGTCGTCATCACCGCCGGCTAGGTGCGTTTTCACAAAAGTGTCCGCCACCCCAGGCAAGACAAACGCTCCCGCTCCGGCATTGAAATTTGCCGTGGTTTTGCCTCGCAGCGCGCAGAACTCCACGATCGAGCAGTCCAGCCTTCGGGCTGACGCAATGTCACTCCAGATCAATCTTATTGCTTGTAGTGTCGGTCAATTTGAACACTGCCGTCACAGTGAAGTACAATGCCATTTATTGGATCAATGGCGACAATCGCATCAGGATGGCTGTCATTGATGTCCGATCCCGTTCGTAATTGGTAGCTGATATTCGTTGCCGTCAGGCTTGAAAAGTCCGTGGCCGCCTGTTTTGCCGGATCATTGGGACAAACCAGGATTTTGGTGGTGGCCAGCTCGTTGGACATAACCATGAAAACAGCCACGGGATTTTCCTCAATCCCGTTGCCATCCGTCGCGCACGATTCTTTAACACCGCCTTGTGCCTGGCTTACATTAAAAGGGAATTGATTGTTGTGATCCCCCTCCCAGATACGAAAAGCCAGGCCTATCTCTTTCAAGTTATTTACGGATGAAATCATTTGAGCTTTGTGTTTGGCAGCAGCCAGGGCCGGCAACAGCATGGCAGCAAGGATGGCGACTGGAAACACCAGCAGGAAGCAGATCAAAAGCGCAATTGCCCAAACGGGCATTCCGGGGGCGGGTACCGTCGCATTTGGCGTAGGCTGCGGTGTGCTGGCGGCGGTTTGTTTGACGAGCTGATTCACGCTGGCCTGCATCAGGCCAATGTAGATCGGGGATATGATGGTATAGCCGAACAGGACGTTGACGTAGGGAATAACCTGAAAAATGCAAGCCGTGGTTGCCATGCCTTTTAACGTGCTCGGTGGAAGGCCATAAAGCGCGCGCTGCTCGTCAATCCGCAAACATAACGGTAAGTGAAAAATATCCAGTACAAATTAAAAAAGGGAATAAAGCAGAAGCCGATTGCCCGGCCGGCGGAAGGATCGTCGGATCGGACCCGGGGGAGTTTGCCGTGCAACAGGTTCAGCCAGATTAACGAGAAGAGGCCACAGGTGAGATAATGCAAGAGGATAACCACCGGCACCGGAAAACTTGTCAAGTGGTGGACATTATCGAACGCGAAGGCGGGCAGTGCTGTTGTTTGGTGAACCGGGAGGGGAGCGCCGCTCGCAGAAACCGCCTCAACGGGTTTCCCGTCAATTTCGCAAAGGAGAACATCATCGGGATATTCCTTGCCGCAATAAGTGCACTTTTTCATAGATTAGGCCGACAATTTTGATTTTGTTTATTGCTTACAAACAGCGCGGACCTTTGGTTGCGATTCGATTCCTGCAGCGGTGCCATTCCAACGATTTCCAAAGACCGCCGCAGGTTTTTCCCCGGCTCCTTTCTGACAACTTAGATGCCCCAAGGAACTTCACACCGCCGCACGACTGCGGTATCGATCGATATGCCCTAAGCCTTTTCGAAAAGGCTCGGGGCGGTTTGCCAGGCAAATTTTTGACACGCCGCAAAAATTTCCGTGGGCGATTCGCATTTTAGCGCAAATTCCGCCAGTGCCTGGGCCTCGCTGACCTTCGTTTTGCGGATCATGTATTTAACCTCAGGAATCACCGGTGGTGCGGCGCTCAATTCGTCCACCCCCAGGCCAATCAGGAGTGGAACCAGTATTGGATCCCCGCCAATCTCCCCGCAGACGCCGGTCCAAATGCCGTTCCGATGTGACGCACCCACGGTCTCCTTGATCAGACGCACGATCGCCGGATGAGTCGGCTCGTAAAGATGCGAGACCTTCTCATTCGTCCGGTCAGCCGCCAAGGTGTATTGAATCAGGTCGTTGGAGCCAATGCTGAAAAACTTCGCCCGTTTCGCCAGGGCATCGGCGATGAGCGCGGCCGACGGAATTTCGATCATGAGACCAATTTCCATGTTCTCATTGAATGGGATTTGTTTCTCGCGCAGCTGGGCTTTGCATTTTTCAACCAGCGCATTGGCCTGGTTTAATTCGTCCAGCCCCGAGATCATGGGATACATCATTTTGACGTTACCCTCGGCACTCGCTCGGAGGATGGCCCGCAGTTGCTCGCAAAACAGCTCGGGTTGCGCCAGGCAAAACCGAATGGCTCGCCACCCCAAAAACGAGTTCAATTCCGGAGCCAGTTGGAGACTCGAAACAAATTTGTCCCCGCCCAGATCGAGCGTTCGGATGATGACCGGATGCGGCTTGAGCGCAACCGCCACCTCGCGATAAACCTGGTATTGTTCCTCCTCGGTCGGCGGATTGGACCGGTTCAGGAACAGAAATTCAGTCCGGAACAGACCCACGCCCTCCGCCCCGTGGGCAATCACCGCTTCAATGTCGTGTTGGTCCTCAATGTTGGCGGACAGGTGAATGGGCTTGCCATCGAGCGTCACCGCCGGCTGCCAGAGAATTTCCGCCAACTTCACATCCAGCGACGCTTTCAACTTCGCCAGCTGCCCGTATTCAAATAGCGTGGCATCGGTTGGATTTACAACCACCGTGCCGTTATAACCGTCCAGCAAAACGTAATCGCCGCTCTCCAACTCTTCGCTCAAGGTTTGCAGGCCCACCACCGCTGGAATGTCCAGCGACCGCGCCATGATGGCGGTGTGTGAACTCTTGCCGCCGATATCCGTCGCAAAGCCGAGCACCATCTTCTTGTCCAGTTGCGCCGTGGTGGAGGGACTCAGGTCGTGGCTTACCAGAATGCAGGGCTCGGTGAGGTGGTTAAGGTCGCTAAAATCTTTGATCTGAAGCAGATTATCCAAAACTCTGGTAACCAGGTCTTTCATGTCCGAGGCACGCTCGCGCAGGTATTCATCCTCCACGCTTTCCATCACTGAAACGTACTTCCCCGAGACTTGTTGAAAGGCAAAGTCCGCATTGACCTTTTGATCGCGAATCAGGCGGATCACTTCATCGATGAGCACCCGGTCCTCCAGCATGAGTAAATGCGCATCAAAGATATCCGCCTCGGAAGCGCTCATGTTGGTCACCACGCGGCGCTGCACTTCCTTGATTTGCGTCCGCGTCCGGACGAGCACCTGCTCAAAGCGCTTGATTTCTTCGTGAATTTCCGAGTCCGCAACTTCGCGCTGGGCAATCAGGTGACGTGCGTGATGGAGGACCACAACCTTGCCCCGACAAACCCCGGCGGAGACGGCCGTTCCTCGATACACTTTCTCGCCTTTCAAATGCCCAGACATAAGTGTTGGCTGAAGGATTAGCCGAACCTTCCGGCGTTGCAAAGCAATTCTGCCGCTAAAATAAAAAAAGCCCGTTCCGCACGGGCTTTGGAGAATCCTCAAGAACCCAACCGCAAGGGTCAGGCGCGTTCCATGTACTTGCCGGTCCGGGTGTCGATCTTGATCTTTTCACCCGTCTTAATGAACAAAGGAGCCTGAACTGTAATGCCGGTTTCCATGATGATCGCTTTTTGCACGTTGTTGGCGGAATCCCCGCGAACCCCCTCCGGTGCATCCGTGACCGTCAACACCACACTGGAAGGCAATTCAATACTTACCGCCTTGTCGTCCACGAAGGTCACCGTCACCGTTGCGTTTTCCACCAGGTAATCTTTCGCTTCACCGACTAACTCTGCTGCAAGAGTCACGGTTTCGTAATTCTCCGGGTCGGTAAACACAAAATCGCTGCCGTCCTTGTAGCTGAATTCCATCTTGGTGGTCATCATCGGTACTGGCTCAATCTTTTCGGTGGAACTAAAGCGCACGTCCGACGATTTTCCGGTGCGGATGCTGCGCAAGGTCGCCTGCACAAACGCGCGCAAGTTGCCCGGCGTCCGGTGCTGCATGTCCAGGACGACCGAGATGTCACCGTTATAATTGATCGCCATTCCGCGGCGAAGATCATTTGCTGTTGCCATAAAATAAAGTTGGCGTCCTGGCTGTTAATCCCCAAGACGTGAAGCCAATAGATTAGCAGAAAAATCACCGAAGGCAAGAGCCGTTTATTTGCTCTTCCAGACTTTACCCCCTCAATTCCCACCACCCGATTTGACTCTCTCCGCCAATCCCTAATGGTTTCCGCTCACAGCCCCACCGCGTTATTCACGCCGAATGAGGTCGTCGTCCGCCATTGGATCCAGTCGTTCGCAATCGTCGTGGCAGAGTCGGTTTCCAAGTCGGGTGTGTTCGGCCAGTAAGCAGGATCATACCAGCCCCAGCCGTCGGGAACGAGTCCATCGGTCGCCTTGTATGCCCACATGGACCAACTGATGCCGGCAGTGTTGTAGTCGTTGATCGAATAATCGTAAACCCCTGCCCCGTAACCAAGGTCATTCCATTCACCAACATAATCGGGAACGTTATAGTTGAGGTGATTGTGGAAATCCGCCACCTGATTGTCAGCGCCGGCCTCAATACCGGCTGCATTGGTGGCACCCCATTGGTATTCGTGCATCGAATACACCACGTTCGTCCAGCCGTATTGGGTTGGGTTGGGGAGCATTCCCCAATTCCAACTCCCAAAAGTGCCCTCGATAAAAGCCATATGGCCCGGATCAACTGCCCGGACGGTGCTATAAAGATTGGTGTAAGCTGCAAGGACGGTGGCTGTACCGGGTGCGCCACTCGGTTCGTTTAGCAGATCGTAACCCGCCACCGCGCTATTGCCGGCATAATGGGCCGCAATTTGAGACCACATGTAAGCCGTTTCGCTTTGGTCGGTGCTGTTATACCAATACTGGTCCTGATTCTCCCAGCCGGTGTCGTCCGAGGTGGTTTGGCCACCAACAACCCCGTGCATATCAATCACCACATAAATACCCCGGGATGCGCAATTGGTGACCAGCCAGTCAAGTTCGGCAAACGCATCCGAACGCCAGCCTGAACTGGTTGTATTCGTGATGGAATAAAAATTACCCCACCAAACCGGCATCCGCACACAATTGAATCCCGCTCCGGCAATGTTGGCCAGGTCGCCCGTGGTGATCCAATTCGTTTGGTACAAATGAATCAGATTCTGTTCGGTGGCCACACCAAAACGCTGGTCAAGATTCGTAATCGCGCTGTAAGTATCCGGCAGGCTCCCGCTGTCCAACGGACACATCCATTTTTCCATGATAAACCAGCCACCCAGGTTGAGTCCTTTTAGCTGTACGACCAAGCCGCTGGCATTGACCAGGTTGGTACCGGTTGCATGCAGCCAGCTCACCGGATTCGGAGCATTCGTAAAGATTTGAACCCGATAATACCGGCCGCTTCCGGCTGCGACATTCCGCATTGATTCGAGCAAGCCATTTCCCGGGATGGGGGCGGCCAGCGCTGTCCAACTCTTATCAGTTATATTATTTTTGAATTCCGGTTGATAACTTAACCCAGACTGGGTTGGGAACGAAACGGTCACGTTGGTACCGTCATAACCCGCATTGATCCAGAGCGGCGCCTTTTGGATTTGAAAACCATCGACATCCCCCTCCAAATTGCCATCTCCTGTAAAGGTAATCACCAGGTTGCCGGAACCGTCGCTCAAGGCTGAGGTGAAATTGACATAGTCCACACCAGCGATCAGGCTGCTGCTGGCACCATCCCAGATGCTGCTTTTGCTGACGCTATTCACGGTAAAATAGGTAATGCGGCCCGAAGCCATGGTGTTTGCAGCATTATACAGCACCAAATTGTAAGCCGCATTCGGCGCCAGACCTGAGAGGGCGATGGACTGCGCCACCCCGGAATTGTAAAGATAATCCTCCATCAGCGCATCATAAGATGTGCCTGCAAAAGGTGTCGATCCGCCATAACTATTCACATCGTAGCCGCCCCCCGATGTGAAGGTCATGGTAACCGGTGAGGCCCTGCCATTGGCATAGATCAAAGAGATATTTGTGCCGCTGTTGACGTCGATTCCGTTCCATTGGTCTCCGGCAGTCCCCAGAACTGCCGCCCCGGACATCGTCGGGCCTGGATTCGGTCCCCCGCCACCCCAACTCACGCCGTTGTTCTGGTTAAAATCAACATTGATTAATTGGGAATGCAATAGGCCGGTGCTCAAAACAACGAACAAGGCGGTCATCGCTCCCCGGTGGCTCCAGCGCTCCTTCAATTTGCTCTGCTTAGCCTGGAAATGCCGAAAATGATTCATGGGGGTTGGTTTCTTATAAAATACGATGGCAGGGAGCGAATGCAACTGCGGCTAAAAACAGGGGTAAAGTTTCACGCCTCAAATTTTTCCGGCAGCCACCCGCGCTCAATGCTGTCGCGCAAACTCCAGCCACCACCTTCTTCCGTCCGGTAAGTCCAGAAATACCAACCACGCGAACTTTCATAACTCACCAATTGCGCCGCCGCAAAAGCCCGCATCGCCGCGTCGCGCGCGAGCGCATCCAAACCATCCATCGCCTTTGGAGGAAGACCCAGCGACCACTCCCCGACAATGCAGGGTAACTCAACCTGCATCCTGTCCAGTTGTTTTTTCCGCTCGACCGCAGCGACTTCAACCTGCCCTTGGATGTCACGTTGACTGTCCGCATCCGAGAAGCATTGATAAAGATGCGTATCCAGAATGACGTCGGCATAATCCGGGCCCGACATGAATTGATCCCACTCATAGGGACGGAAGGAGTCATGAATGACCACGGCGGCTTGCTGAGGCCCGATCAGACTCCGGACGCGTTGATAAGCATCCAGATAATATTGTTTTAAAATGTCCAAGGGCACGTCCTGCCTCGGCTCATTCACCAGCTCAATTCCAAGCAAATTATCGTAACCCTTGCACAATGCGGCTAAATGCTCGATCAAGCGAAGGGTGTGCGCAATATTCTCCTTGCTGTTGTGCCAGCCAAGCGCGCCCTGTCTTCCGCTGTGATCCCAGCCATTTTGGCTTCCCGGAACACCATGTAAATCCAATAGTACCGTCATCCCATTCGCCTTGGCCAAGCGAAAGGCCAGATCCATGGTCTCCTTCCCCGTGATAAACGGCGGGTTCTCCTCCGCCACCCAATAGCCCACCGGCAACCGAACCGAGTTGATGCCCCGGTCTTTCATCCAGGCAAAGTCATCGGCTGTGATCCAGGTTTCGCGGTGTTGCTTCAACAACGCCGCGGCTTTTTCCCGGCCCAAACTCTGACAGAGCGTGTATTCATCCTCCGCGTCCGAGCCCGCAAACAAAGTCGGTTTGATCCATTTTTCAAGAACAAGCCAGCCGCCTAGATTGACACCATGAATCTTCCCGGCTCCCGGCGCAGACCAGTCCCTGGCCAGGGCTGGACTCGCCCCCGCCAGCAAGGCCCCGCCGACCAGTCCGGTGGTTTGTAGAAAACGGCGCCGGTTCATCACGTTATTTCAGATTTATCGTCCAAGTTCTAATTATTCAGTTCCGCCGTAGCCTTTTGGAAAGAGCGGCGCCCGCGAAGCCGTTTGAACAGTCGTTGCGGCCAACCCGTCGTTGTCGCGCGGCCATTGCCGGGGAAGTTTGCCGGTCGGTTCGTAGTCGCCAAAAAGCACATCCGCCACGCCTTCGCCTTCGGTGCCCGGCAACCAGGCCGCCAAAAAGGCATCACTGGCTTGAAGCACCGGCCCAAGGATCAATGGCCGCCCCGAGAGTAATATGGTCACAACCGGCACCCCGGCGGAACGGGCTTTTTCAACCAGCGCCACATCCTGATCGGATAACCTTAAATCCCTCCGGTCACCTTTCATTTCGGCATAGGGCATTTCACCCACCACTACAACCACCGCATCCGCGCCTGCCAGATCGCTGCCATCCGCTGAAAAAGTCACTTGTGTCCCTGAAGAAACTGCGTGCTGGATTCCTTCGAGAATAGTAGTGCCACCATGAGTAACGTTGCCGGGCTGGCCCTGGCAACTGATCGTCCATCCGCCGCATTGGATGCCAATATCATCGGCCCCCCGTCCCACCACTGCGAGGTGCCTGATGTTTTTTGCGAGCGGCAACGCGTGATTATCATTCTTTAATTCCACCAGCGACTCACGCACGCATTCGCGTGCCACCGCCCGATGGCCCGGGCTGCCAATGGCGGCCGTCAACGCCGGGTCCGTGTAGGGATGCTCAAACAGCCCCATCTCCACCTTGATCCGCAATATTCTGCGCACGGCATCGTCAATGCGTTCTTGCGGAACCTGCTGCGCAGCCACCAACTCCTTCAAGTCACTGATAAACTCTACGTAATTGTTGGGTTGGCCCGGCCCTTTTGGAATCATCACCATGTCCAAACCCGCGTTGATCGACTTTTCCACATCGTCCTTGTAGTTGGGAGATATCTGGTCGATCGCCGCCCAATCCGACACCAGGAATCCACGAAAGCCGAGTTCCCCCTTCAAAACGTCGGTCAGTAAATACTTATTGCCGCTCATCTTCTGACCATTCCAACTGCTATAGGAAACCATAATGGATCCGACTCCTGCCTTGATGGCGGCCTCGTAGGGCGGCAGATATAATTTTCGGATGGTGGCCTCGTCGCAAACATCGTTGCCCTGGTCGACCCCGTTCAAAGTCCCGCCGTCACCCACGTAATGTTTGGCGCAGGCCAGAACGAGGCTCGAATCCGATAACCTTTGCCCCTGAAATCCCCTGACCGCCGCCGCACCCAACTTCGACACCAGTTCCGGCGAATCACCAAAACTCTCGTAGGTCCTGCCCCAACGCTCGTCCTGCGCCACCGCAATGCAGGGTGCAAACGCCCAGCGAATCCCCGTCCCCGCGACCTCCAAAGCCGTGATCCGTTCCGCTTGCTCCACCAATCCCGGGTTATGAGTCGCTCCCAGTCCAATGTTGTGGGGAAAAATAACCGCTCCATCAATATTGTTATGACCGTGCACCGCGTCGATCCCATAAATGAGTGGGATCTTCAACGGTGTTTTCAAAGCCCAGGACTGGTATTCATTGACTACTTTGAGCCAGGTTCCCGGCAGGTTATCGGCGGGATCGGAGTTTCCCCCGCTCAGCATCGAGCCAACATAATATTTTTGAATGTTCGAGTTTTCTTTCAGCGCACTCATGTCCACCTGCACCATCTGGCCGATTTTTTCATCCAAACTCATTTGGGACAGCAATGCTTCCACCCGTTTATCAACCGTGGCTCCAGATTGCGCCAAAATCGGACCCGCCAGTGCCCAGAGCAAGACGGTTAAGCAAAACTTGTTAATTGGTTTCATATAGTAGCTAGTTCTGAAGCATAATTTGTCTTGGTTGTTAACCAGTTCTCACGGCGCCAGGAAATCGAGCGCAGACAGACTCCATGCGTGGTTGAGACGAGTGATATTTTTATTACACTGATTGTAGTACCACAAATCACGTTTAGCGTCAACTTAATGTTTGGTTTAATCCTTTTTTGCGTAATAAGAATACTGAAAAACCATTTTTTGGGGTCGCGAAAGGGGTTGATAGCTAAATTAAAACTGCCCGACCCCCCTTCGCACAATAACATGCACATATCTAACATTGTGATGTTTATGCTGCTATTAAACGATTTTTAAAGATCGTTTTGCGACTCACTATTTCGGCGGAAGCCAGCCGGCACCCTATAACCATTGTTGCTCATTAAAGCTCTGATTAGACCGGGTAATTTTCTTTTAGTTTCTTTTAATTTACTATTGACAGATTACTAAATTTGTAATAAAGTCACTACAAGTCCACCGTAACCAATTGCCAAGCACCGCTCCTGTGCTCGCTCATGGGCGCGTGAGAAAAGTCAGATGATAGCAAATAAACAATAGATCGATCGTTTGTTTATGATCGCAACAATAAAGCATAGACAAAACCGATCAAAGACCAACCAAGAAAGACCCCCAGTATGAGTAAACACCCCGAGTTCACCAGAATCATTCAAAAATCATTCCAGTGCTGCTTGAGCCAAGCCAAAGGCATCAAGCTGGCGTTGGTTGTCATGGCTGCCGCCCTCGCTTTGGCAGCCCAATCACTTCATGCCGCCAATGTCATACAAAATCCTGGTTTCGAAACCGACAACGGCTACGGTTACTTCGGTAGTGGCACCATCCCCTCAGTGCCTGGCAACTGGCAGTGGGGTAGTCCCGGCAACGGAGGTTTTTGGGTGCAAGCCTCTTCCCCCACTGGCGACAACAACCCGCATTCGGGGAACAACTTTTTCAAGGAATGGGGCGCGTATCAATCCGTCCAAACCACAAATGTCTTTTACCAACAGAACGCTTGTCTAGCCGGGGCCACTTATAACTGCGACTTCTGGCAGGGTTCCGAATCGACTGTGTTCAATACTAATCCCGGTCGCTTTGGCTTTGCCTTCGTTTCGTTTTTGGATGCCACCGGCAACACTCTGGCGTTATATTCTGCTCCTGAGTACACCAGCAATTATGTCTCGAATGCGGGTGGCTGGACAGACAACACGGGCACTTACATTAATTGGTTTCATACCTACGTCACCAATCAAAATGATGTGGTTTCCGGTTCAGTGACCGGCTCAGTCAGCGTGTTGACCGCGCCGGCGGGAGCACACTTCATTCGCTTCTCCTGGGGCAATTGGCAAAGCGCCAGCTCTGACGGGGGCGACTTTGGTTTGGATGACGTTAACTTGAACGAGATTGCCGGCCCCGTGGCACCGCAGATCACCCAAGCTTATCCGGGCAACATGCTTTTTGCGAGCAACTACATCAGTTTCCAAGTCACCTCGGCCAGCAGCACGCCCATCAACACCACCAATATTCAATTGACGTTGGACGGGGTGGTGGTTTCCAATGGCAGCATTTCGTTTTCGGGTTCTTCCCCGGACATCACGGCGGTCTACAACGGTGTCTCGGACAATGCCTGGTCCCATACTGCCACCATTACAGCCGTGGATAACTTGGGGCTCAGCGCCTCCCCGCTAACTTTTACTTTTGACACCATCCATCCGGCAATGGTCGTGGAGGCCGAGGATTACGATTTCACCAACCCGGTTGCTGGCGGCGGGGGTGAATACTACAATAATCCAACCCCAACTTCGACGGCGCAGCCAAACAGTTATTTTGGAGTGGAGGGTGACAATGGCGTTGATTACTTCACTTCATCAGGACCTTATTCGACTGCCTTCCGCCCCTTGGATACTCGCAACATTAATGTCACTGGAGACTTTGCGCGCCAACAATTCCTTACCGCGCAGGCGACCGATCCCGCGGCGCGCGATTGGGAAATTGACAACATTAACAGCGGTGACTGGGGCAACTATACCCGGAATTATCCGGCCGGAACCTATAACGTTTATGCCCGTGTTTCGGGCAACGGCGGAACTTTGACCAAGGTTTCATTGGATAACATTGTCGGCGGGTCTGTGGCCAATAATGTGGGCATCTTCACCTTTACTGGTCTGGGTTGGGGAGTGTGGCAATATGCCCCACTGCTTGACAACAATGGCAATTTGCTGCCGATATCCTTCGGTGGCGTTCAAACATTGCGGACAACGCTTACGCCGGTCGGTGGTTTGAATGAGAACTTCTTCATGTTGGTGCCCGCGGTGGTCGGCCAGCCGTTTTTCACCAGCATCTACCCGACGAATGGCCAGACGTTTGCAACGGGGAACACCTTAAGCTTTACGGTTACCTCCGCGACGGCCATCAATGCCAGTGGCGTTTCAATCATCTTGAATGGGCAGAATGTCACCACCAACCCCAACACCACCATCACTGGCGGAACCACGGCCACAGTAAACTGTGCGCTGTTGCAGTCCAACACGGTCTATACAGCGATCATCAACGTGACCAATGCTGCCGGGGCGAGCGCCACGCGCACGATCAGTTTCGACACCATCAGCACGGCCAACTTCTATGTCAAAATGATTGACTATGACTATAACGGAGGGCTCTACGATACTACTGGTAATGGTCTGACACCATACGCCTACGGGGGACTTGATGCGGTGACAAACATTGACTTCGCCCTTGGTTCAGCTTTGAACAGCCCTTATCGCGGCCCGGATGGATTGCATCAGGAAATAACTTCTGATGTTCCGCTGCCGGGATACACGTCGGGTGATTGGGACGTTGGCAACTTTAATTCCGGTCAATGGGCCAACTACACCCGTAATTATCCAGCCGGCAAATACTTCGTCTTCGGACGCCTCGCCGGTTACACTGGCAATGTGACACTCTCATTGGTCACGTCCGGGGCAGGCACCACCACCCAGACCCTGCAAACCCTAGGCACGATTCCAACCAGTGCCACCAGCCAGGGCTGGCAGACTTGGAACTGGTGTCCGATGCAGAATAACGGGCTACCGGCAGTCGTCACCCTTAATGGCGTCAGCACGTTGCGGGTCACATCCGGCGGCAATGTAAATGCGAACTACTTCATGCTGGTTCCATTTAAGACCATTAAAATCGCGGCCACCACGTCGGGAGGCAATGCCACCATTTCATTCCCTACCTTGGCCGGCTCGATTTACCGGGTCTTGTCCAACAGCAGTCTGACTTCGGGTAGCTGGTCGCTTGTGACCACCGTCACTGGCACCGGCAGCACGGAAACGGTGAGCACCCCCGCCTCGGGCGGTACAGTGTATTTCAAAGTCGTTTCCCCGTAATTCACTTCCGGCGCGGGTTCCAAGGCGGCAAGCCGCCGCCTTGGAACCGGCCGGTTTATCTATTCTTGAGCAAGGTTAAAGTAGTTGACAGAAATCCGGTTACATGACCAAACACATGAACAATTCACCCGGGGTCACCATAACTGACTGCCGGCACCCCCGCCAGTCCGGGTTCACCCTGATTGAACTATTGGTGGTGATTGCGATCATCGCGATTCTTGCGGCGATGCTTTTGCCTGCGCTTTCCAAGGCCAAAGCTCGCGCCCAAGCCACTTATTGCATGAACAACACCCGGCAATTGGCGCTGGCTTGGATTCTTTATGGTGACGATGCCAACGGCGTGAGTGTCCCTAATTGGGGTCAAGGTTCAGGTCCGAATGGCCCTGCCACAATGCAGGCTCCGACCGTGGATCAATGTTGGGCCGCAGGATGCATGACGCTGCCTTCCGGTGCGACTACTACGGAAAATACCAACACGGCCATGTTGATAGACCACGCGGCTTATCCAAATGGAGCCTTCCTCGGAACCTACATGAAAACGTATGCGGCCTTCAAATGTCCCGCAGATTTGTCAGTATGCCAGATTTATGGGCAACGGCCGAGCCGCGTTCGCAGCGTCTCCATGAATAATTTCATGGGCACACCAGCTCAATCTACTGTTGCCGCCTCACTCCACCAGCCTAGCGCGAAGGGGTATGTCACCTACTCCAAAATCAGCAGCATTCCATCACCCACGATGGCTTTCGTCTTCTTGGATGAGCGTGAGGACAGCATCAATGACGCCGTCTTCTTTACTTCCGTGGACAGCCCGGATGGCACGATTGGTGACATTCCGGCGAACCACCATAACGGAGCCTGCGGCTTTTCTTTCGCCGACGGGCACTCCGAAATACACAAATGGACTTTCTCGGGGTTGCTCGGTCCGATTCAAACCGTCGCGTGGAACGGAAAAATTACTATCGGGTCCGATGCTTCGGGCATTCGCGATTCATATTGGCTATGTCAGCACGCCCTCGGTTACATGAATTATCCGTGACGCCGTTCTCCGCATGCAGGGTCAATAAATGGCCCGGCAATTTTCCGAAGCACGACTTTTTTAAGTGGACCGATGAATGCGGCCAAGTCGCAGGGTTTGGCGGATCATTATCTCAAAGCAACCAGACGATGTGATACTTCGTTCTCGCCAGCGCTCTCATGATGGTTAAAGCACCGGTAACCAAGACTTGCCGTTAGGTTTCAATTTTACCGGGATATGGCAAACTGATAAAATTGAGTCCTTGAAACACCCACGAAAGACTTCCAAAGCGCCTCTCCCCAAAAAACACAAGCGCGGTTTGGAACTGGCCGATGGGGCAGCGCCATCTCGCGCGAGAAAATGGCTGTTCCGCACAATGGCGGCACTGCTTCCGATATTGGCTGCGGCGGTTTTGGAAATCGCTCTGCGCCTCGGCGGCTATGGGTACGCCACCAATTTTTTCAAGCCCTGGCAAATCGGCGGTCAGGCCTTTTTGGTGGAAAACGATGCCTTCGGTTTTCGTTTTTTCCCGCAAGCCATCGCACGCACGCCGCTAACACTGCGGATGGCCGTCAAAAAACCAGCCGGCGTTTACCGGATTTTCATTCTGGGTGAGTCCGCGGCCATGGGTGATCCCGAGCCGGAATTTGGTGCCGGACGTTATCTGGAGGTTTTGTTGCGTGAGCGATTTCCAAATGTGACTTTTGAGGTGGTGAATACGGCAATGACGGCGATCAACTCGCACGCAATTCTGCCCATTGCCCGCGACTGTGCCGGCCATGAAGGCGATCTGTGGATCCTTTATGTTGGCAACAATGAGATGGTCGGGCCATTTGGAGCCGCCACCGTTTTCGGACCAAAGGCGCCGTCTCTAACCATGATCCGTTTATATCTTGCCGCCGAGCGACTTCGAGCCGGGCAACTGGCGCTGAACGTGGGCAAAAAATTCAGGGGCGATTCGCATACGGAATCATGGGGCGGGATGGAGATGTTTCTCGGCAGCCAGGTTGCCCCTGGATTGCCGTCGCGTGCCGCCGTTTATGAAAACTTCCACCGAAATCTCACGGACATTGTCCGAATCGGACTGGATTCCGGCGCCAAGGTTTTGCTAAATACCGTGGCGGTAAACTTTCGGGACTGCCCTCCCTTTGCGTCGCTGCACGCCGCTGGCGTTTCAGCCGCCGACTGCGCCGACTGCGACACCAATTATCAGGCGGGACTGATGGCAGAAAAAAACGGCGATCTTTCCCAAGCGGCAATTGACTTCGCCCAGGCAGCAAAGTTTGATGCTCATCTGGCCTCTCTGCAATATCAATGGGGATCCGTGATGATGAAGCTCACCAACGCTCTCGCCGCCACGCTTCATTTTCAACAAGCTTGTGACGATGACGCGCTGCCCTTCCGCGCCACTTCGCAAATAAATGCCATCATCCGTGATGTAGGCCGCCGGTTGGCCGGCCCCGACCTTGACTTGCTTGATGCTGCTGGCCTCTTACAAACACAGGCGCCAATGGGTATTTGTGGACAGGAGACGTTTTATGAGCACGTGCATCTCAATTTTGAAGGCAATTACCGGCTCGCCTGTGCCTGGGCCGGCGAGGTAGAGAAACTCCTGCCGGATTCCCTCCGCCGAGACGAGCGAGGGAAATGGGCTTCGCAGCCTCAATGCGAGCAATTTTTGGGGCTGACGGACTGGGACCGTTATAACGTAACCACCGAACTCGCTTCTCGCAGGCAGCAACCCCCTCTGAATTCCCAATCCAACAACGGGCAGTTCATGAATGAGTTGTTGAATCAAGTTGCGCAATTGAGATCGCGAATGCAATCGGCCGACGACCGGAATGAAGCGCGCGGTGTTTACGAGGCAGCGTTACGTCTTGCGCCGGAGGATTATTCCATTCGAGCTGATTATGCGGAGTTCCTCACAGACATTGGGGAAACAAGCGCGGCCATCGATCAATGGGAACAGCTGCGGGCACTTTTCCCTCAAACGTACGCGTCCTACTACCAGTTGGCCCGCCTCTCAGCGGACCAGCAGCAGTTTGGCCGGGCAGAACAGCTCTTTGCGCAGACCCTGGCCTTGCAACCGAGTTTTGCCCCGGGATGGTTTGACCTGGGTTCAGTTCATGCCGCGACCAGTAATTATGACTTGGCGATCACCTCATTCGATCAAGCCTTGCGGTTTAGACCGCAGGATTCGCACTATTGGTTTTACGCCGGACTAGCCCGGGCGATGGCGGGACGCCGGGCGGAGGCCATTGAAAATTACCGTCAGGCGGCACGATGGGATCCGGGCAACTGGCAGGCTCATTTCGAAATGGGAGGCTTGCTGGGTCAGGACGGCAATTACGCCGAGGCCAAAACGGAATCCGAGGCTGCCATCCGGTTGAATCCAGCGTTCCCTACGGCGCATCTGAATCTTGGCCTGGCGTTGAAAGAATTGGGTGATCTCCAAGGAGCAAAAAACCAACTGGAGGAGACCTTGCGTCTGGCCCCCCAAAACACACGGGCCGCAGATTACCTGGCCCAAGTCAACCGCCTGCTGCCTGCAAAAGAATCGACAACTCCGGCCTCGAATGTCAGCAAACCATTTTAGTTCCTTGCGGATGGCCGTTCTGGGGCGTTGCCACAATCAAACGTGCAGTGAAAACTGTAAGAAAAACCAGTAGTTCGTTTTTGGATGTCGGGTTTCAATCCAAACCCGCTGCAGGCGTTGATTCGTAACCGTGAAAAAAAACTCTAAAAAGCGGAAGGTGGGCGGCAAGTCGGGCCTGAACTCAAAGCCGGCCAAGACACGCGCTGCCGAGACTTCCACACCATTGTCGCCCGGGCGTAAATGGATGTTCCGATTGCTTGCCGCGATCGTGCTGCCCCTGCTGCTGTTGGGCGGATTGGAGTTGGGTTTGCGGGTTGCCGGTTACGGCTATGACACTGAATTCTTCAAGAACATTCAGGTGAGCGGGAAAGAGTTTTACATCAACAACCCGGAATTTAGTCTGCGATTCTTTCCACCACCACTGGCGCGCTGGCCCGATCCGTTCATTTTTCCTGTGGAAAAACCTCCGGACACGATCCGGATATTTATTTTCGGTGAATCCGCCGCCATGGGTGATCCGCAGCCGGCGTATGCTGCGAGCCGATACCTGGAAGTGCTGCTGCGCAACCGATTTGCCGGCAAACAATTCGAGGTCATCAACCTGGGGATCACGGCCATTAATTCACACGTCATTCTGCCAATCGCCCGCGACTGCGAGCGGGCAGGCGGCGATTACTGGATCATTTATATGGGCAACAACGAAATGGTCGGCCCGTATGGGGCGGTGACCGTGTTTGGCACACAGGCGGTGCCCCGGGCGGCTGTGGCTTTCAATCTAGAGGTCCAGAAAACCCGGCTGGGTCAGCTGCTCGTTGCCGGACTGCGCAAACTGGGGGGTAAATCAAAAAATACAGCCTGGGGCGGCATGGAGATGTTCCTCGGCAACACCATCGTGCCGGACGACCCGCGCAAAACGACTGTCTATCGGAATTTCACGGCTAACTTGCGGGACATTATCGGGGCCGGCCTCAAGAGCGGGGCGAAAGTGATCTTGAACACCGTGTCGGTGAACTTAAAGGACTGTCCGCCCTTCGCATCCGTGGTCGATCCCGATCTGCCTGCGGCAAAGCGGCAGCAGTTTGAAAGCTTATTTGCCGGGGCGAAAGACCTGCAAGCCAATGGCAATGCCGCCGGGGCCGCCGGGCTGCTCGCACAGGCTGTCAAAATGGATCCCCAGCATGCCGAAGTGCATTTTCGGCTGGGACAGTGCGAGTTGGCACTCACCAACCCCGCCGCCCGGCAGGAATTTCAAACGGCGTGCGACACAGATGCGCTTCCGTTCCGCACCGACAGCCGCCTCAACGTCGCCATCCGGCAGGTCGCCAGCGAGCAGTCCAGCGAAGGATTTGCGCTTTGCGATGCCGAACAGGCGCTGGCGCAGAATTGTCCGGCAGGCATCGCCGGCGATGAGATTTTGTTCGAGCACGTGCACTTGAATTTCAACGGCAATTTCCGCCTGGGCAAACTCTGGGCGGAGCAGATTGGACAGATGTTGGAATCGGGCGGCAACATGCCGGCACAAAGCAACTGGGTGTCACAGGCCGGTTGCGACCAGGCGCTCGGCTTGTCCATCTGGAACCGGCAGTTTGTCTTGCAATCCGTGATCCAGCGCATGGCCACACCGCCGTTAAGCATGCAATTCAATAATGACGAGCGATTGGCGAAGTTGCATGGGGAAGAAACGAAGCTGCGCGAGTTGGAAACGGAGCCCGGGGCCGTGGAGCGCGTGCGGGAAGATTATGCGGTCGCCTTGCAAATGGAACCTGGGGATCCCTATCTTTATGCGGGATTGGCAAATTTTCTGGAGTCCGCGGGGGATGCGCGAGGGGCCATGGCAGCCTATCAGCACCTGCGGGAGTTGATCCCGGATGATTTTTATGCGTGCCTGCAATTGGGCCGGTTGTTGGCTGAACACGGTCAGCCGGAGGCAGGCCAACCCATTCTCGAGGAAGCAACGAGACTGCGCCCCTACGTGCCGGACGCATGGTTCCAACTCGGCAATATCCTGGCCGCCCAGCAGAAATATGAACGCGCGAGGGAGTGCATGGCACAGGCTGCGCGCAATTATCCGGGTGATCCTTCTTATGTCGGTTACACCGCCCAAATGCTGGCCAAACTAAACCGGCATGCCGAGGCAATTGAAAAGTACCGCCAGGCCATCCAAATGAGTCCTGACTTTTGGCAGGCACATTTAGGACTCGCGGGCGAACTCGTGGCTGTTGGCCAAGCGGAAGAGGCCATGCGAGAATATTCCGAGGTGATCAGAATCAACCCGCGCCATGTCGTCAGCCGTTTGAATCTAGGCGTGTTGCTAATCCGATTTAACCGGCTGGATGAAGCGATTTCCTCCTTTAAGAACGCTCTGCAGATTGACCCGGAAAATCAAGCGGCCCGCGAATACCTCAATTCCGCTTTGGCTTATAAAGCCCAGAATCCCTGAGAGCCTCGATTCTCCCCTGGGCAGAAAAGAGCGACGTCACGGCGATGCCATTGGTTTCATCCAACCTCCTGCCGGGACCATTTTGATCCACCTGCACCAGAAATTAATCCGAGGGCTTGTTTGGCTCCTTTTGATACCATTGAAGGGCGTAGAGGATCATTTCCGTCGAATTCTTAAAGTTGAGTTTTTCCTTGATCCGGTTCTTGAAGGAACTAACAGTGGGCAGGGCGACGTTCATTTCCTGGGCAATTTCCCGCGTGCCCTTACCCTGGCCCAACATCCGAAAAACTTCCAGCTCCCGATCGCTGAGCGTCTCCAGCGGGGACGGGATCTGGTCTTGTTCACCTTTCACCAGTTTCGATACCACCAGCGTGGCCATTTTTTCGCTGATGTGCACATTGCCTCCCAACACTTTCCGGATCGCCGCCACCACCGTTGTCGCCGGCTCGCTTTTCATGACATAGCCCATGGCCCCGGCGCGCAGCGCCCGGTCCCCATATAAGGACTCGGAGTGCATCGAAACCACCAGCACCGGGATGTCCTCGTAGTCACGCTTGATCGCCTTGATCAAGTCAATTCCGCTGGTTGAGTCGAGCGAGATGTCAACGATGACCAAATCAGGTGAAGTATCCGCCAACCCTGACAAACCGGACTGGGCATCGCGCGCATCCCCGCAGACGGTCAAATCCGGTTCCAGGTCGATTAACCGCCGCAGACCATCCCGAAACATCGCGTGGTCATCGACGATGAAGATCCTTTTCTTGACCGGCGATGCCTCCTCAAGTTCTTTCGCCGTTTCGGGGTGATAGTTGGGTTTGCCAATTTTTGCGTTCATGATGATCTGCCAATGCTGTCATCCGTTTGAAAATGGTAGCGGCACGAAATCTGTGTGCCATAACCAGGGCTGCTCTGCAACTCCAATACCCCGCCGATCGCCTTGGCGCGATATTTCATGATGCCGACTCCCATGCCGGCGCGTTTTTCGTGGGCCGCCTCAAAACCAACCCCGTCATCCTGGATGCTTAACACCAGGAATTCGTTTTCTTTGGCCAGTCGCACCGTGATCAGTCTGGCCCGGCTATGCTTGGCGGCGTTCATGATTGCTTCCTGGGCGATAAAGTGTAAATGCATAGCCACACTGTTGTGCATCGTGGGCAGGGTGCCGCTGCTGGAATAGTCACACCGGATGTTATAGAGCTTTCCGATGTTGATCGTCAGCTCTTCCACCGCCGCTGCCAATCCGTCCTCCTCCAAACGCACGGGGAAAAGGCCTCGGGCCACCGTCCTGGTTTGTACCAGGGATTCGTTGATTAGTTCGCTGATGTCACTTGCTTCGGCCGACTCCGTGAAGTTCTTTTCCTTCAACTGGCGCGCCATGATGTGCGCCCGGTACGCGATGGCCGCCAGTTGCTGGCATACCCCGTCATGCAGGTCATGCCCCAGTCGTTGCTGCTCACGATTGGAGATTTCCAGGATTTCATTTTCCATGCGTTTGCGTGCCGTCACATCCCGCGCCACTCCTTCCACCTCAATAGTGCGGCCGTCCAGTTCAACCCGCCGCGAACTCACCTCCAGCTTCAATCGCTGGGCCGACGCGTTCACAAAATCCCAATCCATCGCCGCCGTTTCTTCGCCGCTCGTCACCCGTTTCAGCCATTCCCGTGCCGCCGGCCTTTCCTCCTCCGCAATCAATTCGACGAGTTCCCCCCCGAGGATCTCACCGCGCTGGCGTTGCAGCAAGCGCTCTCCTGCCTTGTTGATCGAAGTGATGAGCCCCCGCAGATCGTGCGTGAATACCATGTCGTTGGCATTCTCAAAGAGGTCCAGATAACGTTCTTTAATGGCAGCTTCCGTATGCAGTTTTTCCTCGATGATTTTTGTCTGTTGATGCACCCGGTGCCGCAGCAGGACCACCCAGCCGAAAGCAGTCAGCAAAATGGCGCAGAGAACTCCGATTGCCCAGAACAGCTTCGGCAAAGTCCACCACGGCGGCCGTTCCAGCACCATCACATCCCCGGGAAACCGAAGCAGCAGCCGAAATGATGCCGCCCGCCAATCGGGACCGAAGTGCCACTCCCCGCCGACGTCATCAATGGCACAGACCCCGGTCACCAGCACTTTGCTTCCATTTTGCAATTCGTCGAAATTCAGGCTTTGGCTCTCGGATTTCATGTACGCATGAAAGACGTAACCGTTCGCCTGCAGAACCAGGAATGGCTCCTTGCTATGCTGTGCCCGGTCGAGCAGGGTCGCTTCAATCTGGACCAACCGGCAATCGTAAGCGCCCGTCAAGGCCTCATCCGGGGTGATTTTGTACGGCTTCAAGGTCGGGCCCTGTTCAACCCACCGGTAAATGCTGTTCTCTAAACGAGGCGCATAAACGCCCTTGGCCGGGAACCCAATGACTTCAACTTGGTCACCGATGGGAACATTATCTAGCTCCTTCGTTTCAACGCATAGCCCATTGGTCTGGTCCTGTATGTACATTGTCTCCCCGTAACGCAAGGTGACCACACCCGCCACTTTGACCCGATGGGCATAGCTGCTCCCCCACATATATTGCATCACACTCCCAATCGGTTGTTTCTGCATCAAATCCGGTGGCGTCGGAGCGGACCTGACGATCACTAGATCCTCCGGCTCAGGTATCAGCAGGCTGAAATCAAAAAGCTGGCGCTGGGAATTGAAGTGGGTGATGCACACACCCTTGGCCCGCACTTCGCTATCCACTAGCTGATTGCCCTGCGCCACCGGCAACTGCGACATCTCCAGTGTCAATCGTCCCTGCCCGGTCGCCAGATCAATTTTGTAATGCGAGACTTCCTCGTCATACCAGACGGCACGAACCACCCCGTGAATCTCGACAAATTGACTGTCCTCCTGGCCGCTTTCCAGTTCCTCGAACGAAACCGTCTTCGCCTCAGGCAGCTTGGCCTCCCCCAAAATCCGAATCCCGTGCGACGTCACCACTGGCGCAAAGGAACCACCGCCCGTTTCTCCCACCATCTCGATTAACTGCCCCGCCCTCAAAGGGGGATTGTTCTTGGAACCGTCCACATAGAAATAGATCCCCGCCGTGTCATCTTGAATGAAACGGTAGGATTTGGTGGGAATCCGATCGTCAAAATAAGTCACCACGCCTTTCAACCGGACCGGATAACGCAAGTCAGCCTGCTCCCTGGACAGGTGACGAATTTCTTCGGCCGAGCCTAATACATTCGTCGGCGCATCCGCTGCCAGGCAGGAAAACCAGCCAGCGCTGCCGACAATAAACAGCAGCAAGAACACTTGTCTTTTTAAGATCAAGGCAAGGCCAATTCTAGAAAAGCTAAGAGGGGATTTCATGTCCGCATCGGCGAACAAATTAATCTGATGAACGACTTATTTATGGCTGTAAGGAACCTAACGCTTCCCTTGATTACAGGCAAGAAGCGAATCATTCCAAAACTGTCAGGCAGCGTGTGCCCGTGTTTTTTTTGCGATGGGCGAAGCAGTCCCCCCACGACCGGCATAATTGGTTCCATTAACCGCACCAAGGAATTTGTTAATAACGGGCGCTTGACACCCCAAAATTATGTATGGTACAAACTATCAACCACAATTAGAAGTGGTTTTATGCGTTGCCCCAAGTGCGGATGTCAGGAAGATAAGGTCATCGATTCACGGGCCTCTCGTGAGGGTGCCACCATCCGCCGCCGCCGCGAATGCATCGGCTGCAGCCATCGTTTTACAACCTATGAAGAGGTTGAACATGAGGGACTTATGGTCCTAAAGCGCGATGGCCGACGCGAGGAATTTTCGCGGGAAAAATTGCTTTCCGGCATTCGGAAAGCGTGCCAAAAACGTCCGGTCAGCCTCAAATCGTTGGAAGACCTTGTCGATCATATCGTTGCGGAGGTCACCGTCAAATTTGAGAAAGAAGTGCCCGGCGAAGCCATCGGCAAGATGGTGATGGATGGTTTGCGGGAGTTGGATGTTGTCGCCTATGTCCGTTTCGCCAGCGTTTACCGCCGGTTTGAGGAGGCAACCGATTTCGTTCAGGAAATTCAAAAACTTGAGGCCACCAAATGATCGCCTTGCAGTCCGACTGTTTGATTTTTCAATTGACCAACGGGGAAAGCGTTCCTTGCTCGGCAGACATGATTTCCGTGGAAATCGTCGGCAGCAAGGAAGCGTTTGGCGCCTTGGACCCTAAAACCCTGCGCCACGCCACCGCATCCGTTTTCCATTATTTTAAAGCCGAGCTCGAACGCGAAACTGTCACCGTTGGTGAATTTGCCCAGGCGCTGGAAAAAGCCCTGCAAGGATTGGGCCTGACGCTCTTTGCGGAAAAGTGCGCCGTGGGAGCCGGTACCACCCTCGAGGCGAATCTTGCCCATATCGCCCGCGACTCCGCTTTCAGCTTGGAACTGTTCTTCTTCCCGCGCTTGCGCGATGAACTGCGCACCCATCTGGGCCATGCCCCGCGCATTTTGAGATTTTACGGCCTTCGCGGGTGCGTCAAGCAGCTCGCCGGTGCTCGCCGCTGGAGCTCACGCTGTACCCAAATCGAGGAACAGATTGTCGATTTCATGCGCCAATGCATGAATGCCGAGCCGCAAAAAAACGGATGCGCGCTCGTGGTCGAGTAATCCCGGAAGCTGACCCAAACCCGCAGCAGCCCATTTTCAGTCATCATGAGCCAGACGTTGTTTGAAAAAATCATCGCCCGCCAAATCCCGGCAGACATCGTGTATGAAGACGACGCGGTGCTCGCTTTCCGGGATATCCATCCGCAGGCTCCCGTTCACGTCTTGATCGTCCCCAAAAAATCCATTCCGCGCATTGCCGAGGCTGGAGTCGGGGACCAAAATCTCCTGGGTCACCTGCTGTTATCCGCAGCAAAAGTGGCCGAACTCGTCGGCCTGAAGCCAGGCGGCTACCGCCTCGTCATCAACAACGGAGCCAACGGAGGCGAGACCGTCCCCCATTTGCACTGCCACATCCTCGGCGGTCGTCCCATGACTTGGCCACCGGGTTGAGTTAGTTTTGACTAGTCAGGACATGCCGCCAAGGGAGTCGGACTTGCGCTTGAAAAGTTTCTTAAAGAAGCCCACCACCGCAATAAAACCGATGATGATGAATTTCTTCGCAGCCAGAATCGCCAGCCAGATTACTTTCAGAAACCCCAGTTTTGCCGCTGCAACCAGCGCGCCGCCTGCAACCAGCGTAGCCAGCCCATAAGTGGCCACCTTGTCCACCTTCGGATCAAAGTCCGCGTAGCGATTGCCTTCCTTGAAATCCACCATGCCTAGAATCTCGGGTGTTTGCGCGTCAATTTCTTGAAATTGATCGATCGACGCAATGGCATTCAACTCGAGCACGCCTTTCCGGCCCAGCATGCGAATGTTATAATTCAAGGTATCGCCATCCGCACTGGAGAATCTTAACCGTTTGGCCCAATATAGTTTATGCGTGGTCGCATCATAATGCGGCGGCGCGGCCCAACCCAACAGTTGGGCCGTCGGGTAACCTTTTTCCTCCCGGACCTTGTTGCTTTCCTCGACGGATTTTTGCATTTGCTTCAGCAAATCATCGTAATTGATCTTGCCGGCATCGCCGTCTTTTACATAGCCATCTTCGTCATAATCAATGGTCACCACCCAGCAATTCGAGCTCAGCGGCGTCATCCCGGCTGGTATCAGCATTCCCAACGGTTTCGTTTCCGGCGGCGGATTGCCCCACAACTTCACGAGCACAGTCTCCGTATCGTCTGGATTCAGGTAATTAAAATCGGGTGGCACGGTCAATTTGGCGAGGCCGCCGCGCAAGTCGATCTCTCCCTGTTGATACTTTAAATGGTTGACCAGCGCGGCCAATTGCGGCGGCAAACTGTTGGTATCGGTCTGCGCCTGCAAGGCACCGGTGCCGCAGAAAAGGCCGGTTAAGAGTAGGAGAATAAGCACTGAATATTTCATTGTAAGTGTGTGTGGTTGTGTTTGATGCCAAAACCAGCTGCAGGTCCATTGAACCCGTAAAATCATGCTGACTGCCGCCGAAAATGTCAAATGCGTTTGCTTGACCGGGCATATGTGGTTGAATTCCCAACCGAGGGAGTCGGCACAAGGAATTTCGTCGTCTCCCTGCCGACATCACCCCGCACTGAATTCTTGGGAGCTCCAATAACCAGGGAGAAGGATGTTTGCAAAACCGGCAATTGACATCATGTGCAATTATTGTTTATCTGGCCTCCTTCATGAGAAATTTTCATAGTTACGCCACTTCCATTGTTCTGGCCCTTGCTACGTTCGCAATGATTGCCTTTGGAGCCTCCTCCGTGAAAGCCGGGGTGCTCACGGGCGCGGGCGTATCGGTTGAGGAGCGCCTCAACCGTCTGGAAAAAATTGCAGACAATCATCCGTCGTCGCCCGACCCGATTAACGCCGGCGACAACGCCTGGGTGCTGATGAGTTCGGCGCTGGTGTTGATGATGACCGCCCCGGGTCTGATTCTTTTTTATGGTGGACTGGTGCGCAGCAAAAACGTTCTTGCCACCATGATGCACAGCTTGATTCTAATGGCGCTGGTTTCCATGCTCTGGATGATTTTCGGCTATAGTCTGGCCTTCGCCCCCGGCAACGCCTTTTTCGGTAGCCCCCTGACTTATTTTATGCTGAATGGCGTCGGCGCCGCTCCCAACCCGGATTATTCCAGCACCGTGCCCCAAACCAGCTTCATGCTCTTTCAAATGATGTTCGCCATCATCACCCCCGCCCTGATCAGCGGTGCCGTGGCGGAACGCATCAAATTCAAGGGGTACGTCGTGTTTGTGCTCCTCTGGACCACGCTCGTCTACTTCCCGCTGTGCCACATGGTTTGGGGCAAGGGCGGCTATTTTAGCTGGATGCTGGGTGGAAAAATTCCCGTGCTCGATTTTGCCGGCGGCACGGTGGTGCACATTAGCTCAGGCGTGTCCGCGCTGGTCTGCGCCATCCTGCTCGGCAAACGCTCCGGTTATCTCCATCAACCCATGATGCCCCACAATGTCGTGCTCTCACTCATCGGCACGGGTTTGCTTTGGGTCGGCTGGTTCGGCTTCAATGCCGGTAGCGCCCTGAACGCCGGCCCCCAGGCCAGCAGCGCCTTTGCCGCAACCCACTTCTCCGCGGCAGCGGGTGCCCTCAGTTGGGCCTTCATCGAATGGTGGCATAAGGGCAAACCCAGCGTTCTCGGCGCCGCCTCCGGGATGGTTGCCGGTCTGGCCACCATCACCCCCGCCTCCGGCTTCGTTACCATCCCCGCCGCTTTCGCAATCGGTTTGGCGGGCGGCGCAGCCTGCTATTTCGCCGTCACCCGCTTGAAAGCCCGCTTTTCTTATGACGATGCGCTGGACGTGTTCGGTGTGCATGGCATTGGCAGTATTGTGGGAATGCTGATGCTAGGCTGGCTCGCCAGCACGGTCGTGAATCCCGCCCTCGCAACCACCTTCCATTTCCAGGGCAACGCCGTTTCGCTCGCCGGTGGCAGCCACCAATTCGTGAACCAAACCATCGCCGTTCTCTTTACGGCGGCCTTTAGCGCCCTGGCCACGCTGATCTTGTTCACCCTCACCAATGCCTGCATCGGCTTGCGCGTGGACCCCGAAACGGAGAGCATCGGTCTTGACCTTAGCCAGCACGGCGAACGTGCCTACAGCGAATAACCATCCATCAACAAACAGCCAATCTGCTTATGAAAAAAATCGAAGCCATCATCAAACCATTCAAACTCATGGAAGTAAAAGAGGCCCTCGCTGAATTGGGCATCCTTGGCATGACCGTGTGCGAAGTCAAAGGCTTCGGCCGCCAGAAAGGGCATACGGAAATCTATCGCGGCAGCGAATACGTCGTGGATTTTCTCCCCAAAGTAAAAATTGAAACCGTCCTGCCTGACAGCCAGCTGCCCCAAGCCATCCAAGCCATCATCAAGGCGGCCAAGACCGGCAAGATCGGCGACGGGAAAATCTTTGTCTCCACCATTTCCGAAGCCTACCGCATCCGCACCGGCGAACGCGACGACGTGGCGCTGTAGGACCGACCGACGCCTCAATGCGTCCCAAATATACTGTGGAAAATGACTTCCTTCGTTTTCCAGACCAGCGCCATCGTGATCGCCAGCGGGGAAAGACCGAGTGATAAAAGGAGGGTGGTGGAAACGTGCTGGAGCCAGAGCCGGAAGAGCGGACTGAAATGCGCGGAAAAATTAACCAAATGCGGAATCGCGAAAGCCGCAATCAAGCCCAGCAGCCAGGCCACCAGCAGCCATCGGTTTAACACCGTGAATTGCCGCATTTCCTGCCGCAACGTTTCGTCCGGCAGCATCATCCCCAGTTGTTTTAGCACAACGTTCAAATTGAATAAAAACAGCAGCGCTGAAAGCGTGAGGGTGACCATGGAATCACGAAAGAAAGGCTCATCCGGCATCCGGCTGAACCAGAAGAGAAACGGGCAAAGCCCCAGGTTGATCAGCCCGAAAAGTTTTGCGCGATCCAGTGCATTGCGCCAGGGCCGTTCGTTTTCTTGAAAATTGCCGATCTGCGCCAGGCCATAGAGCAACAGCAGGTTTACCACGACCGCGGGAATGATCCCCGCCGGTCCCAACCCGTCGGCCCGCGCCGTTTCCGCGCTGATGATGAGCCACGCCGGCAACCCCCAGAACAACGCGGACAATCCGCGCGTCAGCTTTCCCAGTGAACGCAATAGTTCAGGATTTGGTGGAACCTCGGACATTTGGGATATTATGACCAAATCTGTGCGCAGGATGAAATAAAATTAGCGGTTGTCTTGAGTTTTTCTTGGAGCTTTGGTGAAAATGCTCCAACCAGAGCGGTTCAAGTAAAACTGCTGCCCGAGGATGCTTCATCGTGGCAGGGCGGCGCTGCTGCGCCGCCGGCGTTGCGGCAGCAACGCCCTACCCTTGGAATCATTGCAGTTTTTCCCAAATCGCCCTGGGGATATTCCATGTCCCGCGAGCTATTCCCGCGTATCGCCAATTTCACAATCGGCAAGGTAATCCAACGCCATCGCTTCAAAAACTCAGATACGTATATGCCTTCAACCCGCGTTCGTAATCATCCAGCAGGCGCATCGCTTCGGACGGTTTCATCCGGTTGGACTTGATCGCCTCGTCCATCTGCGCCTTCATCTGCCGCTTTAATTCATTCTCATCGTATTGCACTGCCGCCAGCGAATGAATAATCGTGTTCCCCTCGATGATTTCCTCGATGTAATAGCCGGTCGCCTCGTCCGGCTCCAGGAACACATGCACCTCGTTCACCCGCCCGAACAGGTTGTGCAGATCCCCCATGATATCCTGGTAGGCACCCATCAGGAAAAAGCCGATGTAATAGGGCTCCGGTTTGCCCCCGCCATTTGTCTGCAACTGGTGCAGAGGCAACGTGTCCCGTACATCCCGCAAATCAATGAACTTGTTGATCTGGCCGTCCGAATCACAGGTGATATCCACCAGCGTCGCCTCCCGGGTCGGCCGTTCATTCAATCGCGCCACCGGCATGATCGGGAACAACTGTCCCAGCGCCCAATGATCGAGCAAGGATTGAAACACCGAAAAATTGCAGAGGTACTGGTCACCCAGGCTGTCTTCCAATTTGAGAATTTCCTCGGGAATGTACGCCTGCCCCTTGAAACTCTCCACCACCCCCCGGCTGATCTCCCAATATAGATTCTCAATCTTGGCTTTTTCCGGTAAATCCAGCACCCCCAGCGCAAACATCTGCTGCGCGTCCTCCTTGCGCTCCTGCGCATCGTGAAACGCTTCCAGCTTGTTTGATTTGCCCAGGTTCTTCTTGATGTCCAGCAGTTCCTTCACCAACGCGTGCTCATTGTCGCCGTATTGAAACGCCTCGCCCGCGCGGATTTTTTCAATCGAACCAAAAACCTCCACAATCAAGACGCTGTGATGGGCCACAATCGCCCGGCCACTCTCGCTGATGATGTTCGGGTGCGGCACTTTCTCCGCGTTACAGACATCCCCAATGTAGTAAACAATGTCGTTGGTATATTCCTGCAGCGAATAATTCGTCGACGAATCAAACGCACTGCGGGAACCGTCGTAATCCACGCCCAATCCGCCGCCGACATCCATGAATTCGATCGCAAAACCCATCTTGTGCAGTTTTGCGTAAAATCGCGCCGCCTCCTGCACCGCTTTTTTCACCGTCAAAATATCCGGCACCTGCGAGCCGATGTGAAAATGCAGCAACTTCAGGCAGTGACCGAGATTTTCGGTTCTCAACAATTCCGTCGCGGTCAAAAGCTCAACCGTGCTCAGGCCGAATTTGGCATTTTCGCCGCCGCTCTCCGCCCATTTGCCGGCGCCCTTGCTCAACAGCCGGGCCCGGATGCCGATCAATGGTTCCACGCCGATCTGTTTGGAAATCGTGATGATCTGCCGCAATTCCTCCAATTTTTCCACCACCATGATTACCCGCTTGCCAAGTTTCACCCCCAGTAGCGCCATCCGGATGAATTCCGCGTCCTTGTACCCGTTGCAGATCACCAGACTGTCTGCTTGGTTTTGCAACGCCAGCCCCGCGAACAATTCCGGTTTGCTCCCCACTTCCAATCCAAAATCGTAAGCTTTGCCCGCGTCCAGAATCTCCTCGACCACCTCGCGCAACTGATTGACCTTGATCGGAAAAACTCCGCGGTATTTGCCCTGATAATTGAATTCCGTGATCGAGTTCCGGAAGGCCTGGTTGATCGCCTCCACCCGGTGCCGCAAAATATCCTGGAAACGGATGAGCAGCGGAAATTTCAGGCCGCGGCCCCGCGCTTCCTCAATCACATCCGTCAAATCCACCGATCCACCTGCGTCCTGCAACGGTTTGGCGATGACATGACCGGCCTCGTTGATGTCAAAATACTTCGCGCCCCAGCGCTGAATATTGTACAGCGCCCGTGCGGCCTCGATGTCCCATGGTTTTATTGCGTCAGGTGTATTGGTCATCTTTCGGGTTTATAGACGGTCGCACTATAAATTTACCAGCGCAGAAAGCAATAAACACCTTGCAAAAAATTAAAAAATTTTGCGCCATTGGGAGTCCCGAGGGACGCAAGCGAACGGCTTGCACAAGCCTGCGTGTGCTTTATGCCAAAGGCAATTGATTTGCGAGTGAAGGGAATGACGTTTGAACAAGCTATCAAACGCTTGGCCACCACGCCGCCGCCAGCAAACGCAAAGGCCGCTAAGAAAGTCAGCAAGACAAAGCGGAAAAAGTAAAATCCCGCCAGTTGAATCAGCCTAAATAGTAGTGCGGGTTCAAATCGTTGAAGTTGTGAACAAAGGAAAAATGAAATCAAAAAAAATCCCAACCACGGCCCCAAAAACCCCTATCATTGCTAACTCAAAAGCAGAAACCAATGCCGACCGATGTGACGATCTTAAATGCCCCCTCACTCGCGACGCTCAGGAAACTCACTGGCTCAAATACGGATGGCGAAATGGCCAAACGGCTCACGAAGAACGCGGGCATTAAGCGCAAATAAATCTCGAATTTAGACACCACCCAATTTCTGGTTAAATAAATCTGCCTCTGCGAAGTATATAATTCCGTCCCCAGTTGTACCCATAACTGGTTACATGACGAAAACCGCGTTCATGGTATTCTGACTCCAGTTGAACGTAGTGGTTCAACGAAGAATTTTAAAAGTGTTGATGGATTTAATGTGTTTGTTTTTAAAACCCCGGAGTAGTGTCCGGGGTTTTTCTTTTGTTTAAATGCCTCTTTTAAGAACCTTTCCCGGTTTTTCCGCCCGGCCAGCCATGAAGAAGTCATCGAATTTAATTCCGCCGTCAATTTCATCCCGTGGGTCTGCCACTCTGCTCGCGATTGCCGCAGCCCTTTCCGCCTCATTGTCGCCGGCCCGGGCAGCCTGGGAAACCGTGGTCGATGGCTCCTCGCTTGCCTCCCAATCCGCTTTCACCAATTATTGGAGTTATGATTATCCGTGGGGAAGCGACCATAACGGCAGCGCCCGCATGAACGCGGCCAATGTCTCCGTGGCCGATGGAATCGTAACCGTGTCCTCCCGCCTAGCCAATACCGACGAGGGCCATAGCTCAAGCCCGCCTCATCTTCGGATTCGTTACGAATCAGGCACCTTTTATCTCAAACAAACCATCACGATCAGCCCGCAATTCCCAGTTTGGGACTTCAGTGGGCAATTCAGAGTTCCCACCCAAAACGGCACCTGGCCGGCTTTTTGGATCACCGGCGCTCATTCCTGGCCGCCGGAAAGTGATTTCATGGAATTCAAGGGCACTTCCAGTTGCCATCAGAATACCTACGACGGAGCGTGGCAGGCTCAAATCACCCCCGTTCCCGCCGCCGACACTAGCTGGCACACCTACCGGGTCTTGGCCACTTTGCAGAATTCCACGAACGTCAGTTTCCGTTATTACATTGATGACACCCTGGAAAGCACACAAATCGCCAATACGTTCGTCGATCACCCTTGCTGGCTGATCATTGATTACCAGATGGAAGGCGATTCAGGCTCGCCGGGTCCGAATGAACCCAGGCAATTCTGCATAAAGAATATCGTCGTCAAACGGGAAACCTCATCTGCCCGAGCCAGATAGCCCGGCAAACCGGCAAATCAAGCAAACCCCCGGCTCCGCCAAAACCTGAGCATTTGCGCCAGGATTGACTGGATTATCGCCAAAAACGGCTGCCAGTTCTGACCTGCTGCCAGGGTTCGGGCTTAAAACCAGCCCCACCGCCTCGCCGCCAACCCCTAACAATTTCACTTAAAGGCTGTTGCAAACGTTTTAATTTGTGTGACATTGATTAAACCAAGCTTGAACGAAATGGACATCGAGAAACAATTCGGGACAGCTGTCAAGAAATGGAGAGACAAACTTGATCTCTCCCAGGAGGAACTTGCCAAGCGGGCTGGTTTGCATCGCACCTATATTTGCGACATTGAACGGGGCGCTCGCAACGTTTCCTTGAAAAATGTTCAGAAGCTTTCCGATGCCCTCTCGGTGCCGCTTTCCACCTTGCTTGCCGATTTAGACATCAAGACTTCGACCGCGCCGATGACCCTGGATCAGCAGGTGGACATCCTGGTGGTGGAAGATGACGTGAACGATGCCAAGCTGACCTCGCATGCCTTCAAACAATGGGGCCTCAGAAACCGCATGTACCTCGTGCATGACGGCGCGGCGGCGATTAATTTTCTTTTCTGCACCGGGTCCTTTGCGCACCGGAACCCCGCCGATCTGCCGCAAGTCATTCTGCTGGACTTACATCTGCCGAAGGTTTCCGGCTTGGAAGTTTTGCGGAGGATCAAGGCGGATCCGCGGACCAACTCGATACCCGTCATCGCTTTGAGCGGTTCAAAAGACTCCGGTGATATTGCCGAATGCCGGCGCCTTGGTGTGGAGAATTATATCCTCAAGCCGGTGGACTTTCAAAGCTTCAGCGAAATTAGTCTCAAGTTAAACCTGCAATGGATCTTGATGAAGCCTGCGGACCTGCCGGCAATCAAGCCGAACCAAACCCGATCTTCCTCCTCCTGCTCGTCTCCTTCAGCTTCTTGATTAAGTGACAGTCGATTGTCACTCATTTAATTCCATAAGAGATGGCATTTATTCTGCTCATGACCATTCGTCATGTTGGGTCGGCTTGGATTCTTGCCGCAGCAGGCAAAGGCTGAGCCGGTCCGAAAATGACATCAAGTAAAAAAGTGAAGGGGAAATGGACGTCCCTCAGCCTGACGTTTCAGATTAATCGGTAAAAAACTTACGGTTGAATAATTATGTCCATTGAAAAAGTCATTATTTTGGGGAGTGATTTGCACACGCGCAATGCGCTGGAACATTCGCTCCGGAACTGTCGCTACGACGTCGCCGCCACCTCCACCATCGCCGCAGCGCGCGAATACATGGATCGGGACAACTTTGACATCCTCTTCCTCGACCTTGCCTTGCCCGATGGCAATGCCCAGGGCTTCCTCCAGGAAATTCATGCCCGCGCCGTAAAACCGCTCGTCATCATCACTGCCGGCGCCGGCGCTGTCGACGCTGCCGTTGAATGCATGAAACAAGGCGCCTTCGATTACCTCATTCGCCCCTTTTCCGACGAACAAATCCAGATCGCCCTGCGCAAGGCCGAGGAACTCTCCCAAGTGGTCAGGGTCAATCGGCTGCTGAGCCAGGACAATGACGATGGCGAGCACAAATTGTTGGGCAGCAGTGCGGATATCGAAAACCTCCATCAGCTCATCCGCAAGGTCGCCCCCACCAACGCCACCGTTCTGATCCAGGGCGAGAGCGGCACGGGCAAGGAAGCCATCGCCCGCACTATTTACCTCAACAGCTCCCGCAAGCGCGCTCCCTTTATCAAGGTCAATTGCGCCGCGATCCCGGAAAACCTGATCGAAAGCGAATTTTTCGGCCACGAAAAAGGTGCCTTCACCGGGGCCACCAGCAAACGCGAGGGCCGTTTCGAACTCGCCCATGGCGGCACAATTTTGCTGGATGAAATCAGCGAAATCTCCCCCACCCTGCAGGCCAAACTCCTGCGCCTGTTGCAAGAACGGGAATTTGAACGCGTCGGCGGCAATCGCACCATCAAAGTCGATGTGCGCATCATCGCCACCACCAACCGCAACCTCGAACAGAGTGTCGAGCGAAACGAATTTCGCCAGGATTTATTCTTCCGTCTCAACGTCGTGCCCATTCATGTCGCGCCGCTGCGGGACCGGCGCGAAGATGTGTTGCTCCTCAAAAAGGAATTCCTGCAACGCTTCAGCCGTCGTCACGGAATTAACGTAAAAGGCGTTACCAACGAAGCCCGCCAAATGTTGCTCAACCATTCCTGGCCGGGCAACGTCCGGGAACTGCAAAATGTCATCGAACGCGCCGTCATTTTGTGCGGCAATAACGGAATGCTGGAACCGCGCCATCTCGGGTTAACCCAGCCCCTGACTCCAACGCACAATACCCAAATCGTCCGCGCCACGGAAACATCTCATCAACCAATCCAGAGGTACGCCAATAGCGCGCCCGCCTTCGAACCCGCCGGCGAGCCGGAAGAATTTCCCACCATGGCCGAAATTGAGCGGCGCCATATTCTGGCCGCGCTCGACCGCTGCCACGGAAACCGCACGCACGCCGCCGGTTTGCTGGACTTGAGCATCCGCACCTTGCGCAATAAATTGCACGAGTACAACGGCACCACGCCGTCTTCCCAATCAAACCTGGTTTGCGCCGACAACTGATCCGCCATTGATCCGGTGGGGCGACACTCCGTGGAGCCCTGACCGAATCGGCGCAAAAAAGGAGTTTAGGGCTCGACGGAGTCTCTCCCCGCCAACTTAACGAGGCTTCGCTCCAAATGGCCTCAGAATTTTTACACGCCCTAGTCCAAACCAGCGTGTTGCCGGCGATATTCGCTCGGCGTCACTCCCAGCAATTTGCGAAACTGCCGGCTGAAATAATTGCTGTCGCCGAATCCCACTTCAAACGCCACTTCGGTGATGGTGTGATCGGAACGGCGCAACAGCGCGGCTGCCCGGTTGACCCGGAGCTGAACCAGGTGCGCAATCGGTGAATTGCCAATCGCCGCTTGAAAATTGCGCATGAAATGGCGCTTCGACATGTGCGCGATGCCCGCCAATTCCTCCAGATCCATCGGTGCCTGCAAATTCGCCTCCAGATGGCTGATGGCTTCGCCAATGCGGAGCAGCGCCCGGGAATCCGGGTTGCGCGCTCGCGCAAAACACCGGGCCAGATAGCCCACGATCTGCATGAAGTAAGCTGAAGCCATGAATTTGAAGCCGCTATGCCGCTTGGTCAATTCCTCCTCCAGCTGGTCCACCAACCCCAGCAGACGGATCAATTCCGGCGGCGACAGTCTTAGCCGGCTGTTGAACTGATGGCGCTGCCGCCACGCCGGCTCCAGGATAAACAGCGCATGATACCCCGGCACCGAGCGCAGGTCATAATTGCGCAAACCCAGCTTCTCCGGTTGGAACAAAATGTTCACCAGGCAAAGCCGCTCCATGCTGTGATAATCGTGCGGCCGCGAACCGCCAATCACAAACACGTCGCCGGTATTCAAGGGATACGTTTGCTCGCCGGTGATGTGGACGCCGCGACCGGAAGTAATGATGACGATCTCCGCAAATTCATGGGCATGCAGCCCGAAAGGTTCCTGGGGATCACGCCGCTCCACGGCAATTGGGAACCCGTCCGGTCGAAACCAGTCTTTGCGTTTGAGGATGGCGTGCGGCATGACGAGTCCGGGCCCGGTTTTGGCGTTGGCCAGATAGTGCTAGTGATTGGCGCTATCGTCAAGGCTGTGCCCGGCGAATCAGGTTACCCTACCCGCACATCATCACCTGAATATTTTGCATCCCATGGCCAGATCACTTGCCAGTACTGACGCCGTTTTTACGCTCGCCGCGGAGCGCTACGTCAACCTTGGCGTGGACGTCCTTCATGCCTTGAAAACCCTGGCCGGCATCCCCATTTCCCTGCATTGCTGGCAGGGCGATGACGTTGGAGGTTTCGAAAATCTGCGTGGCGGTCTCGGCGGCGGCCTGGTCGCCACCGGCAATTATCCCGGCAAGGCCCGCAACCCGGCGGAATTGCGCGCCGACCTCGAAAAAGCCTACTCCTTGATCCCCGGCAAGCATCGCCTCAACCTGCACGCATTTTACGGCGAATTTGGCGGCAAGAAAGTGGATCGCGACGCGATTGAACCCAGGCATTTTGCCAACTGGATTGCCTGGGCCAAAACCAACGGCCTCGGCCTCGACTTTAATCCAACCTGCTTCTCCCATCCCAAATCGGCGGACGGTTTCACCCTGTCGCATGCGGACGATGGCATTCGCAAATTCTGGATCGAGCATTGTGTTCGCAGCCGCGAGATCGGCGCGGCCATGGGCAAAGCGCTCGGCAAACCCTGCGTCACCAACGTCTGGATTCCCGACGGCATGAAGGACACCCCCGCCGACCGCGTCGGACCGCGCGAACGCCTGGCCCGTTCGCTGGACGCCATTTTCAAAAAGACCATTCCACTCGGGTACAACCTCGATGCGGTAGAGCCCAAGCTCTTCGGCATCGGCAGCGAAAGTTTTGTGGTCGGTTCGCACGAGTTTTACCTCGGCTACGCCGTCAGCCGCAAAAAACTGCTGACGCTCGACGCCGGCCATTATCATCCGACCGAAGGTATTGCCGACAAGATTTCGAGCGTGCTTCAATTCATGCCCGAGATTTTGCTGCACGTCAGCCGCGGCGTCCGTTGGGACAGCGATCACGTCGTGATTCTGAACGACGATCTGCTGGCCATCGCGCGCGAGATTGCCGTCAACGGTTTTGAGCGGCGCGTGCACATTGGCCTGGATTATTTCGACGCCAGTATCAATCGCGTCGCCGCGTGGACGATCGGCACCCGCAACATGCTGCGGGCGTTGTTGATCGCGCTGCTGGAAACCCCGCTCATCCGCACCGCCGAGGCCGCCGGTGATTTCACCACCCGCCTGGCCCTGCAGGAAGAGGCCAAAACGCTGCCGTTCGGTGCGGTTTGGGATTATTACTGCGAAACGCAAGGTGTTCCCACCGGTGAACACTGGCTGGCCGAGGTCAAAAACTACGAGCAAAATGTTTTAAGCAAACGCAAATAAACGCAAGAATCCCAATCTAATAATGCAACCAAATCCTCTGCTTGGCGTCGTCTATCACTGGCTGGGTGGCCTGGCTTCCGGCACCTTTTACGTGCCCTACAAGGGCGTGCGCAAATGGTCCTGGGAAACCTTCTGGCTGGCCGGCGGACTATTCAGCTGGCTGATTTGCCCGTGGATCGGCGCGCTCGCGCTTTCCAAGGATTTGTTCGCCGTCTTGCATGAAACTCCATCCCATACCTTCTGGATGACGTACCTGATGGGGGCGCTTTGGGGGCTCGGCGGCCTGACCTTCGGCCTGACGATGCGTTATCTCGGCATGTCGCTGGGCATGGCGGTCGCCTTGGGATATTGTGCTGCCTTCGGTACGCTCTTGCCGCCCGTGGTGGAGGGAGACTTCGCCGCCAAATTATTACAAACACACGGTGGAAACATTTGCCTCCTCGGCGTCATTGTGTGTCTGGTCGGCATTGCCATCGGCGGCATCGCCGGAGTGCGCAAGGAACGCGACATGGGTAATGACGGCAAATCATCAGCCATCAAGGAATTTAGCCTCTGGAAGGGTTTGGCGATCGCCACCTTCTCCGGAATCATGAGCTCCTGCTTCGCCTACGGTTTCCAGTTTGGCGATCCGATCACCAAAATTTCCGCGAGCCATGGCACGGGGCCGTATTGGGTGGGATTGCCGGTGATCCTCGTCATCCTGCTCGGGGGCCTGACCACGAACTTCATTTGGTGCGTGCTGCTAAACCTCAAGAACCGCACCGGTTATCAATACCTGGCCTCGCATGTCCGCGAAGAACACGCGCACCACGGGGGCACAGGCAGCGGCGAACATGGCCCGGCCGAATCCGGCACGGCCGGAGCAGGCAAACCTTTGGACTTGAAAATTCCCGTGCTCGGCAACTGGCTTTTCTGCGCGTTGGCCGGAACCTTCTGGTATTTCCAGTTCTTTTTCTACCAGATGGGCGAGAGCCAGATGGGCGATTACAAATTCTCCAGCTGGACGCTCCACATGGCCAGCATCATCATCTTCAGCACCCTTTGGGGTATTTTCTTCAAGGAATGGCGCGGTGCGAAGGCTCTGACCAAGACGCTCGTGGTCGTCATGCTCCTGTGTTTGATCGGCTCAACCTGTATCATCGGGTGGGGCAACAAGATTTCCGAAGACGCGGCCAGGGCCGCCACCTCAACTACGGCCGTCGACTCGCAAAAATAAGCCCTGGATAATGTTTTATGGGGTGTGTTCAAAATGCTCGGGGATGCGGGGCCTAAGAATTTAGACTGGGAGTCACCAGCAACATTCGCCGCGGTTAGACATAAACCCGCGGCTGAATTGGTGCTAGCGCTTTTAAAAATCCAAAGTTGACCAAGCTTCTCCTTCTCCCGGGGGGAGCAGGCCGGGATGAGGGTGGATGTTCGGTCGAGGGCGAGCTTTTAACCATTATTCCGGGCCGCTGATCGGCAATGCCCGCCAGAATCCCTCGCCGCGGCACTCACTGTAATTTTCAGCCAGACTTTCCGTCCTTTTTACTTCTTGAATCCAGCCTCCGATATCTTTCATCATATCAATCGGCACGGTTGAAATACTCCTGACGGAGCAACGCATTGTCAGCCGGTCATCGGAATGCATTCCCTGTCTCTTTTTGAAATCCTCGGCTTAACCCTTTCGGCCGTGGGCGCCGGTGTGATCAACGCTGTCGCGGGCGGCGGCACGCTGCTGACTTTTCCCGCGCTGCTTTTCTTCGGCACCCCGTCCGTGGTGGCGAATGCCACCAGCACCCTGGCGCTGGTCATTGGCACCGCCGGCGGCGCCGTGGGCAATCGTCAACACTTGAGTGCCATCAAGTCGTTGCTCTGGCGTTTCATGCCCGCCAGCCTGTTGGGCGGGTTGATTGGCAGCATGATCCTCACCCACACCAGCAACCGGACGTTTTCCAAATTCGTTCCCTTCCTGATTCTCTTTGCGACGGTCTTGTTTTTGCTTCAAGGCGTGTTCCGCAAATTTGCCGGGTCCCGGCCAGAACAAACAACCATGGCCTCCCGCCGGCAAATCTGGGGCGCGATCTTTTTCCAATTCCTGGTTTCCATCTACGGTGGTTACTTCGGCGCGGGCATCGGCATCCTGATGCTGGCCACCCTCGGCTTCATGGGAATGCACAACATCTACCAAATGAACGCGCTGAAAACGTCGCTGGGATCAGTGATCAATTGTGTGGCTGCCCTGTGGTTCGTCATGGCCGGTTTAATCGACTGGCCCCGCATGGGCATCATGAGCTTGGGCGCGCTCTTGGGTTATTACCTTGGCTCCCATTACTCGCAACGCATTCCGCCCGCGCGCGTTCGCCAGCTCATCACCCTGATCGGCCTCGTGCTTGCCGCCATCATGTTTTACCAGCAGTTCGTCCGCTGAACTCACCAAAGGTTGCCGGTGCCAGCGATTTCGTTTCCCGGGCTGGCTGCCAAACCTCACGTCTTGTTTTGCTAACGCAAAACCCGAGACTTGCAGCACCCCGGTGGCTTTCGATATATTTCATAATGTATATCGCGATGCATCTTCAGTTTTATAACCAGCAGGTTTTCCGCCGCCCGCTAAAAGCGGCTCTTGCGAAAGTTCCTCTCCCGGGATCGGTGGGGCTTGCGCCGCGCGCGGCCGACCGGAGTTGCCCAATCGTTATTAAATCCCGTCGCCGCCGGCCTTCCTTATGACCGCAAGTCTCTCCTTAGCGCGCCAGGAGCTGGACGACATTCAACAACAGTTGTGCTTGTTTGGATCGCGTCTGCGGGAATTGCGTTTGAAAAACGGGTTAACCTTGCAGGAATTGGCAACTCGAAGCGGCCTCTCCAGGGCATATTTGTCCCGACTCGAGTCCGGCGGCCGTCATGCATCCATCTCGGTGGCGCTAACGCTTTCCAAATTATTCCGGGTTTCCCTGGCCTCCCTCTTTGAATCTCCTGCGCCAGGCACGCTTTGCACCATCATTCGTGCCGCCGACATCGTCGAACAATCGGCCAAAGGATTAAAGTACGCCGCGCTTTCAGATCCAGCACGGTTGTTTAACGTGCAGCCAATGCGGGTCAAAGTCTCCCCTGCACGCCACGGCAACGAGCATTATCATCATCAAGGCGTGGAATGGGTGTATGTGCTCCAAGGAAAACTCAGGCTATCGATTGCCGGTAAAACTTTTGACTTGGAGCAGGGCGATGCCGCTCACTTTGAATCACACCTTCCCCACCGGCTCATCGCCCGCGGCGGATCGGAAGCCGAAGTTTTAGTTGTCGCCGCGGCGGGCTTAAACAAATCAGCCGATCCCAATCTCAACGAGCGCCGCTCCATCCCTGCCGGCCAACCATTATCCTAGACTTTGGCAGGTACAAACAGGGCCAAATAAAAAGCCCCGCAAAGAATTGCGGGACTTGGACAAACTTTGTTTCCTCAGGCCTTGCGGCGGCGGAGCAACGGAAGCAACGCCGAGCCGGCAGCCAGGCCCAAACCATAAAGGCCAAATGAGGCCGGTTCAGGAACGGCGGCAACCGGGGCGACGCTGATATCGGTAAAATCAACCGAAACACCAGTGCCATTGCCATTCTCAATGAGTCCGAGCCGGAAAAAAGTATCGGCAGCGGGTATGGCATAGCCAATCGCAGCCAGATTGACCGTAACGTTGCCCTGGAAAATCTGGCCGCTGGCCAGTTGGGTGCCATTCAGTTGGATTTCATTCGGGGTGCTATAATCCTGAGCATAGTAACCGCTGCTGGAGTTGACAAACGTGCCAACCTGCAAGTAAGTCGCTCCTACAAAATTGGCCGTATTGATGTAATAATTATAGCTGATGTTGTAGCCCGCCGGATCAGCCGCGGCCGCGGCCATCGCAGCGTAGAAAGTGGGCAGAACGCCGGTATAGCTGGACGCGACATTTGCCACCTGAAAACCGCCAAGGGGAACCGCTAAGTAGTTGTTGCCGCCGATGTTTTGAACCGCAGCGGCAGGGCTGCCTGAGAATCCTGCATTAGCCCAACCATCAGGGGTGCCGTCGGAGAAAGTGAAATCAACCGACTGTGCTTGCGCTTGAATCGCTCCGACTCCAAGAAGGACAACTGCTGCTGCCAGACTGGTGATCACGGTTTTGCCGTTGAGACATGTTTTTTTCATAAGGATTTGACTGGGACTGGATTAACTGGGTTTCTCATTTGGTCCTTGCCCACTCGAGCATGGACAAAACTATTGCTGGACTACAGGTGTTTCGATGCTGCTATTCGTATAAGGTTTGTAAATGGTTGTTTGTGAGGACGATTTGATTCCGAAATATGAAAAGTTTTTGGAGGTGCTTCTTTTTTTACGGCGGCTTATTTGAGCGATGCTACCAACATCTGGGGACCTAGTCCATACGACATATGTCGTATATGATCATTAAGGCGCTTACGGAGCAACATATCTAAACTCTCCCGCCGGAGGCATTAATACCAAGCGATGCGAAGCATCGAACAAAAAACGTTTGGCAGTTTCCCCAAACCAGCGGATGATTAAGGCAATGAAGTCGGTGACGGCCATCATTTTCAGTTTGCTGCTTGCAGTTGCCCCCTGGATTTCGGCCCAGGCCGCGACGACTGGCAGCGGCGTCACCAAAGTCGCTTCCAAGGCTTGTCCGTGCTGTCCGGAAGGAGCCTCAATGCCATGCTGCGCGGCACTACCCGCGACCAGTTCCAACCCGGAGCCGGTGGCGATCGCGCCAGCCGGGGCATCCTTGCCCCTTTTGATCCTCCAACCCGCTTTCTCCATGGTCACGCTCCCGGAAAACGCATCGGGATCTGTCTGCTCCGTCCCGGAGGGTCTCCTACCAATCACCTCTGCCCCTCTTTTCCAGCGGAATTGCGTCCTGCTAATCTGATTTTTTCTCTTCCAAGCCCGTAGTGTGCCCCGAGCCGGCGTGCTGCGGCCCCTCACTTTTGTTCCACGGCAATTAAATTTGTGCCCGTGAATTGTCCCCAGGTTACCCGTCGCGCACAGACGCCGGGATCTAACAAAACCAAAAAAAAGAAAAATAATCTTATGAAAGCAAAATCGATCTTGATCGTTGCCCTTACCGTCGCCTTGGGTGGAATCGCCGGATATGTTACACCCCATCCTGCGACCGCGCCGCAATCCGCCGCCACCTCCGACCGTAAAATCCTCTATTACGCCTGCCCCATGCACCCGGCCATCAAATACGACAAACCCGGGGATTGCCCGATTTGCGCGATGAAACTGGAGCCGGTTTACGCCGATGAAGCCAACACCAACGCACCCGCAAGTTGTTGCTCGTCGGGTGGGACCCTTTAACTGCCTGGAACCATGAAACGCACACTTATCTTCGTGGTGTTGCTCGCCGCGCTCGCTGGCGGATGGGTCTGGCTGGATCGCCAGCCCGCCGCTGCCGGCGCCGTCGATTCATCCGCCGAACGCAAGGTTCTCTATTACCAAAGCCCGATGCATCCCTGGATCAAATCAGATAAACCGGGAAAATGTCCGATCTGCGGTATGAACATGGTGCCGATCTATGCCGACGCGACAACCGGCACCGGTCTTACCTTAAACGCCGACAGCGTGGAGGTTGCCCACATCCAGACCGCACCCGTCACTCGCCAAACAATCTCCCGCACCATTCGGGTTGCCGGCAGAATCCGATCCGAAAGCGGCTCGCCCGGATTCCGCTTCACCGTCTACGACCACGATCTAGCCTGGCTCAAACCAGGCCAGACCGTTGAATTGTCGTCTTCGTCATTTCCCGGAAAAATCTTCCACGCAGTCATCCAGCCCGGAGATTGGACCTCACCACGCACCAATCAACTTGCCGCCTCTAGTGGCATCGTTATTGGCGCTAATCTCTCCGGCACTGCAACCCAGGACTCGCCGGCACTTGAGGGCGCTTATGCCGAGGGAAGCATCGCAGTACAAACATCGGAGTCGCTGGCCGTCCCGCGCCGCGCAGTGCTGGCCGCGAACGGGCAACCGCTGGTCTACGTTGCCGTCGGCAATCATTACGAACCGCGCCAGGTCACCCTGGGACCGGTCGGTGATGATTTCGCCGCCGTCGTCAGCGGATTGCACGAAGGCGAATGGGTCGTCACTTCGGGCAACCTAACCATTGATGCCGAGGCGCAAATTTCCCGCGCGGCTAAACCTTAACCCCTGCTCCCATGATCAATCGCATTATCGAATGGTCGCTGCGCAATCGCTTCATCGTCTTTTGCAGCGTGGCGATCCTCATCGGGCTGGGTGTGCGCGCCGTTTATCGCACCCCCGTCGACGCCATCCCCGACCTGAGCGAAAACCAGGTGGTCGTCTTTGCCGATTGGCCGGGCCGCAGCCCGCAAGAAGTCGAGGATCAAGTCACCTATCCGCTCTCCGTCAATTTGCAGGGCCTCGCCGGCGTGAAAACCGTCCGGGCCAGCTCCATGTTCGGCTTTTCCCTCGTCACCATTATTTTCGGGGACAACATCGACAACTCCTTCGCCCGTTCACGCGTACTCGAGCGATTAAATTATCTCGGCGAAGGCCTGCCCGCCGGCGTGCAGCCAAAACTTGGCCCCGACGCCACCGGCTTGGGCTGGGTTTATGAATACTACCTCGACGTCGACCCGAAACTCGCGCCGGCCGGCGGTTACGACCTGACCCGCCTGCGCGGCATTCAAGATTGGTTCGTCCGTTACCAGTTGAATTCCGTTCCCGGCGTCGCCGAAGTCGCCAGCATCGGCGGTTTTGTGCGCCAATATCAAATCGAGGTTTCCTCGCTGAAAATGCGCGACCGGGCCGTCACCCTGCAACAAGTCATGGACGCCGTCCGCCAAAGCGACTTGAACGTCGGCGGCAAAGTCATCGAGGAAAACGGCATGGAATTCGTCGTGCGCGGCACCGGCCTCATCCACTCCAACGCGGACCTGGAAAACATCGTCCTCGGCCAGACGGACGGCAAACCGGTGCTGCTCAAGGAAGTGGCCACCGTCACCACCGGCGGCGATTTCCGCCGCGGCGCGCTCGACATTGACGGGCACGAGGCGGTCGGCGGCATCGTCGTCATGCGCACCGGCGAGAACGCCATGCAAGTAATCCGCGAGGTCAAGGCGCGTATCGCTCAAATCTCCCCCAGCCTGCCGGCGGGCGTCAGCCTCAAGTCGTTTTACGATCGCAGCGACCTCATCACGCGCACGCTCGACACTCTCAAGCACGCGCTCACGGAGGAGGCGCTGCTCGTCACGCTCGTCATCATTGTTTTCCTGTTCCATTTCCGTAGCATCCTGATCGTCACCCTGCCCCTCCCGCTCTCGATCTTGATTTCGTTCATCCTCATGAACCAATTCGGCATCGCCTCCAATATCATGTCGCTCTCCGGTCTCGCCATCGCCATTGGCGTGCTCGTCGACGCCGGCATCGTCATGGCCGAGAACGCCATCCGGCATTGTGAACATGCCGAGCGAACCCTCGGCCGCCGTTTGGATAAAGCCGCCACCCTCCAGATCACGTTGCAAGCCGCGCAACAGGTGGGTCGGCCCATCTTTTTCGCCATGGTCATCATCATCCTGGCCTTCGTGCCCGTGTTCGCCTTGACCGGGCAGGAGGGGAAATTGTTCCATCCCCTCGCCTTCACCAAAACCTTTGCCATGGCCGGATCAACCTTGCTGGCCATCACCCTGGTGCCCGCACTCTGCGCCACCTTTATTCGCGGACCGTTCCGCGCCGAGGACGCTAATCCGATCATGAAAGTCCTCCTGGCCATCTACACTCCGCTGTTGGATTGGGCCCTCCGCTGCCGCAAAACGGTCCTCGCACTCGCCCTCCTGTCACTGGTTTCCGCGCTCACCCTCGCCTTTGGCCTGCCCGATCCCGTGCTCGATAAAATCTCCGCCGTCAACCCGCGCCTCGCCGCCAGACTGCCCCACGGCATGGGCAGCGAATTCATGCCCACCCTCAACGAAGGCAGTTTGCTGTTCATGCCCGTCCTGCTTCCCAGCACGTCGCTACCGGAAGTTGAGCACATCATGGCTTGGCAAGATCAAGTCATCCGCCAGACTCCCGAAGTCGCCAGCGTCGGCGGCAAACTCGGTCGCTCCGATACCGCCACCGATCCCGCGCCCACCGAAATGATCGAGACCACCATCATGCTCAAACCGGAATCCCAATGGCGCACCGGCATGACCACCGAAAAACTCGTCGCTGAACTCGAGGAAAAATTATCCGTCATGCCCGGCTATGTGCCCGGGTTCCTGCAGCCCATCGAAAACCGGATTCTCATGATCAGCACCGGCATCCGCGCACCCGTCGGCATCAAAATCCTGGGCGACAATCTGGACGCCCTGCAGAAAAAGGCCTTTGAAGTGGAACGCGTCGTGCGCCAGATCCCCGGCGCGGTCGGTGTCGCCGCCTCGCGTGTGCAGGGCAAGCCGTACTTGGAAATCGCCGTGGACCGCCCCGCCTTGGCCCGCTACGGCCTCCGCGCCCAGGACGTCCTCGATTTGGTTGAAGGCGGCATCGGCGGCGTCAACGTTGCCACGACCATCGATGGACGCGAACGAATTCCTATCCAGGTCCGCCTCCAGCAGAACGAACGCGACGATATCGAGCGTCTCGGCGATATTCTGGTGCCCCTGCCTTCGGGCGACCGCATCCCGCTCGGCCAGGTGGCCACCATTCGCCGTGAAATCGGCCCTGGCGAAATCGCCAGTGAAAATGGCCAGTTGCAAGTCTTCGTCCAAGCCAACGTTCAGGGCCGCGATCTGGGCAGTTTTGTGAAGGAAACCCAGGCCCGCATCGCCCGGGAAATCCAATTACCACCCGGCATGACCATCGAATGGAGCGGACAATACGAAAACCAGATTCGCGCTCAAAATACCCTGCGACTCATCGTACCCGCCGCGTTGCTCGTCATTTTCCTCCTGCTCTACATCGTGTACCACAATTTCAAGGAAGCCGCGCACGTCATCCTCGCCGTCCCCTTTGCCCTGACCGGCGGTGTCTTCCTTCAATGGCTGCTCGGCTGCAATTTCAGCGTCGCGGTCTGGGTCGGCTACATCGCCCTCTTCGGCACCGCCATCCAGACCGGTGTCGTCATGGTCGTGTACCTGGATGAAGCCGTGAAACGCAAAATGGCCGAACGCGGCAACGCATTCAACCGCGCCGACTTGATCGTGGCAGTCAAAGAAGGCGCCCGCTTGCGCCTGCGACCAAAAGTCATGACCGTCGCCACCATCGTCGCCAGTCTGCTCCCCATCCTCTGGAGCCATCGCACCGGCGCGGAAGTCATGAAACCCCTGGCCACCCCGGTCGTCGGCGGCATGCTCAGCAGCCTAGCATGCATCCTAATCGTCACCCCGGTAATTTTCACTTGGCTACGCGAAAGAGAATTACCGAAAAGCTCATAGTCCAATTAACGTACGGCGAGCAATGGCAACTCAAGGCATTTTGGTGATACGCCATTATCAAGGATACAAGTGCCGCATCGCTTGGGCCCAAAGCAGATTATACGAGCGCATCCCGGCGTCGTTGGGATGCAACCCGTCCACGAGCTGGTTCGTGTTGTTTTCGAAAAAAGTGTAGCAATCCGGCCCGCCCAGGATGTGGTTTGTGGCCACCAGTTCATCAATTACCGCATTAAAATTGGGAACATAATCATGCTGCCCATCCGTGGCGTAACTGATATGCGGAATCACCGGCACCCGGCCATCGGCCAGCAACAGGTCGATCATCGCCTGCATGTTCGCCCGAAACGCCGACGGATCAGTATTGTTACCCGACGCATCATTGGCGCCGTAATCCAACGCCCAGTAATGATAATCCGGATTGTCCGCCAGGTTTTGCGGCAGCCGCGCCAGTCCGCCCGCCGAACTTTCCCCGCCAATCCCGCCGTCAATCATCAACGGAAAATAATTGGTGTTATAGATGTTGATCCACGCGGCAAAACTGGGTTGGTGGCTCGCTGGATCATTCGTCCCCGAGGCGGTGCTGCGATCCGCCCAGAACGCCGTGATACTGTCGCCCATGAAAAACCACGTATCCTCGGCCATGCGCCCCCGGCTGTAGGCGGCCGACATGTCAGACACCTCCACCTCGTCAAAGGTCACTCCGTTCAAACTGTTCGTCGGCGTGCCCGTGATGACCATTTTCACCCAGCTCATCCCCGTGAAATCGAAACTGTGCGACCGGGTGCGATAAATATTGTTCGTCACGCTGACCACCGGCGTCCAGGTGCCGTCATCCCCCGTGGTGGAATTGGATGAAGTATAAAGCGTGTAATTGCCGGGGCCGCCGTAATCCGTCTCTTGGTAATTGTAATTCGCCCCCGCATTCCACTCGAGCAACACCCGCGTCGGTCCCGCGCCCAGATCAATCGCAAACCACGCCGGCGCCGTCGCGGTTGGAAAGCCCGCATACCAGGTGGTGGCATAAGTATTGAAAATGCCGTCCACGAGCCCGCTTGTGTTCTGGTAGAGCTCGGAAGTATAGCCAAAGGTCGGTTTGCCGATCGAGATGCGAGGATTCGGGTTGATATTCTCCTTCACCCGGTAAAACAGCGCCTGGTTCCCGGCGGAATAATTCGTATCGACGAAACTGCTGTTGACACCCACGGAAGTCGGATTCCAGTTCGTTATCGCCGCGAAATTGGTTCCTGCCAGCACGCTATAGCTCTGCAGCGGTGCCGCGTTCCAATTGACCCTGGCCGCGCCCGGTCCGACCACAATGTTCGTCACCTCCAAGGGCAATTGCCCGGCGTCGCCCCGCCCGGCCCGGCCAACGCAGGCAGCCACCATCAGCCTCACAACTCCTGAAAAGATTCCTTTCATACGATTAACAACCAACAAACTCCGCCCCCACCCTGGTGTCAACCCACAACTTCCTCCCGCACTGAAAGCGTCCGTCCCAGGACACTGGTAATTTAGAGCATTGAGAGAAAAGATGCAGCGATGAGCAGCGAGCATTTTGGGATTATGGGGAGGCTTTAACGAAGACGCAGGTTTGAAAAATCCCGCCAGGGTCGCAATAGGGTCCTATAATTATGACACTTTCCATTTTCCAGCGCTCTCCATTTTGGTTCCCCAAAGCTGCTACCCAACCTCTTATGCCATCCCATCGGCGTGGAAGTCATGAAACAGTTGGGAATGGTTTGCCACCTTTTAGGCAAAGCAGTAGTTTTCAGCCCATCAGCAATATGACGAAGATGCCAAAACTCTTTTGGATTATCTGTGGGGTCTTATTTGCCGCCGCCAGCGTTGGCATTCACTATGAAGTGAAGTTCGTCATGCACCAACAAAATTCGGGCCCCGTGCAGGCAATGGGAAATGTCAAAGACGGGCAGCCGGCGCCGGATTTTTCTTTGCCTGATTTGTCCAGCAACACCGTCACGTTGAGTTCGTATCGGGGACAAAAGGTGGTGCTGCTGGATTTCTGGGCCACCTGGTGCGGGCCCTGCCGGATGGCAATGCCCGGTTTGCAGGATTTGCAGGACAAATTCAAGGACCACGGATTGGAAATCCTCAGTGTCAATCAGGGCGAAGCCGCCGAACAGGTTGTCAGTTTTATCCAACGCAAGAAATACACTTTTCACGTGGTTCTAGACCAGGACGGTGCTGTCGGTGGAAAATATGGCGTGCAGGGCATTCCCACATTGGTGCTGGTGGATAAACACGGAGTGGTGCAATGGCTGCGCGTGGGTTATTCCGAAAATGAAGACGACTTAAGGCAATTGGTGGAAAAGTTAACCAAGGAATAATTTGCATGACCGCCATCCGCACTGAAAATCTTTCCAAGACTTACGGTGCTGGCCGGAATGGAACGGAAACCGCTGCGGTGCGGGCACTGAACTTGGAGGTCAGGGAAGGCGAAATCTTTGGATTTTTGGGGCCGAATGGAGCCGGCAAAACAAGCACGATTCATCTGCTGCTTAATTTAATTCGACCGACCAGCGGCACAGCCTATTTGTTTGACCGGCCTGTGACCGAAACAGCCGTTCATCGTCGGCTTGGCTATTTGCCCGAGTCGGTCAATTTGCACGACTATTACCGGGGCAGAGCGTTGCTCGACTTCTACGCCGCGCTTTGCGGTGTGCCCGCCAATTCCAGATCTGCCCGCGTAACCGAACTGTTAAAGCTTTTGCATCTGGAAGACGCAGCCGAAAAGCGCGTTTCCAAATACTCTAAAGGCATGGCGCAGCGCATCGGCTTCGCCCAGGCCATGCTGCACGACCCTGATTTGTTGATTTTGGATGAACCTACCGCCAGCCTTGACCCGGTCGGACGAAAAGAATTTCGTGACATCCTGCTGGAGTTGAAACGACGGGGAAAGACGGTTTTCATCAGTTCGCATATTCTGTCTGAAGTGAAAACGGTTTGCGACCGGGTGGCCATTCTCCAGAATGGTGAGCTCAAGCGCACCGGAACTTTGCAGGAGTTGTCGGCAAACAAGAAAACAAAACTGGTGGTTAAAGGACTACCAGCACCAGTCATGGAGGCGCTTGCGATCACAGCGGCAGAAGTGACTTTGGTGCAGGGCCTGGCGACGATCAGTTGTCCGGATGAGGAGCTCCGGCAAACGGTCGAACAGTTGCTTCGGCAGCACGGTGTCGAAATCGTGCGGACGGAAACCGGGACGCAATCACTGGAGGAAATTTTCTTCGCCACCATCACTCCGCCGCCAAAATTGTGAGGACCATTTTCCTGATTGCCATCGACAGCATTCGCGCGTTGCTCCATCAACGTCTGTTGCTCGGCTTGATGCTGGCGTCCCTGGCCTTGACCATCTTCTTCTCCATTATCATGTCGAAGGAGCGCACAGTAATCACGGAATCATTCAGCGATGATACCATGACCAACAATTCAGTCATGGGTACCAATCAGATGAGCGCGGTGGACCGGCGTAATTTCCAGGACAAAATGGAAAGTGCGTCAACGACCTTTCAGGCGATGTTTTATCAGGTGGCTTCATTTGGCGGCAGTATCGTGGCCCTTTTCATCTTCAGCACTGCGGTTGCTTCCGAGATTCGCAAGGGAACCATCCGCTTGACGCTGTCAAAGCCGGTCTCGCGCACCCAATTTCTGCTCGGCAAATACCTGGGCGGTGTTGTGGTCATGGCGGCTTTTGCTTTATTGACCTGGTTCGCCATCCTCATCTTCGCCCAGACCCAGAACCTGGAATTAAGCCCCGTCATCAAATGGGCGCCGTGGCTGATGTTCTGCCGGCAGCTCATGTTGGGTTCACTCGCAATGTTGTTGTCCCTTTTCATGCATCCCATCATCGCCTCGGTGCTGGCCTTCGTTGCTGGCAACGGCTTTTATTCACTGCACAATCCTCTCTATTACATTTTGCCCAGCTACAAGGATTTCAACGTCTTTTTTCAGGTTCTTGAAGGCACTCTGTTGAATCTGAAGGATGTCGCTTTCTTGAGCCTATACGCCGCGGATTTTGTAGTGATCATGTTGTTGCTCGCCTTGTGGCGTTTTCGCACGAAGGAATTAGTCTGATCAACTTCACCAGCGCCACAAATCTCAAACAGCCCAAGTTTTTTCATTCGATTGATGGCCGGCGCGTGTTGGCGAGCGCCTAACGCATGCTGCTGCAGTGTTCGATGGCAACCATGATTTTTCCCGTCACCAGCCCCCAAAACCAGCCCCGCGTCAATCATCGCAGCCGTGCTGCTCACGGTGATAATTTGCATTACAGTGTCACCAGAGTCTATCAGGCCAGGTCTGCTTCCAAAGCTGTGTATGCCTGTTGCGCGGCGGAGAGATTGCCTGATTGCAGAGCGTTGACCAGGCTCTGATAGTCTGAGTTCGCCTGGCTATTGCTGCCGAACGACGATGACTGAATGGATGTCACCGCACTTAACGCGCTCGAAAGATTCCCCGACTGCAAGGCACTGCCGACGCCTTGCAATTCTTCAGCCGACTGGCTGGAACTTGATTGCGCGGAACTCGCCTGGCTGGACGCGCTCGATGAAGGAGCCTTGGTTGTCGAAGCTTTCAAGTCGGTTTTCAAGCTCGCCAATGACTGTTGCGCCGCCGAAAGATTACCCGATTGCACGGCGCTGACCAGGTTTTGATAGGTTGAATTCGCCTGGCTATTATTGCCAAATGGTTGGTTGGAGGAGGTCTGTGAATTGCCCTGTAATTGCTTTTGAAATGCTGCCAGCGCACTTTGTGCATCCGAAACATTTCCAGATTGCACGGCGCTGCTGACGGCTTGCAGGCTCCGCATTAATTGGTTGGAACCGTTCGAGTTGCTGGGCTGGTATAGATTAACCACGCGAGACACACTGGATATGCTGCTCATAATATTAATTCAATGTTGCGTTCTGGACATCCAGAACGTTGTTCAATTTCACCTATCGGATGAAAATGATCAGACTTTAGAAAAAAATTACATAAAGTGATCATATTGTGGTATTTGAACCGAGGACGGCTTGCGTTTTGTTGGCGGCATCTCGCCCGGATTAGCCCCCAATTGCCATTTCCGATTACTATTTCCCGTTTGGTTTCAAACCCACGACCGATGACCCGTGCGGGGCCGATGCTCGGCTGAGGTGCACGTTGCCGGGCTTCGCCCCCATGCCGCCGGTATTCAACCGTGAAGACTCAAATTGATTACCTCACCACTCATACGCAGAGCTGCGCGGGTTATGAGGCTGCATCAGGAATTAGAATGTGCTTGGCGGCTGACCCGCCTTTCTCCACGACCTCGTAAGCCTCCACCGCGCTGGCAAAAGGCCAAGTTGTAATGGCGGGCGCGTGCAGATGGCCGGCTTGAAAACCAACGCACAATTCGTTCATTATCCTGGCAATTTCGGCACCCGTGAGTTTCATGGTGTCCACGCCGGCGAGACGGGACGCGTTGTGGTAGAAATCAATCAGATCGAAACAGACTCTCCGTTCCTGCGTGCTAGCGATGGAGATCTGACGACCGCCGTAGCAAAGCGATTTCAATGAAGGCTCGAACAGCGGACCCCCCACCGTGTCGAGCACGAGGTCGGCGCCCTTCCCGGAGGTCAACCGGCCAACCTCCGCGGAAAGATTGGAGGGGTCGGCGCTAATGAAGGTATCCGCCTTGGAAGTGTTCTCTGAACGAATGTCTGCACCGATGACGCGCGCCTTCTTCCAATGTGCGATTTGGGTGGCCGCACGGCCAACCGCACCGGAATCACCCACGACGAGCACCGTTTCGCCGGCTTGAACCTTGCCAGCAGTCACGAGCGCCGACCACGCGGCAAGATAGGGAACCCCGATGGCCGCTGCCTGCTCCGTCGAGAGTCGTGGCGGTTTCGGCGCAATCGAATCCGCAGGCACAACGATGTATTCCGTATGCGCATCGTCGCGAACCGCGCCAAAGCCGGCGCCGCTGCCCCACACTTCCAACCCGTTTTTAGCATCGCCACCGACCACCACGCCGGCGTAGTCCCGGCCAGGCACACGCGGTAATGGGGACTTGAAATGGCCAGCCACATTTTTCACGTCACTCGGGTTGATCGCCGTCGCCCGGATTTGAACGAGCACTTCTCCCTTGCGCGGCTCCGGTTTTGGGTGGTCCGCGATCGTCAAGACGCCGGGAGGGCCGTAAGTATTGAATTGCAACGCTTTCATATTTTTATTTTTAAGATTCCAAGGGAGGGATTTAGAGACGGCCATCGCAAGCGAGGACTGCCTTATCAAATGCCCCCAGGGACGCAGCAGGGGTTTTCGTGGTAGGAAGGCAACCTCCGGCGTGCTCCCCTAACACCATCCCTAACAGGCCGGTTAGACCGACAATAAGAGGCGCGGGACTCTTCACCCGGATGACCGAATACAAAAAACCAACCAGCAGTCCTATCATAAATGAGATGAGCAAAATTTTCATTTTCACCACGAAATCTGGTATCACCGGAAACCCTCAAGACACTTTGCTGGGCGCCATCCCGTCGTTAGTGAGTTCTACCGGGCTGATTGCCAGAAATCCACGTCGGATGAACTTGCCAGATATTGCTGGTTCCACATTCGCAAACGTTGCCTGAATTTCCATATTGCGAATTTCGCATGAACTGGGCCAAAGCTGAAGGAAGGGATGAATGTCTGTGCAATAAGCTCTGGTTAAATGATATATCTACCAAAAAGCCCTCAAAGATCATTTGTTTTTTGCCTTTAGGCCTATCCATCAAGACGTAATCTCGACGCCAAGTCGAATGTTCGTCATTTTTTGATCAAAGTTGGCGAATGGAAGTGAATGAGTGCGGGGGCCATTCAAGTCAGTCTGGGGCTCCACACCCATTGGCGTGGGACCTTCTCCGCTCTGGGTAGAAGAGGCCTCCGGCAGGATGAGATGCGCCTTTTCGCGTCACTCCGAGTCTGGGAGGTGATTACGCGACCAACGTTCGGCACACTTTGCGGTTAAAAACTGGGCTTTAATTTGGAATTGTTTTGCGTGGTGTCCGTTGCCGGGCCTCGCGCACCAGGCGTTTCCGGCCATTCGGCTTGCGCTTCGCCGGCTTTTTAATTCTGGTTTCAATTACCGGCGCCGGCGCTGGCTTGGGTTCCACCTTCGATCCCCACACGTCAGCCTCCAAATCCAGCAAACGCTGCCGTGTGACCTGCAAACGCTTCACCGCGGTCTCCGCCGTGCGTCTCATCAGTTCATACCCCAGCTCATGATCCTCCTCGCAACGCTCCCGCAACCGGCTCCCGTAAAAGAAAATCGCCCTCACCGGCGTCAGCGTGCGCGCCGTGAACTGCCAGCTGTAGGGCGGATATAGCCATGACCATCCCAATACTTCGCCCGCCCCCAGCGTCTGCATCTGGATTGGGTTCCGCCCATTGTTCGCCCGCCGACTCGGGGATTCCAAGGCCACCTCGCCACTCAGCACCAGGTAAAACCAATTCGCCGGCGCTCCCTCCTTGAAGATCACCTCGTTGGCCGGAAACTCATCAAACATTGCGTCTTCCATCAACACCTCGAGCTGGGACGTCGACATCCCACGCACAAATGGTTGCTTGGCCAATATTTTCGTCTTCATTTTCATGGTTTTGCCTTTCGTCCAGGGTCGCTGCCGGTAAACGAGTCAACCACCGCCATCGCCCCCCGGAAATTATAGTGCCCCGTGACTGTCACTTCCGCTCACCCTATTTTGGCCAACCCGCTTTCTTTTTTGCCCCTCCTGCCAGGAGCCCAAGCCTGGCGCATGGACAAAAAAGATATGGCGATGAGCAGCGGGAATTTTTTGTTTATCTCGAGTGATGCCGATCATCGGCGTGAGACCTTGCGCTCAGCAAGGGGAAAAAGGGGACTTCGGCCGTGCGAGGCCGAAGTCCGGCTGCAGTGCGCCTTTCCGGGCCTCTCTCATCCCATACCGCCGGTTTTCAAATCGGCTGGATGTCGAAAAAGCGCAGCACTCGCAGGCTTGAAAAAAGGCCGCTTCCCAATCTGCATCGCCGCGTGTCGATAAAATCCAAGGAATCGCTTAAAAGGAGACCACGCCGTTTTCTTCCCTCCCTCGCCCGCTAAACTGACCTAAAAACAAAAAATGGATGCTCTGCCGTCCTATGTTGCGGGTTCTAAAATACTTGGCGATAAAGGAGGAAGCACACATTGAGCCGGGTCTTTCGATGACTTTTTCGATGGCTTTAAAGGAGAGGTTATTTGGCCATCTTTTTAAGGAGGCTGCTTACGACAAGCCATTCCCAAAAAATCAGCACGGTAGCCGCAAGTGTGCGGGCCATAAGGTTTCCGAGACCATTATAGGTATGAATTAAAAGCCAGCTCGCTACCCTTCACCACCACCGCCCGGAAACCATTCAAGATAAGGTCAATCCACGCGCAACCGGCAGATTGCATTTTGCGGGAGAATAAATTATTAATCTCGATCCCAACGGTACAGATCACCCCTCCAACCCACTTAACGGTGCCACCCGCAACCAATTCCGCCGGAAACATTTAGCGACTGACTGCTGATTTCCCCGTAAAAAATTGCGGCTCTCCCTGATTTCCGCCTAGACTCAACTGATGCTACGTGTTGCCCGTTGGATTCTCACGGTGTTGCCCTCGCCGCTCCGGCAGGTATGGTTCCGGATTCGCGCCTCCCCTTTGGGCCATCGCCTCGCCCATGGAACTTTCTGGATGGTCACCGGTACCATGATTTCCAAGCTGCTCGGTCTGGGCAGTTCCATTATTCTGGCGCGAATCCTTGGCAAAATCCCGTTCGGTGAATTTGGTACCATCCAGAGCACGGTCGGTCTATTTGGGGTCTTCGCCGGAATGGGCATAGGTATTACAGCCACCAAATACGTGGCGGAGTATCGCGAGTTGCAGGTTGACCGCTGCGGGCGGATTATCGGCTTCTCCCTCGCTGCCTCTTTGGTTGGCGGAGTGCTTGCCAGTCTGGCACTGCTTTTTTTTGGCGGATGGCTTGCCATCCATACTCTTGCCGCGCCACATCTTGCGCCCATGTTGCGGGTGGGGGCCGGCCTGGTCATTTTTGGTTCACTTCAAGGCGCCTATCTGGGGGCGTTGTCTGGTTTTGAAGCCTTTAAGCAGGTCTGCTGGGTGAATTGGATCAGCAGTCTCCTTGGCGTTCCACTGCTGGTCCTCGGAGCCCTGTGGGACGGATTGAATGGGGCCGTGTGGGCCGTAGTTTTGCAAACTCTCCTGGGTTGCGTTTTTGGCCATGCTGCCTTGCTCAAGGAAGCTTCCAAAGCCGGGGTGATTATTTCCCTCAGGTTTAACCCTGAGGAATGGGCCATGCTATGGCGTTTCACATTGCCTGCTTTTTTATCAACCATGCTCTCGACACCCGCCAGCTGGTTTTCGCGCACCCTGCTCGTCAACCAGCCCGGCGGATATGCCGAGGCCGCCCTGGTCAGTGCCGCCAATCAATGGATGAATCTCGTCAATTTCCTCCCCTGGACCATGGGTGGTGTTTTGGTTCCCATCTTTGCCAACCTGCATGCCACCGGCAAGCGACATGAATTCATGAAGCTGCTTCGGCGCAATCTGGTGCTTAATGCGGCCGTTGCGCTTGCGGTAGCCCTGCCCTTGATTCTCTTTGCTTCGGTTATCATGGGGCTTTATGGCCCGGGATTTCGAACTCATTGGGGGATCGCCATATTCATACTGGCCATGGTTTGCGGCGTTGTTGCTGCCATCAAAGATCTTTTCTCTCGCACGATGCAGTCGGCTGGGCGCGCCTGGATTGATTTGAGTTCCAATGGAATTTGGGCTGTGGTAGTGGTGCTGGGAAGTTGTGTGCTGATCCCCCCCTACAAAGGTCTAGGCAATGTTGCCACCCATACCATCGCGGCCACTGCGCTGGTCTTTTGGCAGTGGTTTATCATCCGCCGGATGTTCAAAACCAACCCACCGAAGAACTCATGATCTGCACGAGTGCATTGTAGCCATGGAGGGCCCTGCCGGAGGTTTTCAGCGCCGCTTGCCGCTGCCAACAGTCAGGGGTCTTTTCTGTTTTATTCAGCCAGGCGGTGCCAAATACAATGACCCAACTGACCTGGGAGGGCTTCCAATGATGACTGCGACGAGGCCATCCTACTGGTGCAGCCCGGCTTGCCGCCAGGCATGGAATATGGCTGGCCGGCTCAAGCGGCTGCCCCTTCAACTATTTGAAAACCGTGGAAACCACGGAAAAGGCGTTGGGGGACGCGGCGGAAAAGCGCGAGGAAAGGAGAAGGAGGCGTGAGAACATCCCTTCGCCAGCGAAAAGCTGGAGAGCGTCTGCCTAAACGTCTTGCAAATCGTCTTGCAAATCTGCGGAGAAGGCACAACATCAGTGAATGGCCCGCGCTGTTCGCGGGCCAGAAATTATATGGGAAATCCCAGTTTAAGCGTCAGGGCGGGCTTTCCCCTTCAGTTTATCCATCCTTCTCAGGCGTGTTGGAATTGAGGAATGCAAGATTCATCCAATCCGATTTTTCCCGCTAGACAAGACATGAAAGAGCACATCAAACATTTTCTTGAGAAATATGCTCCGCGCTTAAGGCATGCGGTGACTAGTTACAACAACAGAAATCTTTTCGCAAAACGTTACGGTGCCTTTCAAGCTGAGGTAAGGAAAAAACTTTTCCCCACTAATGACCCGGTCGTGTTAAGCGGGCCATTTGCCGGCATGCGCTATATCAATGAAATTGTCTGGGGACCGATCACGCCAAAATGGTTGGGCACTTATGAATCAGAACTGCATCCGGTCATGGATAAAATCTTGGCCGAAGCCAAATATGAAACAGTAGTTGATGTCGGAGCTGCGGAAGGATACTACGCCGTAGGGTTGGCGAGGCATTTTTCTAAGAGCACCGTTTTTACCTTTGATTTCGATTTGCGCGGGCGAATGCAGCAGCGCCGATTAGCCGTAATTAACAAGGTCAATAACCTCGTTGTTGGTTTTCGTTGTGATGCCATGGAGCTTCAGAAGCGGCTTAACGCGGGTTCCGGCTTGCTGATTTGCGATATTGAAGGCTTCGAGGCGCAGCTTTTGGACCCGTCCGCGGTGCCGTCCTTGAGCCATACTGATATTGTTGTCGAAGTGCATCCGGCAGAGGGAAGGTCGATCTCAGAGGTCCGGGATTTGCTGATTCAAAGATTTCGAAAAACCCATGATATAGAAGTAATTGAATCCCGCCGACGTGAGGTTACAGATGGCAGGCATTTGGTGCCGCTTGAAATACCGGATGCTCAGGTGCTGGAGCTGGTGGACGAGGGTCGTCCCGGCTTGCAATACTGGCTTTGGATGCGCCACTTGAGACCCGGACCAAGTCGCTGAAGGACGCGCAAAATTATAGCCGGGCAGCCAGCGGTAGTCTGCCAAGGTGGCGTTAATGCGTTCATAATTTCTAACCAATCTGTAAAAACACCCTAAACGAAACAAGTTTTAGCGGTTTGCCGTTCACCATCGCCAGCCGGCAACCGTCTACTTGGAATAGACAATTTCGGTCCAGTTAGCATTCCCGGGAGCGTCGGACTCGTCAGCTGCTTGATCCAGATTGAAGGCACGACTTCACTTGGAATCTAATGGACGCCGGAAATGGCATTCTCAAAAACTTTCAAGTATGACTTCGCCACGGATTCGATGCGGTGATTTTGCAAGTGGGCCTCAACAACTGAGGGATCTATCTCCAAGGGCAAGGCCTGAGATATGGCCCGCGCGAGATCGTTGACGTCGCCCCGCTTGAACGTGATTCCGCCCGGACCGATGGCGTCCGGCAGGCCGCCGCCATCAGAGCCGACCAACTTGCACCCGCAGGCCATGCCTTCCAAAGCCACGATTCCAAACGGCTCTTTCCAGCGGCTGGGGACCACCATTATTTCATGCCGATTGAGTTCTTGCGCCAGCGCCTCTCCGCGCAATGACCCTAAAAAAACGACCGGCAACTTCAAATCCTTGGCCATTTGCTTTAGCTTGGATTCTTCCGGCCCGCTGCCAACGACGCTCAAAGGGACCTCCACACCTTGGTTCTCCCGCATTAGCGCCAGGCTTTGTAGCAATAGGTCGCAGCCCTTATCGCTTACCAGCCTGCCCAGGAATACCAGGCTGCGATTGCGCGGGCTCCCGGGGATCCTGCGAAAGGTCGAGCAGTCGTAGGGATTGGGTACCGAGAACCCCGGGTAACCAACATGTGCTTGCACGGCGTGGCTGATATAGACATTGGTTGCCCATCTGAGCGTCATTCGTTTCAGGCGGTTGCCTGGACTCGGCGAAGCATCAGAGTCCCCCAGCCAGGTTGCGGTGCAGACGACCCAAGGCCGGCGGATCAAAGGCAAAGGCCACGCTGTTTGCAGGCTGATATTGTTTTGAAAAAACACTTCGCACCAATGAAGTGCCCGAAGAAGTTGAACTTTCGTGGGCTGACGAATGACTGTCAATCCGTGATCGTCGCCGGCATCTCGACGCGGAGTCTGCGTCACCACATTTACCGTGTGGCCCTGGCGTACAAATTCCTGGGCCAAGGCCAGCGAACAGGATTCAATGCCGCCCATCAAAGGGGCGAAGACATGGGTGCCGAGCAGTATTTTCATCTGGCTTTCAAGGCGCCGCAGTCAATGCAGGCAATAATTGATTTCGGGTATCCGGAAATAATGCGACCTCATGGAGGTGCCAGACACGTGATTGAGAGACTCTTTGCCGACCCCAAGTGCGGTGCCAAACGCTTGCTGCACGAATGCCAACTGCTCATAGACTTTTCTTTTCATCCGCGAGTTTCTGGTAGCGAACACCGACAGGTTAAGTTCCTGCGCTGGCGCCGTCGAGGCATTGTTTTGAATCAGCTCGAGAGTCGCCCCACCTCAGAAAAGAAACTTGCGTGGCAAGCGTATAACATGCTCCGCAATAGTCAGGACAACATTAGACGCTCATTTGGAGAAGTCCTTGAACTTTGTGCAGTTCGCTTTGAGCCTGCGTCATGAGCGTCGGGATATCGTCGGCAGTCAGCCGGAATAAAATCATTGTGTCCGGCCGAATTGGAAGCGCATCAGGGTTGGGACCATTTTGGCTGGTCATCTGATGGGCCAAATCGCTGGCCAAACCAACGGTGGCGGCCAGCTGTGCAACCGGCTCCTTGAAATTGGGGGAACCATGATGATGCAAGGTTGCCCCGGCAACATTTTCCGGCACCCCCCAGCGCGTCAACAATCGTGCACCAACCGAAGCATGGCTGACCCCAAAAGCCATTTGTTCGACTTCGGCCAGACGTGGCCCGGACGCACCGGCCTGTCCAACCAGGTCGGCGTACGTCGGACTCTCGACCGTCGCAAAGACTAATTTGCCGATATCATGCAGCAACCCCGCAGTAAAGGCGGTGGCTTCGGCGTCCCGCAAACGTTTCGCCAGGATGGCTGAGGTGACCGCGGTTACCACTGAATGGCGCCAAAGACTGCCCACGTCCATTCTGCCGGCGGATTTTCCGAGTGACATGGCGCGCGCGCCAACCAGGGCGGCAACCACACAGTGAACCTCATACAAACCCAATCGCGTGACAGCTTCGAACATATTAGTTACCGCTTCACTTCCACTAAATGAGGCACTGTTGCACCGTTTTAACAAGGCGACGGTCAAAGCCGGGTCGAGACTGATCAATTCCACAACCCGGTCAATATCGTGATCGGGGTCAGCGAAGAGTCCGAGCAATTCGACGGCAATGGTTGGCGCAGGTGGCAAATCCGACACTCTTTCGATATATTGATCAGCTTTGTCCATGTTATTTTGTCGCCATTGGTTGCGTTGTTTGGGGTCAGTCCCGTCCGGGGTAACCAGCTGAACTGCCGCCGGTTTACAGCAGGAACCGGACCAAAGAATGACACGTATTTATGACAGTTGGCACGATTGACTGACCGGAGATGGGAGTCCAAGATGCCGGCTGAACGCCTCCATAATTTTAGTTACATGACAATTGTGCCAGGCAAAATATCATCTAAAAATGAATGATCCCGAGCCCAAGAATAGCGGAAGTAATCGGCGCACTTTTCTCTCCCAAACCGCCGGCCTCGCAGCCATTGTGGCGGCCACTGGCATGACGCCCGCCATCGCCCAAGCCCAATCGGAAAGCTCCAGGAGAATCTGGCCGGATCGATTCTCCTTCCCGCCGGATTTTGGCTGGGGCGCGGCGACGGCCGCGTACCAGGTCGAAGGAGCGGCGAGTGAAGACGGACGCAAACCCAGTGTCTGGGATACGTTCAGCCGCGTTCCCGGCCACGTGAAAAACGGCGATACCGGTGATGTCGCCTGCGATCATTATCATCGTTTTGCCGATGATGTGAAACTGATGGCGGAACTGGGCGTCAAACATTATCGCTTCAGCATTGCCTGGCCGCGCGTGATCCCCGACGGACGCGGGGCGGTGAATGAAAAGGGGGTGGATTTTTATCGCCGGCTGACGGACACGCTGCTGGATCATGGCATCACCCCTCACGCCACTTTATTCCATTGGGACGGACCGCAGGCGCTGGAGGATCTTTATGGTTCGTGGCGCAGCCGCGAGATGGCGAAGGATTTTGCCGAGTATTGCAGCCAGACGGTGAAGCGTCTGGGGGATCGCATCACGAATTGGATGACGATCAATGAGATTTATTGTTTCACCTACATGGGTTACGGAGTCGATAAGACGCCGCCGCACGCGCCGGGCACGATCGTCAAATCGCGCCAGGAAGTTCTGCAGACGGTGCATCACGCCCTGCTGGCGCACGGCTTGGGCACGCTGGCGATTCGCGCGGCCACACCAAAGCCGGCCAACGTTGCGCTCGTGGTGAATTTTGACACGTACGTTCCCGTGCTTGAGACGCCGGAAAACATCGAAGCGACCAAACGCGCTTTCGTGGCCGAGGAACACAATGGCACTGTATTGGTACCGGCTTTGACGGGGGCCTACAATGAGACGGCCATCGAGACGCTGGGGGCGAACGCGCCGAAAGTGGAGGACGGTGACATGAAAATCATCGGCCAGCCGCTGGACACGCTGGGATATAATAACTACACGGGCTCCTACGTGCGCGCGGCAGACAATGCGCGCGGTTATGAAATTCTGCCGCTGCCAAGAGAATATCCGCAGATGCACATGCCGTGGCTTAACTTTGTGCCCGAATCCCTTTACTGGGGCGTGCGGATGGTTTCCGAGGCGCTGGGCAAAAAAGATTTGCCCATTGTGATCAGTGAAAATGGCTGCGCGACGGATGATGAAGTGACGGCCAACGGTGAAGTGCTGGATCTAAGCCGCATCATGTATCTGCGTTCGTATTTGAAAAACGCCCACCGGGCGGTCAGTGAGGGTTATCCGCTAAAAGGATATTTTCACTGGAGTTTCATGGACAATTTCGAGTGGACCTGGGGTTATACCCGCCGTTTCGGAATTACCCGCGTAGATTATGCGACGCAAACGCGCACGCCCAAGGAGAGTTTTCGCTGGTACCAAAAAACCATTGCGGAAAACCGGCTGGTTTAGGGCCGATATTTCAGAGTCAAGCCGGCAGGGTGGTCCGAGGCCGGACTGGCAAGCAGTACTTTGGGCTAGGCGTTAATGGGTTGGCTGGCGGGGATGATCTTGCCGAGCATCTCGTGACCCCAGGTCAACATGCGTTCGGTGGTTTCCCATCCGATGCAGGAATCCGTGATGCTGACACCGTATTTCAAACCAGCCGCGTTGCGGGACATCGGCTGGTTGCCCTCATGCAAATGGCTTTCGACCATCAGACCGATGAGCGAGCCGGTGCCCCCGACGCGCTGTTCAATCACACTGTGCCAGACGTCCTCCTGTTTGGCGAATTGCTTGCTGGAGTTGGCGTGGCTGCAATCAACCATCAAGATGGGATCCAATTTTTCGGAGACCAGTTTTTGTTCCGCGGCCTTGATGCTGGCGGCGTCGTAATTGGTCATGGCGCGACCACCGCGCAAAACGACGTGGGCGTGGGGATTGCCGCTGGTGCGGACGATGCTGGTGACGCCCTCCTCGTTGATGCCCAGAAAACTGTGCGGGTGGCGCGTGGCGCCCATGGCATCGATGGCCACTTGCAAGCTTCCGTCAGTACTGTTTTTCAAACCGACGGGCATGGAAAGACCACTGGCCATTTCGCGATGGGTTTGCGACTCGGTGGTGCGAGCGCCGATGGCCGCCCAAGTGATCAGGTCGGCGGTGTATTGTGGCACAATGGGGTCGAGAAATTCCGTGGCGGCGGGCAAGCCCATGCCCGTGATCTGCAGCAGCAGGCGGCGGGCAATTTGCAGGCCGGTGCCGATGTCTTGCGAGCCGTCCAAATGGGGATCGTTGATGAGCCCCTTCCAGCCGATGGTGGTGCGGGGCTTTTCAAAATAAACGCGCATGACAATTTCCATGCGGTCGGCGAACTGCTTGCGCAGAACGTTTAGGCGGGTGGCATATTCGAGGGCGCTCTTTTCGTCGTGGATGGAGCAGGGACCAATCACGACCAGGAGGCGGGGGTCTTCCTGCCGCAAAATGCGAATGATTCGCTCGCGGCTGCGAGCCACGGTGGTGTTGGCCGCGTCGGTGGTCGGCTGCTGGGCCTTGAGGGCGCGCGGCGAGAGCAACGGCACGATTTCTTTGACGTGTAAATCCTGCGTCCGGTACATGCTTGTTAGTATAACTCAATTGGGGCCGACGGAAAGTTCAGATTTTCGCACCATGGCCGTGATGGCAGGGACCAAGGCGGGATTGGACATGCCGGAAGGATTTCGCTAAGCTCGCAAAGAGGATGAAAGAAAACATATGAACGGCGAGAAGATGAACACCGACGAGAAGGCGCTTCAGATCAATTTGGACGCCAAGAAGTACGGGACTTTTGCGGAAATCGGCGCGGGGCAGGAAGTGGCCCGCCGCTTTTTTCACGTGGGCAAAGCCTCCGGCACGGTGGCCAAAACGATTTCCGCTTACGACATGTCGGTGAGCGATGCGATCTATGGCAAGGCCGACCGCTACGTGAGCCGCAAGCGGTTGCAGGCCATGCTGGACCTGGAATATGACTTGTTGATCAAGCGGCTGGACGCGTCGCGCGGCGACAAATGCGAATTTTTCGTTTTTGCCGATACGGTGGCCACCAAACGCGACGAGGGGCAAGGCTGGTTGGGGGTGAAGTTTCAGGCCAAACTCCGGGAGGAACCCTCGCAAATCATCATTCATGTACGGACGCTCGACAAGGAGAGCCTACGCCAGCAGGAAGCCTTGGGAATCATTGGCGTCAATCTGCTGCACGGAGCTTTTTATCAATGCCAGGACCCGGCAGCCTTGATCGGATCACTGCTGGATGATCTTTCCAACTCGCGGGTGGAGGTAGACATGATCAAATTTTCCGGGCCCGCCTTCAAGCACCTGGATAACCGCTTGATGGCATTGCAATTGGTGGAGCAGTGGCTCACGGAGGCGGCGATGTTCACGGCCGATGGCGAGACGATCATTCCCGGCGAATTGTTGTGGAAGAAGCCGGTGTTTCTGGAACGAGGCAGTTTTCGTCCGCTGACGAATCCGATGCTCGATATGCTCGATCGCGGGCAGGAGATGTTCATGAAGGAAAAATGCGCGCCAGGCGAACAGCCGGTGGTGCTTTTCGAGATGACGCTGCGCCAGTTGCAGGTGGGCAATGCGATTGATCACAAGGATTTCCTGGACCGGGTGGACACGCTGGGCTCCCTCGGGAAGCCGGTGTTGATCTCCAATTTTCTCCGTTACCACCGCCTGGTGACTTATCTCTCTCGCCAGACTGACAAACCGATCGGCCTGCCAATCGGGCTCGTGCGGCTGCGCGATGTGTTTGACGAAAAGTTTTACACCGATCTGCCCGGAGGATTGATGGAATCGCTCGGCCAATTGTTCAAGAATGGGGCGAAGCTATACGTTTATCCCTCGCTGGACAAAAAGACGGGCAAACTCACCACGGTGGAGACGCTGGAAGTCGCCCCCAACCTGCGCCACCTCTACGCGCACTTGGTGGAGAATAATTTCGTCGCCAATATTACGAATTACAACGCGGACGCCCTCAAGGTTTACTCCAGTGTGGTGTTGGAAAAGATCCAGGCCGGTGACGAGAAGCTGTCTGAGATCGTTCCGGCACCGATTTTCGAGATGATCAAGGCGAAGCAGCTGTTCGGCTGGAACCAGAAGGCGGCGGTCGCGGCCTGAGGTTGCGCGGTCAGACAGCGCGTCGCGTCACAAAGGTGCCAAGTACGCAAATTTGCAAATTGACCGGCACCGGATGAACCGCTAGGCTATACCTCCGTATCCATACGGCACTTATGCGACACACCATTTCAGTTTTGGTTGAGAACAAATTCGGCGTGCTCACGCGCGTGGCGGGTCTGTTCAGCGGACGCGGCTACAACATTGACACGCTCAACGTCGGGCCGACCCAGGACGCGAAGCTTTCGCGGATGACCATCGTCACCCATGGCGATGAGTCCACGATTGAGCAGATCGTCAAACAGCTCAACAAGCTGCCGGATGTCATCAAGGTGCAGGATTTTCAAGCGGGCGAGGCGGTGGACCGCGAGCTCGTGCTGGTGAAGGTGGGCGTGGATTCCAAGTCGCGCGCCGAAGTGATGCAGATCACGGATATTTTCCGGGCAAAAATCGTGGACGTGCAGCCGAAGACCTTGACCGTGGAAATCACGGGCAGCGACAGCAAGGTGGAAAAGTTCCTGGATTTAATGAGCGGGTTCGGCGTGCAGGAAATCACCCGGACGGGCCAAGTGGCGCTGCCGAGGAAATAAATCAGGTCAAGATAAACCCGGGCGAAGGTCCGCCCGGCGGGCGTTTATTTTTTAAACCAATTCAAAATATTTTATGTCAAAAGTCTATACCGACAAAGATGCCGATCTCGGCGTGTTAAAAAACAAAACCCTGGCGGTGCTCGGCTTCGGCTCCCAAGGCCACGCGCACGCGCTCAACCTCAAGGACAGCGGCCTGAAGGTCATCATCGGCCTGTATGACGGCAGCAAGTCCATTCCGGTGGCGAAGGAAAAAGGTTTTCAAGTCGTAACCACTGCGGAAGCGGTCAAGCGCGCCGACGTCATCATGGTGGCGTTGCCTGACACCAAGCAGGCGGCAGCCTATGAGAAGGATATCAAGCCGAACCTGGCCAAGGGCAAGACGCTGGTTTTCTCGCACGGCTTTTCCATTCATTTCAAAACCATCGTCCCGCCGAAGGATGTGAATATCATCATGGTGGCGCCCAAAGGACCGGGCCACACCGTCCGCCGCCAATATGTGGAAGGCAAAGGCGTGCCCTCCCTGATCGCCGTTTATCAGAACCCGGGCAAGGACGCGAAGAAGATCGCGCTGGCCTGGGCGAAGGGCATCGGCGGCACGCGCGCCGGTGTGATCGAGACGAATTTCAAGGAAGAGACGGAAACCGACTTGTTCGGTGAACAGACAGTTCTCTGCGGCGGCGCGAGCGCGCTGGTGCAGGCCGGTTTTGAAGTGCTGGTGGAAGCCGGTTACTCCCCGGAGATGGCCTACTTTGAGTGCTTGCACGAATTGAAATTGATCGCCGACCTGATGAACGAATCCGGCATCAGCGGCATGCGCTTTTCGATCTCGGAAACGGCCAAGTGGGGCGATGTCAGCGTCGGACCCAAGATCATTGATGGCAGCGTGAAGAAACGCATGAAAGCAGCGCTGAAAGACATTCAATCCGGTAAGTTCGCGAAGAACTGGGTGTCTGAATACAAAGGCGGCTACAAGAAGTACAACGCCCTGTTGAAAAAAGGCGAGCAGCATCCGATTGAAAAGACGGGCGCCAAACTTCGCGCACTGATGCCGTGGATGGGCAAAAAGAACATCAAAGGCGCGCAAGCGGCCTATTGATTCAGGTTTTTAATAAAGCAGACAAAGCCGCTGGAGCAATCCAGCGGCTTTTTAATTGGTTAGGGTTCGATTTGTGTCCATCTATATTCAAATTGTCATAAGCTGCATTAATAGCTTAACCAGAGCCTCCGTGCCAGTGGCACCGCCCTTCATCGCCAAGATAGATACCAACACCATCTCATGCCTGACCTCTATCGGCCGGCAACGGGGGCGTTCGAATTTGTTGTCAAATGATGACGTCCGGGAGCCGTAAAAAATGAATTGGCCCGCGAATGATTCAGTTGGCAAATAAACTGGACGGCAACTTTCCGGTGTGGCAGGTGTTGAGGAATACAGGTCGATCAACATGGATTTGGAATCTTTAATAAGCGAGGCGGCCACCGCCGGCGCCAGTGATCTGCATTTGGAATCGCGATTGTCTCCCGCCACGCGGGTCCGCGGCACGTTGCGCGTCGCCGGCGAGCCCATCCCGCCCCAGGCGATCACGGAGATGGCGCGCTCACTCATCGGCGAGGAACAATGGCCGTGCTTTTTGGAGCGCCGTTCGTATGACCTGTCCAGAACCGTTCGCGGCGTTCGCTGCCGCATTAACGTCTTGCGGACTTCGCGCGGCGTGGGCATGGCCATCCGTCTGTTGTCAACCTTTCAAGCCACCGTCGAGAAGCTCAACCTGCACCCGGACTTGAAAAAGTTCACCCGGCACGCCAACGGTTTGATTCTGGTGAGCGGCCCCACTGGTTGCGGTAAATCTTCCACGCTCGCGGCTCTCATCCAGGAAATCAATCTCTCCGAGGCGCGCCACATCATCACGGTTGAAAATCCCATTGAATATTCGTTCCGTCCGCGCCGCTCCTACATTCGCCAGCGGGAAGTCGGGCGCGATACACCCGGATTCGAACAGGCCCTGCTTGATGCCCTGCGCGAGGATCCCGATGTCCTGATGATCGGCGAAATGCGCGAGCCTGAAACGATGCGCTTGACGCTTGGCGCCGCGGAAACCGGCCACCTGGTCCTGGCCACCGTCCACTCGGCCACCTGCGCGGAGGCGCTGCAGCGCGTCGTGGCGTCGTTTCCCGCCGAAATTCAGGGTGGCATCAGCGCGCAACTCGCCGACTGCCTGGTCGGCGTCATCTCCCAGCGCCTGCGCTTCCGGCCGGAGCTGAACATCCGCGTGCCGGAATGTGAAATCCTGGTAGCCACGCACGCCGTGAGAAACTTTATCCGCACGCGCGATTTCTTTAAAATTGCCTCCGCCCTGGAAACAGGCGCCGAGCACGAGATGTGGACGTTTCAGCGCTACGCCAAATGGCTGGACAGCCGCACCCAGTGGTTCATCCCCGGCCAAAGCCCCGAACCCGCTGAAGCCGCCGGCCTTCCACTCCCGCTCGCATCCAACGTGCCGAAATCCCACCACACCTCCGCCAGCCATAAGCCGGCGGAAGTTTCGAAAGATGGCGGACGCCTGGAGATTGAGGCTGTTGAAGGTGGCCTGGAAAACATTCTCAAAAAATTCAAATAGCAGAACCCATCCATTGCTGTATTCCGTACCCCGATGAACGGGCACACCTCATCCGCCGAGCGAAGTAGGGTCGGTGACATCGCCTTTGTTGAAGTCCACGTATTCCTCAGTCAAATCGGCGGCATACATCACCCCATTGGCTTTACCGAGGTTTAAGTTGATGTGGAGTTCGAATTCCTTGGGCGCAACGGCGGTGCATAATTGCTTGAAGGTTGCCTGGGTCGGCTGGCCCTTTTTGAGGCTCCAGAGAATCTTTTTGCCGCCGGCAGCGCTGTAACCGATATCGATTTTCTCCTCGACGACGGTGGCCGGGGAGTAACCGATGGCGTCGATGATGCGGCCCCAGTTGGGGTCGCCGCCGTGCCAGCTGGTCTTCACAAGCGAGCTGTTGGCGACGGCCCGGGCGGCGGCGTCAGCGTCTTGAATGGTTTTGGCGCCGTTGACGCGGATCGTGACGACACGGTGCACGCCCTCGCCATCGCGAACGATTTTTTTGGCTAGCTCGAGGCAGACGTGACTCAGGGCGGCTTGGAAGACTTTGAACGCGGGACTTGGCGCCTTGAAAGTTTTGTTGCCAGCCAGTCCATTGGCCAGGACGAGAACGGTGTCATTGGTGCTCATGTCGCCGTCAACGGTGATGCGGTTGAAACTGTGGGCAACAGCTTGGTTTAACGCGACCTGAAGGACCTTCGCCTCAAGGGCAGCGTCGGTGGTGATGAAACAAAGCATGGTGGCATGCAAGCCGCCGTGGGGCAGCGTGGCGGGCCGGGCGCCGGTCGGGCTCATGCCGGGCTGGATCATGCCGGCCCCCTTGCAGATCCCGCCAATACGCACGGTTTTGCCGCCGAGCTTGAAAGTGATGGCGATTTGCTTGGGCCGCGTGTCGCTGGTCATGATGGCTTCGGCGGCGTGGTCGGCGTTTACGTGATCGGAACCAAGCAGCGCGGCCGCCTCAATGATGCCAGCGCGAATATTATCCATGGGCATGGTAACGCCAATGCGGCCGGTGGAACCGACCAGGGCGGTGCCAACCGGAAGCGCCAAAGCCTCCTCAGTGAAACCCACCATCTCATGAGCATCGGCCATGCCCTGGCGGCCGGTACAGGCGTTGGCATTACCCGAATTCACCACGAGCGCCCGAGCAATGCCATTTTTCATACGTTCGGCGCAGATTTTCACCGGCGCGGCGCAAACCTGGTTGGTGGTGAACATGCCGGCCACCGTGGCGGTCCGGGCGGAGACAATGAGCGCGAGGTCGCGTTTCGGTCCCTTGTTGGAGCCTTTGCCGGTGCCAAGTTTTTTTATGTCGCAAAAAACGCCGCTGACCGTGAATCCGGCCGGGGCGACGATGGAACCGGGAATTTCTTTAAATGAATTTTTCATCGGGCGGGAAAGAATTTGCGGAGGACAGGACAGGATTTCAAATCTTTATCGCATCAATTTCCAGGCGCACCATGCGCACGTGAATCTGACGTTCGTTGTTGAGAGGATGTTTGGCGAGGTATCGGCGCATCACGGCGGCGATGAATTCCTCGCGCAAGGCTTCGGGCACTCGCTGGATATAAGGAATCCAAGTGGTGCGCAGCCAGGTGGCAAAGCCCTCCGGCCCCTGATAAGTGGCGTCGCGAGGCGTCAGCTTGATCGCGATTACCTTGAAACCGTGCTTCGGCAGCCACTTTTCATAATCAGCCGGGGCGTGGAAAAAATAGGGGGATGGCATGCGCCGAAAGAATGCGCGCCAGCGTTGCAACCGCAGCTCGGGACGCAGAGCGAGAAAGACATCGTGGGCGTTCCCTTTGCCGCCACAGGAGATGACGAGACGCCCGCCAGGTTTCAATACCGAAGCGGCAGCATTTAGAAATTGTTCGTGGTCATCGACCCAATGAAGAGCGGCGTTGGAAAAAACGAGATCCACGGTTTGCGGCGGTGAAAAGAGTTTTTGGCTTAACTTGCGCGCATCGCAAACCTCAAACTCGAGATTCGAATGATTTGCAGGTGGAAACTTTTTACGAGCGAAGTTGATCATTTCCGGCGAGACATCAGTGCCAGTAACACGGCCCTGCGGGACGATTCGGGCAATTTCGGCGGTGACTTTGCCATCGCCGCAGCCGACGTCGAGAATCCACTCGTCGCCGCGGAAGGTCACGTTCGCGATGAGGTCTCGCGCCCAGCCTTGCTGAATGCTGGAATTGGCGGCATAATCCGCCGCGTTCCATTTCACGGCAGTCACAGTAGCCGGAGTCACAAGTCTCATTGGCGATTTTTAGGAAGACCAGGTTGCGCCCGGTTGGTCGGGCGGCCAATGAGTCAAAGCAGGCCCGCGGTTTCCGGCCAGCCACACACGATGTTCAGGCTTTGGACGGCCTGGCCGCTGGCGCCCTTGGTCAGGTTATCCTCGGCGCTCAGCACGATGAGCCGGCCGGTGCGTGGATCCATCCGCCACGCAATCTCAATGACGTTGGTGCCGGTGACATTCTTGGTGTCGGGCAGCGACTTGCCCTCGAGCAATCGCACAAAGGGTTCGTTGCCATAAGATTTCTGGTATGCGGCAGCAATTTGCTGCTCGGTCACGGTTTCCGCAGGCTTCAGGTAAAGGGTGGTGAGGATGCCTCGATTCACAGGAATCAAGTGCGGCGTGAACTGGATGATGATTTTTCCGCCGGCCGCGAGCGACAGTTGCTCCTCAATTTCGGAGAGGTGGCGGTGCTTGGGAAGGCCGTAAGCACGGACACTCTCGTTGCATTCCACAAAGAGATAGTCGGTTTCAGCCTTGCGCCCGGCCCCGCTGACGCCGCTCAGGGAATCGGCGATGATGCCGGCGGGCTTGATGAGGCCTGCCTTCAACAGGGGAATGATTGGCAGCAAAATGCTGGTGGGATAACACCCGGGAGAGGCGATAAGCAGGGAGTTTTTAATCTCGTCGCGATAAATCTCGGGCAGACCGTAAACGGATTTTTTCAGCAGTTCCGGTGCGGGATGTTCGTGCGCGTAAAATTCCTTGTAAACATCGGCGCTTTTGAGCCGGAAATCCGCGCTCAGATCAATGACGACTGCGCCGGCATCGAGCAACGGCACGGCGTATTCCGCAGCGACGCCGTGAGGCAGAGCTAGAAAGACGACGTCCGCCTGTTTGGCGAGCAGTTGGGCGTTGGGCTCGACGAAGCGGAGCTGTTTGGATTTGGGATGACTGGCAAATTTGGGAAAAACCTGGCCCAAGGTCTGGCCGGCATACTGGCGCGAGGTGACGGCCACCAATTCCGCATGCGGATGGCTGAGCAGCAGCCGGACGAGTTCCTCCCCGGAATAGCCGGAGGCACCAACGATGGCGACTTTGTTCGATTTCATATGTATCAATCTTAACGGGCGGATTGCGCGGTCGGCGACCCAAATTTTAGGCAAGGTACGCCGACGAACCCGGGCACGGAAAACAAAAAACCCGCCGGCCAGGGCCAGCGGGTCTGGAAAATTCCAAAACGATTAACGCTTGCTGAATTGGAAGCGTTTACGAGCACCCGGCTGACCGTATTTTTTACGTTCACGGGCGCGGGGATCGCGGGTGAGCAAGCCTTGCGCCTTCAACGGGGGCCGCAGGGCGGCATCAAATTGAATGAGTGCGCGGGCGAGGCCGTGGCGGACGGCATCGGCCTGGCCGGTGGGGCCGCCACCGGAAACATTGACGCGGACGTCAAATTTTTCTGCGGCACCGGCAACTGTCAGCGGCATCGCGGCGACGGAACGCTGGGTTTCGAGCGGGAAATAATTTTCAAAGGTGCGGCCGTTGACGGTGATTTTACCGTTACCGCTGGCGATGCGGACGCGGGCGACAGCGGTTTTGCGGCGTCCGGTACCGAGAAATTCGTTGGTTTTGGTGGCAGCCATAAAAGATTAGTTTGCCGCTTTGAGCACGGCGGGGGTTTGAGCCGCGTGATCGTGTTTGGGGCCTTTAAAGACTTTGAGTTTGGTGAGCAAAACGCGACCAAGCCGGTTTTTGGGGATCATGCCCTTGACGGCATGCTCGATGAGGTGCTCGGGCTTATGAGCCCGGAGCCGCTCGACGGTGGTGTATTTTTCGCCGCCCTTCCAGCCGGAATAGCTCATGTATTCCTTGGCGGTCTCTTTCTTGCCGGTCACGCGCACCTTTTCGGCGTTGATGACGATGACGAAGTCACCGGCATCGAGGTGGGGCGTGTAGACGGCCTTGTTCTTCCCGCGCAAGATATCGGCAACCTGCACGGCCAGACGGCCCAAGACCGCGCCGTCGGCATCGATGACGTGCCACTTGCGATGGTCCAAATTTACTTTCGGCAAATGCGTTTTCATTTCAAATTCCAGATAAAGAGTTGAGAAGATTAGCAAATCACACTGCGAAGTCAATAGGTCATTTTAAGGGAATTTAGGGGAAAAGCGGCAGGAGTTTCGGGGTAGACAGCTTGTTTTTGGCCTGTTTAATGCTTTATTTAGCCCTATTATTTAAAAAGTGGTTAACTCATGCAGTAAAACCCATTCAGAAACATAGCAACTTGAAATAATCATGAAAGCACCTACGTTCAGTGTCCCCCTCCTATTACTTGCCTGCCTGCTGGCAATTTTCCTTGGCTGGGCCGGTCCGGCGCGGTGCGCCGTGACGGTGACGCTGTCGCCGACGACGGTCAGCAACACTTATCCCGGCACGATTTCGCTGTCCATCAACGGATTCACCAACAGTGCCGAAACGGTTGTGGTGCAAAAATTTCTGGACATCAACGGCAACGGAATCATCGATTCAACCGACCTGCTGGTGCAACAGTTTAAACTTACCGTGGGGAAAAATTCGGTGATTGGCGGGGTGACGAATTACAATATTCCGGGGGATCTAAGTTCAGCGACGAATGCGATCAGCGCGAAATTGAATTTTCAGAGCGTGGATTTCGTGCAAAACATTGTGGGGCAGTTTTTGTTCAAGGTCTCCAGCACCTCCAACGATTTCATGGCTTTCACCAATACTTTCGTAGTGACTAACTTTCCGTATGCGCAAGGAATCACAGGCAACGTTTACAGCAACGGGGTCAGCCAGACTCTGCCAGGATCTTTGGTGGTTTTGTTTCCGGCGCCTCGTCCCGGCAATCATGGGCCGGGGGATCCCGTGGGGGGAACGGTGGCCAATGCAGTGGGCGATTACACGATTAAAGCTCCGTCCGGGACCTATGTGCCGGTGGCTTTTCGAAACGGTTATCTGGCCAATTATTTTTCCTCGCCAGTGGTGACAGTGAATAATAACGTCACGGTTTCGACAAACCTCACTTTGCAGGCTGCGACCAACACCATTTCCGGGGCGGTGGTTGACGCCGCCAACACCGCCGCCGGCATTCCCGGGCTACTGTTTCCCGCCCAATCCAAAAGTGGCCAGCTCTCCGCCTGTTTTACTGATACAAATGGTAATTTCACTGCGAAAGTCGGATCGGGAAACTGGAGTCTCGGCTCCTATGACCGCAGCCTGACAGTCCACGGGTATGTCGGATATCAAAGCGGCACCAATGTTGCCGCAGGATCGACCGGAGTCATCATCGCATACCCCAAAGCGACCGCCCTCTTTTATGGTCATGTGCTGGATGGGTCGGGAAATCCGCTAGCCTCGGTGGATATCGCGGGTGACGACCAAAACAACGGCATTTACCAATGCGACGCCTCAACTGACACCAATGGTTATTATGTGCTCGCCGTCCTGGGCGGTCTGGGGAGTGGCGACCCATGGCAGGTGGGCTACGGTGGCAATCCCGGCACATCTATTTATTCGTCGCCTCTAATTGACGCGAACGGCGGCACCAATATCAGTGCAGGTCAGGCCGTGAATGCGGATATCACCGGTCTGGTTGCAACCAACTACATCACAGGAAATGTGCAATATAACGGCACGAATGTGGTAGGGGAAGGGGTTTCAGCCAATGGCACGGTTAACGGCTTTCCCGGGCTGAGCTTCTATTTGAACACTGTGGATACGGATGCCAACGGCAACTATTCGCTGTCGGTTGCCAGCGGGAGCTGGAGTGTGAGCGTGAATTGCCAGGGGGGCAATGACAGCCTCGACAGCCTGCTGGGGAGCACGAATTATATTTGTCCCGGCAACACCAATGTCGCGATCAACAATGCCAATGCCGTGGCCAATTTCAGTGTGGCCAAGTGCAACGGCGCCCAAATCATGACGACCTCGCTGCCGGCGGGACAGGTCGGCAATTATTATGATAATTTCCTCGCTGGCTCAACTTGCAACGGCAACCAGATTTGGTCGGTAAATGATCCCCAGGATTTTCCCTCCAGCCTTAATTTTGGTGCCAACGGAGAAATTTCCGGCTTTCCGGACACCGCCACGACTTATAATTTCACGGTGCAATTGTCCGATGGTAATGGCAATTCGACAACTCAAGCGCTTTCGCTGACCATTAACGCTGCGAACAGTCCGCTGACCATCACCACGAGCTCCCTGCCCGATGCCACGAACGGTTTTTTCTACAGCCAGACTCTGCAGGCCTCCGGTGGAACGCCGCCCTATAGCTGGTCCATTCCCAATTACTCATCCAGCCTGCCGTTCGATTTGAATCTGGCGACCAACGGTCTGATTTCCGGCACGGCATCCACCGCCGTCGGTACGTATTACTTCGACGTGATCGTCACCGACGCCGCCTCGAACACCCAGGAACTTGATGGATTGGCGCTGAACGTGGATAGTCCGCCGCTGGCACCATTGATAATCACAAACATTTCCCTGCCCAACGCCACCGTCGGCGGCCCCTACAACGTGCAACTTGGCGCCATCGGTGGCCAGTCGCCTTACAACTGGTCGCTGGCCTTGGGTTCGGCCAGTCCGCCTTCGGGTTTGACCTTGTACTCCAGCGGTTTAATTTCGGGGACGCCGACCAACAGCAAGGTGGGGTCGTTTAAAGTTGAGGTCAATGATCAGGCTTCCGATGCGACGAACAAGGTTTTCTCCATCACCGTTAATCCCAAGCCGGTGCTTTACGCGTTGAACTGGCTGACGAATCAATTCCGCATGCTGCTCACGGGAGCATCGAACCAAAACTACACGGTGCAAAGCTCGCCGAACCTGGACCTGGCAAATTGGACTTCCCTCTACGTGACCAACAATGCCGTGACCAATTCCTTCATCATCCTGGATAGCAGCGCCACGAACACCCCGCGGTTCTACCGCATTATGGTCGGGCCATAACCAGGCCACAAAACAATCTGCTTTACAGCAGGGCCAAAATGGCTGACAAGTTTTGGCATGCAGAAGCTTAGTGGAACCCTGGTCGTTCTCGCCCTTGCTGCGGGACTTTTATTCACTCGAAACGCCCTTGCGGCCGCTAGTTCACCGCCGGTGAAAAACTCTCCGCCGCCGGGCGTAGCGATCGCCCAAACGCTGTCCACGATAACGGGCGTGGCGATCTCCCCGTTGTTGGGGGTAAGCGGGGTGGGGTGTTATCAATACTTCAAGGCGAATACGCCCGAGGCGAAGGCCAAGCTGCCGTGGTTTGCCAACCCTCTTTTTTGGGTGCCGGCACTGCTACTGGTCGCGGCGTGCGCGGTTAAGGATTGCGCGGGGATCGTGCTGCCGCCGGGTGTTAAAAAACCGATCGATGCATTGGAAGCGGTGGAGCATAAAATTTCCGGGCTGGTCGCCACGGGCGCGTTTGTGCCCATCATGGTGAACATCATTCACGAGGCCAACTCCACCGGCGGACAACCCAGCGCCGCCTTGAGCTCGCTTGGGATGGCCGTGATTGACTGGCACAATGTTTTCTACAACATCCTGGTGACGCCCGTGGCGATGGTGGCCTTCTTCATTGTTTTTCTCGCGTCCAATGCCATCAACATTCTAATCTTGATCAGCCCGTTCGGAGCACTGGATGCTGCGCTCAAGGCGTTTCGGACCACCTTGATCGGGACCGTGGCGGTGAGTGCGTGGGCCAACCCTTGGATCGGAGTGGCCTGGGCTTTAATCATCATCTTGTTCTCCTGGCTGATTGCGGGCTGGTCGTTCCGGCTCTCGCACTTCGGAATGGTTTTCCTCTGGGATTATTTCACCGGCCACAGGTACCGCTTCAAGCCCAATGCCGGTCCGAACTCGCTCTTTCTGGGGCGGAAAATCAACAAGGTTCCCGCGCGCACGTACGGCAAACTGGAACGCAGCGCGAGTGGCGAATTGATTTTCAATTATCATCCGTGGCTCGTGTTGCCGCGGCGCACCATAACCCTGCCTGCGGGAAATTATGAGGCCGGGCGCGGATTCTTCTACTCTGAGATCTTAAGGGTGGAAACGGATTCGGCAAAAACCATGATCCTGCTGCCGCCGCGCTATCTGGGCCATGAGGAAGAAGTGGCGAGAATTCATCAGTTTGCCGGCGTTCGCGACGTAGGGATCCGCGCCGTCTGGGGCTGGTTCAAAAGCTTGTTCGGAAAGTCCAGGACGGCGTCGGCGTGAACCGCTGCGGGGGTCTTAACCCCCGAGGTAGGCACTCTGGACCAGTGGATTGGCGCGGAGCGAGGCACTATCGCCTTGCAACGTGATTTTGCCGGTTTCCAGTACGTAGCCGAAGCTGGAGATTTCCAAAGCGCGGTTGGCGTTTTGTTCGACGAGCAAGATGGTCAAGCCGCGCTCGCGGTTGATCTCCACGATTTTCTCGAAAATCGTCTTCACCAGCAGCGGAGCGAGACCAAGCGATGGTTCATCCAACATCAAAAATTCCGGGCGCGCCATGAGGGCGCGGCCGATCGCCAGCATTTGTTGCTCGCCGCCGGAGAGCGTCCCGGAAACTTGGCCGGCGCGCTCCTTCAGCCGGGGAAACGTGGTGTAGACAAAATCCAGCTCGCGGCGGACAGCGCCATGGTCTCGGACGAGGTAGGCACCCATTTGCAAGTTTTCGAGGACGGTGAGGTTGGCGAAAATCATGCGTCCCTCGGGAACATGGGACAAGCCGCGGCGCACGATCTGGTGGGCAGGCAGGCCGGAAATATTTCTACCGGCATAAATAATCTCGCCGGATTTGGGGGCCAGCAGGCCGGAAATGGTTTTGAGGGTGGTGGTTTTGCCGGCGCCATTGCTGCCAATCAGCGTGACGATGCTGCGGGCGGCGATGGACAACGAAATACCGTGCAATGCGGAAATTGCGCCGTAACTGACGGTGAGGTTCTTTATTTCCAGCATGTTACCTGTCATTCCCCCAGATAAGCCGCGATGACCTTGGGGTTCTGGCGGATTTCCTCCGGCGTGCCCTCGGCGATTTTCAATCCGTAATCCAGGACGACCAGCCGTTCGCAAATGCCCATGACCAGTTGCATGTCATGCTCGACCAGCAGGACGGCGATGGAAAATTTTTCGCGGATAAAACGGATGAGGCGGGTGAGTTCGACCTTTTCGGTGGAGTTCATGCCGGCGGCAGGTTCATCCAGCAGCAGGAGTTTCGGCTGGGCGGCGAGCGCTCGGACAATTTCCAGACGCCGCTGGTCGCCGTAGCTCAGGCTCCGGGCCGGTTCATGGCGGAAACGGCCGAGCTGGAAAATTTCGAGCAATTCCATGACGCGGTCCGCGATGGATTTTTCCTCGCGTTCGAACGCCCGGCCGCGCCAGAGGGCCTGGCGGACATCGCCCCGCAGGTGCAGGTGAAACACCGCGCGCACGTTGTCGAAGACTGACAAGGAAGAGAAAAGGCGAATGTTCTGAAACGTTCGCGCAATGCCGCGGGCAGTAATTTGGCAGGGCTTGCGCCCCACGATGGAACTGCCGTCGAAAGCAATCCCGCCCGCGGTCGGCTGGTAGACGCCGGTGATGAGATTGAAGGCAGTGGTCTTGCCGGCGCCATTCGGGCCGATGAGCCCGACCAGTTCGTTGCACCCGACTTGCAAATCCAATTCCGACACGGCGGTCAGGCCACCGAAGCGGATGGTGGCTTTGTCGAGTTGTAAAAGGGCGGACACAGGTAATTAAAATTCAGCGATGCAACATGTTTCAGCGGCTGCGACGGCGCAAAGTAAAAAGCCCCTGGGGCCGGGTGAGCATCAGGACGATGAGCAGCAGCGAATAGATGATCATTCGCGTATTTTCCACCCAACTCAGCGGGCGCGAGCCGGCAATGCCCGGGAGGTGCTCAATGTCGGCCAGCATTCGCAAACCTTCGGGCAACAGGGTCAGTAAAATGGCCGCCAGGATCACCCCGATCGTGTTGCCCATGCCGCCGAGGATGACCATCACCACATAGGCAATGGACAGCATGAAACCAAAGCCGTTGGGGGTGAGGAATTGAATTGCGTGAGCATACAATCCGCCTGCAATGCCTGCGAAAAAGGCCCCGACCGCGAAGGCGGTGACTTTATATTTGGTGGAGTTGATGCCCATGGCCTCAGCGGCGACCTCGTCGTCACGCACGGCGATGAATCCGCGGCCGTAGGTCGAGTTGACGAGCGCGGCAACGACATAAACCGTCACAGCGGCGAGACCGAATGTCCAAAAAAGATTGGTCCAGCCGTGGGTGACACTCAGACCGCGCGCCCCGCCAACGGCTTCCATGTTTTGCAGAATGACACGGATGATTTCGCCAAAACCGAGGGTGACGATGGCCAGATAATCGCCGCGCAAACGCAAGGTGGGGACGCCGACGAGTAATCCAGCCAAGGCCGCCGCGAGGCCGCCGGCGAGGAGGGCAAAGGTGAAGACTGCGTTTGCGGCAAACACATTCAAATCCCCAAAATGGTTGGTGATCACTGCCGAACTATAGGCCCCAACGGCCATGAAACCGGCGTGACCCAGGGAGAATTGACCCGTGTAACCGTTGATCAGATTCAAGCTGACCGCCATAATCAGGCTGATGCCGATGTTATAAGCGACAAAGAGCGGATAACCGCTGATATGACGGCTGAAAAGCGAAGCCACCAAGCTCAACGCGATGGCGCCCAGCAAGACAGTTTTCGCGTGGCGTAGATTCATACTTTGTCGACCTCCTTTTTGCCGAGCAACCCGGAGGGTTTGACGAGTAGGATTAGAATGAGAACGGCAAAGGCGATGGCATCGCGGTAGGTGGAGGAAACATAACCGGACACCAGGGTTTCAGTGACCCCGATGATTACTCCGCCAAGGGCGGCGCCAGGGAGATTGCCGATACCGCCGAGGACGGCAGCGACGAAGGCCTTGAGCCCGGGCAAAATCCCCATCAGCGGGTCGATGGAGGGATAGTTCATGGCGAACAAAATTCCCGCGGCGGCCGCGAGGGCCGAGCCGAGAGCAAAGGTGAAGGAAATGACCACGTTGGTATTTACGCCCATGAGGGCGGCGGCTTCGGGATTGAAGGAGACCGCGCGCATGGCGCGGCCCATCCGGGTTTTCAACACGATGAACCGCAGGCCGATCATCAGCAACGCCGTGACGGCAATCACCACGATTTGATTGCTGTTAAAGCTCAGGCCCCCGAGCTGGGGCAGGGGATAAGCCGGCAGGAGCTGCGGAAATTTCTTTGGGTTGGCGCCAAAAACAAATTGGCCGGTATTCTCCAGGAACAGCGAGACGCCAATGGCGGTGATGAGCATGGTCAATTTGGGCTGCTGCCGCAGCGGACGGTACGCGAAGCGTTCGATCAGTACGCCGAGCGCGGCGCAAATGGCCATGGCGATGATCATCACGGCCAGGGCACCGGCAATGGAAGGCAAAGGCAGCACAAGGGCGATTTTAGGGGCAAGATAGAATCCGGCAAAGGCACCGAGCATAAAGACATCGCCATGGGCGAAATTAATGAAGCGCAAAATCCCATAAACCATCGTGTAGCCCAGGGCGATCAGCGCCAGAATGGAACCCAGCGCGAGACCGTTGATGAGTTGCTGCAGAAGTTCAGTCAATGGTTGAGAGTGGTTGGTTGAGAGAACGCTTCATCAACATTTTACTTCGTTCCGCGGCCGCCGCATAAAGTTGTGAGAAAGCCGCCTGGGAAATTAATCCTTGCCGCCGGCAAACCGTTGCCTGCGATACGACTTCAAAAACCGAACCCGAAGCCATTTGTCCGAAACGGGCGAAATCAGATTTGCAGGAGCGGGAGCTAACCTCAGCGATATGGGATAAGATGGAGACCGCCGCCCGCCGCATTTGACTGGTAAGACCAAACCGTTCTTCTTCCGGGAAGGAACGGGCAACGACATAAACCCGATCCGCGAACTCAACTGCCTTGTGCCAAACCTCCAATTTCTCAAAATTAAACATGCGTGGTTTCCAAGTGTTTTCTCTCAATCCACCACCCTCAAACCTCAACTAAACTTCACGGTGCGATCGTTTCCACATATTTGAACTCACCATTGCGGATGGCAAGAATCACGGCGGGTTTCGAGGCGTCCCGATTGGGATCAATGGTGATGGTGCCGGTGATCCCCGGGAAATTGGTGGTGGTGGCAAGGGCATCACGAACCTTCGAACCGTCGGTCGTACCAGCGCGTTTGATCGCATCAGCGAGGATCATCGCCGAGTCATAGCCGAGCGCGGCCATGGCGTCGGGGATTCCACCGTATTTTGCCTGGAATTTTTTCACAAAGTCCTGGACGGCCAGCGAGGTGTCTTGCGGCGAATAATGAGTGGAAAAATAATCGCCTTCCAGCGCCGCGCCGCCGATGGGCACGAGCGAGGAGGATTCCCAACCGTCGCCGCCAAAAATGGGGCAGTTGATGCCGAGTTGTTTGGCTTGCAAGGCAATCAAGCCAACTTCGGTATAATAACCGGGCACAAAAACCCCGTCGGGGTTTGCCGCCTTGATGGCAGTCAGTTGGGCACTGAAATCCTTGTCGCCACCGCTGTAATTCTCGTCGGCCACTATTTTCCCGTCAGCCGAGGTGAATCCCTGCTTGAAGAATTTGGCGAGTCCGAGGCTGTAGTCGCTCTTGACGTCCGACAGGACGGCCACGGAATTCAGCTTCAAGGTTTTGCGGGCGAAATTGGCCATGACCGTGCCTTGAAAAGGATCGATAAAGCAGACGCGAAAAATGTAATCGCCGACCTGCGTCACCTTCGGGTTGGTCGAGGCGGGAGAGATCATCGGGATTTTATTCTCCTGGCAGATCGGCGCGGCTTCCAGGGAGCGGGACGAGGCCACCTCACCCAGCACGGCCACTACGCTATCGCTGGAAATCAGTTTACGCACGTCGGTGGCGGGCTGGCCGGCTTGCGATTGATCGTCCTCGGTGATCAGCTCAAATTTTTTACCCAGCACACCGCCGGCGGCGTTGAGGTCATCGATGGCGAGTTGCGTGCCATCATGCGATGATTGGCCAAAGGTGGCTTCGCTGCCCGTCAGCGAGGCAAACTCGCCCACTTTAATCGTGTCGCCGCCGGCATTGGTGCCCGGTGTGGCGGACTGGTTGCAACCGGTCAGGAGAGACGCGGCTGCGAGCGAGGCCAACAGGATATAAAAATTCCGGATTTTCATAAGTACGACGTGTCGATGAACCCTTAACTGGAGCCAGCCTAAACATAAACGAGCGAGTTTCAAGTCTGTGGAGCAACTGGCGGGTGCGGGGAAGATGAGGAAATTTGGGGAACCGAGGCGGATCTGGATTCAAACAAGAAATTAAAACAGTTGTTTGACACCAGTCAATGCATAACTTATTTTGCTGTACGTTTTTTTCCGGCCCGGCGGATTTACGCCGCCGCAAAATCGAGACTAAGTCAACTGCGGGAAACCATTATGAGCGAAACTGCAACTGCCAATCCGCCGCCGTCGGCAACGCCGACTGAGACGCCGACCGCCCCGTCGGCGCCAGCCACTCCAACCAACGGCAAAGCCGGCGCCAAACCGAAATCACCGGTTTTCTGGTTCGTAATTGCACTGGTGCTGGCCGTGGTTCTCTATTTCGGCCTGAGTTATTTCTTTTACGCGACCACGCATGAATCCACTGACGATGCGTTCATTGCCGGCCATGTCGTTTCCATTGCGCCAAGAGTTGACGGGCAAGTTGTTGCTGTCCATGTGCTGGATAATGAGTTTGTACACTCGAACGATTTGCTGGTGGAAATTGACCCGGCGGATTATGCAACGACGCTGGCGCAAAAGAACGCGTCGGCAGACTCGGAACAGTCGAGCTACAAGGCGGCCCTGGCGGCCTATGTGCTAATGGGCCAGAAAGTCAAAACGGCCGAGGCAACGGCGCAAAGTTCGCAGGCGGATGTCGCGGCGGCGGAAGCGACGGCGACGAAAGCCCAGGCGGATTTTGCGCGAGCGCAAACCCTGATCAAGGACCAAACCATTTCCGCGCAAGAATTTGACCAGGCGAAAGCGGCGGTGGACAAGGCGGAGGCGGATCTGAATTCCGCGCGCCAAACGGCGGCGTCGGACGAGTCCAAGGTAAATGAGGCGGGGGCGCAAAAGGACGCGGCCTGGGCGGAGGCCGGTTCTGTGCTGGCGCAATTCAAGCAAGCGGGAACAGCCGTGGATTCAGCCAACTTGAATTTATCCTACACAAAAATCTTCGCGCCGTCCGACGGGCTCGTCACTCGCAAACAGGTGGAGGTGGGCGACTATCTTCAGACCGGGCAACAGATCATGTCGCTGGTCCCAAAGGAAGTCTGGGTGAGCGCGAATTTCAAGGAATCGCAATTGCAAAAAATGCAAAAGGGCCAGCCAGTTGAGGTGGCGATAGATGCCCTGGGCGGCCGGAAATTTCGCGCGCACGTGGACAGCATTCAGGCCGGCAGCGGGGCGCAATTCAGCTTGTTGCCACCGGAAAATGCGACCGGGAATTTTGTGAAGGTGGTGCAAAGGGTGCCGGTCAAAATTATCTTTGATGAACCATTGCCGGCGGATCATACGATCGGGCCGGGCCTTTCCGTGACACCGAGCGTGGAGATTAGTTCATTTCATCTGCCGGTTCTGGTCCTGGTGGCGGCGGCGGTGGTGCTGGCAATCGTGATCGTCTTGCTGCTGCGGCTGATCTTGAATCGCAAAAACGGCGCCAAGTAAGGCTATGGCCCCGGCCGCCCAACCCATTTGGAAACCGCGCCACAACCCGTGGCTCATCACGCTCAGCGTGATGATGGCGGTGTTCATGGAGGTGCTGGACACTTCCATTGCGAACATTGCGCTGCCGCACATTGCCGGCAGTTTGTCCGCGACGACGGATGAATCCACCTGGGTGCTGACGAGCTACCTGGTATCAAACGCGATCATCCTCCCCATGACCGGCTGGCTGGGAAATTATTTTGGCCGCAAACGGGTTCTGATTTCCTGCATCGTGATGTTCACGATCGCCTCGGCACTCTGCGGACTGGCCTGGAGTCTGCCGTCGCTGATTGTGGCGCGCATCTTGCAGGGCGCGGGCGGCGGGGCGATGGTGCCGATCGCGCAGGCGATCATGCTCGAAAGTTTTCCGCCGCAAAAACGCGGCCAGGCCATGGCGGTGTTTGCAATGGGCGTGGTGGTGGCGCCGGTGCTTGGTCCGACCGTGGGCGGCTGGATCACGGACAATTATTCCTGGCGCTGGATTTTTTACATCAACCTGCCGTTTGGCATCGCCGCGGCGTTGCTGGCGCAATGGCTCGTGGAGGATCCGCCGTACATCAAGCGCGACGAAACGGCTAAGATTGACTTTATCGGTTTCGGCCTGCTGGCGGTTTGGCTGGCCACGCTGCAAGTCATCCTGGATAAAGGCCAGGAGGCGGATTGGTTTAATGCGCACTGGATTTGCTGGTTTACCACGACCTCGGTCCTGTCATTTGTGGGTTTCGTTGCCTGGGAATTTCATTGTGAACATCCCCTGGTGGATCTGCGTGTTTTCAAGAATCGCAACTTCACCGTTGGCGTAATCTTGATGGGCTCGCTGGGGGCGATCCTCTACGGCACCACCGCGCAACTTCCGCTCTTTCTGCAAACCTTGATGGGCTACCCCGCGCTGCAAAGCGGCTACGCAATGAGTCCGCGGGGAATTGCCGCCTTCATCACCACGTTGTTTGTGGGCCGGCTCGTGGGCAAGATCCCGATGCGCTGGATGCTGGCTTTTGGATTCAGCACACTGGCCTTTTCCTCGTTCATGTTGAGCGGCCTCAACCTTCAGGTCAGCCAGATTGACGTCATCTGGCCGAGCATCATCAACGGCATCGCCATCAGTTTTATTTTTGTGCCGCTCACCACCACGACCATGAGTCAATTGTCACAGCAGCAAATTGGCAATGCGAGCGGCCTCTACAACCTCGTGCGCAACCTGGGCGGCAGCGTCGGCATCGCCTATGTCACCACGATGCTGGCGCGGGGCGCGCAGGTGCACCAGGCTCTGATGGTTGGTCATCTCACGCCCACGGACCCGGCCTTTGCCAGCCGGCTGGCGGCCACACAGCATATTTTTGCGCAAACGCACGATCCCGGCACCGCCCGAACCATGGCATACGCCAGCATCTATAACACGCTGGATCAGCAGGCGCATCTCTGGGCGTTTGTGGACGTTTTTATGTTGTTTGGTTTCCTGGCCCTGGGAGGCATCCCGATGATTTTGCTGTTTAAGAAAGTCAAGCAACCGGCAAAGCCCTCAGCAGCAGTTCACTAATTAGAATTAAAAAGTTGAAACAATTTTTCCGCGGCTCCGTCTAATCCTTTGAGTATGAAAATATCAAATCTAACAAAGGTCAGCCTATTGGCTGCAACCATACCTGTTTTTGCGGGCTGCGTCACGCGCGTGGTTTATACCCAGCCGCCGCCGCCCCCGAGTGCCGTCGTGGTGGATAACACCCCGCCGCCGCCGCAAGCCGAAGTCATTCCGCCCGCGCCGGGACCGGCGGATGTCTGGTTTTGGGCACCGGGCGAGTGGGTATGGCAAGGCCAATGGGTCTGGCACACCGGTTATTGGCGGGCACGACCCTATGCGGGCGCGGTTTGGATTCGCGGCGGCTGGGGCTGGCATGGCCATCGCCGGGTGTGGGTCGGGGCCCACTGGCGCTAAAACGATTAAATCAATACTGCAAGCCGCGCACCACCCAGCGTGCTGCCGGCATCTTGCCGACAGATCAAACTACTCGACCTGAACAAGCACCAGCGCGTCCGCTACAATCTGGCGGGCGCGCTGTTCGCTGTCGGCCTCAGCATAACAGCGGAATTCGGGCGCGTTGCCCGAGGGGCGCAGGTGGATGATCTCCCCGTTCGCGAAAGTGATGCGCAAGCCGTCCACGCGATTCAAGCGGACCACACGCCCGCAAATTCCCGCGAACATTAATTGAATCGCCGCGCGATCCGCCTCTTCGTTGCCGGAATTGAACCGGGCCAGGACGGCAGTGCTCCGTTCGGGGGCGAAGTTTTTCAGACGGTCGCTGGCGGTGAAGCGCGCGGGCAATGTTGCCGCCAGTTCGGAAATCTTTTTGCCCTGCTCCCGGGCCAGCAGCAACACGCCGAGAATCACAATCACCGCATCGCGGGTGGGCAGGGCGTTCAGGGTTGCACCGCCAATTTTAATGGTAGAGTTCAACAAAAAGCCGCCGTTGGCTTCATAGCCGACCACGCGTTTTTTGCCGGCGGCCGAGGCCTGAATCATGGAAGCGACGACAAAGGGGGAGCCGATGCGCGTCCGCCGCACCTCGCCAAACCAGCCGCATTTATCGACGGCGGTATTGCAACTCACAGGGGTGCTGACGGAATCCGCCTGGAGGAATCCCGCACATATCACCCCGGCGATATCCCCGCGCAGCCAACGGCCTTTTTCATCGCTGACCAGCGGGCGGTCGCTATCGCCGTCGGCGGAAACAATGGCGTCAAATTTTCCCGGGGCGGCCCAGTCCAGGGCCAGTTGGATGTCTTCCGGACGAATGGCTTCAGTGTCCACTGGAATGAATTTTTCCGAGCGCCCCAGTGGTGTCGTTTCCGCACCGAGCCCGGAGAGAATCCGTACGAGCACATCGCGCCCGACGGCGGAATGTTGGTACACGCCGACCCGCAGGCCGCGCAAAGCGTCGCGCCCGAAACAGTTCAAATAGCGCGCCACATACTCTTCCGCCGCGAGATTGGAAATGGCGCGCGGAGCGGGAGCGGGCCGGACGAAATTGCCGTCCTTGCCAAAAAGCGTGTCGTCCACCTCCACGATCTGACTGCTCATGCCGTGCTCATCATCCTTGAGGAACTCGCCGGCGGGTTTGTTGAATTTGATGCCGTTGCGATCATCTGGAATGTGGCTGCCGGTCACCATGATGGAGGGTGCCTGGCGTTGAAAGCCGAAGAGGGCAACGGCTGGTGAGGGAACTTTGCCACAATTCACGGCCTGGCAGCCCGTGTCCTCGATTGCGCGGCAAACGGCCTCCATGACGCGGTCACTACTTGGACGGAAGTCGCCACCCACGGCCAAGAGGCCGGGCGCGACGCGACGCAATTCACCGGTGGACTCGAGATATTGCAAAAAGCCGCGGGTGTAGAGATAGCAAACGGAATCTGTCATGGCGGTGGAAAGCCCACGGGCGCCGCTGGTACCGAATGCCACCCCGCTTTGGGACATGAGATCTTGAATGGAAGTTTTCATGGTCGCTCCGAGTGGGGCGTAAATTAGCGAATCCGCGCGATTGAAGGAACTATTTTTATCGGCAGCGACGACGGTCAGGAGCCGAGTCGCTGAAAGCCGCCTTTGGAATGGGTGACAGGATAAACGGAGGGTTGGTTGCGTACGGCGGTGAAGGTACCGCCGATTTCCAAACCGGCTGTCTCGCCGATGTCCCTATCGGCGGCGCGTGCACATGAGGAGCGCGTTTGAGGGGGGAGGCATGCGGGTTTTGAAACCCGCGATACGGCAGGCTCGGAGGCCTGCGGTACGATAATGGAGCAAAGCGTCAGGATGCACGCAAGGTGGGCTTTCGATTCAAATATCACTTTCGGTCGCCAGCCGGTTTCGGCATCATTAAGGAATGTACTTGGGCAAAAAAATTGTCGTGGTCATGCCGGCTTACAACGCCGCCAAGACGGTTACCATGACCGTGGATGAGGTGCTGCAGCAGCAAATTGTCGACGAGATCATCCTGGTGGATGACCGCAGCCGCGACGATACCGTGACAGTCGCTTCCTCGCTGCTGGGCGTGCGGGTCCATGTGCATGAGAAAAACACCGGCTACGGCGGCAATCAGAAAACGTGCTATCGGCTGGCTCTCGAAGCGGGCGCGGACATCGTCATCATGGTCCATCCGGATTATCAATATACCCCCAAACTCATCCCGGCAATGGCGTCGATTATCGCCAACGACCTGCATCCCTGTGTCCTCGCCAGCCGGATTCTGGGCGGATATTCCTTGCAGGGGGGAATGCCGGGTTGGAAATACATCGCCAACCGTTTTTTGACGGCGGCGGAGAACTTGTTGCTCGGGGCAAAACTCTCGGAATACCACACCGGTTACCGCGCCTTCTCCCGGCAGGTTTTGGAAAAAATTGACCTGTCCCAAAACTCGGACGACTTCGTTTTCGACAATCAGATGCTTGCGCAGATTCTGTGGCACGGCTTTACCATCGGGGAAGTCAGCTGCCCCACCAAATATTTCAAGGAAGCCTCTTCCATCAATTTCCGCCGCAGTGTTAAATATGGTTTTGGCTGCCTGAATGTGGGTCTGCAGTTTCGCCTGGCCAAAATGGGTTTCACCAAGCCGAAATTATTCTTTCCTTGATCACCTGACAGAGGAGCCGGATTTGACTGCTTGCACACGCGCAGTCATCAAGGCATCAAAAAGTATATTGCACCTGAAGGCCGACGCTATCATCGCTGTACTTGTTTGCGTCTATGTTTGAAAGGCGGGTCCAGTGAGTGTAGCTGAGAGAGGCGCCAATTGATTTAGTGACTTGATAATAAACGCCGGGGTTGAAGCCGTAACGCGAAAAGTTTTCCGTGGTCGTTGTATAATATGGGAGTCCAGGAATCAGCGGAATCTCAAATGGCTGCTGACCATTCTGATAATTCAATCCCAGATGCAAATTAAGCCAGGGTTTGGGGTACCAACTCACAAAATAGCCAACATTGAGCTGCTCGGTATACTGCGCGCCAGAACTGTAACCCAAACTGACACTGCGATTGACCGACAGCTCCTCAGTGATGAATCGCGTCATTTGGTGTGTCACATCAAAATTCACATAGTATGAGTTTAAACCGCTTTGTGAGCTCTGGTTTGGACCGCTTTGTGGACTCTGGGTGAAATCATAAAAAGTAGGCCCCCCATGAAAGCTGATGTTGACAAATGGATCCAATGGCCAAACGAGGTAGGGGCCGACACTGTAGCTTGTATTATCCTGTTGGGCGCTATAACTAAAACGGGTAAAACTCACGCTGGTTTCCAATCCCAATTGGGCATGGTTCGAGAACCGCCAGGCACCCCGGGCAAAGAGTTCGTGTGAAGCATTATTCAAATAGTTATATTGGGACGAGGTGGAAAAATAATTGTCATAGCTATAGCCCAAGTCGACCAACCAATGTTTCGGCTTCCATTGGGCCCGCGCGCCGATATTGTTGTCCACGATTGGAATATCGCTGGTATTACTGACGGAGGGATCGGCGATGACATTCCTTGAGTAGTTAAACTGGTCGAACAAAATGATCTCCCAATCGCCCAGACCCAATCCCCAGGTAAGCGCCGAACCCGGGCTGATTACCAGGTAGTCATGACCAGGATGCTGTAAATAGAAATTGTAACCCAACTGGGAGCTGAATTGAAGAATCGACTTACCGGTGCCCTGCCAGGCAGCACCCAAATTCACGCCAGTGCCAACGATGACGTCAGATTCCGAGTTGGTGTGGGTCAAGTTGATATTATCATCCAAGCCAACACCGGAATAGGCTCCAAGGCTGATTCCCACCGGCCCGATGCGCGGTTGACCAGCTGGCAGGGCTACAATTGGATTGGTGGGAGATTGGGCCTGAACTATCGAGTCGAGCGACAGGGCGCTGAGGAGGGCTTGCTGCGCATGAGCGGCCGGCTTGGGGCACAGCCAAAACAACAGACCCAGTGAGAATAACCACCGCGGCCGAACGAGGCGATGGATTGAACTTTCACTGGAATCACATCTGCTTCGCGCCCCGCAGATGAGAGCGGCGATTCGGGAAACCGCCGCATTGTCGCTGCGGCGGCCAGGATTCAGGTGCGCGGACCCGGCTCCGTCCGCGCGACGATCGGCCATGGAGTTGAATCGGGCATTCTCGGCGAGTGCCCGTTTACGATCGTTTTTAATGAATTTTCCTGGCATACAATTGGCGGATCAGGCCGCCGGGTTTTGGCGGTTAGTCGGCTTCGCCAACTTTGCCAACGGTGGCGCGAAGGCCACCTTAAGCAACATTTGTGCCCGCGAGCCAACATTAAGCAATCAAAGCCATCAGCCGATAATGGGCGGTATCATTTCAAATTTCGAAGCTCAGATCAAATTTAATGATGTGATAGTCACTATTTCTGAAACGTTGCAGAACACCGGAATCGCTACCGCCGGCGGGCAGCAGATGGTCTCCAAGCAGGAGCCTTACGACGACACCCTGACTGCGTGTCGAAATTAACTCCCGGGCACCGGCCCTCTGGTGCTGCATTGGCCGCAACGGGTTTTGGCTTTTGGGGCGGTTCTCCACGGATCAGATCGGAGAAGACTGTGCCACTGTGGGACTTTCAACTTAATGCCAGCTTCTTTTTTTGTTTTTCAAAAATCATTCAGATTATTTAAAAGGATTGCCTGCTCGCAGCCGAACGCCGGCTATGCATCGCCTTCTCCCGCTGGCGAGAAGTTTGGTTTTTTAAGTTTGCGGGCTGGTGCGTGCGGATCAACTTTTCCCGATTTTATGGTTGATGGAATCCGCCGTCCCTACAGGACGGAACTTTTCTCTAAACTTTACCAGTCCAGCCACTTCGTAGCTGGCTAATATCCGGTTGTGCCTTCAGCACGAATTTCAGATTCAGTTTTGGATTCATTTTCTATTTTCGTTCGGTTCTTTGTGTTGGTGTTTTATTTTTTGGTTGTCGCTTTATTTTTATTTTTTTGGTGGGTTGGATGTTTGATAGCCGTGGTTCTAATTTCTACGGAGGGTTGTGGGGTTGGCCGGCGGGGGGCACATAATCGGGATCGTCAGGGACCGAGACCCACTTGACACCGGCTTTGGCGAACGCTTGTTTTACCAAGGCAATGTTCTCCGGGGTGAATACGTCCTTGAAATACTCTTTGCGAAACGCAGCAATGCGCGCGGTGTTATCAAAGGTTTTCGGGGCTTTGCGTTCTGCCGCCGCCTTGGCCCGCGCCTCAGTTTGCGCCATCTTTTTCACTCTTAATTCATGGGCGGCTTCCCGGAGCTTCAGCATGTGTTGACGATCGGCCGCCCGGGCTTGGGCCTCCTCGTACGCGGCTGCGATTGACAAGGTTTGGTTTGCAACTTTCAATTCGTGGACTGTGCTGTCAGGCGAGCTAAACGTGTGGACGGCATGATATTTGCCGATCTCAATCGCCTTTTCCAACTTTAATATCGGCCGGCCCTCCAGGAAGGCGTCCACCTTGTCGACAGATAATCCAAGTATCTCCAAAAATGCGCTGGGGGTGCGAGCCGCACTGGCATTTCCGCGGGCCATTGGGGGATTGTCTTCATCGTTTGCGGCTGTTCCTTGCGGGGGTGTCTCTGCCATTGCATTTGGCTCTGCTTCGGCCGCTGTCCGGTCATCGCGGCGCAATGATCCTACCAACTGAAGGGGATTTGGCTTCGGTTGTTGTTCTGCTTTCTGCTTTTGTTTTTGCTTCTCTTCGGCGTCGTGTTCTTGCAGGACAGTATTGAGGTCGTCGCCAAAGGCGGTGATGCTGCGGGTGTTGAGCCATTCGATCATGTCAAACCGGCCTTTTCCTTCATCGCGCATTTTTACCAGATCGCCGATATGTTCTTTGATCTGGTCGAGCCGGCTTTTTACTTGCTCTTTTTCTGCCACTGCTTCGGCTGCGGCTACCGCTTTGTCGTGTATTTCCAAGATGCGTGTGACCTCCGCGGTCGTAGCGTGGATGTGTTTGCGCCCCAGAAAGCATAGCATTTCGCCGATGTGGTCCCCGTCCCTGCGCATTTGAACCAATTCGTCCACATACTCAGCCACAGCGGCGAGGCCACCGCGGGGTGGTGGCGGTGCCACTTCCCCATTTTTGCCGTCTGCCATTGTAGGTGTGGAAAGGACACCGCCAGCCATTTGGGGATTCTGGCTTGTTGCGCTCTTCGAATGGTATTCAGCTTTGCCGGGCTTCGGTCGTGCTCGAGTCTGGCGCTGCTGCTGCTTTTCGTTTTGCTGATGGTTGTGTTGTAGTTGCGCTTTCGGTTGCTCTTTTCGCTTGTCGTTCGCTTGTTCTGCAGAGAGTTTTTGCCAGTAGGCGACAAGGTGGGGGATCTGGAACATGATGCCTTTTTTCCGCAACCAGGCCAAGATTTCGCCATTGTTTTTGCCTTGTTTGCGCATTTTCGCCCGGCTTTTGGCGTGGCGGGTCAGGACGTCAAAGTTGGGCGGCGGCGGCGGCTCCACGTTGTTCAGTGGTGGCCAGAAGGTCACCTCGCTGGCTGGAGGTTGACAGATTGACGGCGCGTATCCCGGTTCGTATTCGTATTCCCGCATACGGGGGTTATATTAGCGGGAATTAAAATGAAGAAAACGGGACCGTCTCGTTTTAGCTCACTATCTCGAAAAGCATTTAACCGCGAATGGACGCAAAAAACGCGAATATTTGCTCTTAACTGAAGGGAACAAAGCCAGCGAGGGTATCCGCCTTCGCAAAAGCTACGGCGGACAGGCAGAGGTCCGAAGCTGCGCACTAGGTTGCAAGGCTGGCCGATTTTCGTTGTGGGATGACCAAGTCGACGGACACGGCGCTGAAGCCAACGCCGGCCCCCTTGAATTTACGGACGATTTTGGTTATACAAAGTTCATTGAGAAAGCGGAGTCACTTGCCTCCCGGCGTGGCTTAGCTTGGATCGCACGAAGCATAAAACCACAACCAAAAATATACGAGGTCATGGGCGCACATCCTTATTACTATTTTGTCAAATATCAGCCGGACGTTGAAGCGGCGCTGCAAGACTTGCGGCAGCGGGAGTTTGAGGCTGGCCGCTATAATCCGGTGCAGCCGTTTCCGCGCTTTCCGATTCATCCCAACTCCGCCGCTCCGGGGGCACAGCATGTTTCCATTGAGGAAGCGCAAGAAGAAGCAGCAGAGGATGGCACCCGCTCCATCCTGGACATCGGTGCCATTTCAGAAGAGCCGGATTTTTGCGTTGCGGCACCGCTGCCAGACCAGGAGCTTCAACGACACTTTGGCACGGTGCAGCCCACGAATGCGATGGTTTCCCGCAAGTTGGATTTTCTAAGATCTGTCGAGCGAAGCCATTGCGTATATATCACAGTGTATGAGGATGGGCAGCCGAGAGAGCTTTTCTTTGGAGGGTATTCATTTGATTAGTCGGAGGCGCGGTTTCTCCGGTCGCGACGCTGACACTTTGGTATGTCCTTATTGACAAGGGAAAAACCAGCGCTAAAAAAGCAACGCACCAGCTTTGATATCTAGCGAACTGCGGTCTATTGCGTTTCAACAAATAATGTAGCCACTTACAGCGAAGCCGCGTTAAGCCGGCGGGGCGAGACTCCCTCGAGACCCTCCTGAAGCAACTCAATAACAGTGAGCAATTTAGGGCTCGAAAGAGTCTCGCCCCACCGTCGAAAAGAAGCGTTAAAGGCAGTCGCGATGCCATCAAACCCATGTAACCCCAACGCCTCTTTTGGCTAAACTTTTTCTAGAAGTGCCCTAACGGCTGTTAGCTGTTCGTTGACATTGCGCATCAATCATCCGAAAGTCCCGATGCACTGGATTGGCGCATTTGTTACCCAAGCTGGAATTCCCGTCTGGTGGCCATCTATAAGGGTGCCACAAGGACTCAGTTTTTGACATTGGGCATGATTATGACCATTAATTGCAATCTCATGGAGTCGGATTATCGCGCGATGAAAAGATACGTCTTTTTTAAGTATCGCAAGATCCACTGGTATTACGCCTTTCTTCTCGTCTTTTTACTCATACTCACTTGGTTGGGTAATAAGCCGGAAGCGACCATGGTAGAGAAAGTCAGCGGGTTGGTCGGCGTTCTTCTTCTTTGGGTTATTTTCATGGTCATCTTTTTTGTGTTTCTCAAGGTGATGACCAAGTTCAGAGGCGGACGGTTTCGAGGGTCAATCGGACCTCACGTATTTGAAGTTACCGACGTTGGTTTTGCTGAATCAAACGAGGAGGGTAAAATAGAATTACGACTCTCAGGTATTCGACATATTGGTGAGACGAAGTCACATTTTTTCATAATTACTTCAACAGGCAGGGGACACGTTCTCCCTAAGCGAGATTTTCAAGATTATGGGGCGCTTCATTCACTGCAGGCGATCCTCAAGAAACGTTGAGCATAACAACCTACCGCTCAGGCCGCCCGTGCAGCTATTCTGGGTCAGGTCGTTGGTCGACAGGAGTTCAAGTTTGAGCTTTAGCCTTTAGTGCCAGCACTATGACAAATTCAACCCACTCATTTCTCCGCACTCGCCAGGATGGTCTGGAAATGCGGCGGTTGTTCTTCGCGGGCGACGATGCTGACTTCAATTTTTTTGAAGCCGGCTTTTTCCAGCCAGTGATGCAGTTCACCTTCCTCGAATCCCGGCCAGCGGTCGCCATAAAGCTCGCCGGCCTTTTCGAAATTATGTTTTAACAAATCGAGGATCAAAACCTGTCCGTCCTTTTTCAAGATGCGATGCGCGGCGGCGATGGCATCGGCCGGGATTTCGGCGTGATGCAGCGCCTGGCTTAACACGACCAGATCAACACTGTTTGGCTCGATCGGGGGGTCTTGGAGGTTGCCCAGCCGGAATTCGAGATTTTTCAAGCCGTTCTTTTTGGCCTTGGCCGCGCCGAAGGCGACAATTTTTTCCGAGTTATCCACCGCAATGACCCGTTTGGCCCGGCGGGCCAGCAGTTCGCTCAGCAGACCTTCACCGGCGCCCAGATCGGCCACCACCAGCGGCGGCAGTATTCGCAACAGCAAATGCCCGAAGGCCTGCCACGAACGGCCCGGCCCGTAAACACGGTCGAAACGTCCCGCGACCTGGTTAAAATAAACCTGCGCCTGCTCGCGCCGGCGCGCCACCACCCGCTTGAGGTTGATCTGATCGTGTGCGTGTTCCGGCAGTTCCTGGGCCCCGCGAATCGCGAGCTGGATGAACTCGCCCACTGAGCCGCCCGCCTGCGCGTTTAATTTGTAAAACGTTCGTTTGCCGTCGCGTCGTGACTGCACCAAGCTGGAATCCTGCAGCAAGCCGAGATGCGTTGAGATCCGCGACTGGCCCAGCCGCGTGATTTCCTGGAGCTCGTTCACCGAGAGTTCGTCCTGTTCCAACAGGGCAACAATGCGCAGCCGCGTCGGGTCCGACAGCGCGCGCAAGGATTTAAGGGTGGCAGACATGTTTTTTTGGCTTCGTCGTCAAAACCGGCGCGCCCTGAGCGCGGCAACCGGATTCGTGTCAAAATTCCATTTGACGTACTTTCAAAATGATATATCATCCTATCATGATACGTCAATACGTTATTAACAAAGGGCAGGCACAATGAGCAAAAACTTTATCTTTTCATCGGAGTCCGTCGGCGAAGGCCATCCGGACAAAGTATGCGATACCATATCCGACTATGTTTTGGACGCGTGTCTGGCGCAGGACAAGCACAGCCGTGTGGCTTGTGAAACTTACGCCAAGTCCAACCTGGTGGTGGTCGGCGGCGAAATCACGACCAAGGCGAAACTGGATTTCAATGCGATCGCCCGCGAGGCTATCCGCGACATCGGCTATGTGAATGATGATGACGTGTTTCATGCGGACAAGGTGTTGATCATGAATGCAGTGACCTCGCAGTCGCCAGACATCGCCCAGGGCGTCGATGCGAAGGCGGCTGAAGGCAAGGACACGGATGAGCAAGGCGCCGGCGACCAGGGTTTAATGTTTGGTTACGCCAGCAACGAAACCCCGGAACTCATGCCTGCGCCGATCATGTTCGCGCATCAATTGGGCCGCGAACTCACCCGGGTGCGCAAGTCCGGCAAGGTTGCCTGGCTGCGTCCGGACGCCAAGTCACAGGTCTCCGTCAGATACGTCGATGATCAGCCCGTGGAAATCACCAACGTGGTTATTTCCACCCAGCACGCCGCGGATGCCAAGCACAAGACGATCAAGGATTTCTGCATTGAGAACATCGTCAAAAAAGTTCTGCCGAAGCATTTACTCACCAAGAAGACCCAGTTTTTGATCAACCCCACCGGCCGTTTCGTGGTGGGCGGACCGCAGGGTGACACCGGTTTGACCGGCCGCAAAATCATCGTCGACAGCTACGGCGGCATGGGCCGTCACGGCGGCGGCGCGTTCTCCGGCAAGGACCCGAGCAAAGTTGACCGCAGCGCGGCATACATGGGCCGCTGGGTTGCGAAGAACATCGTCGCGGCAGGCATCGCATCCAGCGCCGAAATTCAGTTCGCGTACGCCATCGGTTACCCGGAACCCGTCAGTGTGTGTGTCAACACGTTCGGGACAGCCATTGACGGCATCACCGACACCCAGATTGAAAACGCGGTTCGCGAAGTGTTCAGTTTCAAGCCCGCGAATATCGTCAAACAACTGAATCTGCTCCGTCCGATTTACCGCAAGACGACCAATTACGGTCACTTTGGCAAAAACGATCCCGACATCACCTGGGAAAAAACCGATAAAGTCAAAGCATTGAACCAGGCCTTGAAATTGTAACAACCCAAAAACTTAACGAATCAAAATTATTATGGCATCCGTAAAACTTCCTCCCTCCCGCGCCAAGCTGGCGAAAGTCGCGGCCGCGAACGGCAATGGTTCCGTCAAAGCGGACTTTCTGGTCAAGGACCTCTCGCTCGCCGAGTGGGGCCGCAAAACGATTGAGGTCTCCGAGCACGAAATGCCTGGCCTCATGGCGATCCGCGCCAAGTACGGCAAGCAAAAGCCTCTGAAGGGCGTCCGCATCACCGGTTCGCTGCACATGACCATCGAAACGGCGATCCTCATTGAGACGCTGGTCGAACTCGGTGCCTCCGTGCGCTGGGCCAGCTGCAACATCTTCTCGACGCAGGACCATGCGGCCGCGGCGATCGCCAAGGCGGGCATCCCGGTGTTCGCTTTCAAGGGCGAGACGCTCGAGGAATATTGGGATCTGACCCTCGCCGCGCTGACCCACCCCGGCAACAAGGGCCCGCAGCTCATCGTCGACGACGGTGGTGATGCGACGCTGCTCATTCACAAAGGGTATGAACTGGAAAACGGCAGCGACTGGGTTAACTCCCCCAGCGATAGCCACGAAGTTGCTGTCATCAAGAATCTCTTGAAGCGTGTGGCGAAAGAACGTCCGGGTTTCTGGCACGGAGTGGTGAAAGACTGGAAGGGTGTTTCCGAGGAAACCACCACCGGTGTGCATCGCCTCTATCAGATGCTGGAACAGGGCAAGCTCCTCGTTCCCGCCATCAACGTGAATGATTCCGTCACCAAGTCGAAGTTCGATAACCTCTACGGCTGCCGCGAATCGCTGGCCGACGGCATCAAGCGCGCGACCGACGTCATGGTCGCCGGCAAAGTGGCGGTGGTTTGCGGGTACGGGGACGTCGGCAAGGGCTCGGCCCACTCGCTCCGCGGTTTTGGCGCGCGTGTGATTGTCACCGAGATCGACCCGATCAATGCGTTGCAGGCTGCGATGGAAGGCTTTGAAGTCACGACTGTCGAGGATACCCTCGGCATGGCTGACCTCTACGTCACCACCACCGGCAACTGCGACATCATCACCTTCGAACACATGGCCAAGATGAAAGACCAGGCCATCGTTTGTAACATCGGCCACTTCGACAACGAAATTCAGGTGGACCGTTTGAACACGACCAAGGGTGTCAAGAAGCTGACCATCAAACCGCAGGTGGACAAGTACACCTTCGCTGGTGGCAACAGCATTTACATGCTCGCCGAAGGGCGCCTCGTGAATCTTGGTTGCGCCACCGGTCATCCGAGTTTTGTGATGAGCAACAGCTTCACCAATCAGGTGCTCGCCCAGCTCGATCTGTGGAAGAATCAAGCCACGTTGAAAGTTGGTGTTTACCGCCTGCCCAAGAAATTGGACGAGGAAGTGGCCCGGTTGCACCTCGAAAAGATCGGGGTCAAGCTGACCAAGCTTTCCAAGAAGCAGGCTGATTACCTCGGCGTGCCAGTTGAAGGCCCCTACAAGCCGGAACATTATCGCTATTAATTAGCGCGCTGCTGGTGCAGCATTTCGAATCCAAAAGGCGAACGGATTTTTCCGTTCGCTTTTTTGTTTCGGCTGACTGTCGCTGTCAGGTCTGCGGCGGCTCCGGATTGGCTGGGGCAGTGGTCCCGGCTTGGACCACGGGTGTCTCGGACAACGTGAGTTGATCCGGGGGCGCCGTGGCCAGGCCGGCATCGGCGGTGACGGGGGCCAGGGTCTTATCAACCGGGATCCGGCGCAATTCGTCTGCCGCGGGTAGATCATCCAGGTTGCGCAATCCGAAATATTCCAGAAACAAGGGTGTGGTGCTGTAAAGCGCCGGGCGGCCCACCACTTCCGCGCGACCGCTTTGTTCCACGAGACCGCGCTCAAGAATGGTCTGCATGGTGCCGTCCACGTTCACGCCGCGCACCTGCTCCACCTCCGCCCGGGTGACCGGCTGACGGTAGGCGATGATCGCCAGCGTTTCCAGCGCCGCTTGCGAGAGGCGCGGCGGACGCGCCTTCACCCCGACCAGGGCCCGCAGCCAGGCCGAGAATTCCGGCTGGGTGACAAATTGCCAGGCGCCGGCAACGCAAACGAGGCGGTAACTGCGCGCGGCCGTTTCATGTTCGGTCGCGAGTTGTGCCAGAGCCGCCGAGAGGTCCTCTTCCTTGGTTTTCTTGAGCGCCTTGGCGCTTTCGTCGGCACCTTCCGCGGTGGCTGCGGTGGTTAGCACGTCGCGCAGCTCTTTCACGGACATAGGTTTTTGGGCCGAAAACAGGAGCGATTCCAGGATGAATTTCAATTCCATGAGATAATTAAATTATAATTGCGGGACTTCGGTTGGCGTTGGCGGATCGATGGGCGGTTCCACCAGCGTTGCGGCGGGCGGAGCGCTGACAGCCGGTTCAGGCACCGGAGCGGGTTCAGTTGGCGAGGGAGTTTCCTCGGGCTTGACGACCTCGCTACGGCGGATCTCAATTTCCGCGAAGGGTTCGGGCTGGAGACATTGCAGTTGTTTGAGCCGGATCAATTCCAGCAGGGCCAGAAAGGTGCAGACTACTTCAGACCGGTTCGCCGCCGTGGCAAACAACTCCGAAAACTTGACGGCCGTGCGCTCGGTGATGGTGGACAGGACGAATTCCATCTTTTCACTGACGGTCCATTTGTCCTCAAAAATCTCGCGCGTGCCCGCTTCCTTTTGCTGGAAGCGCTTAAGGACGGCGTTGACCGCATTGAGCAGGTCGAAGATGCCGGCCTCGGTTTTCACCGGCGCCTCCGTCAAGCTCTCAAAATCAAGCTTGCCGGGGCGGCGCGGGAATATGTTCTCCTGGCGCAGTTCCAGCGTCTGCAATTGGGCGGCGGCGTCCTTGAACTTCTTGTATTCCACGAGCTGGCGGATGAGTTCCCAGCGCGGGTCCTCCCCATCGTCCTCGTTTTCCACCACCACCTGCTGTTCCACCGGGAGCAATTCCCGGCTCTTGATGAACATCAAGGTGGAGGCCATGACGAGAAATTCGCCGGCCACCTCGAGATCAAATGAGCGCATGAGCTCCACGTGCTCGATGAATTGCGTGGCCAGCTTTGTCAGGTTGACCTCGTAGATGTCCACTTCCTCTTTCTTGATGAGGTAAAGCAGCAAATCGAGCGGACCCTCGAAAACTTCAAATTGGACTTTGTATTCCGCCATGAAAGACGAATTTTAAGATGCCTTGGCGGCGTTGGCAATGTTGGAACCTGACATGTTACTGACAGGTGCACATTCTGAGATTGCCCCAAGGGAATGGGGGCCTTTGACAGGAATGCGACGCCGCACGGGGAATCGGATGGGCGAAGGGGTGGCTGCATCTGAAGGGAAGGTACCGCCGGTTTCCAAACCGTTTATATCGCCGATGTCCCAATCGGCGGCGCGCGGAAATCAGGGGCGCGTTTGAGCGGCGGGAGGCCTGCGGTACAACAACGGGGCAACGCATTGTTTGTTTCACGGAGGCAGTGTCAGGCGGTGCCTTACCGATAGTTTGCAACCAGATTGTGACAAGAATTTAATTGTTTTGGGGCGGAAACTTTTGGCAGTTTACGCGGATAAACTTGTGTAGTTGCCGGATTGGCCGGCAAAAAATTGTCGTTTAATTCATAGTTATGCTGTTTATCGAGAAATTGGTCTTCTGGTCGGCCGTGGGCTTTGCGGGAGGCGTCATCTTCGCCTCGTTTTTTGAGTGGACGCTGCATCGTTTTATCATGCACCGTCCGTTGTTCAATTTCCGGTACCCCTTTGAGGCACATGCGCTCATTCACCACCACACGTTTAAGTCTGATCACACGTATCATCTCATTCATGATAAGGACAAGCACACCATCCCAATGGCCTGGTGGAATGGACCGGTGCTGATCCTGCTGGGGATGATTCCGGTGATTGCGATTGTGCTGCCTTTCGGACGCTGGGATGCCGCTGCGGGCACCTTCGTTTCGTTTTGCGCTTATTACGGGGCTTATGAATACATGCATTGGTGCATGCATCTGCCCAAGGCCCGCCGCGTCGAACGCTCCTGGATCTTTTACCGCCTGAACGGCCACCATTTGCTGCATCACCGATACATGCACAAGAATTTCAACGTTGTGATGCCCTTTGCTGATCTTTGCCTGGGCACCCTGATGCTTCGCTCCAAGATTAAGTTCCCGCAAGCGCGCGGCCAGGCCGTTCCTGACGTCCAACCGCGGGGCTGATTCGATTTTAATCCGCTTTTTTGCTATCTTTGGGCATGGAAAACCAACTGCGCAGCGCCGTTGAAAAACTCGGGGTGGAAAAATACCGCCGCCACATCTTGCTCTGCGCCGACGCGAGCGACCCCAAGTGCTGTCCGAAGGAGAAAACGCTGCTGGCTTGGGAATTCTTGAAGCGTCGGCTCAATGAGTTGAGCCTGACCGGGCCCGAACCGCTGGTTTACCGGACCAAGGCCAACTGCCTCCGCATTTGCGTTCAGGGGCCGATAGCCGTCGTTTATCCGGAGGGCGTCTGGTATCACTCATGCACCGAATCAGTGCTGGAACGAATCATCCAAGAACACCTGATCGGCGGCCAACCGGTGCATGATTTCGCCTTCGCACAGAATCCGGCCATTTTCGCGCAGGCTTAAGAGCACGACCTGCCGTGTCCTCCCGGCATCGTGGCAGTGAGCCGCTTGGGTTGCATCTAAGCTGACGAGGCGGCGGATGATCCGCTTTGTCTCCATTTAGCACCTGACCTTGCATCCAAATCCCGAACCAACTTTAAAACCGCCCGGGGTGTCAATAAGGCAGCATCGATCGCAATTGGGCAACCGCGCAAAAACTTTAATGCCTCGTTCATGAGAGCAGAGGCGCTGGTCGTATCTCCCAGATACGTGCAAAGCTCGCTGCGCCTGGCAAGGATCACTCCCATCTCAGAATTGAAATTGAGTGGGCCCAATCCAATTTGGCCGCGGCAGCGGAAAAGACTCTCAATCGCCAACATGACCGAGTGGGCCTCTTGAACACTGGATGCTGCATTGAATCGCGTTGCCAGCGCCAGGTATTCCTCATGGAAAAGCTTGCGCTCATTTGGGGAGTTGTTTGCTTGCATATCACGTCCAAGGTATCTCAACAAAAACCACTCAGGCAGCGCCGAGTTTTGGCTGTCCGGAACGCATTTATTTTCCGTTCACGACTTTTCCAGTCTGGCGCAATCTTTTGATTTGGGCAATTGGTACGAGCGGACAATCGTAGATCTCCGCTTTCCTCAAGGCTGGCCAATCGACCAGCGAACAAACGTCGTTCAATTGGGTGCAATTATTTATTCTGAGGCGCTCGATGCTGGCGGAGTGGCCAAACTGGGAGCAGGACTGCAAGCCGCGAATGCCGTGACCGATTTGAAGAGAGTGCGGGCGTGGCAGCTTCCCAACGGCATCAAATACCACCGGTTTTCGGGCGTAAGCGATATCCAACACCATCAATTTGTCCAAACTCGTTATAAAGTCCAACGACAGATATCCACCTTGCGAAATCGAAAGATCTTCCAACGCCGGGAAAATAACTGGCAACGAGTCCATCCTCCATCGGGCTGAATACAAGTTCAGCTTCCTGACCTTTTGCAACGGTTCCAGCTTATCCATTCCCTTGGAGGGATTCGGTCCTTCCAGAGACAGTTCTTCCAGCTCCGGCAAATGACGCAGAAAGGCAAGGCTGCCGATGGACGACAACGATGCGGTCAAACCCAGTTGCGTCAAGTTAACGCAGTGACTAATTCCGTTGAAATCTTTCAGATCGCTTAAATGCCCCACGAAGAGCGACCGAATTGAGCGAAAGGACTCGAGAAAACCGAGGTGTTCCAAAAGCCCATAACGCAGCGTCAGTTTCGTCAATCGCTTCAAGCGGTGTCCGAGTAACAAAAGCTCGGTAGTCTCGGACGGCAGCAAGGTCGTGATGGTGAGGTCCTGTGTGTCCTCGGGGATGCTGCGAAACGCCGCGGGTTTCCGGTCGGCCTCCAGGACCAGCTTTCTATTCGTTCCGGTTTCGTTCATTTGGGATGTGGCACACGTAAATCAGCTTAGCTTTGTCAGCACCGGGAACCGGCAGAAGGCCAACCGTGAACCAGTGTCATCGTGAAATAATCGAAACCAGAATGATTCCCACGGGCAACAGAATCCCGACGATCAGGCAATAAATGGCGGTTCGCCGGCTGGTTCCATACTTCAGGGCCATGATCACACCAAGAATGGTTGTCAGAACAAAGCTGGCGGCCATGAGAATGACCACAAATCTGAGCGCGGGGCTGGAGTAAGTGCCGACCTTCAGTGCCTTTGAGGTGTGGATGGTGGACAGCATGGCCAGCGTCCTTGAATTGATCCCAATCATTTGCCAGATCCCCGAGATGGCGAAGAAAAGCAGCAGCGGCGCAAAGATGCAGCCCAGGTACAAGTGCAGTGAGCGTAGTTTTTTCATAGTATGGTAAAGTCGGCTAGCGGTCCGAAATCATGCCTTCGCCAAGTATTGGTAAAAAACGCTCCTGATGCTTCGGAGAAGGCTCAGGCGAATTGTTGTCATATATTATCTTCGCGTTTAAATCTCAAGTGAAGAAACCAGCCCGCAATTTCAACGATGACCGCGCAGATCCAATGCCGCATCATAAACTGGCGAAACAGTTCTGGATTTTGGTTGCGAAGAACCGGGCGGGAATAAAGGTAGCCACGATTGGCCTCCCGCCCGGTCGCCCTCTGCAAAAGTGTCGCCGGCTTGAATGTGCGCCCGCCCCATTCCTAGTAAAAAGCGGGCCCCAATAAAAAAAATCCCGAGGACGATTAAAATGCAGGACAGCACACGCATGCCGCCTTTTTTGGCATGGGACTTTGCGCCTTACTCTGGATGGGTTGATTGGAAATACCTTCTGGTTGCAACCACCTTTTTTCCAGCTTATTGACGTGCCGAACCTAAATATCTCCCTAGAGCGGACCGAGCACTCCATCAGAAACGGTACCGCACGGACGCGGGAAAGAGAGGGAATCTAATGACCAACCCGTCCAAAATGAGGTCGTTTTCTGCGGGAATAAATTGCTGTTTCATCAATTTGATCGGCTTTTTTTGTGGACAATAATTCTCGGAAATGGTTAGCTTAAAACAGCTAAGGAATTATGGCGCGACTGGTGATCCAAAATGAACTTGAAGGCCCAAGGGCGCTGGAATTAAAGCTCGGCCCCAATCGTGTTGGCCGTGACCCGGAGAATGATTTCCCGATCGAACATCCGACCATTTCGACGTATCATTGCGAGTTTATTTTATCCGGCGAAGGCGTGGTGCTGCACGATCTGGAATCGACGAACGGATCCTTCGTCAACGGGCAGCAGGTCACCAATGTCTGGTTGGAGAATAACCAGACAGTGCGGCTGGGCGATGTGGAATTGCTCGTGGAAACGACGGAGATCACGATTGCCATCCCGAAAATTGAGCGTGAGGCACCGGTCATCAAGCCGCCGATCCAACTGGAGAATGGCGTCCTGGTTTGTCCCCGCCATGAACACTTGATGGCCACGTTCAGGTGCACCTTCTGCGCTGAGGTCATGTGCAGCGGCTGTGTGCGGATGATGCGCCGGCATGGCGGTGCGCCCCTGTTTCTCTGTGTGATTTGCCACAACAAGTGCGAGCGGATTGTGCTGGAGCAAGCCAAGACCAAGAAAGGCTTTCTTGGTTTTCTGCAGGACACAGTGCGTTTCAAATTCGGCGGACGACCCAAAAATTGAGTCCGCAGATCAACCCGGCTTTTGTCCGGCCAGAAATTTTTTGCCCATGTTTTCCAGGGCGTCAATCCAGCGCGGTTCCTCGTTCAGGCACGGAATCTGTGCGAATTCCTTGCCGCCCGCTTCCAAGAATGTTTCCCGGCCGCGTAAATTGATTTCCTCAATCGTTTCGAGGCAATCCGACACGAAGGCTGGACACATCACCAGCAACTTCTTGATGCCGCGTTTCGGGAAATCTGCCAATTCAAAATCAGTGTAGGGTTTGAGCCACGGATCCTTGCCGAGGCGTGATTGGAAGGAGACGGAATATTTCTCCTTCGGGATGCCTGCCTGCGCCACAAACGCGGCGACCGTCTTGAAACATTGGGCGCGATAACAGGTCGCGTGCGCCGGGTTGGCCACTTCACAGCAGTTAGTCTGCTGCAAACAATGGCAGCCGGTCGAATCGGATTTGCGCAAATGTCGTTCGGGGATGCCGTGATAACTGAACAGCAAATGATCATAGCCCGCGGCAAGGTAATCCTTTGCGCTGGCGACCAGGGCAGTGATGTAATCCGGGGCGTCGTAGAACGGAGGGTGGATGGTGAGTTTGATGGCTGGCGCGATCCTGGCGGCGACTGCTTTCACCTCCTCCGCGGCGGACTCGAAGCTGGATGCGGCGTAATGGGGAAAGAGCGGAATCACCAGCAAATCATCCACCCCGGAATCACGCAACCGCGTCACCGCATTTTTGATGGAGGGATTCTGGTAGCGCATTGCCAGTTCCACCGGTCCCCCCAGGCGGGCCTGAAGTTTCTGTTGCAGGTGGCGGCTGGTGACGACGAGAGGAGAGCCTTCCGGCGTCCAGATTTTCTCATACGCGTGCGCGGATTCCTTGGGGCGGCTGATCAGCACCATGCCCACGATGAAACGGCGCAGAAGCCACGGAGCATCGATGACGCGGCCGTCCATGAGAAATTCATTCAAATACCGCCGCACATCGCGGACGGATGTCGAATCCGGCGATCCCAGGTTAACCAGTAAAATCCCTTTGCTCATGCCAATAGTTTTCCCACCCGTTCTGAAATATTCACGCCGGAGACGATGGAATCGCCCAGCGAAACGCCCTCGCGATAGTGCCCCGCAAAAAACAGAGCCGGAGCCTTTGCCTCGATCGCGTCCAGCAAGGTTTTAAATTTTCCGTAGCCGACATTGTATTGGGGAATTGCCCGCGGATAAAGCGTCACGTTCTGGAAAACCGGCTCCGCCCGAATACCGAGAAGTTCGCGCAAATCGCCAATGACCAGCTTCACCAGTTCTTTCGTCGGCAGAGAAGCGAGCTCTGGTGAGCGTTCGCCGCCCGCATATGATGTTAACAGGCAGTGTCCCGCCGGGGCACGGTTCGGGAACAGCGAGGATGAAAAAATGGTGCCCAGAATGTTGAATCCTTCAATGCGGGGGATGAGCATCCCGAAACCGGCGCAGGGATGCGCGACGTCCTCGCGGCGAAAACCGAGCACAACGCTGGCCACCGGTGGATGGCGGACTTCGCCGAACTCTCTGGTGTCGATCGACGCCGGCGCCTCGATCTTTAATTCCTTCAATTTGTGCGCGGATCCGCAATAGATCACCACGTCATGACCGACTTGGCCCTCCGGGGTGATTACGTGCCAGCCGCCGCCGCTGCGCACGATCAGGGCGCCAACCGGTGTATTCAATTTCAGGGAATCGCCCAGATGCGCGGCCAGAGTAGTCGGCAGCACTTCCAAGCCCTCATCGAAGGAAAGCTTTGGTGCGCGGTCGCGGGCCACCTCGCGGGTTTTCTTGCGTTCGCGCGCGCCGGCAATCTGGCCCCGGATCAATGAACCGTGTTTGTCCTCCAGGGCTTTCAAACGGGGAAAGGCGTGCTGGACGGAAAGCCTGGCGGGATCACCCGCATAAATCCCGGCCACGAGCGCGTCCACCATGCGCTCCAGAAATTCCCGGTTTAAGCGGCGCGTGACAAATTCCGCTATGCTCTCCTCCACCCCGTCGCGCCGGGCCGGCACGAACGGTTCGCGCACCAGCGCAAATTTCGCGCGCGCGCTCAGCAATTGCGATGTGAAAATTCCGAGTTGGGACGCCGGCATCGCTACCGGCCGCCGGCCGCGCACCACATAGCGCGCCTCGGCTTTTGGATCGGTGTCCAGCCGTCGCGACGCCAGGCCGGCGTCGCGGATGAGCTGGGCAATCTTGGGCGATGTTTCCAACAGCGTATTGGGCCCGCACTCGGCTAGAAAACCATCACGTCGCACTGATTGGATCACGCCGCCCGCGCGCCCCGCGGCGTCATAAACGACGACCGGAATGCCTTGGCGCTTTAAATAAAACGCCGCGGTCAATCCCGTGATTCCCGCGCCAATGATGGCAACCGATTTCATTTCTGAATAGCCGTCAAATCGTCTTGGAATGGCGGCGTTCGCTTTGGGGAGCGAGGGTATTATCAAAGGTCATGGCGAGGTTGCGGATGAACAGCCGTCCGGCGTCGGTGACTTTGAGCCCTGTTGCCGTCATTTG